>Ga0181538_10000069_pt1 | contig 100277 bp, 72 predicted proteins | sample PEATcosm2014_Bin_40_FD_119773 | JGI IMG/M metagenome (GOLD analysis project Ga0181538, IMG submission 119773) | Peatland microbial communities from MTU Mesocosm Facility, Houghton, MI, USA - PEATcosm2014_Bin23_30_metaG | ecosystem: Environmental > Terrestrial > Soil > Wetlands > Peat | place... | reverse complement strand
GAGCTTCGAGCGGGCCGTTGGCCCGCAGTCGTAGCTTGTGGCTTGCAGCTTACTTTCTGTTACCCTTCCACATCATGTCCGACGCGGCGCCCAATCTTGATCGCTTTCTGCATGCCATCGCCGACCCCACTCGGCGCCGGATTCTGGTGGTACTCAAAGAGAAAGGCGGATGCTCGCTTGGTAAGGAAACCGGGCTCTGTGCCGCCGATATCGAGCAGCGCGTGAAGCTGGCGCAGCCTACCGTTTCGCATCACATGCGAATTCTCGAAAAAGCGGGCCTGGTGGAGGCCAAGCGAGAGGGACACTGGCGTTGGTACCGGCGCAACGAAAAACTGATTGCGGAAATGACGCGTGGGTTGAAGGGACAAGTCTAGGAGCCATCTCCTAATGAACCGCAAGAAGTAAACTGTCCGGGCCCTCAGGGGCTAAAGCCCGCTGTCTTTATTGGCTCTGGGCGGCACGGCTGAAGCCGTGCCCTACCCAACCCGATCTGTACGATGGGTTCTAGACTCGGCGGCTAGGTTCCCGCGCCCGCCACGTAGGCTTTTTCTTCGTTCTTGTCATTCGGCTGCGTGGCAGAGTTGCCGTTCCTGTGGGTCAGGCCGCGGACCTGTGAGATCAGATCCGCCATTTCAAAGGGCTTGGACAGCGAGGGCACGCTCTTCTCCTGAAGGAAGCTTCTAGTCTGCTCGTCGGCCACGGTGGAAAACGTCAGCAGCAGCCCTTTCTCCAGACCGGGGTAGTTTTGCGCGATCCACTCGTACATTTCCGGTGCGCTGCAGCCTCCCGGCATACGGCCATTCATTACGATCACGTCGAAAGAGCCTTGGCGGAGCTGCTCCTGTGTGTCGGCCATACTCATGGAAGTTGTGACATCGGCTCCCGCACCGACGAGCACGTCGCGTTCAAATTCCAGCACCGCTTCTTCGTCTTCGACCAGCAGCACGCGCCCTTTCAACACGGACTCCCGGCGCCTGGGCACCACTGCCTCCGGCAGCGTGGGTTTCTCGCTGGCCAGCAAATGAACTGCAATCGTCGCTCCGCCCTCTTCACGGTTGCGGGCCACGATTTCCCCGCCATGTTCCTTTACGATCCCATAGCAGATGCTCAATCCGAGGCCGGTTCCCTTGCCCACCGACTTGGTGGTATAGAAGGGATCGAAAATCCGGCCGGGGTCCTTGATTCCCGGACCGCTATCGTCGAACTCCACGCACACGTAGGCATCTTTCTTAAAGACGCGCACTTTCAAAACACCGCCACGGGTGCCCTCGCCGTTGCTCTCGCTGCTGCCCTCGCCGTTACCCTCTACCATGGCATCGAGCGCATTGTTGACAATGTTGAGGAAAACCTGCTCTAACTGATGCGGATCGGCCACCACCGAGGGCAGTTCCGCCGCAATCTCGCGTTCCAGCAAGACGTTGTGAACCTTCAAATCGTATTCGCGGAGGGCAAGCGACTCTTCCAGCACCTTACGCAAGTCCACTTCCTGTTTCTCCGGCTTGCGTTGGCGCGCAAAAGAGAGCAGATTTTGGACTATCCGGTGGGTTCGCTGGGCCTGCTTGAACAGCTTGGCCACATAATCGGCGGAACGGTCATCAAGGCCAGCACCTTCCAAGAGTTGCGCGTAACCGAGGATGGCGGTCAGCGGGTTGTTCAATTCGTGCGCTACCCCTGAAATCAATTGGCCGACGGCTGACATCTTTTCGCTCTGCAGCAGTTGCTCCTGAGTCTGCCGTAAGTCTTCGTAGGCGCGGCAGGTTTCCTCGTAGAGCTGGACCTTCTCGATGGTGGTCGCCAGTTGGCGACTGATGGCAACCAGCAGATTCTCGTCGTTGCTCGAATAGTGCCGGTCTTGTTTGCTGGCAATACCCATGATGCCGATAGGCTTGTCCTTGCTCCAAAGCACGACCCAGATCCAGTAGGGCAAGCCGTCTGCGCATACAAACTCCACCACCGCCGGTGGCAGGTGCGGCATAAAATCCTGCGTCACCACTTCGGCACGGGAGCGCATCACCAGATCGCCCAGCCCCTCCGGAAAAACGACTTCCGCCATGTGGACACGCGCCTCACTCCGCGGGCCCCCGCCCGCGCGGCGCCGGTAGGTGCCCTCGGGCTCGACAGCCAGATAGACCGAGCCGGTCTCGGCCCCAAACAGCGAGATCACCTGGCGCAGGGTCAGGTTCAGAATTTCATCGAGATCGAACGACTGGGTCGCGATGACGGCCATCGCGTTGAGTGCGTTCAACTCGCGGTTGCGACGCCGCATCTCGTCTTCCGAGCGTTTCTTCTCCGTAATGTCGAGAACGAAGCCCTGATAGCGCTCAAGGTTTCCGTTCGAATCGCGCGTCGCAAAACAGCTCTGCGCCACCACCAGCAGCGTGCCATCCTTGCGCCGCATCGTGGTTTCAAAGTTGCGAACGTAGTTGTGCGCCTCGATTTCCTTGCGAAACGCCGCGCGCTCGTCGGGAACCGCGTGCAGCACACTCCCCATGTCGAGGGCCATCAACTCGTCCCGGCTGCCGTACCCGAGCATAGTGACAAAAGCATCGTTGCAGTCGAGCAAATCGCCATCCAGCGTCGCCACAAACACGCCTTCCTGCACCTGCTCAAACAACATGCGGTATTTTTCTTCCGCTATTTGACGAGCGGTCGTATCGTGCACCACATGGATGGTGCCCTTCTGCTGGCTTCCTTGCTCCACATACGACGAAGTTGAAACTATCGACTGCCCGCCGAAACACGGATCCATTGCTTCCGTCAGCCCCGAACCGCGTTCGCAATACGGGCATCCCCTCCAGGCACGCTCTTGCGGTAGAACCTTTTCGCACCGATTGCCCAAGACATCGGCCGGCGCCTTTTCCAGCCGCTGCAGCAGGGCCTGATTGGTTTTGAGGATGCGGAAGTCTGTGTCGTGCGCCAGAATCAGGTCCTGGATGGAATCGAAGGTATTGGTCCACTGCCGCTGCGAGCGCAGCACCTGCTCCAGCAACCGCAGGCTCTCAGCCGCAATTCCCAGCGCCTGCGCCGCCGTTTCCAAGAACTCCAGTTCTTCACGGGTATGGTGGCGGCGTGAACAGCCGAGCGACAGCATCCCGATGGTTGACTTCTTACCCTGCACCGGGAGCAGTACCACGTGATGAATGGCAAGCTTCGCCAGTTGTTCCCGCTCCCGCTCCGAGAGCTCCGAGAGTTTCATCACTACCGCCCGATTTTCCTGGAAGGTGCGGGCCTGGATTTCATTGGTTCCGACTTGCCCGACGGCTCGCAGACATTCCGGCGACAGGCCGGCGTGCAGCGTCGCTACCAAACGATCACCTTCGGTCGACTGGAACCACGCTGCCTTCGCCCCCACTACGACTTTCAGTTTTTCCAGCGCCGTCTGCATTATCGGAGCACGATTCTGGGAGCGCGCAATCGTAACCGTTAGATCGTTGAGCACCGCCAGGCGCCGTGCGCGAAGCCGCGAATCGTCCAGCGCCAACAGCAGGATGCTCGAACCGAACAGCACTTCGGCCAACAGGTAACCTACACTCGGAATGTGACTGGCAAACGAAGGCCAGTTCAAATTCAAGGTCAGCAGCCCGGCGCCGAACAGGAAAACCCCGAGCCCAATGCGCCCGATCCGGCGCCGTAGCAGTTCGAGGGCTGCTCCGACCGCCATCAGCCGGCAGGCTAGATCCAACCCGAGATCGAGCGTCCTTGCATTTAGAAAATGCTGTGAATCCGGAAAATACAGCGGTCGCATGGCGGCGCAGACCATCAGAACCCACGAGACGGCCAGCAGCGCTGTCAGCGCTCGCCGCGCCTGCACCGACATCAGCGCCGCCGCCGCAAACAAGCCCACCGCCAGCACAAAGTCAGCCTGTGCGAATGCTGCCATCGACTTCGAGGTGGCGTGGAACTCGCTAGCGCCTGTTGCCCAAAGAAATGCCCCGTAGGCGAGCCAACCCGCTCCCCAAGTCAGCAGATATCGTTCCCGAAAGAGCCGGAAGAAAAGCAGACTGACCGCCACCACGATCAGGGCGGCCGTTTCCCGCCCCGTCAACCAAGGGACGGTCAGCGCACCAACCGAACTCCCGAATGGGCCGGCAGGATTCATAGATAAAAGCACTAAAGACACGCGCAGGAACACCTAAGCTTTTAAGTATCACGCTCAAGCGGGAGGGCCGCACGGATTTCCGTCTCCACTTGGTTACTTTCGGAATGTGAAGTCGTGTCCTAGAATGAGCGATACATACTCACTCAGCCCCATGCCTAATGATCGCATTCTCGTCGTGGACGACGAGGAAACAATCCGCGAGATTGTGTCGTCGATGCTGGGCGGAGCGCATTTTCAGACGCGCCAGGCAGCCAGCGGCGTCGAAGCCCTTTCGATTCTGGAATCGGGTGACGAATTCGATCTCGTGCTCTCCGACCTGATGATGGCCGAGATGGATGGGATTGCCCTTTTGGAACGCGCCAAGGAACGTTACCCTGACATGCCGATCGTGATGGTAACCGCGGTCCACGACATTCAGGTCGCGCTGCAGGCTCTGCGCAACGGAGCATACGATTACCTGCTCAAGCCCTTCGAGCGAGAGCAACTGCTGGCCACGGTCCGCCGTGCGCTGGAGAATCGCCGCTTGAAGCGCGAAAACGATGCCTATCGCAGCAACCTGGAGGCCCTGGTTGCCGCCCGCACCCAGCAATGGAAAACGGCGCTTTCCAACCTGGAGAAGTCTTATGACATCACTCTCGAAGCTCTGGGCGATGCGCTCGACCTCAAGGACGCCGAAACCGAAGGCCACTCCAGGCGCGTGACCGCCTACACTATCGCGATTGCGCGCAAGATGGGAATGGCGAAAGAAGAGATCGACGTGATTGCGCGCGGAGCCTTCCTGCATGACATCGGCAAGATGGCCATTCCCGACGACATCCTGCGCAAGCCCGGCAAGCTCACAGAGCAGGAAATGGACATCATGAAAGAACACTGCTACCGCGGATACAAGATCATCTCACGAATCCCATTCTTGGCCGAGGCAGCCGAAATCGTTTACTCTCACCAGGAGCGCTACGACGGACTGGGCTATCCTCGTGGGCTGAAGGGCGATGAGATCCCGCTGGGTGCCCGAATTTTTGCGATTGCCGATACGCTGGACGCCATGCGATCCGACCGCCCCTACCGTGCTGCCCAATCCATTGAGGCCGCCCGGAAGGAAATCGCGGCCTGGTCCGGCCGCCAATTCGATCCCCAGATCGTCAAGGTCTTTCTGGAAATGCCCGACAATATCTGGGAAGACCTGCGGGACGACATCAATGCGGCAAACGCGTCTTTTCCGAAGGTGTGACCGTGACAAGGTGCAACCATGACACCGCTGGCTGCACCCACAATGCTGAGCGGCCAGTCTTGACCAACCAATCCTGACCAGCATTTTCTCTCCGAGCGCCGGGCATCGTTTTGTTGTCATCACCTCATCCAACCGACCAGTGAAGTTGATCCAAATGGCCCCATTACGGCTGTGTTTTGCCGTTCTGGGTAAAAGAACCGGCGCCCGCCAGAATGTGCCTGTTTCGCATCTGGCGGGCAAGCCCGGGGGTTTTGCTGCCTTTTCCTCGCAATTCCTCTCCTTTCACTTTTTCGATTGCAACCCGGGGAGGTCGTCGCGTTCTACTAACAACAGAGGTGTATAACCGAGCTTTAGCTTCGGTTGCCTATGCCGGCTTTCCAGGATGCATATTTCGAGATCGATCAAGATTAGAATCACCAAGATCAAATTCATTAAGACCGCAGGAGAAATGGATGAAAACCTTCATGGTCGTGGTTGGCGCCGTTCTCGTTCTGAGCGCTCTCTCGGCTGCGCAGAGTCCCACGCTGAACCCCGTACCCAACACTATTTTCGTGGGCGCCGATGGCAAATTTGAGACCGCGCCAGATACCGCGCTCATTCAGTTCAACATCTCGGCTCAGGCCGACAGCGCCAAGGACGCCTACGACCAGGCCGCCAAACAAGCCGAAGCGACGCGCCAGGTTCTACGCGCGAACGGCATCGAACCCAAGTCCGCGGAAATCGGCTTCTTCTCGGTGAATCCGCAATACGACTGGAAAAACTCGACTCACAAGATCATCGGCTACCAGGTCAGGGCCGGCGTCAGCTTGAAGCTCAAGGATTTTTCCAAGATCGGCCCGGTGACGCAGCAACTCGCCGACGCCAGCGTCGGTGAAAGCCAGTCGCTCAGCTACACGCTCGACTCGACCGACGAGGCTAAGAGCAAAGCCGTCGCCGATGCCTATCGGCGCGCGCGCGCTTCCGCGCAGTCCCTGGCCAATGCCAGCGGACGCACGCTCGGCGAGCTCTCCTATGCCACCGTCGATACCTTGGAGAATATTCGCTTGGCCGTGCCCATTCCGCGCCATGCCATGCCCATGGCGATGGCAGCGCAAACCCCGGCGCCGACCGAGGAGTTTTCGCCCCAGAATGTGACGGTGACGGCGCACGTGAATGCGATGTTTGTATTGAAGTAGTAGTGTGGCGCGGACACTGTTATCGCGAACAACGGAACCGAAGAGAAAGCAGGAAAAAAGGTTACTCAGGCCCAAATCAATCCGTCTCTACTGCCGACACTAATCGTTGCGCACACTAGTCGTTGGGAACACTAGTCGTTGCGGACATTAGTCGTTGCGGACAATGACCTCACGGCGTGAGGAAATACGGCTCGCATCCACCTGAACTTCCCGCTGAATCTCCATCTGGATCGAAGTCCCCGGCTCCAGCCTCACGTCCGCGCCCCGCGAGAGCATTCCCACCGCCAGCCCAGCGACTCCCCCAATTCCAGCTCCGATGCCGGCGCCTTTCCCTCCGTTGGTGATTCCACCGATCACGGCTCCGGTGGTTGCCCCGCCGACGGCTTCCCTGGCTTTTTTCGCGGCGTCGCTATCCTCACGAATCGTCCCTTCCGAATCCTTCATCGAGGTCTTCTCGGCCCCGGGCGTGTTCTCCACCGAGCCGCCCAGCAGCACGGTATAGCCGTTGGGATAAATCATCGAAGTGAAGTGGATGAGCACCTCGGCGTGTCCCTTTACGTGCCCACCGCGCTGCACGCGCTCGATCCTTCCCTGGATGTATGTCCCCGCTGGAATCACGACCCGCTCGTTGACTACAAACGGAAAGGCAGTCTCCGCATATACCGGGTCTCCGTCCCTGGCCGTCTTCGTCGAAATTGCCTGCTTCAGCGATAGTGGAACACTGGTTCCGGCGGGAATGGTCAGCATCGGCTTCGCCGACTCCGCCGCGGGGGAAGCCGGAACCGGGGTGAGGGTGGACTGTGCGGCCGCGATCCCGGCCAAGAGCAAAAACCAACAAGAAGCAGCACGGATTCTCATCGAAGACCGACCTCTTCAAGACCAATTTAGCAACACGCTTGCAATCTCAGATGCGCCTGCGGGATTGGCAGTTAGCCGAGAACCCATTATCTTCAGTTTAGTAAACACGTTTAGTAAACACGGCTAGTAAACACGGCTAGCAAACCTAACCCTTATTTTTCCGCGACTGGTTCTTGAGCACATTGCCCATGAACTGCGACTGCAGTTTCTCGGCACAGCCCTCGCCGCAAACCTGCATCGCGCCTTCCTGCACTGCCAGTTTTTCGTCCCATGGCGCCAGATGCATCACCGGCACGCCGAAATCGCCAAACGAGCTCCACATCACCCACCAGCGATCGCTCGCGCCTTTCAGCACCCCGCAATTCGGACCGGCGCAGCGATAAAACGAACTCGGAATGACGCGCAGATTTTCGGTCATGGACAACCTGCTTACCTCGCGTCATTGTAGCTGACGAGTACGCGCGGGGCCATGAGTTACAGAAGACGGCGGCGGACGGCGTAGTGGTACTTGCGTTGGAAGGGTCAGGCCCCTTACTTGTACAACAAATACTTTTCTCGCAACCGTACAAATTCATCGAGCCGCTCTTGCCAGTCCTCGGCAATCCGTCTTGGATCTTCTCCGGCACCGATCGCGTCGAATACCTCTTGATTCACCAGCAGATCGGCTATACGCTCCAGCTTGAAGTCGTTTGGATAAAGTTTATGGAGCGCCGACGCGAGTTCGATCCCCAATTCTGGCGAGTCCAGCGTATTTCGATCCAGGATAATCAGGTTCACGCCTTCACATCGTTCCCCGGCAAAGTTACTTGACGACGGAGTGAAAGTTACAGGCACGAACCGCATGCTCTGAATACTGCGCGCGTTCAAGTAGGTTGCCAACTCCCTGCTCTTGATCCAGGGTGCGCCCACGACTTCGAAGGGCGTATCTGTGCCTCGCCCGACTGAGACATTGGTCCCTTCAATCATCGCCACTCCCGGATAAAGGGTGGCCGCAGTCAGACTCCGCAAGTTGGGCGAGGTGTTCACCCACTGGAGGCCTGTCGAATCGAACCAGTCTCCCGGCTGCCAGCCTTCCATTGCCACCACATCGAGGCGGGCCCCAATGTGCCGCTCGGCGTTCACCATTTTCGCCAGCTCACCCAGCGTCATCCCGTGCCGCACGGGCTCGGGAAAATAGTTCGTAAACTTTTCCTGACCCTGATCGGAAAGCGGACCCTGCACGAACGACCCGGTAATCGGATTCGGGCGATCCAGAATGAGCACTTCTATTCCAGCCTTGGCGGCTGCCTCCAGGAAATATCCCACCGTAGCTTCGTAGGTGTAAAAGCGCGCGCCCGCATCTGCGAGATCGATCACCACCGCGTCCAGCCGCTTCAGCACGTCCATGGGCGGACGCCGAGCGGCTTCGCTCCCTCCGTACACGCTGTAGACTTCGATTCCGGTCGCTGCATCCTTCGTATTCTTGACGTCGGTCGTGTCGAGCGTTCCAGTCACACCATGCTCCGGACTGAAAATCGCATCCAGCGAAATCCCCGGCACGTTCGCCAGCACGTCAATCGTCCGGCGCCCTTCCGAATCGACGCCGGTCTGATTCGTCAGCAATCCGATACTGCGCGGAGCCCCGCCTCTCGCCGGATGCAGCGCCGCAAACTTCGTGTCTTCTAGTACGTCAATTCCCGTCTTCACGGTTCCGTTCCGCACCGCCAGCTTGCGCGCCGCGCTCTGCATTTCGTTGTAGCCGGTGATGGTGGCCACCCGCATCTTCTCCGCTTCGGCCGGATCGAGCGCCAGCGTCGCTGCCACCGCGGTCGCGACCTTGGTTCGAAGCGCAACCGCGCTTCCGTTCCCCTTCTCCTTGGGTGGCACCGTGTTCAGGTGAACAGTGTTCAGGTGAACAATGTTCATGTGCACGGCATTCGTCAGCAGCACGATATAAGTCTTCGTCGCCGGATCAATCCACAGCGAAGTCCCCGTGAACCCCGTATGTCCGTAACCGCCGACCGGCAGCAATTCTCCGCGATTGGTGGAAAAGGGAGAATCAATGTCCCACCCGAACCCGCGCACCGCCGTTCCATTCACTGGCTGCTGCGGCGCAGTCATTTTTGCAATCGTCGCCGGAGTCAGGACGCCTCGGCCCCCATCGAGCAAAGCCTGCGCAAAAAGCGCTAAGTCGTCGGCGGTAGAAAACAATCCCGCATCGCCCGCCACTCCACCCATTCGTCGAGCCGTGGGATCATGCACCACTCCGCGCAGCAGGTGATGATTCTCATCCTCTTCGGTCGGGGCGATCCGCGACTCCCACGACCGCGGAGGCAGGAACCGCGTCTCCTTCATGCCCAGCGGTCCAAAAATGTGATTGGCTGCATACTCATCGAGCGACTCGCCCGAGAGCCGCTCCACCAGCGCTCCCAGCACAACGAAGTCGATGTCGCTATAAACAAGCGACGCGCCCGGAGGCCGCTCGGGCGTGACTTCAAACGCCATGCGATACCCCGCGTCCTTGCCCTCCCACCGCTTCCCAAGTTCTAGATCTTCCGGCAACCCCGAGTAGTGCACGAGTAACTGCCGAATCGTAATATCCTGCTTGCCGTTTTGCGCAAACTCTTGAAGGTACTTTGCTACCGGATCGCTCATGCGAAACTTTCCCTGCTCCCAAAGCTGCATGATCGCCGTCGTAGTGGCAACGACCTTGGTTAGCGACGCGCAGTCAAACACCGTATCGAGCGTCATCGCCTCCCGCCGAGGTTCGAGCGCCCGGCTGCCGTAAGCCTTGCGATACGCCACGCGCCCGTCATGGCCGACGATGAGGACTGCTCCTGGAATCTGCCGTTGGGCGATGGCGTCGTTGATGATGGGGTCGATAACGGCGAGGCGCGAATCAAGCGCAGTCTGAGAGAACGCGGCAACCGATAGAACGAAGGCGAGGAAGAGCAGAATTTTCGGTGAGGGTTTCACGTCTGCTGTGACTCTACATGACCTCGGAGATACGGCTCAAGGCTGAAGGTTACAAATGATGCTCTTGAAGTAACTCCCTGTTTGCCTCTACTCGCCGCCTTTGCTATAACCCCATCAGTTCACAAAATATCTTGAACCTGACGCTGCCCCATCGAGAGTCCGGCTTTTCCTTCCTGGTGCGCAATTTCGTCGCCCAGGAAGATCGTTTTCGCAGGGCCTTTGGCATCCTGGAAAAGGCTATCGTTGCGCGCGCCTTTCCTGCATGCTCGCTCGCCGTGACGTTCCGCGGAGAGCTCGTCGCCCACAAAGCCCTGGGCCGCTTCACATACGATCCGGCTTCGCCTGAGGTCAGCACTACGAGCATCTTCGATCTCGCTTCGCTTACTAAAGTTGTCGCCACGACCACCATGTCCATGATCCTTTATGAACGCGGCCTTCTCGATCTCGAAGCGCCGGTCACCGCCATCGTTCCCGAATTCGCCAGCGATCACGCTGGCGATGACCCGCGCCGCCGCGAAATCACGCTGCGCATGCTGCTCGCGCACTGCTCTGGCCTGCCCGCCTACGAGAAGCTTTTCCTGCGCGCTCAGGCACGAGAAGGTCTTCTGCAGGCCGCTTTCAGCACTCCACTTGCCGCTGCCCCCCGCACCCGTGCCGAATACAGCGATGTCGGCTTCATCACTCTCGGCGTCGTCCTCGAACGCCTGGCCGACGAATCCCTCGACGCATTCTGCCAACGCGAAATCTTCGGCCCGCTCGGCATGACCCACACTACCTTCAATCCCACTCCCGCCTTTAAGCACTCCATCCCGCCAACCGCCGACGATCGCACCTTCCGCCACCGCATTATTCAAGGCGAGGTGCAGGACGAGAACGCAAGCGTCCTCGGCGGCATTGCTCCACACGCCGGACTGTTCTCGACCGCCGAAGATCTGGCCATTTTCGCGCACGCCATGCTCAATGGCGGATACCCCATCCTCCGCTCCACCACCGTGGAACTCTTTTCGCGTCGAGAATCGGCCCCCGAAGGCACGTCCCGGGCGCTTGGCTGGGACACGCCGTCAGCGTCTTCGCAATCCGGAAAGTATTTCTCGTCGCGTTCCTTCGGACATCTGGGTTACACCGGCACATCCCTGTGGATCGACCCCGACCGCCAACTTTCGATAACCTTGCTCACCAACCGCACCTGGCCTGATTGCACCAATCAGGCAATCAAACAGGTGCGCCCAGCGTTTCACGACGCCGTGGTTGAGGCCTTGGGGAAGAACGCTTGAAACGCAAAGCTTCGAAGGGCAACACGGCGAATCGTAAATTGACGGGCGTAGCACTCCGCTTCCTGGGCACGGAGAGAACGAACTCTGCCTCCGTCGATCTCGATTGTAAGTCCGCGCTCGAAATTGCCCGCATCATCAATGCTGAAGACGCCACGGTCGCCGCTGCCGTGAAGCGCGCTCTGCGGCCCATCGCACGGGCGATCGATCTCATTGCTGCGGCGCTCTCTCAAGGCGGCCGCCTTATCTACGTTGGCACCGGCACCAGCGGACGCATCGCCGCCTTGGATGCCGTCGAGTGTCCGCCCACTTTTGATGTTGACCCGCGCATGGTCCAATTCATCATCGCGGGCGGCCCCAAAGCGCTGAGCACAGCCTTGGAAGCCGACGAAGACTCTCGCGAACTGGGGCGCAAGGCCATCGCGAAGAAGAAGCCAACCAAGAAAGATGTCGTCGTAGGCATCGCTGCCAGCGGACGCACTCCTTTCACCATCGCCGCTATCCGGTATGCGCGCGCGCGCGGCGCGAAAACCGTTGCCGTCGTCTGCAACCCGAAATCCCCGCTCGGCGGGGCCGCGCATGTGGCGATCGTTGCAGAGGTCGGCGCGGAAGTTCTTGCTGGTTCTACCCGCATGAAGGCCGGCACCGCGCAGAAGATGATTTTGAACATGCTCACAACTGGAGCGATGACCCGTCTCGGCTATGTCTACGGCAACCTAATGGTCAACCTCCACACGAAGAACGAGAAGCTGGCCGAACGCGGAGTGGGCATCCTGGAAAAAGCCGCCGGACTCAACCATGCCGCAGCGCGCAAGTTCCTCGTCGCTGCGGGAGGCCGCGTCCCGGTAGCGCTGGTGATGGCCAAAGTGGGCATCAGCCGCGCTGCCGCTGCCGCTACGCTGAAGAAGTCGGCCGGCCGGGTCCGCCAAGCCATTGCTATCGCGACGACCAAGTAGGGAAGCGGCTGTTACAAACGGATCTCCTGGACACAATTCCAAGTCCCACGTTTAGGATTCCCGGCTAAAATATTCGCAGCACTCCGTCTGCAATAGCTTCAGCGCGGGGTATCTCGGGAACTCATAACGACATGGACAAGCTCGTAATCCGCGGCGGCAATCCCCTGCTGGGGACGGTCAGAATTAGTGGTGCGAAGAACGCTGCACTGCCTTGCATGGCGGCAGCCCTGCTCACCGACGAACCGGTGATTCTCGAAAACATCCCCCAAGTGCGCGACATCGAGACGACGCGCAAGCTGCTTGCCGCCATGGGCGCCGAAGTCGAACTGGGCTACGGACGCGCCCATCATCGGACGACGATTTGCGCGCGCACGCTCGCCGCTCCCGAAGCGTCTTATGAACTGGTGAAGACCATGCGCGCCTCCACGCTCGTCCTGGGACCGCTAGTCGCCCGCTGTGGCCGCGCTCGAGTCTCGTTGCCCGGCGGATGCGCCATCGGCGCGCGCCCCATCGACCTGCACATCAAGGGCCTGGAACGTCTGGGCGCCAAAATCACGCAGGAGCACGGCTATGTTGAGGCCGTCACTGATCCGCTCAAGGGCGATCGCCTCCGTGGCGCCGAAGTTGTTTTCGACAAAATTACCGTCACCGGCACCGAAGACGTGCTTATGGCCGCCACGCTTGCCGATGGCGATACGGTCATGGAGAACTGCGCCCGTGAACCTGAGGTTGCGGACCTGGCCGCGCTGCTCAACGCTATGGGGGCCAAGATTCACGGCGCCGGCACGTCTACGATCCGCGTGAAGGGGGTCGCCAAGCTCCACGGCGCGAAGCATCGCATCATCCCCGACCGCATCGAAGCCGGAACCTTCATCATCGCCGGAGCTCTCACCGGCGGGGACATCAACGTTACTGGATGCGAGCCCGCGCACCTCGCCGCCATCCTGCAGAAGCTCGCAGAAACCGGCGTGAAGACCGCGGTGAAAGCCGACTCGGTCCGCGTCATGGGCGATCACCCGCTGCAATCCGCGGATATGAACACGGAAGAATATCCCGGCTTCCCTACCGACATGCAGGCGCAATACATGGCGCTCACCACGCAAGCGGCGGGCACGTCGATCATCGCGGAGAATATTTTCGAGAACCGCTTCATGCACGCGCAGGAACTGGTCCGCATGGGCGCGAACATCAAGATCGAAGGCCGCCGTGCCATCGTCCGCGGCGGAACTCCCCTCAGCGCCGCCGCCGTGCTCGCGTCCGACCTGCGCGCCTCGGCCTCGCTCGTGCTCGCCGCCCTGGTCGCCGACGGCGAGACCATCATCGACCGCGTTTATCACCTGGATCGAGGTTACGAGAACATCGAAGAAAAACTGAAGGCCGTGGGCGCCGAAATACGTCGCGTCGGCAACATCTTCCCCAAGCGCGCCGCCGCCCCCAGCCAATCGTGATGGTCACGCACCCTCTCCAAGACTATCCATCGTCGGAAGCGTGTGATGGGTTACGAGTGTAGGCATTCAAAACTTCCATCGAAATCGAAGCGCCGCGTTGCAACTCCGTTGAACCGGATGTTTTCTTAGTATTTCCTACCTCCAAAATACCTGGAAGATCCCGAAGCGCGTGTTATGCGGAAATCTCTTCATTACTTCGGCCTCTACGTCGGGCCGCATCGCCGCTCCAGGGAAAAATGGCGCGTCGTTGAGGACCACCAGGTGCAGGTCTTCAGACTGCACCGCCTTCAGAATCTCCTCTGGCGATGCGCCGGTATCGTCACGTGTTACGTTCTTCAGCCCGGAAAGAAAGAACAACTCCGGACAATCGTTGCCGGCAAACATCAATCCGTTCGGACTGTGCTCTCGCAGGAAGCGGGCTAAGGCATCGAAAAATACCGCTTCTTCGATCTTTAGGCCGCCCGCTCGTGGCGTCTGCATCGTCTGCATGGGACCGACTATCCAGGTGATTTCGTAGATGTAGCGTGGAACGAGGCTGACCACGCCAAACGCCAGATAAAGCCCCACCACCGAGGCCAGCGCATATGTCCCGCGCTGCGTTTTGCCCGTGGACACGATCGCCACCAGCGCCAGCAGCGTCAGGGGCACCGAATAACTCAGGTAGATCGCAGCCGCAAATGGAAATTGCACCAGGCTGCAGGTTCCCGCCAACGCGATCAGCAGCACAACTTGCTGCCGCTGAAGCTTAGTCTGCGCGCCTGGCTTCCTCCGCATCCACACCAGCACGGCCCCGAGCAGTACCGCAATCGGCGTTAACACCGTCACCGAATGCCAGACGGCAAGAACGATATCGAACGACTGCGCAGCCCGCACCACAATCACCACCGCCGCTACACCGAGAGCCGCTCCAATGATTTTTCCCTGAAACTTCTCCCAATACATCGCCGCTGCCAGAACCCCCACCAGCGGAAGCGCCCACATAATGTTTTCAAATCCTACCGGGCGAAGCACTCCCAGGCCGACCGACCGGGAAATTGCGCTCGAACTTACGCCCGACAAGAACCTCCACACCACGCCCGACCGCGCGTATGGCGCTAGGAAAATAGCTATCGGGCATACCACGCCACACAGAAATGGAATCACCGCGCGAAACATCGTTCTGAATCGTTGCTCCGTTCCCGCCCGCACCCTCGCTTCTCCCCACAGGATGAGCGCCACCACCACCACCGACGGCAGCACGAAGTGGTATAACTCCGCCGGTCCCAGCCGCGCGCGCAGCACCATGAGCAGCACGGCCAGAAATAGCAGCATTGCACCTGCGCTGAACACGCGGTATGGCCAGCTCTTCGACCGCTCCCCCTCCGAGCTTTTATCGGAACTTTTCTCCGATCTTTCCTCCGAAATCCGCCCTTCCGAGTTTTCGCTCTGTTCAAGAAAGGCAAGAAATAGCAGCACGCCGGCAATGTAGTACGCTCCGATCACCTTGATCAGGATGGACACTCCGCCGCATACACCCGCCAAGAACAGCCATCGCCGCGTCCGTACCTCCAGGTAGCGCAGCATTGCCGCTGCCCCAAACGTCGCGAAGAACAGGTTGTACCAGGAAGGCATGGCAGCTGGATAATTGGGGTAGCTCCACGCTACTGCCAGCAACGCGATCGCTCCCGCTGGAATCGCCGAAGTAAAGCGCTGCGCAACATAGTAGACGGCCGGTAGCCACGCCAGGAAAAACAGAAACACACAGATGCGCAGCGACATCAGATTCACGCCGAACGCACGAAACGCCAGCGCATGGATAAGGCTCAGACCGCCGGTGTAGATCTCCCCAAAATCGCGATGCGGAAGTTGTCCCTGCAGCACTCGCAGCGCGCTCTGGCTCAGAGTCCCGTCGTCCGCCGGAACCCAACCGCTGCCGATGTGGGCGCCAACATACAGTGCAGCGATGACCAACACCGCAACCAGCACCAGCAAGTGAACTACCCACCCCTGGGCGGCCGCAAACGCTGCCACTTCGCTCGAGCTGGCCTGCAGCGCCTCCGTACCATGTTCGCGGACCCTCATTTCCACGCTCGGGATTTCTACGTTCAGGGCGGGGTCAATCTGAATCTCTGACTTCGTGGAAGCGTTCTCCATTGCCTTCTTCACTTTGCCTCCAGCGCCGTCAGATGCAGCTTCGCTTCTTTGCTGTCCCGGTTCAGTTGTAACGCCCGCCGATATTCGGCCCGCGCCGCAGACACCTTGCCGCCTTCTTCGAGCGACACGGCGAGCCAATAGTGATAGTCCCAAACCTTCGGGTCCATGGCGACCGCCTGCAGCAGGTAGGGTTGCGCCTCCTCGTTCCGTCCATCTCTTAGAAGTGCGCGCCCCAGAAAATGTTTCGGAGCTGCATCTTCCGGCACTAACTGCACGGCGCGCGACAGTAACTGTTCTGCGTCCTTGTACTGGTCGTCCATCAGGTGAATATTGCCGCAGTTATAGAGCGCCGAATAAAGATTTGGTTCCTTCGACAGGATTTCCGAGCAAAGCACGAGAGCGCGCTCATAGTCGCCCATTTGTCCGTACAACCCGGCGAGTCCCGCCATCCCCACTTCCGACTTGGCGTAATCCGGATCCACTCGGTCCAGCCAAACGCGGCCTTCCTCGAATCGACCGGCGTGGATGTATGCTTCCGCCAGCGCCAGCGGGCCATAGCCATATTCCGGATGGTCCCTCACCACCGACTGCGCCAGTGCAATTGCACGATCGTGCGCTCCCATCTGGCTGTACTCCTTCGCCAGCCCCGCCGCTGCATACGGATTCCCCGGATACAGAGATTGCCCGCGCACCAGCAGCAGCAGATCGTTTCCCCAGTACACCTGCTGCGAGATTGATGCGCACACATAACCACTGCACAGCACGGCTACTGCACAGCACTGCACGGTCTGCACGCTCAATGCCTTAATGGATGGCATCCGCCGCAGACCGACCGCTGCCAGAATCGCAAATCCGATCGACGGCAAATACATGTAACGGTCGCGCACGAAATCGCCGTTGCCAAAGTTCCGCAAATACAGCGCTGGCGCCAGCCCGATCAGAAGCCACAACCCTGCAAACGCAACGGTGGAATTCCCTTCGCGCCGATTCCAATACCACAAACCAATCAGCGCCGCACCCAGTACCGCCGCCGGAGCGATCACATGACTGAGGTTGACACTCGTAACATAAGGCGTGTAATAGAGCGCCGTGATGCCCACCGGCAGCAGCAACTGCCGCAGATAAATGGACAGAACGAGCGGCAAGGTCCGAAGCATGTCCATCACCCCGTGACTGGGGTCAAATTCCCCAGTTACGTGCGGCAGTGCGTGCTTACGCAACAGTGCATAAGCTAGCGTGACCAAGGCGTATGGAGCCGCCTCTTTTACGGCCCCAAGAACCCTGTGCCCTGGCGATGCTTTTTCTTTCGCCGGGTGCAGCCACGCGTAGATTCCGACTAACGCCGAAAACACTACCGCCATTTCTTTCGTCAGCAGTGCGCATGCCAGCAGCATCAACGACGCGATCCACCAGGCGGCTCTGTTCTTACCTTCGCGATCACGTCCGCTAAGAAACGCCGCAAAAGCCAGCGCCGCAAACATCGTGACCATCGTGTCCGAAGCGGCGGAAACCCACGCCACCGGTTCAATGTGAATCGGATGTAGCGCGAAAATCAGCGCTGTCAGCGCCGCCGCCCAGTATTCCAACCCCAACCGCCGCGCCAAATAAAACACTGCTGCCACCGCGCCGACATGCAACAGAACCGCTCCCAGGTGCCATCCCCACGGCCGCAATCCGAACAACGTGTAATTCAGCATCGACCAAGCGACGAACAGCGGCCGGTAATACACCTGGTGCCGCGCTACGTGATACCACAGGTCACTCCCGAACGCCCGCGGCAGATTGCTCCATGTCCGGATGATCGGACTATTCACAATCTGCGGATGGTCATCCCATACAAAATCAAAAGACAGCGAGCCGCTATAAAGCACGAACGTTATCAACCCGAGCACGGGGAGTAGAACGCCTGGCCGTCGCAGATACTTGGCCAGTAATTCCAAGGCGCTAGGTTCCGGATGACGTTGGGACTCGTCCATGTGTTTCGCGTACAGAATCGATCACTCCGCTCCCGATCAGAGCTCATACTAACCGGCCCTCCTGCTGCGCGCATGTTACTCAGGTTACCTAGGTGTGCCGCTTATTCCCGTAGTTTGCCCTCCCTTTTATGCGACGATAATCCCATGGGGTCTGTCACGGGAGTCGGGACCGTCAAGGCGCTGCGCCCGGTTTTGTGCGTCGATCTCGATGGCACCTTGATCCGAGGCGACGTCCTTTGGGAATGCGTACTTGTCCTCCTCAAGACCCGCCCTCTTACACTCCTGCTGCTTCCCTTCTGGCTGCTTTCGGGGCGGGCTGCCCTCAAACGCCAGCTCGCCGCCAAAGTCCAAATCGACCCCGCGCGCCTTCCTTATCGGCACCAAGTTCTCGATCTTCTCCGGCAGGAAAAAGCCGCCGGCAGCCGCATCGCGCTGGTCACGGCAGCCGACCGCGAGCTGGCTGAGTCGATTGCGCGATATGTCGGCTTGTTCGACGAAGTCCACGCCAGCGACGGCCAGGTGAATCTCAAGGGAGCGCACAAAGCTGAGTTTTTATCCCAGCACTTCGCCGAGACCGGCTTTGAATATATGGGCGACTCTGCCGCCGATGTAGAAGTTTGGCGCAACGCCCGGGCAGCATATGTGGTCGGGACGGAAGCTCGCGCCGGGCAAGCCGCCGCCGTAACTGCGCTCAAAGGCGCCATCCTGGAACCGCGCTTGTTCCGCACTTCCTTCCGCACATCGTTCCACTCATGGATCAGCGCGCTCCGCGGCCATCATTGGGCGAAAAATCTGTTGCTCTTCTTGCCACTGGCTCTGTCCCACAACCGGGCGCTCGAGCCCCTTATCCGAACTTCCATTGGCTTCGCGCTCTACGGCTTTTGCGCTTCCGGACTCTACATTCTCAACGACCTTCTCGATCTCCATTCCGATCGTGAGCATCCCTGGAAAAAAGAGCGCCCGTTCGCTGCCGGGGACATTTCCATCCCCGAAGGGCTGTTCGCCTCGTTCGTATTGCTCTCCGCCGCGCTCGGCATGGGGTTCCTGCTCGACGTGCAATTTGGTCTAGTCTTACTCGCATACGCGGCCCTTACCATGTTGTATTCGCTCTATCTCAAAAAGATTGCCCTGCTCGACGTCTTCGTTCTTTCCAGCTTCTACAGTTTTCGCATCCTTGCCGGGGCGCTGATTTCCGCCACGCCTCTCTCGCAATGGTTCCTGGCGTTTTCAATGTTCTTCTTTCTTAGCCTCGCGATGGCGAAGCGTTACTCGGAGTTACTCCACGCCAGCGACTTAGTCAGGACGGGTAACTCGGGACGCGGATATCGCACCGGCGACCGCGAGCTTCTGCTCTCGCTCGGCGTCGGCAGCAGCTTTTCCGCGGTCGTCATCTTCAGCCTCTATGTTCACAGTCAGGACGTGCGTTTGCTCTACTCCTCGCCGGAGTTTCTCTTTCTGCTTTGCCCCATCGTTCTCTATTGGCTCAGCCGAACCTGGCTGATGGCGCATCGCGGAGAGTTAAAGGAAGACCCAGTCACGCTCGCCATTCGAGACCCAGTCAGTTACGGAGTGGCCCTGGCTTCGTTGGCGGTCATCGCGGCGAGCATGACAAACATAAACTGGTAGGGTGATGAAATACGGAGGCAATCAGCCTCCGGCATTATCGAACTGTCTTTGGGATACTTAGTATGCCCGGTCAATCAGCCGCGACCTTACGCAAGCAACCTGCAGCCTCGCCGCCCATCACGAGAGTTCTCTCGTGGGGCCGTTATCCGAAGACTGCACACCATTACGTGCACAAGCCGGCATGGAACGATCAGGTGCCGGAAATTCTCAAGACTGCCGCGCCCGGCTCCCTGCTCCCTTACGGCCTCGGCCGCAGCTATGGCGATTCGTGTCTCAACGCCGGCCGCGAACTGATCGACTGCGGCCGCCTCAACCGCATCCTCGGTTTCGACGAATCCACCGGAATGCTGCGCTGCGAAAGCGGAGTCAGCCTTTCCGACATCATCGACGTGTTTCTTTCTAAAGGCTGGTTTCTTCCCGTCACGCCTGGCACTCGCTTCGTTACCGTCGGCGGGGCCATCGCTAACGACGTCCACGGCAAGAACCATCACTGCGCTGGAACCTTCGGCGCACACGTTCGCCAAGTCGCTCTGCATCGCTCAAACGATGGCCTCGTGATCTGTAATTCCGAGACAAATTCAGACATGTTACGCGCGACTATCGGTGGCCTCGGCCTGACCGGCGTAATCGCCTGGGCGGACATCCAACTCAAACGCGTGGCTGGGCCCTGGATCGACGCCGAGTCCATCCCGTTTCATTCTCTGAACACTTTCCTCGACCTTAGCCGCGAAAGCAACGACCGCTTCGAATACACGGTGGCATGGCTCGATTGTTTCGCCGGAAAGAACCCTCGCGGCATCTTCTTTCGCGGCAACCATGCCGCCGATCGGGGCAAGGAATTCCATCCCGGTCGTGGTTTCACACTGCCCTTCGCGCTGCCGGCTTGGATGCTCAACCGTTATTCTGTAAGAGCTTTCAACACCGCCTACTATCGGATTCACGCGGGCAAGAAAGGCGCAGCCCTTGTGCCCTACGACTCGTTTTTCTACCCGCTCGATTCCATTCGGCAGTGGAACTTGCTTTACGGTAGACATGGGTTTCTGCAATATCAGTGCGTAATCCCGGAGACGAACGCCGAAGCCTTCGAGGAGTTATTCGATCGCATCGCGCGGTCCGGCATGGGTTCTTTCTTGGGTGTTCTGAAGCAATTTGGTTCTGCGCCGCCGGCCGGCCTGCTCTCATTCCCGCGCCCCGGACTCACCATCGCGCTCGACTTTGCCATGCGAGGCGAGCGTACGCTCAAACTGATGCAGTCACTCGATGAAGTTGTCCGACAAAGTAGTGGAGCGCTCTATCCCGCGAAAGACGCCCGCATGAGCCCTTCCCTGTTTGAAGCTTCGATTCCGCGCTGGCGCAGCTTTGTTCCCTACATCGACCCCAAGATGTCGTCCTCATTTTGGCGACGTGTGACGGAGGCTGGATGACCAACCCTACACCTGCAACCGCCATGAGGAAAGTTGTCATTCTCGGAGCCACTTCCGGCATTGCGCTGGAGGTCGAGCGGCAATTGGCTCGTCAGGGCTGCGAATTACTCCTCGTAGCTCGCTCACCGCAGCGTCTGAGTGAATTAGAGGGCGACTTAGCAGTTCGAGGCGCGCAACAAATCTTCACTTACGCTGCCGACTTAGCTTATGTGCAACAGCATGCTGCAGTCTTTGATTTTGCCCGCCGCACATTACCCGACTTTGACACCGTACTACTCGCTTACGGCGCCATGCACGACCAGAAGGATTCGGAAACGTCGGTTGACGTTCTCCTGGAAGAATTGCAAGTCAATTTCGTCAGTGCCACCGCAATCTTGACTCTGTTCGCCGCCGATTTGGAACGCCGGCGCACCGGATGCCTGGCTGCCATCACCTCCGTCGCCGGAGATCGGGGACGCCGCTCCAACTATGTCTACGGTTCGGCAAAGGGCGCGCTTTCCCTTTTCCTACAGGGACTCCGCAGCCGCCTGTATCCCGCTGGCGTGCGTGTCATCACCATTAAGCCCGGACCTGTGCAGACTCGCATGACCGATCATCTGCCCAACGCCGCACGCTTTGCCGATCCCGAGCAGGTTAGCCGCGACATCGTGCGTGCCCTCGAACGCCGCTCTCCCGATGTCCTCTACACACCAAAAGTCTGGCGCTACGTTATGATGGCTGTCCAACAGATACCGGAAACCATTTTCAAGCGTCTATCCTTCTGACAATTTGCCAAATAGAGAAAGGGCCGCATCGCTGCGGCCCTCGCATTTACTGAGAACTGATCCTACCTTCTTCCGCGTCCGCCACCGCCGCCGGAATGGCCACCACCGTGACCTCCCTGGCCGCCGCCGGGACCACGTCCGCGTCCCCGCCGCCGACGATTACGATCGCGATCACCTCCGCCGCTGGGACGGCCTTCACGCGCACCTTCCGGACGCGCGGCGCCCGCTTCTACCGATGCAACGACTCCGTCTACGCGGTTGAAGTTTGGCTCATCGTCCGCATCGAACTCCGCGCCGCCTTCGATCACTGCCGTAGGTGTGCCCTGCGGCACTGCGGGCGCCGGAACTGACGGCGACAGATCCGCTACCGCGTCGGCTTCCGGTGGCGGAGTTCCGCCCCCCATTTTGGCGCGCTGCTCTTTCAGGATCGCCTTGCGGGACAGTTTGATCCGATTGCCTTCGACGGCCAGAACTTTCACCAGCACCTGGTCGCCTTCTTTCAGTTCATCGCGAACATCTTTGATTCTGTGTTCGGCGACTTCGCTGATGTGCAGCAGGCCATCCAATCCCGGCAGAATCTCGACGAACGCCCCGAAGTCCGCCAGACGGCTGACCCTTCCGAGATAAGTCTTGCCTACCTCGGCCGAGGCCGTCAGATCGCGGATAATCTGCAAAGCCTTATTCGCCGAAACTTCATCGTTCGACGCCACGTTGACCTTGCCAGAATCCTCCACGTCGATCTTCACGCCTGTTTGCTCAATGATGCTGCGGATCATCTTGCCACCGGGCCCAATCACGTCGCGAATCTTGTCCACCGGAATCTGCAGGGTGTAGATGCGAGGCGCGTATGCCGACACCTTCACTCGCGGTTCGGTCAGAATCTCGTCCATCTTTCCTAGAATGAACAACCGGCCGCGCTGCGCCTGAGCCAGTGCCTCGCGCATGATCTGCGAAGTGATGCCCGCAACTTTAATATCCATTTGCAGCGCGGTGATACCGTCTTTGGTTCCAGCAACCTTGAAATCCATGTCGCCGTAATGATCCTCCGCGCCCGCGATGTCGGTCAGGATGGCGTAGTGCTCACCTTCTTTCACCAATCCCATCGCTACTCCAGCTACCGGAGCCTTCAACGGAACGCCTGCATCCATCAGCGAAAGGGAAGCGCCGCAAATTGTGGCCATTGACGACGATCCGTTCGATTCCAGAATGTCGGAGACGACACGCATCGCGTAAGGCCAGTTGTCTTCGGTTGGAAGCACCGCCGAAACAGCGCGCTCAGCGAGTGCACCGTGGCCGATCTCGCGGCGTCCGGCGCCGCGCATGAAGCCGACTTCTCCCACGGAGAACGGCGGAAAGTTGTAGTGCAACATGAAGCGCTTCTTGGCTTCGCCTTCAAAACCTTCGAGACGCTGCATGTCGTCGCTGGTGCCGAGCGTGGTGGTGACTAATGCCTGGGTTTCACCGCGGGTGAATATTGCGCTGCCGTGCGCGCGTGGCAGAACACCGGCCTCGATCCAGATCTCGCGGATCTGGTCGAAGGCACGTCCATCGGGACGGCGCTTGTGATCGATCACCTGGTTGCGGAAAATGCGTTCCCGCAGGATCTCGTAGTACTTCTTGAGCTTTTCCTTGCCGGCTTCGTCGTCCTCGGGCAGAGCGGCCAGCAGTTCCTTCTCCAGCACCCGTACTAATTCGTAGCTCTGGGCTTTCGGATGTTTTGCAGTATCAAGCGCATCACTCAGTCGAGTACCAACTTTCGATTCCAGAGTCTTGAAGTAGGCCTCGTCGAATTCTGGCGGCGTCACCTGGCGTTTCGGCTTGCCTACCTTGGCGCGCAGCTCGTTGATGGCGGCACAGATCTTCTTGATTTCGGTGTGCGCGAATTCGATCGCGTCCACCACCGTCTCTTCTTTCACTTCTTTCGCGCCCGACTCGATCATGACAATGGCATCGGCGGTGCCTACGACCATGATGTTGAGCAGTCCGTCGCGCATTTCAGTGTAGGTGGGATTGGCGATGAAGCGGCCTTCCACCAAGCCGACGCGCACCGCGCCGATCGGGCCGAGAAACGGAATATCCGAGACGGTCAATGCAGCGGACGCGGCGTTGATGCCGCAGACGTCGGGATCATTCTCCGTATCGGCGGAGAGAACCAAGGCTATGATCTGGGTCTCGCACTTGAACCCGTCTGCAAACATGGGACGGACCGGCCGGTCAATCTGGCGGCAGGTGAGGGTCTCGCGCTCACTCATGCGCCCTTCGCGTTTGATGAAACCGCCGGGGATGCGTCCGCCGGCGTAGGTGTATTCTCGGTAGTCGACCGTGAGCGGAAAGAAGTCGATGCCCTCGCGGGGGTCGGGATTGGCGGTCGCAGTGGCGATGACGACGTTTTCGCCGAAGCGCACAACGGCTGCGCCGCCCGCCTGCTTGGCAAGTTTTCCGGATTCGAAGGAGAGGGATTTTCCGCCTGCGATCTCGACGGAAACTTTTGTGGCTTCAGGCTTCATAGGTCATCCTTTTATAGGGCGGAAGTAGGGCAGAAGGGCATGCGCCAGGGTACGGAGTCCGCAATGGACGGGCGTATGCCAGGGGCCGCGGTTGGGAACGCACTTTGCTGAGGCTCTCGAACTCTGGAACCGGCTCCACGCGGAACCGGTCGCGCGCTTACTTGCGGATGCCGAGCTTGGAAATAACGGTTTTGTACCGTTCCGAGTCGTACTTCTTCAGATAGTCGAGCAGACCACGACGCCGGCTCACCATCATGAGAAGTCCGCGGCGCGAGCCGTGGTCTTTCTGGTGCGTTTTGAAGTGTTCCGTCAACTGACCAATGCGCTCGCTCAGCAGAGCGATTTGAACTTCGGGACTGCCGGTATCGGTAGCGTGCGTGCGATACGTGTCAACGACGGATTGCTTTTGCTCTCTGGCTAACACTAACCTGTTGCACTCCTGTCTCTTCTCGTTTTCGTAACGTGTTCGATGGTAACACGTTGCTGCCGAAGCTGGCAAACCAGGCGCAGCACCGCTCACGTAGGGACAGCCGCCCTCGGCTGTTGAGCGGGGCGAAGCGTCACAGCAGCGCGACCGAAGTTCTCAGAAGGCACCTTTCCCGGGCCATTTTCACCCCGTCCTTGTAGGCGCACGCGATAGAACTGCCGAGATGCAGCGGGATCGCTGTGCGTCAGGGCCCGGTTCGAGGTTATAGTATGATTAAGGCTTGGAACAAAAGAGGAATGCGTCAATCTTCTGGTTGATTCCGGAAGTTTACTCCAAGGACCAAAAATCTGGGCCAACCCTACAGACACTATACGTAGCCGGCCATCATCATAAAAATAGAAATTCCGGGGGTATTACGTATGCCGAGAGGCCGATCGACTTTTAGCAAGCGTCAGAAAGAACAAGCGCGCCAACAGAAACAACGCGACAAGAACGAGCGCAAAACTCAGCGGAAAGAGGAAAAACCAGGAAGCGGAGTGGTGGACGAACAGGACGAATTGCGGGAGATGCGCGAGCTCGCCGAAGCCCAAGCCGCACTGTTCCGCATTGGAGTTGAAGACGAACCAGATTCTGTCGAGCTACTCACACCGCACGGCAAGCCAGTCGAGCATTAGGTCGGGGATTCGCCGGAGCGCAAGGCTCCGGCGAACTCGGTCCTACTTCCTTCTACAAAAAAATTCCCGAACAGATTTCTAAACGAAAACCTCACCTGGCAAGGCGGTCAGCGTCCGCGATGCCAGAGTGTTTTGAACAAACCGCTTCGGCTGGTCGTTGGACGAGGCGGATGCATCCACCTGCTTGCGTTCGATGCGCAGCTTCAAGGTGCGCTCAATATCGCGAAGGGCGAGATTCTCCGCGGCTGTGAATAGTGTGGAAGCCCGGCCCTGAGAGCCGGCTCGTCCGGTGCGCCCGACGCGGTGAATGAAATCCTCCGCCATCTTAGGCAGGTCGTAGTTGATCACGTGCGCGACATCATCGCAATGCAGGCCGCGCGATGCGATATCGGTCGCGACCAGCACTCGGAAGCGTCCTTCTTGAAATCCGCTCAAGGCGCCGTTGCGTTGTGACTGCGTGCGATCGCCGTGAATCATGGCGGCCAAGAAGCCATCGCGCTCGAGTTCCTGGGCCAGCCGGTGGGCGCCGCGTTTGGTGCGCGTGAAGATCAGGGTTTGTCCCTTCTCCTCATACAGCAACTGCCGCAGCACATCCAGTTTCTCGGACGGACGCACCTCATAGGCTTCGAGTTGCACGCTTTCCGCAGGCTTCAGAACCGAGCCCAGCGCTATGCGCACCGGCTCCCGGGTATAGTCGTTCACCAGCGCGGCCACCGATTGTTCCATAGTGGCGGAATAACACAGCGTCTGGCGGCGCTGCGGCAGGATTTGCACGATGCGCCGAATCGCTGGAAGGAAACCCATATCCAGCATGCGGTCGGCTTCGTCGAGCACCAGTATCTTCACGTGACGCAAGTCCGCAAACTTGCGGGTGATGAAATCCTGCAAGCGTCCGGGAGTTGCGATTACGAACTCGCACCCGGAGCGGAGGCTTTGGATCTGGGCCTTCTCGGAGACGCCGCCGATCACCAGCGCCGCCTTCGGCATGTTCTTGTCGCGCAACTGTTCGTACTGCTCGTGAACCTGCATGGCCAGTTCACGGGTGGGCAACAGGACTAGAGCTCTGACCTGTTTGGTTGACTGAGGCTTCGCCGATTCAGCGCGCAGCATTTCGATAATCGGAATCAGGAACGCCAGCGTCTTGCCGGTGCCGGTCTGGGCGGTGCCAATCACGTCCTTGCCTTCGAGGGCAGGAGCAATGGCGCGCGCCTGGATGGGTGTGAGGGTAATGAATTGAGCTGCCGCCAACTTCTGCTGCAACGCAGCAGAGAGGGGCAGTTCGGTAAATGTTGTCATTCGATTGTTTTCTTTCTGGAGGGGCTTAATGTCAATTTCTCAGACTCGTGTTTTTAAACTAGGTGTCGAGAGTTCGCATGCCGCTCGCAATGAAATTGGCGCTGGAACCAAACGGCGGGCAGGAAATGCGGAAGTGGTGCGGATCCATCAGGATCCCCGCTTAACGAGCAAACCGTAGCAAAAGCGTTAACAGCAGTATAGCAGAAGAAACCGCGGCGTGCGGTTACGTCGGTCATAGTACCAACCAGCGTCGTTCAGCCAGGAATCGGTTCAATGGCCGGCAGATTTCGTTCCCTGTTTTTCGGGCCGCACCTCATATTCCGGACGGGGCACTCCCATCAGCCATTTATCGAACCAGCCCACAATGTTGTCGAGCCGCTCGATCCGATGCCATGGCTCGCCTGAGCGTGACAGTTCATGCGTCTCGCGCGGAAAAACCACCATAGCCGTCGGGCGCTTCAGATACTTAAGCGCGCGGAATAGTTGCTCTCCGCCCGAGTCCTGCGGAGTGCGGTAATCGGCCTGCCCCAGAATAAACATCATGGGAGTGTGGATTTTCTCGACGAACGTGATCGCCGAGCGGTTGGCATAGTCATTCGGATCCTGAAAAGGCGGCGCCTTGAACCACCTCGGCTGGAACAAAGTGAAATCGGCGGTGTACCACCACGAGGCCCAATTCGAGATATCGCGCTGCGATACTGCAGCGGCAAAGCGATCGGTCTGTGTAACCGTCCAGTCGGTGAGCACGCCGCCGCCGCTACCGCCCGTGACTCCGAGTTTCCTGGAATCGACATAGCCCCGCTTGAGGATTTCGTCCACTCCCACCATCAGGTCGCGGTAGTCGTCGCCGGGATAGTGGTACTGAATGATGTTGCCGAAGTCCTGGCCGTAGCTGGTCGAGCCGCGCGGATTGAGGTAGAGCACCACATAGCCTTTTGCCGCCATCCATTGAAACTCGTGATCGAAGACCCAGCCATAAGCGGCGTGCGGGCCGCCGTGAATGTTGAGGATCAAGGGATATTTCTTTTTGGGATCGAAATCGGGCGGCTTCTGAATCCATCCTTGAATGCGCAGGCCGTCAAAGCTGGAGTAATTAATTTCTTCCGGCGCGGTGAGGTTCAGCTGAAACCAGAGCGTTTTGTTCGCGTCGGTGATGCGCGTTTGCGCGCCGTCTTTGCTGTCGTCCATCGACACGTTGAACAGATCGCCGATCATGACGGGCGTAGAGACCAGCGCAACTGTAGTGTGAGCATCGGGTGTGATGGAGAAATCGAGTACGGCCTGATTGCCGTGAGTAATTTCGGTAATTGCTCCCGTTTGGGCGTCCACACGAACCAGCGGCGTGCGTCCCCGCTTCTCCACGATGTCGAAAAGCCAGCGGCCGTCCGGAGACCAGAAAAGGGTTGCGTGGGCGCCCCCACGCGGGGCAGCATTATCGCCGAAGACGGAACTGCCCATGTCGAAGTCGTAGCCCGCAGTAAGGTTGCGGGGCTGCGCATTCGGAACAAGGTCCATGATCCAGAGGTCAGGCTGAGAATAGGAACGGACCGGCTGGGTTACGGAACCGTGGAAAGCTACTCGATGGCCATCGGGGCTGAGCGTGAGGCTGTAGATGTCCATCGGAACGGTAGCCAGCTTTTCGGGTGCGCCTCCAGTCGAGGCGACTGAGTAAACATCCGTGCTGCCCGTCTCGTAATAAGGCTCGTCAATACGGCTGGTCAGGAAGTAGATTCGCGAACCGTCGTGCGTCCAGAAAACTCCGCCTTCATCGTAGTCACCGCTGGTAAGCTGCACCGGTTTCGCCGGTTCGTCGGATGTGGCTGGGACCTCCACCACCCAGATGTGTTCGTGCCGCTTGAAATCGAGATAACCTTCGTCATTGTCGCGATAGACGGCACGAGTGATGATGTGGATGTCAGATTCGTGGTCGCCATCGGCGTCAGCCTTGGGCACCGAGCTGCTGGTGGACGCGTCTTTAGAGTTGGAATTAGAGTTTGTGTTGTCAGCTTTTGCGTCATTCTTCTTGCGCTGCTCTTTGTTGATATCTTCCGGCGTGGTCGAACTCAAAAAAGCGATGCGCCTGCTGTCCGGCGACCAGACCGGACCGGCTGCGCCTTTCGGCAGATCAGTAATGATGCGGGCTTCGCCACCAGTCAGCGACAGAATCGCAATTTGCGACGGGCGAGGTTTGCCGCTGTCGTCTTTCTCTCCTCCGCGAACGAACGCGATGCGCTTGCCGTCCGGCGACCAGCGGGCGTGCGTGTCATGCTTGCCATTAGTGAGGCGCACCGGAGCTTCGTTGCCGGAGGTGCCGACCATCCAGATAGACGTCTCATACCCAGTGCGCTTCTCGTCGGTGACGACACGTGTAAAGACGACGCGCGACCCATCTGGCGAAACCTGCGGATCGGCCATCCAAACGAAACTAAACAGGTCTTTTTCGGTGATGGCTCGCTTCGCAGTGCTTGCCTGGGAGCTTGAAGTCTGAGCGACAAGTGAAGTGACGATTGCGAGAACCAGTATTGCCGGAGCACTGATTACCGGAGCAATGACTGCTAAGGGAAAACGTAATTTCATAATATCCTCAGGACGGCGTCTGCCCACGCTGCGGTGATTTTGCATTGTGCAACGCAGAGTGTGAGGCGGTCAAACGCGGAATTGAAGCTGGCATAACGTGGCTTCCTCGGAGTATGGCCTACCTTTTCTTGTTGCTCATTTTCTCGGCGTGCGCGGTCGCGTCCTCGAGCATTTTGTCGATGCGCCGCGCCTGGCCATCTGGAGTTCGGTAGTAGAAAATGCCAAACAGATGTCCGCGCCGGCGTGAGGCCGACATGCTATCCCAACCTTCACGGGCGCGTGGATGGCGCGCGAAGGCTACCTGCAGAATGGGCGGCAGTTCCCGTTCCGCTTCCATGACGCTGAGCAGGCGCTCCGCAATTTGCTCCGTGCGACGCACGCGGGCTGCAGCGCCTTTCGGTTCGGTAATCCATTTAGCAATGTCACCGCGTGTTGAAGGATTCAGTTCGTCATACCAGCGCCGAAGCGAGCGATCCTGGCTGAGAAGGCGCGTGAGTTCTTCGGGGATGGTTACGATCCGTTCTTCACTGTCGAGTTCCATCTGAAGACGGGCGACGCTGCCTTCGAAGGCTCGTGCTCCTTTTTGCATGCGCTTGTTGACCAGCAGAAAGTGCCAGCCCTCGCGGGTAGGAAACAGCGAGGTGCGAAACGCGAACCCGTTAATTTCGCCTTTTACTTTGATCTGGCCGCGCAACCCCCAGAGTTTGGTTGCATCGAACGGTATGCGGATGATGACCCAATTGAGACGGGAGCGCATGCGCTCAAGCCTGGCTTCGAAGCGCTTCGCGGCAGGCGTGGGCTTGGCTCTGGAGGCTTTCGGCATAAGCGGAAACCGGGCATCGGCATTCTAATATGAACAGATGAACTTAATTAGGTCGAAGACAGGAGTTAAACTGTAAGGAACCACATCTGGAGAACCATAGTGATCTGCCCGAAATGCGGTGAGGACAATTCGGACAATTTCCGCTTTTGCGGAATGTGTGGCACCTTACTTGACGCCCGGCGACCCGCAGACGCGCCGGCAGCGAATCCTCTGCCATCGACCGCACCAAGGATAGAGAAAACGAGCGCGCCGGAACCGCTGCGGCCTCAAGTCGTGGAAAACGCAACCAGGAGTGCCAATAAACAGGTGCTGCCGATCTATGGTCCATCAATGCTGGGCCTAAATCAGCCCAGCGCGAATCAGCCTAGTATGGACTCGCTGCGGGACAAAGCCTTCTCTGGTTTGGATTCCTTTTTTGAGCCCGAGCAGCCCAAGACCGGCGGACGGCGGATCCTGTTGCTGATGGTGCTGCTAGCCGCATTGGGAGGAGCAGGCTGGTGGACGTACACGAACTATCTCAGCGTTGCGGGAAGTCAAAAGGCGACGGCCCAGGATGTGGTTACAACGCCGGATGCAGGCCTTCCGCCAGCGGCGGCCCCGTCCGCAAGAGTCTCGCAGGGCACATCGGAGAACGCAAACGCTAGCGGCGACTCATCCCGGAAATCCGCGGATGAAGAGGCAAAGCTTGGGCCCGAGGAGAAACCGCTGACTCCGGTGCCGGCGACTCCGCCCACGGCTGTACCCGCAACTCCGGCAAAGATCGCGCCACATGACGCGCCACGTCAGAAGATGGCAGCAAAGCGCGAGCCCCGCGTAACCTCGCCCAAGGCTTCGAATGTGCCCCCGTCCGCCGCGGCCGACACCGGGGACGCGGACTTCCGCAAAGGCGAGGCCTATCTCTACGGGCGAGGCGCGCCGGAAAACTGTGACGAGGCGGTGAAACATCTGAAGGCTGCGTCGGCCAAATCGAATGCCAAGGCCCGAAGCGCATTCGGAACCATGTATGCCACTGGCCACTGTGCACCGCGCGATCTGCCGACATCATATTTATGGTTTGCGCTGGCTCTGCGAGTGGACCCGAATAATCAGATCCTCGAAAAAGACCTGAGCGCGATTTGGAACCAGATGACCCCGCCGGAACGGCAGATGGCGACGAGAATGAAACAGTAAAGACTGAATTGTCATCCCGAGCGGAGCGAGCGATCCGCATTCTGCGGCAAGCTCCCGATCCCTCGCTCCGCTCGGGACGACAAATTCCTATCTTGGAGTTGAGGAGTAGGTTGATCGCTACTCAGCCGTCGGCGCCAGATTCAGCGCCTTCTTCACCGAACCCCGTTCAATCATGATTTTTTCCTGCAGCAGTGTGATCGCATAAATCAACTGCTCGGGACGGGGCGGGCAGCCGGGAACATAGATATCGACGGGAATGACCTGGTTGACGCTCTGCACCAGCGCATAATTATTGAAAACGCCGCCGGAAGTCGCGCACGCTCCCATCGAAATGACCCACTTCGGTTCCGGCATCTGCTCCCAGAGTTGACGAATCACGGGGGCCATTTTTTGCGACACGCGGCCAGCAATAATCATCAGGTCCGACTGGCGCGGCGACGGCCGGAACACTTCAGCGCCGAAGCGTGCGATATCGAAGCGCGACGCACCCATCGACATCATCTCAATGGCGCAGCAGGCCAACCCGAACGTCATCGGCCAGATCGAATTCTTGCGTGTCCAGTTGACGGTCGCGTCGAGCGTGGTCATGACGATACCTTCGGGCACGCCATCTCCGTAGACAAGTTCCTTGACCACCTTCTTGCCGTCTTCGATATCAACGTAGGGGCCGAAACTGAGTTCTGGGGCCATCGCTATATTCTAACCGCAGAGATGCCGAGTGCGCAGAGGAGGCAAAAGAAACAGGGCAAAGCCGAAAGTCATTCGCCATTAGCCCCTGACGGCGGCTGCACGCAAGACTGCCTTTTCCGCCGATTTCAGGGCGAGAAATCAAACGTCCTACGGGTTCAGCACGATCTTGCCGAACATCTGGCTCTTCTCCATGTACTCGTGGGCGGTGCGGATATCTTTCAAGAGGAAAGTATGGTCGATGATGGGCTTGAGGCGTCCGGCAAAAACGTGCCCGAGCACTTCATGCAATTCGCTCATCGTCCCCATGTACGACCCCAGCAACGCCAGCTGGCGCGAGAACAGAAATCGCAGATCGAGTTCGACTTTCGGTCCCGTCGTCGCGCCGCAGGTCACAAGCGTGCCTCCCGCTTTGAGCGATTTCACACTTTCCCCCCAGGTAGCCAGGCCAACGTGTTCGATGACGATGTCAACTCCCTCGAAGTTAGTAATCTTGCGCACTTCCTGCGAAATCTTCTGCTCATAATGGTTGATGACGAGATCGGCGCCGAGTTCGCGGGCGCGTTCCATTTTGCGTTCGTCGCCCGCGGTAGCGATCACGCGGGCGTGGAACAGTTTCGCGATCTGGATGGCCGCAATGCCCACGCCTGAGTTCGCGCCCAGCACCAGCACGGTTTGCCCCGGACGGATGGCGGCGCGTCCAGTGAGCATGTGCCACGCTGTAACAAACACCAGCGGAACACTGGCGGCCTCATTGAAATCGAGCCAGTCGGGGATGGGAATGACATTTACCGCAGGCACCGCAATCAGTTCGCAGTTACCGCCGTCCACGGTGTTGCCGAGCACGGCAAACTGGCGGCACTCGTTCTGCAGGCCGGCGACGCACTTCGCGCAGCGATTGCAGAAAAGCATAGGCGCAAGCAGCACGCGCTGTCCGGCCTTGAGGTCGGTGATGTACTCGCCTACTTCGACGATTTCGCCCGCGATGTCGCTGCCGAGGATGTGGGGCAGGTTAACGCCAGGCAGTCCTTTGCGCACAAAGAGGTCGAGATGGTTCAGAGAGCACGCTCGCACGCGGACAAGAACCTGATCTTTGCGCGGCTTCGGATCATGGACATCCTCGTAGACCAGAACTTCTGGCCCACCGAACTGATGAATGCGAACCGCTTTCATGGGTGCTCCTGGAGCGTTGACAAAGGGAATTTGAACCCTACAAGCTAGCACAAACCGCGTTAGGTCCGCGTAGCGACAGCCGGCCCCGGCTGTCCAGTCGAGCGCAGCCCGACCTTTTGCCGGCTGCGGCAATTGACCTTCCCGACTCCGCGAACCATAATCAGCACATGGACCTGTACGAAGAGATCGTCCGCTTGCGAAAGGACGCACGCCGCGGAGCAGTAGCAACGATCGTCAATGTCCGCGGATCGATTCCTTCGTTCAAGACCGCCAAGATGCTGGTGCGCGACGATGGCTCGATCGTCGGCACCATCGGCGGCGGCTGCGTTGAGGCTGAGGTGTGGCAGGCGGCGCGCGAAGTGATGGAATCGGAGAGGCCGCGCACTCTGACGTTCGATCTGAATCAGAACCCGAAGTACGATACCGGCCTTGTCTGCGGTGGAACGCTCGACATTTTCGTCGAGCCGATTCTGCCTCCCGCCGATCTTTATATTTTTGGCGCCGGTCATGTTGCAGCGAGCCTTTACAAAGTCGCTCGCATCGCCGGATTCGACATCACCGTGGTGGACGATCGCGAAGCTTATGCGAGCCGCGAACGCTTCCCCGAGGCGCAGCAGGTAATGGCCGAAGATTTCGACAAGGCCGCGGCGCAGCTTGCGCCCAGCGAGTCGTCGTACATCGTGATCGTCACGCGCGGGCACCGCGACGATATGCGAATGCTGCGCTGGGCCGTGCAGACTCCGGCGCGCTACATCGGGATGATTGGGTCGAAACGGAAAACAATCACCATTTTCAAGGAACTGCAGCAGGAAGGTTTGCCCGCACATTTATTTGACAGAGTCTACGCCCCGGTTGGTCTGGATATTGGTGCGATTACGCCGGAAGAGATTGCCGTGTCGATCACCGCAGAACTGATCGCAAAACGGCGCAAAGTAGAGCGCGATTTGCCCCATATGAGCTGGTTCCATCGGCGGGAGCGAGAGTCCGAGGTCGAACCGAAATCTTGAGAGCTTTTCACCACCGAGAAACCGAGTACGCCGAGAAATATTTTTTTCGTCCTCCGCGCCTCGGCAGTTATGATTTCGGAATGCCGAAGGAAATCGAGATTAAGTTTCGAATTGAGAACCTTCCCGCGCTAACGCGGGCACTGAAGCAAGCGGGCTTCAAGCAGCTCACCCGCTCCACCCACGAAATGAATGCACTCTATGACCTGCCCGGCCAGAAGCTGCGCAAGCAGGGAGAAATGCTGCGGCTGCGCAAATATGGCGAGGCGTGGACGCTGACGCATAAATCGAAAAGCAAGGACGGCCGCCATAAAGTGCGGGTTGAACTGGAAACCCGCGTCGAGAACGGCCCAGCGATGGATGCCATTCTGCGCGCGCTGGGGTTCACGCCCACGTTTCGCTATGAAAAATATCGCGCGGAGTGGAGCGATGGGAAAGGTCATGTTGTAGTCGACGAGACTCCCATTGGGAATTTCGGCGAGATCGAAGGGACGCCGCGCTGGATCGACCACACGGCTCGCGCGCTCGGGATCGGCCGGGGCGATTACATCACGCAGACTTACGCCCCCATGTTCTTCGAATGGAAGGGCCGCACGAACAGCACGGCCACGGAGATGACGTTTCGCGCACTCCGCAAGAAATCAAAAAACGCTTAACCGCAGAGAACGCCGAGTGCGCGGAGAAAAGCTGGAAGGAATAAATCGCTGCGGATATCGAGGGCTCTAGCCAAGATTTTGCTCCGCGATCCCTGCGTCCTCTGCGGTGAAAGCTTTCACTAATTTGCCCCGCAACACTTCTTATATTTCTTGCCGCTTCCGCAAGGGCAAGGATCGTTGCGTCCAACTTTCTCTCCCGAGCGCACCACCTGTTGCACCTGCATGTCGCCGGCCCCAGCCATGCGCGCTTGCTCTAATTCTCTCTTTTTCTTGCGCTGGAAGGCTTCTTCAATTTCGTCCACTGAGGTAGCAATCTGGCGCGGCGGGCGTCCGTTGCCGCCCCGACCGCCGGTAATGACTGATGGCACGTCGGCGTCAGGCCCTTGGCCGGACAAATCGTTCAGATTGCCTCCGCCACTACCCGGCCTCACTCCCGAGTCCGGCGGACGCTCCATGATCTGCATCAGGTACAGGTAACGAACTGTTTCTTCCTGAAAGCGCTGCATCATTTCTTCGAACATGTCGAAGGACTCGCGCTTGTACTCGACCAGCGGGTCGTGCTGTCCATAGCCGCGCAGGCCGATGCCCTCTTTCAGGTGGTCCATCGAGAGCAGATGATCTTTCCACTGCGCGTCAATCACGCTCAGCATGATCATGCGCTCGTGGTACCGCATCGCCTCGGCGCCAATCAGCTTCTCTTTCGAGTCATAGCGCTCTTTGAGTTTGTCGAAGATAGCGTCGCCGAGTTCCTGGCGATTCATGTGCTCAGGCTTGAGGCCTTCTGCATAGATGTCGACACCGAAGCGCGTAGAGATCGCATCTTTCAGAGCTTTAAGGTCCCAGTTGTCGACGTGTTCTTTGGGTGGACAGTGCCGTTCGAGAATATCGCCGAGAATTCCGGAGACGTAATCTTCGATGATCAGATCTTTCTGGTCGAGCCCTTCCAGCAAACGGTGGCGCAGGCCATACACTGCTTCGCGCTGCTTGTTCATGACGTCGTCATACTCAAGCAGATGTTTGCGAGCTTCGAAGTTCTGGCCTTCGACGGCTTTCTGCGCGGCTTCGATTCGGCGCGTGATCATGCGCGATTCGATAGGAACGCCTTCTTCCATGCCGAGGCGTTGTAGCAGGTTGGAGACCCACTCCTTGGCGAAGATCCGCATCAAGTCGTCTTCGAGCGAAAGATAGAAGCGCGACGAGCCGGGGTCGCCCTGGCGGCCGGCGCGTCCGCGAAGCTGATTGTCGATGCGGCGCGCTTCGTGGCGCTCGGTGCCGAAGATGTGCAACCCGCCTGCCTCGATCACTTCCTTATGTTCCTGGTCAGTGTCGTTCTTATACCGCGTAAAGATCTCGTTCCACTGGTCGGTCGTGACTGCGTACTCATTGCCAGCGTAGTACCAAACGGTGCGGTTGGAATCGTCGACCTCGGCTTCGATCTTGCCTTGTGCCGCGCGAATGGGCTGTGCGATTCCTTTCTTCACGCATTCCTGTTTGGCCATGAATTCCGCGTTGCCGCCAAGCAGGATGTCGGTGCCACGACCTGCCATGTTCGTAGCGATGGTCACCATGCCCTTCCGCCCGGCCTGCGCGACAATTTCGGCTTCGCGCTCGTGATACTTCGCGTTCAACACGACGTGCTTGATTCCCTTCTTCTTCAGCAACTCGGAAAGGCGTTCGGATTTTTCGATCGAGGTTGTGCCCACCAGCACGGGCTGGTTGCTGTCGTGCAGCCTCTGGATTTCATCGGCAGCCGCAAAATATTTTTCCTTCTCTGTACGGTAGACGATGTCAGGATTTTCCTGACGCAGCAACGTGCGATTGGTCGGGATGACGATGACTTCGAGCCTGTAGATCTTGTCGAATTCCGGCGCTTCGGTTTCCGCCGTACCGGTCATGCCCGCCAGCTTTTTATACATGCGAAAATAATTCTGAAAGGTGATGGTGGCGAGCGTCTGATTCTCGCGCTCGATCTTCACATTCTCTTTCGCTTCGATCGCCTGGTGCAGCCCATCCGACCAGCGGCGGCCCGGCATCAGACGTCCGGTGAATTCGTCGACGATCAGAACCTCGCCGTCTTTGACCACATACTCGACGTCCTTCTTATAAAGCGCATGTGCTTTAACCGCGGTCTCGACGTGATGCTTCAGCGCCCAGTTTTCCGGGTCGGCGATGTTGCCGATCCCCAACAGCTTTTCGACTTTTTCCCAGCCATCGTCGCTGACCGTGACGTTACGATGTTTTTCATCGACCACATAGTCCCCGGTCATGATCTTGGGCTCACCCGGCTGCGTATCGATTTCTTCGCCCTTTTCGAGCTTGGGGATAATGCGATTCACCTTGTAATACTTGTCGGTCGACTCTTCACTTGCGCCCGAAATAATCAGCGGAGTCCGAGCTTCGTCAATCAGGATGGAGTCGACCTCGTCGACAATGGCGAAGTTGTGCACCCGCTGCACGCAATCGCGCAGGTCAAACTTCATGTTGTCGCGCAGATAGTCGAAGCCGAATTCGTTGTTGGTGCCATAGGTCACATCGGCGGCATAAGCGGCGCGGCGCTCTGCGTCGTCAAGGTCGTGGACGATCACGCCCACCGTCAGGCCAAGAAAGCTGTACAACTTGCCCATCCATTCCGAGTCGCGCTTGGCCAGATAATCGTTGACCGTAACCACGTGCACGCCGCGTCCACTGAGCGCGTTCAGATACACCGGAAGCGTAGCGACCAGCGTTTTACCTTCGCCGGTCTTCATCTCAGCGATCTTGCCTTCGTGCAGAACCATGCCGCCGATCAACTGCACGTCGAAGTGCCGCATGTTGAGCACGCGCCGTCCAGCTTCGCGGACCACGGCAAACGCTTCCTCGAGCAGTTCGTCGAGAACGGCTTTAAGAACCTGGCTGCGCTCGGCTTCGATCTCCTTCTGGCGGTCGGGATCTGCGTCGGGTTCGTCCGCAACCGAGTTGAGACGCTCCTGAATACGGGCGCGAAACTCCGCCGTCTTGCCGCGGAGTTGGTCGTCGGAGAGCTTCTGTATCTCCCGTTCGAGCGCGTTGATAGCCTCTACGCGAGGCTGCAGGCGCTTGACCTCGCGCTCGTTCTTCGTCCCGAAAACTTTGCCTAACAAAGTGTTGATCAAAACAGAAATCCTTCGGAGGACACGCGTCCCACCTATGACCTAAAGCCTAGCATATAAGATGCGAGGGGTACTTAAGGAGAACCGCGCCCCACACTGAAGCACTAAGCCTTCTACGGCTCATACTTCCACAGGTCGTTGAGGTAACCCTGTGTCCCGGCCGAGTCAAAACCATTCCCACCGAAGAGCCAGAAATTTCCAGCCCCATCGGTCCAGCTAACGGGCATCTGTCGCCCCCCGGGAACATTGCTGGCGGAGGTTGTCCCTTGAGTCCCGTACATCCCCGATGAGCAGGCCTCGGCGTCGATTTCGAATCCACCCTAATGGACGAGATTCCTGTTCGAATACTGAACGAGGAAAGATGCTTTTCTTGCGCCCAATCAAAGCGCCGGCCCAGCCGACTCGATTTCCTGTAAGATTTCCTCCGACATGCCCGCCTTCTACCAGCGAATCCAGGAATCGGCCCGGAAGTTTCCCGACAACATTGCCCTTGAGATTCAGCGGCAGCAGACGGTGGAGCGGGTCACCTTCGCGGAACTGGCCCGCATGTCGGAGAGTGTAGCGAACTGGCTCTCGACTCGGGTGCCACGCGACGCGCGCGTGGCGATTCTGGCGGCGAACCATCCGCGTTGGGTCGCGGCATATTTAGGGATCATCGCCGCTGGCCGAACGGCGGTTCCGCTCGACACGGCTTTCCAGGCTGACCAGGTAAAAAAGTTGTTGATCAACAGCGGCGCGTCGCTGCTGTTCTGCGATGTGAAGCATCTTCCGGTCGCGATGGAAGCAGTCGATGGACTCAACATAAGTTTGGTGATGACGTCGGCGGCCGCCGAACAGAATCCCCTACCAAGCAAAGCAAGCGGGAACAACCCCATCACCATCCCTGCCGCCGATCTCGATTCCATCTTCGCCGCCGGCCCTGCTGGCTTTCAGCCCATCGTCCCCGCCGAAAGCGATCTGGCGGCGCTGCTCTATACCTCGGGCACCACCGCCGATCCGAAGGGCGTCATGCTGACCCACGCCAACCTTGTCGGCGAGGCAAATTCGGTGTTCGCGGTCATGAAGATTGGCCCCGAGGATGCACTGCTCGGAATTCTCCCCATGTTTCACGTCCTCGCGCAGATGGCAAATCTTTTCCTGCCTCTATTCAACGGCGCGCGCGTCGTCTACCTGGAAACGCTGAACACCACCGAACTGTTACGCGCTCTGCAGGAACGCGACATCACCACGTTTTGCGTCGTGCCCCAGTTTTTCTATTTGATTCACGAGCGGATTTTCAAAGAACTGAACAAGCGCGGCAAGTTCACGCTGCGACTGGTGCGCACGCTGATGGCACTCAACCGTACGCTGCGGCGAGTCGGAATCAACGCCGGCAAGGTTTTCTTTGGAAAGATTCACGCGACTTTCGGTGCTCGCATGCGCTATCTGATAACCGGCGGTTCGCGATTCGATCCGGCGATCGCCCGCGACTTTTACTCGTTTGGCATCGACGTTCTGAACGCCTACGGCCTGACCGAAACCACCGGCGGCGCCTTCATCAACCCCCCGGGGCACATGGTTGTCTTTGGCTCGGTTGGACGGCCCTTTCCCGGCGTCGAAGCCAGGATCGTAGACCCACAACCGATAGTAGAAGGCGCGCCGCCGGCAGGTGAGATTGCGATTCGCGGCGCGATTGTGATGAAGGGATACTGGAATCGTCCCGAGGCCACAGCAGAAGTCCTGCGCGACGGCTGGTTCTACACCGGCGATCTGGGCTACTTCGATTCCGGCGGCAATCTATTCATCACCGGAAGGCGCAAGGAAGTCATCGTGCTCGCCAATGGAAAGAATGTTTATCCCGAGGAGATCGAAACCCACTACCTCCAGACTGCGTACGTGAAAGAAATCTGCGTAATGGCCCTGGAGGCGCGTCCGGGAGATCCCACCTCAGAGCGGTTGCATGCCGTGGTCGTCCCTAACTTTGAGCTGCTGCGCCAGCGCAAGATCGTGAACACCAAAGAAGTAATCCGCATCGACGTTGAAGCTCTCTCCCACAAAATCGCTTCCACCAAGCGTCTGGGAAGTTACGACATCTGGCAGGAAGACCTGCCGCGCACGACGACGCGCAAGTTGAAGCGCTTCCAGATTGAAAAGAAAGTTCGCGAGCTGCAACAAAAACAGGACGGCGGCGATTCGGATATTGGCACGGAGAAAGAGAAGCCGCTAACCGACGACGAAAAGTCGTGGCTGGAGAGGGAGGAGGTAAAACGCGCACTCGCCCTCTTGTGTGAATCCGCCCGCAACCGACTCGACGCAATTCGTCCCACCCACAACCTGGAACTCGATCTGGGACTTGACTCCATGCAGCGCATTGAATTGCTGACCGCGCTCGAGCAGCAACTTGGCGGCGAAGTGCCCGAGGCACAACTAGCCGAAATCTATTCCGTGCGCGACTTGGTCGACGCCGTCCTGGCGAGCGCCGGCCGCGGCGAGGGCGAAGCCAAAGCGGCAGCAGCGCCAGCCTGGTCGACCATCCTGACTGAGCCGGTGACCGATCCCGAGGTGCTGGCACTGGCGCGCCACAATGTTTTCGCCGAAATCTTTTTCTTTCTGCTGGGAAGGCTGATTTATCTTTTCGCTCTCGACTGCTTGCACTTCAAAATTCGCGGACTGGAAAATCTGCCGGAAAAAGGCCCCTACCTGCTCTGTTCGAATCACCAGAGCTACATCGATCCGCTGGTCATGGCCGGGGCGCTGCCGTATCGCCTGTTTCGCGATACCTTTGCACTGGGCACGAGCGACATTTTCGGCAAAGGATTCTTGCGGCGACTGGCGCGCTGGCTCCGCGTCGTGGTCCTCGATCCCGACGCCAACCTGGTACCCGCCATGCGCGCCGGAGCTTTTGGCCTCAACCAGGGACGCATTCTGGTTCTCTATCCCGAGGGCGAGCGCACCGACGACGGCAACCCGAGAGTATTCCGCAAAGGCGCCGCGATCCTCTCGATTCATACGCAGGCACCGATTGTCCCGATCGCGATCGAGGGCTTCTATGAAGTCTGGCCACGTCACAAGAAATCTCCTAAGTTCGGCGATCTGCAACTGGTCTTCGGCAAGCCGATTCAACCTCCGCCAGTGAATGAGGCAAGCGAAGCCGCATATGAACGACTGACGTCCGAGTTGAAATCAAGAGTGGTGGCGATGTGGCAGCAATTGCGGGAAAAAGGTCCTGACTGAATCCCACTGACCTTTAGAGGCTCGTGATGTTATGCCCCAGCGGCTTGAGCCTGCCCGCCCAGCGCTTTCGTGAAGGCATCCACTACGCCGCGGTCGAACTTCTGGCCTGCTCCCGCCACGATTTCCTGCTCGGCTTGTGCCGGCGACAGAGACCTGCCAGCCGCTCCGCTGATCAGCTTTTGGTAGGCATCCGCCACGGTCAGAATGTGCGCCTCGATGGGAACGTTGACCGAACGCGCTCCCAGTTCCTGCACAATCTGCTGCGCGACAATAATCGGAATCACTCGCCGCAGCGTGTTTCCCGTAGCCTGCGTGCGGGCATCGGCCTTGCGCGGCTTGCGGAAACTGGCCACCACTTCGTCGCGGCTCATGTCGGCGGCTTTGTAGAGAATGTCGTTGCTGATGCCGAGCTTGCTCAGGTCCCGCAGCAACACCGCCGATCGCAGCAACTCGATGCGGTCCGAACCCAGGCCCATTGCTTCCGCCATTCTGGTCGAAGCTTCCACCACCCGCTGGCTTTCCCCGGTACCGAGCTTTTCGTTGGCCATAAAGTGTTGCAGCACCAGCAGCAGCCCGCTGAAACTTTCCCGGATGTCGGTGGTCATCGCTTCCTTGCGCTCGTAAAGTGTACCCATCGCGTATCCGACGACTACCAAAATCCCCGCCCAGATGGCAAAGTTGAACAGCCGTTCGTCCGGCAACGACAATACCCGGTGTGACGGCATCAGGTCGTTCAGGAAGCCCAGCAAAACGACCAGGAATATGCTGGCGTGGGCAGCGAGAGTCGCGTGCCGGCGACCAAAGAAGTATGCCGAATACAAAGTCGGCAGAAAGTAAATGCAGAGCGCCATGGGCAGCGACTGCGCGAAGTATTGCACCGTCGCCGCAATCAGAAACAGCAATAACAGCAGGAGGCTTTCCCGGGCGATCTTACTCATCTTGATTTCCCCGACTACGTTGTCCCGACTTCAGTGCCTAAGTTCGGTGTCCCAACCGTGCCGCTTCGCTAATGTGACCAAGAGACTCCTTCTTGCCATGTTGAAGGATCGGAACGCTCGTGGAAAGTTACCGGGGTAATGAAGTTGTTTTCAAAGTGGCAGGGCGGAAGGTTGATCGCCGCGAGAAATTAATTGTTAACTCATGAGGTATTAAACCCGTGTTTACTACTCCCCCTCCCGGATGAAAAAAGATCGGGCGGCAAATTGTGGAATAGGGAGCGGTTCCGGGTCGCTCAGCGTGGATTCGCTGCCATCGACGCGCGATGTCCGGTTGTCGTTTCCCAGTAATGGATCCACTGCAGCCGAATGCCGTTGGCTCGTTCGATGAGTTCGTGGCTCGGGCCTTGCCCGTGCTCGACTACGACGACGATCCCAGTGTTGAATTTTCTTTGCGAGTGATCAACATCGGGCAAACGCTGGCCCTCTGCGGCAATCACGTCTTGAATTGTGATTTTGGTTCGTTCAGCCTTGAAAATAGGGCGTCCGTTTGCGTCCTTGCCGGCTGGCACGAGGTTCCTCAGTATAAAGAAGTCCGGCACCTCGGCGGCAGAGATGAAGCCCATCAGGTACAGGTCAAGATAGGAATAACCTGTCGCGGGCACGAAGTAGCCGTCATGGAGCTGCGTGTAGGTTCCATCGAAGTTGTCCTGCCAGACGCCCCCTCCCATGGTGGATGCCTCCGTGGGCCGCGAATAGGGGAAGGCAACGGGGGCATGCAATCCTCGCGCCCAATGGGGCCAAGGGCCAATGGAAATTGTCTCACCGTTGACTTTCGCGGAGACGTACGCGGCCCAGCGGTGGCCCACCTCATGCCCGAGATGCCCTACTGCTTAGTTGTAGGGAAGGGGCTTCCCGTCCGGTGAGGCCTCCGCGAGTTGGCGGGTGTAAAAGGTAATGTCGTGAACGCTTCCGACGGGCGCCCCCTCGGGGGGCCGTTCTTGAATTTCGTTCGAGCCGACATACACCGGCTGTGCGAACTGCAACTGAAATCTGCCGTGGGTGCAGTGGTTGTCAAGGTCGGGGTCGTGCTGGGTTGGCCCGATCCCCGTTACATTGCCTCCCACCGGGCCGTCACCGGGAGTGCTCGCTTCCTGGCTATCGATGCGGAAGTCGGAGTAGTAGGCCAGGAAGTCGAACTTGTCGCCGAGGGCTTTAATGATTGTGCAGGAGAGATCCTGAGGTCTTGGCAGAGCACGGTAGTGGAACGATTCGTAGACGATGACGAAAGGCCCATCGTTGCGCGTCAGGGAAGAAAAGTGAACCTCGGAACTACGAATTCCCGAGGCTACCGGGTAAATGCCAACGATGGCGTCCTTCGCGGCGAGTTCCTTGTATGACATCTCAATGGAGCCGTCGCGATGCAGGACAGCCTGAAAGCGATTGATGGTTTTGAACCAGGTAAAATCCAGGAGACTTCCGAACGGCTCTGTGAGATCCCACGTGATGACCACACGGTCCGGCAGCTCCTTCACATAATGAGGTCCGGACATCCGTGGCTTGAGGAACACGCAGATAGCCGGGGAGCTGTTAACCAGTGTGCTGGCAGCCTCGGCCAACTGGTCGAAGCGGCCAAGGGACACTCCGCCATCGATTCTGCCATAAGGGTCAGAGGTGACGTCCTTTTCTGACGTGCCAAAGCGGATCGATCCCGTTGCGCCGACGCGGAATGAGTCCCACGACCTACCGGAGAAAGGAAAGGCGAATTGGTGGAGAGTAGCTTCGGCACTGGCGAGTTCAAGGCCGAAGTCCGAATCCCAATGCAAGGCCCCATTCTCCACGCGATAGCGGGAACCCTCGGGCGTGAAACGCAGCGTGTGACCGGTGAGGTCGAACAGGTTTGTGTTGCCAAGCGCGCCGTCATCCAATTCCACGACGATCAGGTCTCCTCTGGTCGAGACCTTGCCGATAGAGTGCCCGAGCTCATTCTCCTGAGCGCGTGATAGGCTGAGACCGAGGAGCAGCCCACACAAAACCAACCCTCCACTCCGCGATAAACGGCGGGTGCACTTCCTCACGTCATCTTCAATCCGCCAGATCGATCCGCCGAGAAGCGCAAAAGTCCTGAGCATGTCTGCAGCTATAGATACTTGTCATATATAACGTTCTTCACGGTTTTGTCACGGAAATTACCGTCATTTTGCCCGCGGATGCGTTTGATCGTAAACGTTCATCACGTGCTTGACCGAGAGCTGGGTGTAGCGTTGCGTGGTGGCGAGGCGCTCGTGGCCTAGGAGTTCCTGGATGGCGCGCAGGTCCGCTCCTTCTTCGAGCATATGCGTGCCGAAGGCGTGACGCAGCGTGTGGGGATGAACGTCGGGCGACAATCCCTTGGCAACCGCGATGCGCTTGACGATGCGGCCTACGCTGCGCGTGGTGAGGCGTCCACCGCGCTGGTTGATGAAGAGCGCGGACGTCGTTTTTGCAGACATTGCTTTCGCGGGCATGGCTTTCACGAGCATTGTGTTTTTTGGCGTGTTTCTCAGCGTGAGGAGCAGTTGTTGGCGCCACGGTAGATACACAGACAGCGCCGCCAGCGCCGAGCCTCCGAAGGGGACGTAGCGTTCCTTCTTGCCTTTGCCGCGAATCAGGATGGCTTCGTTGCTCAGGCTGATGTCGTCGAGATTGATGCCGACCAGCTCCGAGTTGCGGATGCCGCAGCCGTAGAGCAGTTCGAACATCAGACGATCGCGCTCGGGGAACGATGCGATCTCGGGCATTTTGGCGTCGAGGACGGCGTTCATTTCTTCGATGGTCGGAACGCGCGGCAGTTTCTTGGGCAGGCGTGGCGTCGAAACCAGCTTGGCGGGATTCTGCTCGACCACACCTTCCTGCGCCAGCCAGCGGTAAAGCGAGCGCACGGCGGCCAGGGCGCGGGCTACGGACGTTTTGTTCAATCCCTTATCGTAGAGATGCGAGAGGAAACCGCGGATGGCGATGTGGTCGATCTTTTTCCAATTCCAATCGCGCGAGCTCATTGTCGGACCTATGTAGGCGGCGAAGGTGTCGAGGTCTCCGGTGTAGGCCTTGATAGTGTGCGGCGAGGCGTTGCGCTCGCGCAGGTGGCGGAGGAAGTTGTCGGTGGCGCGCTCGACGGGGGTACGTTGATGCTCTTTCATAGTGTGGCCTCGCGCGCGAAGAACGATTCACCACGGAGACACGGAGACACGGAGAAAAGCGAATTCATAGCTTTTGTCCCGCACCCACGATTAGTCGCCTGCTTGATGGAGAAACAAGAAAAGGTTTTCTCCGTGTCTCCGTGTCTCCGTGGTGGATTCATGCTTTGGCTTTCGCCCGCGGATGATGTTTCGCGTACACGCTCTTCAGCCGGTCGAGTGCTACGTGCGTATAAATCTGGGTGGTCGATATGTCGGAGTGGCCGAGGATGGTCTGCACGGTTCGGAGGTCGGCGCCGTTCTCCACCATGTGCGTGGCACAGGAGTGGCGCAGCATGTGCGGACTGGCGTGGCGTCCTGACGAGAGGCTCGCTTTGCCGACCAACTGCCAGATGCGTTGACGGGTCAGGCGATGGCCTCCAGTGGCGAGGAACAAGAGCGGCGAACTTTTTTTCCTGGCAATCACTTCTCTGCCATTTTTCAAATATTGCTGTAAGGCTTGCTGGGCGGGCACTCCGAGCGGCACCATGCGCTCTTTGTCGCCCTTGCCGCGCACCAGGATGTATCCCATATCGAGTTTCAGGTCTTCGAGGCGCGCATCGGCCACTTCGGAAACGCGCACGCCTGCGGCATAAAGAAGTTCGAGCATGGCGCGATCGCGGAGGGCCAGAGCATGGCCGCGCGCCGTTTCTTTTCGCGGCGGCGGTTCGGCGAGCATGGCTCCGACTTCGTCGCGGCTGAGCGCCTTGGGCAACACCTTCCACTGCTTTGGCAGGTCGATGTTCAGGGTCGGATCCTTGTCGATCTTTCCGTCAAGCAGCAAATGCCGGTAAAGATGCCGGATGGCGGAAAGCTTCCTTCCGACGGAGCGGCCATCGAGTTGTTTGGAAAATAATTCCTGGATGTATTCGCGGACGCTTTCGCGGCGCGCTCCGCTCAGAAGCTGCTGGCGTTTCTCCAGAAACTCGGCGAACTGCGCCAGATCGCTGGTGTAAGCGGCAATCGTTAACTTCGCAGACCCGCGCTCCACTCGAAGATAGTCGAGAAAGGCGGAAAGCGTGCGGGCGTTGGCGTCCGAGGCCATGATTCAGTATGGGATGCCGGGAGGAACCCGCAAAGTAACGGTCAGGATGCGGGCGGAATCGAGAAGCCGTTCTAGCCGCCACCTTCGACGCCCGCTCGCAGCAGATCGACTGCGTAGAGCGCGCCCTCCGGCGTCTCTTCGTGCTTGAAGTAGGCGAAGACATCGCGGCCGGCGGCGAGATGCTCTCGAATGCGAGCGACCATCGCCTTACGCTCTTCGGCAGTGTAGGTGGGCTTGCGATAGCGATAGTAGGCGTAGTCGGCGGTAACTACGTCGGGAGTGTTGCGGTCTTCGGTTTCGGCGACACAGAGCGCGATGTTGCGTTCGCGCAGCGTGTTGCACGTCGCGTCGACGAACGTTGTCCCGGAGAACCATGATTCATGGCGGAACTCAAAGGCCGCGCGCACGCTTCGTGGCAAGTTTTTCAGAAACTCGGACAGCACCGCTTGATCGGCTTTGAAGTTTGGTGGGAGTTGAAAGAGCAGTGGGCCGAGGCGTCCGGCGCGCTCCAGCGCTTCGAGCGTGCCTAGAAAACGCTGCAGGAAATCCGCTGCGTTCTTCAGGCGCTTGATGTGGGTGAGCACTTGATGCGCCTTGATGGTAAAGCGAAAATGCTCGGGCGTTTCGGCAATCCAGTTTTGGACGGTCGTCTCTTTAACTAACTGGCGAAAGGTGTAGTTGACTTCGACGGCATTCAGCTTCGATGCGTAGAAGTTCAGAAATTTTTTCTGCGCAAGTTTCTCCGGATAGAATGCGGGCTTACAGGTTGGATAAGCCCATCCGGAAGTGCCAACGTAGAGATGCGCCATAGTGTTTGGTAGCCTGGTTCAGATTGCCGCCCGCCGCGCCCCTCAGCGGGTAAAGCCGCATGGACAATAGTTTGGTTACCGCAGCGCTGAAGCGCTGCGCCACCCAAAATCAGACGCAACATCCAGTTTTTCCGCAGCGCACAGCTCGAGCCGAAATTATAACTTGCGACGCTTACTGGAAGCTGACTTCCCGTTCGGATTCTTCGCCTTTTTCGGGCGGGGCCGCGCTTCGGCTCGGGCGGTGACGCTGATGCCTTCACCTTCTTCGTTTTCCGATGCGGCAGCCAGTCCCGCCAACTGCGGCAGCTTCTGCTTCAGTCTCTGCACGGGCTCGAACAGGTCGCCCATCTTCTCCACGCGCGCCAGCACATCTTTCGCCTCGAATACCAGACTCCTAATGTCTTTTTTCTTCAGTGCCTGATCGACTTCGTCCCAGGTGATCGGCGTCGACACTGTCGGATGCTCGCGCGCGCGCAGGGAGTACACCGAGATCGTCGTTTTGTGTTGGTCGTTCTGACTCCAGTCAACGAAGACTTTATTGGTGCGGACGGCCTTTTTCATATCCGAGACCACCAGTTCGGGATGCTCCTGCTCCAGCAAGCGCGCTACGGCGTGGGCAAAAGATTTCGTCTGGTCGTAGCTGGTTTTCGTATTCAGCGGGACATAGATCTGCATCCCCTTCGAGCCGGAGGTTTTAGGAAAACTGTGCAGGCCGAAGTGATCGAAAATCTCGCGTACCCAGAGGCCAACCTGCGCGCACTGCACGATGTTCGCTGGAGGTCCAGGATCAAGATCGAAAACGATCATGGTCGGCATCGCAATATCCGCTGCCCGCGAGAGTGATGGGTGCAGTTCAATCGACGCCAGGTTCGCGATCCACACCAGCGTGGGCAAATCGTTGGCGAGAATGAAGTGGATGGTGCGGTGGTTGCTCTCGCTCCAGATGGGCGCGGTCTTCACCCAGTCGGGCCTGTGCATGGGCGCGTTCTTTTCGAAGAAATATTCCTGGTCAATTCCCTCGGGATAGCGCTTCATGGTGAGCGGCCGTCCGGCGAGATGCGGCATCAGCACGGGCGCAATGCGGACGTAGAAATCCACAACTTGCCCTTTGGTGAAACCCGCGGCGGGGTAGAGGATCTTTTCAAGATTCGTGAGCTTGAGCTTGCGGCCTTGCACATCGACCATGGTGGGCGCGGACATGGCGGTTGGTTCGTCGTTCGTCGGCGGTTGTTGGGCCGTTCGCTACGACCGGCGAGCTTCGAGTTTCGACCTCCCAGTATAGTTGTTCTCTTTGACATTGATACTGTATTTCCAGTATTATCGAACCATGGTCAGTATCGCCAGCAGGGTTCGAACGAATAGTGAACGTGTCGCGCGCTATGCCGACATGTTTTCCGCCATGGGCACCGAGCCGCGCCTGCGCATCATGCAATTGCTGCTTTCCGCGCATCCCGAGGGCTTGGTGGTTAGCGAGATTCAGGACGAACTCGAGATCCCTGGTTCCACGCTTTCTCACCATCTCGACAAACTGAAGAATGAAGACCTGGTACAGGTCGAGCGTAAAGGCACGTTTCTGCGTTATACGGCCAACACGGAAGCGCTACGCGAAATTCTGCAATTTCTCTACGCCGAGTGCTGCACCCGCAATAAGGCGCTCAAGCCGCAAGACCTCATTCAACTGTGCAAATAGGAGACACCATCATGCCCGATGCCAATATAAGAGAAGTTGTAAAAGAAAAATATGGACAAGCGGCCCTGCGAGTCACCAACAAGACGGGCAGCAGTAGTTGCTGCGGAGCGGCGGCAGCCGACGGACTCTCTTGCGATCCGATCACATCGAATCTCTACGACGAGTTGCAGGCCCAGCAGATTCCGGAAGAGGCGATGCTGGCTTCGCTTGGGTGTGGCAACCCAACCGCTCTTGCGCGGCTGAGTCCTGGCGAATTTGTGCTTGACCTCGGCTCGGGCGGCGGCATTGATGTGCTGCTCTCCGCCCGGCGCGTCGGTCCAAGCGGCAAAGCATACGGGCTCGACATGACGGATGAAATGCTCGCGCTGGCCAACGAAAACAAGCGCAAGGCGGGCGCGGAGAACGTCGAATTCCTTAAGGGTGAGATTGAAAACATCCCCCTACCCGACAACACAGTCGATGTCGTGATTTCCAACTGCGTGATCAATCTTTCCGCCGACAAGGACCGCGTACTGCGCGAGGCATTCCGCGTGCTCAAACCGGGCGGACGGTTCGCCGTCTCCGACGTGGTCACCCGTGGCGAAATCGCCCCCGAGGTCCGGCAGAGTGTGCTGGCATGGGTTGGTTGCATTGCCGGCGCTCTGGAAGAGAACGAATATCGCGGCATGCTCTCTGCTGCCGGTTTTGAGCAGATCGAGATCGAGCCCACGCGTATCTATCGCATTGACGACGCGCGTGAATTCCTCTCCTCTTCAGGCATTGATGTTGACGCCATCGCAGCACAGGTCGATGGAAAGTTCATGAGCGCCTTTGTGCGCGCGGTGAAGCCGAAACCCTGATTATGGATGTTCACTACAACGTTCTGTTCCTGTGTACAGGAAACTCGGCGCGTTCCATCATGGCGGAAGCGATTCTCAATCACAGAGGAAAGCCTGTCTTCACGGCGTACAGCACCGGAAGTCATCCCTCGGGGACAGTTCGTCCCGAAGCCTTGAAGCAACTGGAGCTGGCTCGCATTTCCACAGCCGGCCTGCGCAGCAAAACCTGGGACGAATTCGGGCAACGCGGCGCTCCAGAAATGCACTTTGTCTTCACGGTTTGCGACAATGCCGCCAAGGAGACCTGCCCGCTGTGGCCGGGACAGCCCATGACTGCGCACTGGGGAGTTCCCGATCCCGCCGCTGTTAAGGGAGACCCCGCCGAAATCGAACGTGCGTTCCGAGAAGCTTTCTTCATTCTCGACCGGCGCATCAGTCTTCTTCTTGCTCTGCCTCTGGCGGCTCTCGATCGCCTCTCGCTGAAAAACGAAGTCGATCGCATTGGAAAGCAATGACGCGGCAATAAGAACGACAGTGACCATGACAGCTACAAAGCCATCCCGCCGTCTCGGCTTTCTCGACCGCTATCTCACCGCCTGGATCTTTGCCGCCATGGTCGTCGGAGTTGCCTTGGGATGGCGACTACCGGGAATCGTGCCGTTTCTGAATCGCTTCAGCATTGGCACAACCTCGATTCCGATTGCGGTGGGACTCATCGTCATGATGTACCCGCCCTTCACCAAGGTGCGGTACGAGAAACTGCACGAGGTTTTTCGCAACACACGTGTGCTCGGTCTATCCCTCGTCCAGAACTGGGTGGTCGGCCCGATACTGATGTTCGCCTTGGCCGTCGTGTTCTTACGCGGCTATCCCGAATACATGGCGGGGCTCATCATGATCGGTCTGGCTCGCTGTATTGCGATGGTCATCGTCTGGAACGAACTGGCCAGCGGCGATACAGAGTATGCTGCCGGCTTGGTTGCCTTCAATTCCCTATTTCAGGTGTTCTTCTACTCGCCGTACGCCTGGCTCTTCATCACCGTTCTTCCCGCAAAACTCGGCCTCCAGAGTGCTATCGTCCATGTCTCCATAGCGGAAATCGCGAAGAGTGTTTTCATTTATCTGGGCATTCCTTTTCTGGCTGGGTTCGTAACTCGCACGCTGCTGCTGCGGCTCAGAGGGCGCGAGTGGTATGAACATATTTTCGTTCCACGCGTGAGCCCGCTCACCCTGATCGCTTTGCTGTTCACGATTGTGGTGATGTTCTCACTCAAGGGCGCGTACATCGTTCGGCTTCCGCTCGATGTCCTGCGGATCGCGGTGCCATTGTTGATCTACTTCGTCGTAATGTTTCTGGTGTCGTTTTACATGGGGAAGAAACTCGGCGCCGACTACTCGAAGACGGCCACGCTCTCGTTCACCGCGGCCTCGAACAACTTTGAACTCGCGATTGCCGTCGCCGTTTCCGTTTTCGGCATTAACTCCGGCGCGGCATTCGCCGCCGTCATCGGGCCTCTGGTCGAAGTGCCCGTGATGATTGTACTGGTTAACGTAGCGCTTTACTTCCAGCGCCGCTATTTCCCCGATGCCGATCGTTTGACAATCTTCCCTGCCTGCACGTAACTTCGATTTTTGGTGTTTCGTTTTGGAGGCAGGATGAGATCCCGCTTAACTTCTATACAAACAATTGTTGTCTGTTTCGTGCTGTGCTCGCTCGCACTCGGCCAGGATCTGGCTTCTTTTGAGAAGCGGACCACGGTGAAGAAGCTTGCCAACGGGCTCACCATCATCATTTGCGAACGGCCGGAGGCTCCGGTGTTTTCTTTCTTTACGCACGTGGATGCCGGCTCGGTGCAGGATCCCATGGACAAGACTGGGCTGGCGCACATGTTCGAGCACATGGCCTTCAAGGGAACCGACACGATTGGCACGCGCGACTATGCGGACGAAAAAGTCGCGCTCGCAAAGGTTGAGGTTGCTTATGCTGCCTACATTGTCGAGCGCGACAAGCCGGTGGATCGCGACGAGCAGAGGCTCAAACAACTGGAGCAAGCGTGGAAGGACGCGATTGCCGCGGCCGACAAGTTCTCCGCGCCTTACAACAACGAATTCGGCAAGATTGTTGAGAGCGAAGGTGGCGAGGGCATGAATGCCTTCACCGATTACGATGAAACCGGCTACCACTACTCGTTCCCCATCAATCGGCTGGAATTGTGGGCCTATCTGGAATCGGAGCGCTTTATGCATCCGGTACTGCGGCAGTTTTACAAGGAGCGCAATGTGGTGATCGAAGAGCGCCGCATGCGGGTCGACAGCAATCCCATTGGGCGGCTGCTCGAGCAATTCACGCAAGAGGCATTCGCGGCGCATCCTTATCACCGGCCGACAATCGGATGGATCTCGGATTTGAATTCTTTTTCGGCGACCGACGCGCAGAATTTTTTCGATGAGTATTACGTGCCCTCGAACATGGTCGTCACCGTGGTGGGAGACGTAAAAACCTCTGAAGCGATGCCGATTGTGGAGAAATATTTTTCGCGCATTCCGGCGCGCCCCAAGCCCGACACGGCAACGACCACTGAGCCTCCGCAGAATTCCGAGCGGAGCGTCGTGTTGCACGAACAGTCGCAGCCGTTGTATCTCGAAGGCTATCACCGTCCCGATTACCGCAGCCCGGATGACCAGGTGTACGACGCGATTGCCGACCTGATGTCGAATGGACGCACGTCACGACTCTACAGAGCGCTGGTTCGGGACAAGCAGATTGCTTCGGACTCGGAGGGTTTTACTGGGCTGCCGGGAACAAAGTATCCGCAGTTGTTCGCGTTTTACGCGTTCCCGATTCCTGGGCACACGCCGCAGGAAGTAGCGAATGCGATTCATGCGGAGATCGAACGGCTGAAGAAAGAAGACATTTCGGATGAAGAGTTGAAAATGATCAAGACGCGAGCCAAGGCGAACCTGATCCGGTCGCTTGGATCGAATGAGGGTCTGGCATTCGCGTTGGGACTGAATCAGGCGCGCTATGACGACTGGCGGGAGTTGTTTCGCTCGGTCGACCGGATCGAAAAAGTTACCAAGGCAGATATTCGGCGGGTCGCGAATAAGACGTTTACACCCGACAACCGGACGGTGGGAATTATTGAGTTTGCGCCTCCATCGTCCGGGGCTGGTACGGCGCCGCAAGGAGGTGGACAGTGAAACGCCCGCGCTTTTCTTTCGTTGCATTCGTCATCGTGATCAGCTTCTTCGCTGGCAATGGGCAAGTGTGGGCGCAGGTGCAACAGACTTCGCAACAGCCATGGCAGCAGATACCGATTCCGAAGTTGCCGGCGTTTCATCCGGCGCAGCCTAAACGCATCGAGCTGCCGAATGGCATGGTGGTTTTTCTCCAGGAAGACCACGAGTTGCCGATCATCGACGGCACCGCTCGCATTCGCGGCGGCGAGCGCTCGGTTCCCGCGAACAAGACGGGCCTGATCGACGTCTACGGCGAAGTGTGGCGCACTGGCGGCACGAAGTCTCAGACCGGCGATCAACTGGATGACTACCTGGAGCAGCGCGCCGCCAAGGTCGAGACCGGCGGAGGCGTTGATTCGACCACCGTGAGCTGGTCGTGTTTGAAAGAGGATTTCGACGATGTGTTTCGTGTGTTCGAAGACGTGCTGAGGAATCCCGAGTTTCGCGCCGACAAGATTGAGATTGCACAGAAGGGGATGTACGACGGCATCTCGCGGCGCAATGACGATCCGTCGCAGATTGCGGGACGCGAAGCAGCGAAACTGGTGTACGGCGCAAACAATCCGTACGCGCGAACCGCCGAGTATGCAACGGTTGCGGCGATCACGCGCCAGGATCTGGACGAGTGGCACGGCAAGTACGTTCACCCGAATAACATCATCCTCGGCGTGGTCGGAGACTTCGACTCGACGAAGATGGAAGCTCGTCTGCGCGAGGCGTTCGCGGCCTGGCCTAAGGGTCTGGCGACGAACGATCCGGAGATCAATCCTGATCCCGCGAAACCCGGATATTATCAAGTCGACAAGACCGACGTGAATCAAAGCAACATTCAAATGGTGGCGTTGGGCATCACGCGCAAGAATCCCGATTACTTCGCGACCTCGGTGTTTAACGAGGCCTTCGGCGGAGGATTTTCGTCGCGTCTGTTTGGCGACATTCGAACCACCAAGGGACTCGCCTATGCGGTGGGCGGCGGAGTGGGCGCGGGCTGGGACCATCCCGGCATGCTGCGGCTGATGGTGAGCACCAAGAGCAAGACTACAATCGAATCCATTCAGGCGCTCGATGAGGAGGTCGCGGACCTCGCCAAGCGGCCCATCAACGACGACGAGATCAAGCGCGCCAAGGACGCGATTCTGAATTCTTTTGTATTCCGTTTCGATTCCCCGGAGAAGGTTTTACAGGAGAAGATGGCCTACGAATTTTACGGCTATCCACTGGATTTTCTGGAGAACTTTCAAAAAGGGATCGAAGCGGTTACGAAAGAAGACGTAGCGCGGGTGGCGGCAAAGTACATACACCGTGAGCAGATGGCGGTGCTGGTGGTGGGCAATGCCGGCGAATTCGACAAGCCATTGTCGTCACTCGGAACGCTGAACAAACTGGACATTGCAATTCCGCCACCGCCGCCGGGGCTTGTTCCCGATCAGGGCGAGCATCCATAGCCGTTGCCCCGTTACTCAGGCGGTCGTGAGTTCCCGCTGTTGGCTGGGCTCGTATTCGACGATGTAACCCGCCACCGCACTCGCTGCGACGGTCAGCGGCGATGCCAGGTACATCTGACCTGGGCCGCTGCGTCCGGGAAAATTTCGGTTCTGCGCGCTGATGACTACCTGATCGGGGCGCGTCGATACTCCTGGCCCAGCATTGATGCACGCGCCGCAACTGGGCTCGATGACGTGCGCTCCCGCCTGCTCGAAGATTTCCAGATAGCCTCGCCGCTTCGAGTACTCGCGCGTTTCCTGGGAGCCGAATTGGATCCAGAACTCGACATTCTTAGAAATGCGCCTGCCTTGTTTCAGGGCATCGGCGAGAACGGACGCGTACATGTCCATGTCTTCGTTCTTCCCTGCCGTACAGGTTCCACCGTAGGCGATTTCAATCGGCACGGGAGCGCTGAGTTCGCGGATGTACTTGCCGTTTCCGGGATCGCCCGGGGTAGCAACCATGGGAGTGATTTCATTCGCGTCGAGTTCTATGACCTCGGCATATTCGGCATTCGGATCGCTGTGGAGACCCTTGATCATCTTCTCGATTTCGGCGCGCTTCATGCCCCGGCGCTCGATCAGAAACTCGATCACTTTTTCGTCCGGAGCCACGATGCCGGTGAAGCCTCCGATTTCGGCGGCCATATTCGTCATGGTGGCGCGCTCGTCCACCGAGAGCGCCTCGACCGCTTCGCCCGCATACTCCATTACTTTTGCCAGGGCCTTGCCGCTGCGCACGTAATCGAGCGAAAGAATCTTGAGGATGAAATCTTTCGCCGTTACGTTCGGATGCCGCTTGCCGCGAATGACGATCTTGACCGACTCCGGCACTTTGACGCGAACGTCTTTCGTGATCCATGAGTTGAACACGTCCGTTGTCCCGATGCCGAAGGCAATGCATCCGATAGCGCCGACGTGCGGGGTGTGCGAATCGGACCCAACGTTCACCTGCCCTGGCAGGGCATAGGTCTCTAACATCACGGAGTGACAGATGCCCTCCGAGCCTTTGCGGTCGGCAAGTTCGCCATGCAGCTTGATTCCCTGCTGTTTGGCGAAATCCTCCTGCTTCAACTTGAGTTGCGTCGCCAAATCAAGCAGCCCCATCTTTTTCTTTTCTTCGGAGATTACTTCGTCGAGGAAGGTGAGGTGGTCGCGGAAGAAGCGGATGCTGGAGGCATCGTTCACCGGAACATTTTTACCGACGTATTGCTCGTAAAAGATGGACGCCATCGGCGTGACGTACTCGTGACTGAAGCGCAGATCGACACGGGTAAAGCCGGTGTCGCCCGGCTTGACCGCTTTCGCACCGACCGTGCCGTCGGGCGTGACCATGTGCCGGGAAAAGATCTTCTCGGCCAGCGTCATCGGACGCTTCTCAGTCTTGATGGGCAGCAGAAAAACTTTCCCCTGCATGCGCGCCACATTGAAGGGGAATAATCCGCCATACTCGATCACCTGCTTCGTGATCTCGTCTTCTCCGGCGGTGAATTCGCTGAGAGCAATTTCCTCCCCGGCGCGAATGCGGTCGATCAATGAAAAGTTGGTCGAAGTCAGCAACCCGAGATTCTGACAGTTCTGTTTGTAAATGCGCTCAATATTCTCGCCAATCACGACTTGAATCCCGGCGCACATCTCGGCGTAAGGCGACTGCTCGCGGCTCGATCCTTTGCCGCGCCGCTTGCCGCTCGCCGAGCATACGAAGCCGCCTTTCTTAACATCGCCGCGCCCAATCGGCAGAGTGTCACCGCAGCGTAGGCCAACGTAGGGAATTTCGCCTAGCGTCCGATCGAAATAGAAGCAGTAGTGCGCGGGAGTGATCTCGTCAGTTGAGATGTCGTCGCGGAGTTTCGGGTTATTGGCTGGATTCTCGGTGTCCCAGGGCAGATCCCAACCTGATAGCTGCTTCTTGATCAACTCCTGGTCTTGGGTGAGGAAGAGAATGCGCCCCTGCAGTCGCACCTTGTCGGGACGCTTTTCGATTTTGCGTTCAAGAAGAGACGAAATCACTTGAGTTTCCGGTCGAAAATAAGAACTCCGAGCCCACGGACAACAAAGTGAAACTTGAACCCTTGGCCCCACTTGCGGTAATTGTACCGCTACTCGGCCCACTTCCCCGATTTTGGATCGGGAGCTGGAGCTTCTCTGTCGATGACTGCCCTGCCGCTGGCGTTCTTGCTCAACCGTTTGCGCGAGGTGCTGCCGACCCGCGGGCAAGGTTAGCTTCGGTTCGCTCAGGGCAGGTCCGCGCCACACGAGCGGTTTGCCTGCTACACTTTTTCTCCAATGAGAACGCTTCGACTGCTCTCGCATGTGGTGTTGCTTGCCGGGCTACTGGCGGCTCGGATGGTTTGTGCGCAGGGATCGACTAGTCCGGCTGCGTCCGAGTTGGCTGCGCCCGAGGAAAAACATCTGCGGAATGTGCGGCAGCTTACTTTTGGCGGGTCGAACGCCGAAGCTTATTTCTCGGCCGATGGCAAGCGGCTGATTTTTCAATCGACACGCGACAACCTGCAGTGCGATCAGATCTTCATCATGAATGTGGACGGCTCGGACCAGAAGATGGTTTCGACGGGTAAGGGGCGCACAACTTGCAGCTACATTTTTCCGCATAATGACAGGATCCTGTATTCCTCGACGCATCTGGCGGATGCGGCTTGCCCGCCTCGTCCAGACTACTCGAAGGGGTATGTGTGGGCGGTATATCCGGGGTTCGACATTTTCACGGCGAAGCTGGATGGATCCGATTTGAAGCAGCTTACGACGACTCCAGGTTACGACGCGGAAGCGACGATTTCGGAGGATGGAAAGAAGATTGTCTTCACTTCGCTGCGCAATGGCGATCTCGATATTTACTCGATGGACGCGAATGGCAAGCATGTGAAGCAGCTTACGCACGAGCTGGGATATGACGGCGGCCCATTTTTTTCGAAGGACCGTAAGTGGATCGTTTATCGCGCTTATCATCCGAAGACGGAGCAGGATATTGCGGAATATAAGAAACTGCTGAAGCAGAATCTGATCCGTCCGACGACGCTTGAGATCTGGATTATGAATGCGGATGGGAGCGGGAAGCGGCAGCTCACTAATTTGAATGCGGCGAGTTTTGCGCCATCGTTTTTTCCGGACGGCAAACGGATTATTTTCGCGACGAACGTCGGCTCCACGGGCGGGATGGGAAATTTCGAGCTGTACGCGATCAACGTTGATGGCGCGGGACTGGAGCGGATCACGTATTACGACGGGTTCGATGGGTTCCCGATGTTTAGTCCCGATGGAAAGCAGTTGGTTTGGATTTCGCACCGCAACGGGAAGGCGCCGCGGGAGACGAATGTTTTCATCGCGGATTGGGTTCCGTGATTGTGCATGCGATGCCGACCTTCGTCCGGTTAGCGGACGAATGCTGTCCCTACACGACCTTACTTGACTGGCTCTCGCGGAGGAGCTGGTCTTTGATTCTGGCGGATAGACGCGAACTGGCGAGTAGTTCCTGCAGCCGCGCGGAGGGGATTTCGCGGCTAAATTCCAGGGCGCGGGCCAGCGAGAGATGATCGGTCCGCAGCAGGGCAACGCGGATCTCTTTGCGGCGGGACCATTTCTGGTGTCGCGCGACCGCATGCACCAGGGCTGTACTGGCAGCGGGGCGAAGCACGGAGTTGATGACGAGGGCTTCGGTGAGGCGGGGGTTTTCGAGCGCGGTCTGCGTGACTCGGGTCGCGTGGGCCGCGGTTTCGGCGTCCTTTATTTTGCAATCGACCTTGCCATCGACGATTCTGCCGTCGCTTTTGCGATCAGTTTTGCGATCAATGCTTTCCACCTCCAGCAAGAGCGCCGCCGCTACTCTGCCCGAGGCACGCCGGGCCAACGTTAGACGCTCGCCCACGGTGACCGTTTTCAGTCGCGAGATCAGGACATCGTCGACGGCAACTTTCACGTCGGCGGGGACGCCGGGCGAGAGCGCGACTTTCATCAGATCGAATGTGTAGAACTGGCGTGCCAGCGGCACAGATACATGGCGCGGTGTGTGCGGATGGCTGGCGAGCGCGATTCTTACTTTGCGGCTCTTAAGTGCGTTGGAGTTCTTGGCGAGTTGCTCGAGGACTTCAGGAGGCAAGTCGGGGCGCTTAAGAAGTGCCAGGGCCAAATCCTCGGTGAGGGCGGGGTCGACGGCGGCGCGAAGCAGATCGGCGGACGCGGGCGTGGGAGAGATCGCCAATGCTGTCGACGGCAACGCGTTTTCGTCTTCCAAGATTTCGTCTTTGGACATTACGTTCTCGGACATCACGGCTCGGTTCGTGTCAGACGGGCAAGCCCCGCCTCGAGGTTCGCGTTGCACGTGCTCTGGCTAGCGCGCCTTCGACCGGATTGGCTAGATCCGGACGCACGTCGATGCCGGAGAAGTTTGTCTGTAGGGCATGGTAGAACACTTGGCGTACGCAAGCAGACTGACGAAAGACACTGCCCGTCATTGCAACCGGAAGCATGTCCGCGGGAGCATGGGGCGCGAGACGGCGGATGACGATAGCTGCAAGCTCAGCCAACTTTGCCCCAGCGTCAGACAGTAACTCGCGGGCTATGGAGTCGGCCTGGTCGGCGGCGCGGAGGACGATCGGAAACAGGCGCGGGAAATCGGGCGGCGGTGTCGAGTTCGCGTGCTGCACAAGTTCGTCGATGGTGGTGAGTTTCCACGTTTGGAGGACCATCGCGGTGAGCGCGGTTTCAAGTCCCTCGTCACGGGCGCTCAGGATAGCGGAGACAGCACGGCGGCCGATCCAGTGGCCGGAGCCTTCGTCGGAGACGGCGAACCCCCAGCCTCCGGCACGCACGGTGCGACCGACAGCGTCGCGGCCGTAAGCGATGGAACCGGTGCCGGCGATCGCGATTACTCCCGGACCAGCGCCGAAAGCGGCTTCGAGGGCGATTACGGTGTCGCCGACAACTTCGATGTTCTGAACGCTTCCGGGAATTAGTTCGGCGAGGATGTTGCGAATCGCCGCAGCGATCTCGGGCCGGGCGGCGCCAGCGGCGCCGACACAGATGGCGCGGATCTGATCGGGAGAAATTTTCGCGGTGGTACAGACCTGGCGGACAGCAGTGTGCAACGCTTCCCTTGCCTGTGCCTGGCCGACGCGAACGATGTTGCAGCCCCCGGTCATTGACTTCGCAAGCACAGTCGTTTCGTCAGCGAGAATGCAGCGGGTTTTGGTGCCGCCGCCGTCGATCCCGAGATAGTAGGCCATCGCGCTAGTTCTAACACAGGTTCCGTGGCGAGTCTGGGCTAGCGAACATGCTTGTACAATGCAGTGCCAAGCCCCTAAAGGGGCGTCTGATATTGGGCACCTATGGTATCGCTAAAGCGATACCCTGATACGAACCCGAAGTCTCATCGTGCTAGCGCTTAAAGGAATCGCTTGGGATTGAATTGGATCGACCTGCTGATTATTGCGGCGTACCTAGCGGGGATCACTCTGTTCGGGCTGCGGTTTCGCAAGCGGCAGCGGACGATGCGCGATTACTTTCTCGCCGACCGTGACATTCCGTGGTGGGCAATTTCGCTGTCGATTGTGGCGGCGGAAACGAGCACGCTGACCATCATCAGTATTCCCGGCCTCGCCTACAATTCGAATCTTACTTTTCTGCAATGGGTGATGGGGTACGTGATCGGGCGCGTCGTTATCAGTTTTGTGCTGCTGCCACAGTATTTTCGCGGTGAGTTGTATACGGCTTATCAGCTGATTGAGCGGCGGTTTGGTCCGGAGTTGCGCACAGTGACCGCGGGGCTATTTCTGTTGACACGCGCGGCGGCGGAGGGAGTGCGCGTGTACGCCGTGTCGATTGTGGTCGCGATTGCGCTGGGCACGGGCGAGGTCACGTCCATCGCGATCATAACGCTGCTGACTTTGATCTACACGTTTGAGGGTGGGCTGGCGGCGGTGATCTGGACCGACGTTGTGCAGACGTTCATTTATGTGGCCGGGACGCTGGTGGGGCTGGTCACGATTCTGCATCTTGTGCCGGGAGGATGGACGTCGGTCGAGGCGATTGCGGGTGGGCTGCACAAATTCCAGGTGTTTGATCTTTCTCTGTTCAATTCCGCGGGCTCGTCGCACTGGCCCTATTTGAATCTCGCGAAACCTTATACGCTGTGGGCGGGGATTATCGGTGGCGCGTTTTTTACAACGGCCAGTCACGGTACTGATCAGCTTATCGTGCAGAGATTGCTGGCGGCGCGGAATCAACAGCAGTCGGCGCTGGCGTTGCTGTCGAGCGGCGTGGCGGTCTTTTTTCAGTTTGGATTGTTTCTTTTTGTGGGGGTGATGCTGTTTGCTTACTACCGGGTTCCGTCGTCGGCGTTTGGACGGGCGGACAGGATCTTTCCGACCTTCATCGTGAGCCGGATGCCGCATGGGATTGCCGGGCTGTTGATCGCGGCCATTCTTGCCGCGGCCATGTCGAATTTGAGCGCGGCGCTGAACTCACTGTCATCGAGTTCGATTATGGATTTCTATCTTCGCTACCGTCCTACGGTAAGCGAAGCGGGACGGCTGCGCCTGGCGCGACTGGCTACCGTCGGATGGGCGCTGGTGCTGTTCGGCCTGGCGGTACTTTCGCTGCATCGGGTGGGGCGCGTGGTAGAAGCCGGGTTGCAAATCGCATCGGTTGCTTATGGGGCGTTGCTCGGAGTGTTTCTGCTCGGAGTGCTGACCAAGCGTGCGAATCAGCGAGGAGCAATCGTGGGCATGGTTTGCGGACTCGCGATGGAATTGTATTTGTGGGGATGGTCGCAGGTGGCGTTCACCTGGTGGGTCTCGATCGGGACGTGCGTTGCGTTTGCGGTCGGATACGCGGCTAGTGGTTCGCGGAGGGTTTCATCGAAGGCTTGAACCGCAGAGATCGCTGAGGACGCAGAGAGACTATGGACAAACCCGCCAAGAACAGCCAGCTCCGCCCGGAACTGGTCCGCGATCTGGGGTTGTCGCATGCCGGCGCGGTCGTGGTGGGAACGATCATCGGAAGCGGAATCTTCCTGGTCCCATCCGAGATGATGCAGGCGGTCGGAACGGCTCGACTTGTGTATCTCGCCTGGATGGCCGGGGGGCTGCTCTCTTTTTTTGGTGCGCTGACGTATGCCGAACTAGGTGCTATGAAGCCTCAGGCCGGCGGCGAGTATGTGTATGTTCACGATGCCTATGGGCCGCTGGCGGGGTTCCTGTACGCATGGACGACGTTTCTGATCGCCAAACCGGCTTCGATCGCGACCATCACTACCGGGTTGGTGCGGATCCTCGAAACATTTCCGGTCTTCTCTTTTTTCTCGCAGCCCATCTTGTCGCATAAGTCGCTCTCGCATCCATTGGCGCTCACCTACGGGCAGATCGTGGCGATCGGAGCCACAGTGCTGATCTCGTGGCTGAACTACGTTGGGGTACGCCGGGCCGGAGAATTTCAATTTCTGTTCACCTTGCTGAAGGTTGCCATCATCCTCGGAATTGTGGCCGTGGGCTTTTCGTATAGCGGAGGGACGTGGACGAATTTCGCGACCGAATTTGCCGGGGCGAAAGGTGGCATAGCGGGATTCTTCGCCGCGCTGGTGGCTGCGCTTTGGGCGTATGACGGCTGGAACGATCTGAACATGGTGGCGGGCGAGATACGGAATCCGCAGCGCAACATTCCGCTCTCACTGATTTGGGGCGTGGCCACTGTGGGCGCACTCTACATTCTGGTGAACGCGGCGGTGCAGTATGTGCTGCCGGCAGCGGTAGTGGCAGGCTCGGAGCGTCCGGCGTCGGACGCGGTGGCGATGGTGCTGGGGCGCACGGGCGCCGGCCTGGTGTCGGCGGGCATGGCGGTTTCGATGCTGGTGACTTTGAACGGATCCGTCATGAGCGGAGCGCGGGTGCCGTTTGCGATGGCGCGCGATGGATATTTTTTCAAAGCGATGGCGGAGGTTCATCCGCGCTTCCACACGCCGTCGGTGGCGATTATTGTGCAATGCGGGCTAGCCGTCGTCCTACTGTTGCTCGGCGGCAGTTTCCGGCAATTCTTTTCGCTGGCGATTTTCGCGGAGTGGATGTTCTACATGATCACGGGCAGTACGGTGTTCGTTTTCCGCCGCTGCGAGCCGCACATCGAGCGGCCTTATCGAGTGTGGGGATATCCGGTGGTCCCAGCGGTGTTCGTGATGGTTTCGGCAGCGCTTCTGTATTACACGTTCACTGACAATTTGAAAAGTTCGGCCGCCGGATGCCTGGCAATTCTGGCGGGCATTCCGGTGTTCTACTTTTTTGCGCGGCGCCGGCTGGTGACACCGGAGTAACCGGCCGGTCATCGGGTCGTATACCAAAGGTGGTTACCAAAGGACACGCGCAAGCGACACGTTTACCCCCCGCCTAATCTCCCATAAGGTGAAGATTCCAACCCCGAGCGCTCTCCCCAGCTTCGGGCCCCCTTTTGGAGTCATGGATGCCTACGTACGATCGCGGTTTTCAACTCGGCCTGCTGCCTGAAAAGAAGTGGAACTGGCGGACCTTCGCAGCGAGCTACGGGATGGTCACGGGCCTGATTCTGCTGATGATTGTGTCCGGAATCCTTACGTCCGATACGTTGATCACCGAGAGTTACCGCGTCATTGAGCTGATACCGCGGCCGTCATTGAGGCCGCAGCGATTGCGCAGGCCGAAGCTGCCGCAGCACGCGAAGCTGCTGCCGGCGGAGCCGGTATTCCAAACGCCGAAACTGATCGTGCCTAAAGAGGTCCGCGCACCCAAGCCGCAACCCCAGGAGATTGAACCTCCCAAGGTAGCGATGAATACCTTCGCGCCGGCGATCTTGAAGACCACTAGCGGAGCACGCCCGGTACTGATTCACACCGGGGAGTTCCAGGGAAGTTCGGTGGCGCCAACGGTGAACGCTCCCATTTCGAAAGTGCAGACGGGCGGATTTGGCGATCCGAATGGACTGAAGCCAAGTGAAAACAGCAAGCCGAACGGCAAGCTGATGGCGGCCGCCGCCGGTTCGTTCGACATGCCGGTGGGGCCGGGACAAGGCAATGGTTCAGGCGGCGCGAAGGGAATCAAAGGAACGGTGGCAAGCGCCGATTTTGGCAGCGGTGTGGCAACTGGGGGACAAGGAGACGGGCGCAGGAGTGGCCGCGGCAGCGCGGGAGTGCAGAGCTCGGGTTTTGGATCGCAGGAGGTCGCGCAGAACACGCCCCACATTCAGCGTGTGGATAGCGGCCCACCGACCACGCCAGTCGAGATCACATACAAGCCGAATCCGGTTTATACGGACGAGGCAAGACATCTGCAACTGGAAGGGGAAGTCCTGCTCGAAGTTGAATTCGCGGCGAGCGGACAGTTACACGTAAATCGCGTGGTCCGTGGTCTGGGCCATGGACTTGATGAAGCCGCCGTGGCCGCCGCTACCAAGATGCGGTTCAAGCCGGCCTTACGGAACGGACAGCCTATGGATTCGACAGCAATCGTGCACGTGGTATTTCAACTGGCGTATTGACACCTTTGGAGATGAGAGTTATGCGGAAGGTTATAAACACTATGAACTGGATGATTTTGGCTCTGCTAGCGTTGACGATGACGGCAGCGGCCCAGCAGTCGGCGTCCGCGCCGCAGAACCCACAACCGGTTGCGGCAACGCAGCCAGCTCAAACGGCGAGTCAACTCAATCTCGCGCCGCCGACCACGATGGATCAGGTTGTGGATCGCGTGATCATGCGCGAACAAGACCTGATCAAGTTTCTGTCGCCGCGCACTCCTATCGTGGAGACTTATCTGCAGAACCTGACGCAGGATCCGCAGCTGGGGCCGATTCCGCAGGACGATCACTATTTCCTGGGACGCATGGACTTGAGTGACTCGATTGACCGGAACGACTACCTTCACGACAAAGGCAAGGACGAAGGCATGGAGAAGCATCTTCTCGGTGAGTTCACCAAGAGATTCAAGTTCCAGTATCAGCCGCTGGGCTTTTCGTGGATGATCTTCGCCGACCGCAACGACTTTGACCGGCAGCACTACGATTTCCGCTACGCTCGCCGTGAATTCCTGGGCGATGTGCGCTGCCTGGTGTTCGATGTGACGCCGAAAAAAGGCGCGGGCCGCGGACGCTTTCTCGGCCGTATCTGGATTGAGGATCAGGACTTCAACATTGTCCGTCTGAACGGCACTTATGCGCACCCTTCGCGCAATAGTTATTACTTCCACATGGACAGCTGGCGGTTGAATTTAATCCCCGGTTATTGGGTGCCGTCGTACATCTACAGCGAAGAAGGCGACTTCACGGCCGGAGCCAAAAACAAGATCGCCTTTAAAGCGCAGACTCGTATGTGGGGCTATAACCTGAAGGCAAGCCTGGCAAACGATGAACTAACCAACATCCGAGTGGACAGCGTTAAAGACGATACACCGACCGCACAGGATGCGACTCCGCTGGCCGCCGAGCGCGAATGGCAGCAGCAGGCGGAAGACAACGTTGTGGAACGGCTGGAACGCGCCGGACTGCTGGCGCCGGAAGGCGACGTGGACAAGATTCTCCAAACCGTGGTGAACAATCTGGAGATCACCAACAATATCGAGCTGCCGCGGCCCGTACGGACGCGGGTGTTGATGACTTCTCCGCTGGAGACCTTTAGCGTCGGCAACACGATTGTGGTCAGCCGCGGGCTGATCGACGTGCTTCCCGATGAGGGCAGCCTGGCCATGGTGCTCTCCCACGAACTGGCGCACATCGTTCTGGGACATAACCTGGGCAGCCGGTACGCGTTCAATGACCGCATGCTGTTCTCCGACGAAGTGACTTATGAGAACCTCGGGTTCAAACACATTCCCGAAGAGGAAGCGGCCGCCGACAAGAAAGCGATCGAGATGCTGAAGGCCTCGCCGTACGCGCAGAAACTGGACTCGGCTGGGCTTTTCATCAAGGCTCTGCAAGAGCGTGCTCCACGCTTGAGCGCGCTGCTGCAAGCACATCTCGGGAACAACATCATTGAGAACGGGACGGTGACGCGCATGGCGGCCCTGGCCACCACAGCTCCGGCACTCGATTGGAACAAGCTGGATCAGATCGCCGCGTTGCCTCTGGGTGGACGTGTCAAGCTCAACCCGTGGGATGACAAAGTGGAGATCGTGAAGGCACAGCCGGTCGCGATAACTTCAGCGCGCGACAAGATGCCGTTCGAGGTGACGCCTTTCTACCCGCGGCTTTCGCGCTACGGGACGACAAGCGTCCCTGCGGCCACTACCGCGGCAACGCCAGCAACCGGGGCCACCACCGCCAACGCCAGCCGCTCTCCGAACAACTGAGCCGACTACAAGTTGAACGAAGCGCATGGCCGGGACCGGAAGAAATTCCGGGCTCCCGGCCTGTGTCTATTGGGCGTAACGCGCAGGCTAAAAGTGCCTCCGCAGGTCTCCGAAACGATCTACGACCAGCAGTTGCTGTGAGGGTGGGGCGGGAGCGACTTCCTCGTGCTCGAGAATCCAGGTGCTGCCATGGGGGATAAAGACGGCATGTAGGCCGGCGGCGAGAGCGGGGTTGATATCGGACTTGGGACTGTTGCCGACCATCCACGTCGTGTCCGCCGAAAGGGCGTACTTGGCGATGGCGGAGCGGTAGGTCGTTTCGTCCTTCTCGGCCACGATCTCAACCGCGGAAAAATATTCTCTCAATCCTGAGCGCTCGACTTTCCCGCTTTGCTCGGCAGGGTTCCCCTTGGTCATCATGATGAGGTGGTGGCGCTCGCCGAGATACTGAAGAGTCTCGGGCACACTGGGGAGAATCTCGATCGGATGATCGGCAATTTGGTGGGCGAAGCTGCGGATGCGTTCGTGTAATTCCGGCGTGACCGGTTCGACGGAAAGCTTCTCAAAGGTCTCGACCAGCGAATGCGCGAAGCTGTGCAGGCCGTATCCGTGCTTGACGATGGATTCCCGCTCAACGTCATTCAGCACCAACCGAACCATCTCAGGCGTGTGCTCGCGATGGTCGAGGAATGAAATGAATTTTGCAATCGCCCGCTCGAAATAGATGTTGTTTTCCCAAAGCGTGTCATCGGCATCGATGAGCAGCGTCTGGGCGCCATTCTCCCCACGCATGTATCCATGATAACGGGTGCGTGCAGATTCCCGGTTTTGATAGACTTGTATTCACATGATGAACGGACGTATTAAAAGCTTTTTGACGGCCTTTTTCACACAGCATGGGGCGGTTTTGTTTTTCATTTTCCTGATGTCAACTTTCAGCGCGGCGCAAGTCAAGAAAGCGATGATGACGGGCTCGGCGGCGAAGAGCGACGCTCCGGCCGCTTTGAAAGTCGCGCCTGACCTGGCACAACGCCTGGCAAAATTCCGGCGCGTTCAAATGCCTTTCCGGACAACCGGTCTGAGCGCTCGTGAGCAGCAACTCGTTCACAAACTGGTGGAGGCCTGCGGGTACCTGGAGAGCATCTATTGGCGGCAGAGCGATCCCGAGGGTCTGACGCTGTACCAGTCGCTCGCCTCGAGCCCGAACCGGCGCGATGTCGAACTGCGCCGCTACCTGTGGATTAACGCTTCACGCTTCGATCTGATTGATCAGAATCAACCGTTTGTCGGGATAGAGGCCGCGCCGCCAGGGCGAGGATTCTATCCCGCGAACCTGACGCGCGATCAAGTAGAGCAATACGTCAAGCAGCATCCGGAACAGAAGGCCGCGATCTACGATCATTTCACGATCGTGCGCTGGCACCAGCAAGAACTGGAGGCGGTTCCCTACCATATTGCGTTTCGCGCTTTTCTGGAGCCAGCGGCAGGCGCTCTGCGGGCAGCGGCGTTGCTCAGTGACGATGCGGGGTTTGCGAAGTTCCTTCGGCTGCGGGCCGACGCGCTGCTTAGCGACGACTACTTCGCGAGCGACCTAGCGTGGCTGGAGTTGAAGAATCCGAAATTCGATATCATTTTTGCGCCGTATGAAACCTATATGGACGGACTGCTGGGCGTTAAAGGTTCGTACGGCGCGGCGGTGATGGTGCGCAACGAGCGCGAGAGCAAGAAGCTGGAGCTGTTCCAAAAATACGTGCCGGAAATTCAGGACGCACTGCCGCTGGCGGCGGAAGACCGGCCGTCGAAACATGGCCTAGAGACGCCGATGGAAGTGATGGACGCTCCGTTTCGGGCGGGCGACCTGACGCACGGATACCAGGCGGTGGCCGACAATCTGCCGAACGATCCGCGGGTGCATGAGCAAAAGGGCAGCAAGAAGCTTTTCTTCAAGAATTTCATGGACGCGCGTGTGAACTACATTATCTTGCCGGTCGCGCGCAAACTGATGGAGCCAGAGCAGGCGGCGAAAGTTTCGGGCGAGGGCTATCTGCAGAGCACGATCATGCATGAGATCTGCCATGGACTCGGTCCGGCGTTCGCGCGCACAGGGTCAGGCCAATCGGTGGGAAAAGTCGATATCCGGGAAGCGATCGGCCATCAGTACAGCGGCCTGGAAGAAGCGAAGGCCGATGTGACGGGGATGTTCGCTCTGAAATGGCTGGTGGATCACAATGCGCTTCCGAAAGAAAAGCTGGAAGAATATTACGCGTCTTATGTGGGCGGAGTGTTTCGCACGGTGCGCTTCGGAACGGCCGAGGCACACGGTCAGGCGGAGATGATGGAATTCAACTATCTCTCGGAACGCGGAGCAATTCGGCGGAATGCCAACGGGAGATATGCCATCGACTACGAGAAGATGCCGGGTGCAATGGCCGATCTGGCCAAGGAACTGCTGGAGATCGAAGCTACAGGAGACCGCTCGCGTGCGGAAAACTGGTTCAAGAAGTACGACACGATGCCGGAGGACTTGAAGGCATCGCTCGAAGCGGCGTCGGACGTTCCGGTGGATATTGATCCGGTGTTTTCGTTTGCGGAGAGGGTGCGATAAGGGGCTACGAGCTTCGGGCTACGAGCAACCAACTGCAGATCCCTCCCCTTCGGCTACGCTCAGGGTCGGGATGCCAATCCTTGAAATTCTTCGCGGAATCCCGAACAGCGCGTGCCAGCTCGAAGGTCGCGGCTCGCAGCTCTTCTCCACCCACTACACCCACTCCACGCGCGGCGTCTGCGGAATGATCCCTGCCTTGTGCCCCATATCGAGCAACCGCCGCACGGCTTCACGGCCGTCTTCCCCGTAGTCGAGGGTGCGCTCGTTGACATACATGCCGACGAACTTGTCGGCGAGTTGGGCATCGAGATCACGGGCAAATTGCATGGCGTAGGTGAGCGCCTCTTCGCGATGATCGATAGCGTACTGGATGCTCTCGCGCAGCGCCTGCGTCACGCTCGACATTGTTTCAGGGCCGAGCGAGCGGCGGATGGCGTTTCCTCCCAGTGGCAGCGGCAGTCCGGTGACTTTCTGCCACCACTTGCCGAGATCGACGACGCGGTGCAATCCAGATTTGTCGTAGGTAAGCTGGCCCTCGTGGATGATGAGGCCCGCTTCGTGTTTCCCTTCGAGAATTTGCGGAATGATCTGATCGAAGGGGACGACCTCCACTTCAATGCCGGGCGCGAACAGTTCGAGCGCCAGATAGGCGGTGGTGAGCTTGCCGGGCACCGCGATTTTCTTGCTCTTGATCTCGTCCGGAGTGAAGGGCCGTGTGGAAACGAGCATGGGACCATAACCGTCGCCCACACTGCCACCGCACGACATCAATGTGTATTTTTCCTGAATGTAGGGGAAGGCATGGAAGGAAATCGCGGTTACGTCGTAAACGCCCTCTTGCGCCTGGCGGTTCAGCGTCTCGATATCGCAAAGGGTGTGGGTGAACTTCAGTCCCGGCACTCGAACTTTGTTTGTGGCCAGGCCGTAAAACATGAAGGCGTCGTCGGAGTCTGGGCTGTGGGCCACGGTGATTTCGCGAACGGGAGAAGATACTGTACTCATAAGATTCCGTAATCCTGATCTATTAATTGCGGTGCTGTGAAAATTGAGGGTGTCCGTCGCCAAGCCCCTAAAGGGGCAGGCAAATCAGAGCAGTTTCGGCATCGCTAAAGCGATGCCCCGATACGAATCCAAAATTCTGAGATCACCCTTGCAAAGAACGCCGCTGGTGCCAGCGCGCGGCAACGCCCGCAGCCATCAGCACCTTGATGACTTCCGCAAACACGAACCAGTAGAGGCCAAACTTGATCGCTAGAGAAACGGAGTGCGTGAGCACGGCGAGCCAACTAAGCCCGCTAGCGAAAAGCACTAATTCCGCGGCAACGGCCGACAGCGCGGCCCAGCCGAAGCGGCGTGGACTTTTCTCCGATTTCCGCTCGTATATCCAGCCCGCAACGAATGCCACAAGTGGATAGGCCATTAGGAATCCACCGGTCGGGCCGAGGAGATGGGCAATTCCGCCGCCGAGAATTGCGGACGGGCTGAATACGGGCAATCCGAACGCGCCTTCGACAAGGTAGAGCGCGAGAGCCGCGAACCCGCGACGCGAACCGAGTAGCAACCCAACGGCAAGAACTCCGAAGTTCTGCAGCGTCAGCGGAACCGGCGTGAAGGGCAGGGGCACGGTCACGCGCGCGCACAAAGCGACGAAGAGGCTGGCCGCGATCACGATGGCCACCTGTTTCGCAGTTTCCCTGCCCCGATCCTTTTCCTGAGCTATGGACCGTGACTGCTGGCCAAGAACTTGGGTATCTACTCTAGACATGGTGTTCCTTTCCATGTGGCGGACGTCATGGGGAATCAGGCCTCAGGCGGCGACGAGTGGTCGATGGCGTCGCGTTCCGCTCGGTGGGTCGCCGAGCGCTTCATTTGCCGCCGGACCCGCATATAGAGCGAAAGTGCAACCGACACGACCACCACTGTACTGACTCCCAGTATGAGAAACCACCAGAGCATCCGCACAACGCAGTTAAGGATAGCAGATGGGCGGCGACAAGAATGTGCCCCCGATCACACAATAAAGCACAATAGAGAAGAGCGCGGGGCTGCGGTCAGCCCTTCTTCGCCGGCTTAGCCTGCGCTTTGCGGCGCTGCTCTGCCATCATGACCATGCGCTCCAACCGTTTGCGGCCGGTCTTCGATCCGGTGGCCACTTTTTCGATGTTGGCGAAGGCGTCGGGATTGTTCGTCTTCTCGCGAAATTCCTTAAGGAACGGATAGATCTTGCCTAACATGAAGAACATTTCGCCGCTGCAGCCCGGCTGCAGAAAAAGTTCTTCATTGAGCGCGCCCTGCAGCACAAAAGACGCAGCCATATCCCAATAGCCGCCCACCTGGCGAAGCCAGGCGTTTTCCTGGCTGGGAAACGAATTCGCAACCTTCAAGAAGTCCTCGGCGTTCTGCGGCCAGAATTCCGTCGTGAACCAGCTTCGTGCCTTGCGCATCTCCGCTTCGCGGCGGAGATCGTAGAGTTTCAGAATCAGCCCTGCATCGTGCACGGTCGCTTTCTTTGCCATATTTTTCGCCTCGTTAGTTATATTTCAGAAACTTCGCTCTTACAATCTGTGTTTGCTCAAACCTTCGATACATCCGCAGTTGCGCCTTCGAGGGCGCGTTCGTAATCGCATTCTTTGTTCGGACACGCGATCACCGTTCCATCTTTGCGGATTCTTTCCACCAGGTACTCATGTCCGCAATCGGGACACTTCTCGGGGACGGGTTTGGCCGCGGAAGTGAACTTGCACTTCGGATAGTTCCCGCAGCCGTAAAAGGTATTACCCTTGCGCGCGCGTTTTTCGACGAGTTCGCCCTCTTTGCATTCGGGGCACTTCACGCCGATAAAGTTCTGCTTCACATACTTGCATTCGGGATAGCCGCTGCAGGAAGTGAACTCGCCGTACCGGCCGTGCCGCAGAATCAAGTTGCGTTTGCATAGCGGGCAGGTTTCATCGAGCGGAATGTCGGGCACTTTCTTCCCCTGATCGAGACGGCGCGTCGTCTTGCAATCGGGATAGCCGGTGCAGGCCATGAACTGGCCGAAGCGACCGCGCTTCAGGACCATGACGCGACCGCAATTTTCGCAATATTCTTCTTGCGCCGTCTCCTGCAGATCGGCCGAGTCGAGGTCGGGCAGATTGATGGGATTTTCTTTGGTGAACTTGCAGGTGTCGGGATTTTCTTTGTCGTAGGTGCTGCAGGCATAGAAGGAACCGTGCTTGCCCCACTTGATGACCAGCGGCGCGCCGCAGAGTTCACACTTTTCGTCGGTCGGTTTCTCCATACGCTTGATGTTTTCCATGTGCTTCTCGGCGTATCGGAGATCCTTGGAAAACTTCTGATAAAACTCGGTGAGCGCGTCGTTCCCGGTCTGCTTGCCTTCTTCAATCTCGTCGAGTTCTTCTTCCAGGCGCGCGGTGTACTGGAAATCGAAAATATCCTTGAAGTTCTCGACCAGCAGATCGGTGACGACCAGACCAATCTCCGTGGGAGTGAACTTGCCGCCGACTTTCTGCGCGTACATCCGCTCCTGGATGGTGCTGAGAATCGTCGCGTAAGTGGAAGGCCGGCCGATGCCGCGCTCTTCGAGTTCTTTCACCAGCGAAGCTTCGTTGAAGCGCGGTGGCGGCTCGGTGAAATGCTGCTCGGGCAACAGAGATTTCAGCGTCAGCTTCTGCCCAGCTTCGAGCGGCGGGAGCCTGCGTTCCTCGTCTTCCTCGTCCTTGACGTCCTTGGACTCCACGTAGACCTTGAGGAATCCGTCGAACTTCATCACCGATCCGGTCACGCGGAACCAGAACACATCGCCACCAGATTTAGCGTCGATGTCGACCGAAGTCTGATCGAACACGGCGGGATTCATCTGTGACGCGATGAACCGCTGCCAAATCAGTTTGTAAACCTTGAACTCGTCTTCCTGCAAAAATTGTTTGATCTGGTCGGGATGGCGGATGGCCGAAGTCGGGCGAATAGCTTCGTGCGCCGCTTGCGCTTCTTTCTTCTCCTTATATGTATTGGGAGACTCGGGTAAGTACGGCGCACCGAACTGTTCGGTAATGTATTCCCGCACTTCCGTAATCGCCTCGGGTGCGACCCGCGTCGAATCGGTTCGCATGTAGGTGATCAGGCCGACCAAGCCCTCGTCTCCGAGTTCGACGCCTTCATAGAGACGCTGCGCGATCATCATGGTGCGCTTCACGCTGAAGCGGAGCTTGCGCGAGGAATCCTGTTGCAGCTTGCTGGTCGTGAACGGCGGCGTTGCATTGCGCCGGCGCTCCTTCTTCTCCGCTGAGCGGACGACCCAATCGGCCTTTTCGAGCGCCAAGCGGATCTTCTCCGCTTCCTCGCCGTTTGTGATCTCGATTTTCTCTTCGCCCTTGCCCAGAAAGCGAGCGTCGAATGCAGGAGGCTTGTTGGCGGCGAGATTGGCGTCAATCGTCCAATATTCTTTTTTCTCGAAGGCTTTGATTCCGCGTTCGCGATCGACGATCAAGCGCAACGCGACGGTCTGCACGCGTCCGGCAGAAAGGCCGCGTCGGACTTTGTCCCACAAAAGAGGGGAGACTTGATATCCCACGAGGCGATCGAGCACGCGTCTAGTCTGCTGCGCGTCGACCAGGTTGCGATCGATGTCGCGGGGATGCTCGAACGCAGCCTTGACGGCGCGCTGCGTGATTTCATTAAAGGTCACGCGGCGGATGCGCGCGCCGTCTCCAATGTCGTCGGTCTTTGTCTTTGCCTTCTTTTTTCCCTTCTTCTTTTTGCTCGAATCTTCACCAAGTTCATCGGCAAGATGAGCCGCGATAGCTTCGCCTTCGCGATCCGGGTCAGGCGCAAGGTAGATGTGGTCGGCCGACAGCGCCAGCTTCTTCAGCTTGGCTAGGACCTTTTCTTTTCCGGGGATGACGACGTATTCGGTTTCGAAATTATTTTCGAGGTCGACGCCCAGGCTGCTTTTGGGCAGGTCTTTCACATGGCCGAAAGAAGCATCGACCGTGAATCCCTTGCCCAGATACTTCTGGATAGTTTTCGCCTTAGCCGGCGATTCGACAATGACTAGACCTTTGGACAATGGTTCCTCAAATGACAGCTTATTTGACTCGAAACTAACATGACTTGGCAAATTTCGCGAAACGGGCAGGCGGCTGCGAGCTTCGAGCCGCGAGCTTCGAGCATACAAAATCGCTACCGACTTGCTGCTTTTTTGACAAGCTGAATAGGCTGAACTTGCTGAATCAGCGACGTAAGCATCCTTTGAACTTCATCCGTCCGCCTAGCGAGCAAGCTGTGCACAGCTTCCGATAGCAAATCCAGATCGTGCGCCAGCAATAGGTGATACTCGAGTTCTGCCGCCGAACCGCGCGCGATGTGCAGAAAACGTGTCAATTCTCCATCAGACTTGCGTCCAGCACCCTCCGCGATGTTCGCGCCGATGGAAGACGCGGCGCGACGCATCTGGGAGGTTATTCCGAACAACTCTTCTTTGGGAAATGGTCGCGTGGCTTTGTATACATCGATCGTCAAAGAATGAGCCTTCGACCATACTCTCAGATCCTTAAAATCCTTCACGAAAACGTCCTTTCTATTTGCGCATTTTGTTTCCGCTCACTGTTGGCGCGGCGCACGCTCGAAGCTCGCGGCTCGTAGCTCGCAGCTGCCTCAAAAGCTCTTCACAAAATTCTTCCCCGGCAATTGCCGTATCTTGCCATTCAGCTCCAACTCGAACAAAGCGGCGAAGATTTCCGTGGGCGACATATCAGCTTCTAGTAACTCCACCAGCTGATCAATGTGCGTGGATTCATCGGCTTTCAGCAACTTCAGGATCTTTTTTTCGTCGGGCGAGCTGACCTCGTCCGGGAATAGAGATGCGGTTTCCGGTTCGGGAGATTCATTCTGCATGGAACTGAGCGCAGCTTGTATGTCTGGCGGCAATTCTTCCCACACGTCTTCCCAGGTAGCGACGAGCTTCGCGCCCTGCTTGATCAGCGTATTCGGACCCCAGGAATTCTTGTTAGTCACGTTGCCGGGGACGGCGTAAACATCTCGGTTTTGTTCGAGCGCAAGGCGCGAAGTAATGCGCGTGCCGCTGTATTCCGCCGCTTCGACGACCAACACGCCGGCGGACATGCCGCTGATAATCCGGTTGCGGATAGGAAAATTTTGCGGGGCCGGAAAGGTTCCGATGGGAAACTCCGAGATCAGCGCTCCACCGAGGGCCACGATCTGTTCAGTGAGCCGCGTGTTTTCCTTGGGATACATGACGTCGATTCCGGTGCCGAGAACCGCCACCGTTTTCCCCTTGGCCGCGACAGCGCCGCGATGCGACGCAGTATCGATGCCGCGCGCCAGGCCACTGATAATCACTAAGCCGCGAGCGGCGAGGTCGGTAGAGAGGCGTTCAGCCATACCGCTGCCGTACGGCGTGGGATGACGCGTTCCGACCATTGCAATGCCGGGCTGGGCGAGCACGCAAAGACTCCCCTTTACGAATAAGATTACGGGCGGATCGTAGATCTCCTTCAGCCGTGACGGGTATTCGGGATCGCTGAGTGAAATGATCCTGGCGCCAGCCTCAGCCGCTTTCCCGCACTCCTGCTGCGCGAGTTCGAGCGACTTTCCGGTGGCGATCGATTGCGCGGAAACGGCCTGGATCCCCGTGGCTTCGAGTTCGGTCAGGCTGGCATGGAAGACGCGCTCCGCCGTGCCAAAGTGTTCGATCAGTTTCTTGATGCGCGTGGGACCCAAACCTGCGGTCAGGGCGAGCGCGAGCCAGTAGGTGCTCTGGTGAGAAGCCGGGTTGGGGTGCACAACGGACACGCTGGACTTGTCAATATCAATATCATCGGGCATATCGCGTGACCCTAGTCGTCACCGGAAGACGCTGTCAAGGATGGCGCGCACATCACTTTTGGTAGAATTCGTAAACTGATGAGCCGGCTAAAGATCTCGGCCATTTCCTATCTGAACACGGCGCCGCTCATGTGGGATTTTGAGCACGGCGAGGCAGGCGTGGACCAAGTTGCGGACCCGTTTGCGGGGTATGACATTTCCTACACCATACCCTCGGCCTGCGCCGAGGCCTTGCGTGCAGGGACGGCCGATATTGGCATCATTCCGGCAGCGGCTTATGCAACGGTTCCGGATCTCGTTATCATTCCCGACGTGGCGATTGCGGCACGGCGCGCCGTGCGTTCGATCCTCTTAGTGAGCAGATCAGTCAACAAAGCACCCGTCGTTCCCATGTCGAAAGATAAATGGTCAACGCACGTGCGCACGGTTGCACTCGATACTTCGTCGATGACTTCGGTGGCGCTGGCCAAGATTCTGTTCGCCAAATGGCTGGGCGGAGCGCGCGATTACAAGCCGATGGCTCCGGATCTGGATGCCATGCTCGACGCCTGCGATGCCGCTTTGCTCATCGGAGATCCCGCGCTGCAGGTTGACCGCACCCGCTATTTCACGCTTGACCTGGCCGAGGAGTGGAGGGCACGCACGGGAAAGTCATTCGTCTTTGCTTTCTGGGCGATTCGCAAACCGGCACTCGCCGGACGAGATGGAGCGGCGATCGCCCAGATATTCAAGAGGTCACGCGATCACGGCCTGTCGCCAAAGAGTCTTGAGACCATCGCGCAGGAATGGGCGCCGCGCCTCGGCTTGACCGTCGAATTCGTTCGCGTCTACCTGACGCATAATATCCATTATTATCTCGACCCTCCGTGCCTGGAGGGGCTGGAGCTTTACTACCGCCTGGCCGCAGAGGTTGGGGCGCTGCCTCGGGCGCCGGAGCTTCGGTTTGTTTAGAACTCACCAACCTTAATTTCTTGAACAACTCGGACTGGACGGACGGCAATACTCTTTTTAACATTGCAACTTGCGAGCCGCAGACCTGCTCTAATAAGGACGATGCACTGGCTTGCGATCATCCTGCTCGTGTCGAAAAAGAGCGCCCTGCGATGGCTGATCCATCTCGGCGGTCCCAGCCTGATTTTGCTTGGCCTCGTCGACAACTCGGTCATCCCTCTTCCGGGCAGCACAGACATCGTCACCATCCTGCTGGCTGCCCACCATCGTGAACCGTGGGTCTATTACGCAATTATGGCGACTGCGGGAGCGCTCATCGGCGGCTATCTTACCTACCGCATGGCTCGCAAGGGTGGAAAAGAAACTCTGGAAAGAAGATTCTCGAAGAAGACGACCAAAAGGGTATACGCAATTTTTGAACGCTGGGGCTTTGCAGCGGTCGCGATCCCCGCCTTGCTTCCGCCGCCGTTTCCCATCGTGCCCATGCTTCTGGCGGCGGGCGCCATGCAGTATCCCACCCGGAAGTTTCTGACCGCTCTGGCAGTGGGGCGCGGCATTCGGTTTACCATCCTGGCTTATCTCGGCTTCCACTACGGACGGCACATCGTGAAGTTCTTCGCGCAGTACTATTGGCCGGTGCTTATCGCTCTGATCGCCTTCACAGTGCTGGGCGGGCTGTACGGCCTGTTCGAGTACAAGCGTAGGCAAAAGGGCGAGCACACCCAAACTTCGCGCCCACAACCGCAGGTTCGCCGGGGGACAGCGTAGCGCAGTACAACGTAGGCGACCGCCGCCCTCGGCTGTCCCTACTTGAGCCGAACTCGCCCCGACCGCCCCTCACCAGCTAAAATAGCCATTAGCGTGGGGTGAGAGGATGTCCCTGACCAAACAGCAAGCGCTGGAGATGTTTCGGTCCGACGATCTGATTGGGATTGGCATGGAGGCGGACGCGGTCCGTCGCCAGTTGCATCCGGAAGGCACCGTGACTTACATCATCGACCGCAACATTAATTACACCAACTTTTGCACGGAATATTGCACCTTCTGCGCGTTCTATCGTCCGCTGAAGGGGCCGGCCGCGAAGGAAGGATACATCCTCGATTTCGACACCATCTACGAGAAGATCCACGAGACCGTGGAACTGGGCGGCACCGGCGTGCTGATGCAGGGCGGCCTGCATCCCGATCTGAAGATTGACTGGCATGAGCGCATGCTGAGTGGCATCAAGCAGCGCTTCCCGAAAATCCACCTGCACTGCTACTCCGCTTCGGAAATTCTGGCGATCGCCGAGTACAGCAACCTCAGCGTGCGCGATACCATTGCGCGGCTGCGCGACTCGGGCCTCGATTCGATCCCGGGCGGCGGCGCTGAAATTCTTGACGATGAAGTCCGCTACAAAATCGCGCGCCTGAAATGCCTGACCGCGGATTGGCTGCTGGTGCACCGCACCGCACACCAGCTCGGCATGCGCACTACGGCGACCATGATGTTTGGTGTCGGTGAGTCCATTGAACACCGCATTAACCACTTTCAGTGCCTTTACGATTTACAACAGGAGACGGGCGGGTTTACCGCGTTCATCCCGTGGAGCTTCCAGCCCGCCAACACCGCGCTCGGCGGACGCCACTGGGATGAGGCCACGGCGGTTGAGTACTTGAAAGTCCTGGCGATTTCGCGTCTTTATCTCTCGAATTTTCTGAACGTGCAGTCCAGTTGGGTGACGCAGGGATTGAAAGTCTGCCAGATGGGCTTGCGCTTCGGCGGCAACGATGTCGGCTCGGTGATGTTGGAGGAAAACGTGGTCCGCGCCGCGGGCGTCGCCAACTGCACGACCGAAGAAGAATTGCGGCGCATCATACGCGATGCAGGCTTCCGGCCGGCGCAACGGGACACGTTGTACCGGCAACATTTCCTCAACTGAGCCAAACCCACACGGGGAGAGCGAACGAGACGGATCAGGTACAATGCTTGGTCTGCCGTCTTTTCCTTTTGATTCATGGTCCGGTTGAATCATGGTCCTGTTGAGTTCATGCATTTGACACTCACTTCTTCCCCGCTGGCTATCGTTGTGATCCTCGCCTCCAAGGGCTTGGGAGCATACCTTCGCCAGCATTTTCTGGACAAGACTTTCCAGGGTCTTTACCAGGTCAATGCGTTTGACCTGGCGCTGCTGATTCCCTATTTCATCGTGCTGATCATTCTGGCGGCTTACGGAGCGCATCGCTACTGGCTGGTCTATCTTTATTACAAGCACAAAAAGAACAAGACCACGGAACCTGCGGCGCTTTTTGATGAACTGCCGCGCGTCACCGTGCAGTTGCCCATCTTTAACGAGCAGTACGTGGTGGACCGGCTGCTCGACGCCGTTTGCCGGCTCGAATATCCGAAAGAAAAACTCGACATCCAACTGCTGGACGACTCGACCGACGAAACTGTGGAGGTCGCCCGCATTCTCGTCGATCGCTACGTCGCTTTGGGACATCCGGTTGTCCACCTGCACCGCGACAATCGTGAAGGCTTCAAGGCGGGCGCTTTGGAAGCCGGATTGAAAACGGCGAAGGGTGAATTCGTCGCCATCTTTGACGCGGATTTTGTTCCGCCACCCGACTTTCTGATGAAGTGCATCCACCACTTCACCGACCCCAAGGTCGGCATGGTGCAAACGCGCTGGACGCACATTAACCGCAACTATTCGTTGCTGACCCAGGTCGAGGCCATCCTGCTCGACGGCCATTTTGTTCTCGAACACTCGGGACGGTCGCGCAGCGGCGTTTTCTTTAACTTCAATGGCACGGCCGGCATGTGGCGGCGCTGCGCCATTGACGACGCCGGCGGCTGGGAGCACGACACGCTCACCGAAGACACCGACCTCTCCTATCGTGCCCAGCTCAAAGGATGGAAGTTTCTTTATCTGCAGGATGTCGAATGCCCGGCCGAGTTGCCAGTGGAAATGACCGCATTCAAGACGCAGCAGGCACGATGGGCCAAGGGGTTGATCCAGGTCTCGAAGAAGATACTCCCGAAGGTGTTCGCGAGCGACGCATCGCGGCACGTGAAAATCGAGGCCGTGTATCACCTGACGGCCAACCTCAGTTATCCGCTAATGATCATCCTGTCGGTTTTGCTGTTGCCCGCCATGATCATTCGCTTCTACCAGGGATGGTTCCAGATGCTCTATATTGACCTTCCTTTATTCATGGCTTCAACGTTCTCCATTTCCAGTTTCTATCTGGTTTCGCAGAAGGAACTGTTTCCGAAAAGCTGGCTGCGATCGCTCCTCTACCTGCCACTCTTGATGTCCCTCGGAATCGGATTGACGATCACGAATACGCGCGCCGTGCTGGAAGCGCTGGTCGGCAAGCAGACCTCCTTTGTGCGCACTCCCAAGTACCGCGTCGAATCGAAGAAAGATAAAGTCGGCACGAAGAAATACCGCAAGCGTTTGGGATGGGTTCCGTGGATTGAGCTGCTGATCGGAGCGTATTTTGCGCTGGCCGTCTTTTACGCCATCGACAACGAGAATTACTTCACCGTTCCTTTTCTTCTGTTGTTTGTGATCGGTTACTGGGTCACGGGGCTGATGTCGCTGCTGCAGGGAAGGTGGGCCGGACTCTCGGTGGGTTCGGAAGCCCATAGCAAGCCATTCCCGGTCGGAGTGTAGTCACTAATCATTGGGGCATTGAATTATTGAGGCATTGAGTTATCCCGCATCATCTTTAGTCTTGCCTGAGATCCAACGATTCAATGATTCAATGATTGGGGGAGCTTGAAGTCAACCTTGATGCTGATTTCGTTCTGCATTACTTTTCCGTCGAGCTCATAAGCCTTGTACCGCCAGTGCTTCACCGCGTCCAGGGCGGACTGGGCAAGCAAGGGCGGGCCTTCGATGACTTTGACATCGCGCAACGTTCCATCCTCGATGATTACTGCCGCCAGAATCACAGTGCCCTCCTGGCGTAGCGCGCGAGCCTGGGCAGGATAAACGGGGGGAACGCGATACACGAGTTGACCACCGGAAACCCCGCGCGACACCGGTGCACTGGGCAACGAAGCGTTCGCGGAAAGAACTCCGTTGAGAGGGGACGGGCCCGTCACGCTGGCCGGGATCGGAGGCGGCTCGGACGAGGTGGTCGCATCAGAGTGCAAATCAGTATGGGAGTCGGTCTGCGCTCCCGCCTTCGATCCAGTCCCGGAGATGGGAGCCCGATGCGTGATGACAATATTTGCAGCAATGTCGCCGGACGACAGCGAGCGACCCTGAGCTCGATCTGACTGAGTTTTCGTTCCCGCGACCGCGTCCACCTTCGCGGCGAGCTTTACCGGAGATTCGGCCGAGGGCTTTTGGCTGGATGGAGACAGCGAGGATGGGGACACCAATTCGCCGCCAGGATTCGCCTTCCACACCGTGCCGGTGTCGGGAGGATGCCCAATTGCAACGTCGAGAGTTGCGGTGCCCGCAGTGTCAGTGCCGGCATTTGCAGCCCTGACACTTGCGGGACTGGTAGACGATGGTGTGGCATGGGCCTTGCGATCCGTCCGTCCCGGACCACGCCAGCCCAGCCAGATCGCCAAAGCGAGCAGCGAAATCGACACTACGCCTATGGCGCCCAAAACGAATGGCCGCGATCGAGTGGCGCGAAAAGCGAGAGCCACTGCTCCGGCACCATCAGACGCTGGTGACACACGGGGCCGTAGCTTCTGAATCTCAGACGGAAGGCTCATTTCGGCGGGCGACGCGCTTTCCGGTTTTGATGTGCGCGCGCGCTCCGCAAGTGCTGCAAGTTGCTGCAGAAGCGCAATGTGCTTTTCGGTAAAGGCTGCGGGCTGGGTAGAAAAAACCTCGAGGATGCCGTTGATCCCGCGCCCGCTGCGAATCGGCAAGACAGCAATGGAGCGCAAACCGAGGCTGCGGCAAACTTCCAGATCGACGAGCGGATCATTCTCGGTATCGGCGCAATGCTGGATTTTACCGGTGCGCAAACACTCGCCCGAGATTCCTGTCTTCGCACTCAGCTGCGCTCCAAGAACGGGAGCGGTGTCGCCAGTGCGCGCGCGGCACACCATCGCAGCGTCCTTCCACATCGCCAACGCGGCTGCGGACGCCCCAGTCAGTTTCCGCGCGACATCTACGATAGTCTCGAGTAGCGGGTCCAGTCCGTGGTTCCCGGCTGCGATCAACTCTCTAAGGAACGACAGGACCGCCCTCTCGTCAAGATTTTCAGAGATGTTGCCGGTCGGACTGGAGAAAGTCTCGGGCGAAGGATCGCGATCAGATGCACCAGGTATTTTGTTGGAACGACACGGCTTGGATTGAGGCACAGCCACGGCTCTCTCTCGGCCGGCAAATTGCCGGACCCAAAAAAACGCAAGCGGCTGGAATGATTGCGCCGAAGTATGAGCTAACTTCGCCCGCCTGTCAAGGAAAGTCATCGGATGCAAAAGCATCGGGTGATCGGGTCATCGGGCCATCGTGTGATCGGAAGTTCACCGGTTCGGTCGCACCAAACTAACCAATAATCGAGCCGCGAGTGCGATGCTACGCTGATGGGGCTCTGGTTTCTCGCAAACACCTCCGCACGAGGCATTGCAGGGAGCCAATCTCAAGAAGCTGTTAAAAACAGTCGAAGCGCTGGCGGATTTGGGCCCCGAACTTACGGCGGACCGCGATTTCCGTCAAACCGCTCGCACCATGCTGACGGCCGTGATGGAGGCGGCTGGCGCACGCGAGGCCGTGTTGTTTTCGTTCGGCGAGCGGCCTTCCTTGCTGACCTCGGTCGATGCGCAGGGATTCGCGCTGCTGCCGGAACCGTCCCTGATTCCCCTGCTCCCACGTCACGTGCACACTCTGGCCGCGACCGCCGGTCCGGTGCTGCTCAATAGTTCCAACTGCGATGTTTTTCTAAGTTCGAACGGCAATGTCGCGCCGGAACTCTTCAAATGCATTTGCGCGCTTAAAGTCCGGGGAAAGCTTGCCGGCGCGATCGCGCTGGGACGCCGGGAAGGCGATGCGCTGTACGAAGAAGACGCGCTCGACGCTTTTGAAATGCTTAGCCACTACGTGGCGCTGGCTATTCAGAATCACACTCTCGGCCAGACGCTGGCACAACGGGTTTCCGAAAATCTTCGGCTGCTGGCCTCGCTGCACGGCTTCTACGACAACGCGCTCGAGGCTTTCGCCACCGCCATCGACGTCAAACACGTTAACATCCATGGACACTCGCTGCGGGTGGGCCGCTACTCACAGGCGATCGGCGAAGCCCTCGGCATGGACCCGGGCGATGTGGCATCGCTGCGGTCGGCGGGCTATCTGCACGACATCGGCAAGGTTGCCGTCGATAGGCGGCTGTTTGAAAAGGCTTCCAGGCTCGATGCGGAGGAGTCCCGCGAGATGCGGGACCACACTGTCGTTGGCCATCAGATCGTCAGCCACGTGCAGTTTCCCTGGCCTCAAATTCCGGAAATCGTGCGTTGGCACCATGAACGCGGAGACGGATCGGGATACCCGGACGGCTTGCAGGGCGACGAAATGCCGCAAGCGGTCCGTATCGTAGCCCTAGCCGATACCTTCGATGCCATGACCAGCGAACGTCCCTATCGTCAACGTATGCCGGTCGGAGCCGCGCTTCAGGAATTAATCCGCATGACCCCACAAAAATACGATCCCCAGGCGCTGCAGGCTCTGCTGATCCAGGTGCGGCGGGACGCGGTCGGAACCAACCGCATCCCCATCCTTGACCCCGACGTGATGCACCTTTCAGCCACGGACGTGGACCAACTGGCCTCCACCCTGCAACACCGGATCAGCCAGGATAAGATTTTTCTGACCTGAAATTCCCCATTCTTCCGTATAGAGACGGAGCTTGCCGCGTCTCCGGAACCGCGACTGGCCACCTGTCGGGAACTCTCCCTAGCCAAATTCTTTCGGTGTAAAATCGGACCCTAGTCCTCTCGTGCCTCGTTTCGTATCCGATCACGATGTAAACTTGGGTCGGTCAGCGCGGTTGTATCCATTGGCCGCTGATTTCATCTAAGTTGGCGTGGGGTCAATGCAAGCCGATTTTGCGAGGAGAGAATTGATGGCAGTCAGTGACCAGTCTGTGGCCACCACCGGTACACAGCTCGATCAGTTGTGTATCAACACGATTCGCACGCTTTCGATGGACGCGGTACAGAAGGCAAACTCGGGCCATCCTGGAGCGCCGATGGCGTTGGCTCCGGTGGCCTACTGTCTGTGGCAGCAGTTTCTGCGCTATGACCCGGAAGATCCGATCTGGCCGAACCGCGATCGCTTCGTCCTCTCCAACGGACACGCCTCCATGCTGCTCTATTCCCTGCTGCATCTGGCGGATGTGAGGGAGGTTAGTCCCGAGGGCAAGATCCTTTCGACGCCGGCGCTCTCGCTCGACGAGATCAAGAATTTCCGGCAACTGGGCAGCAAGACGCCCGGACATCCCGAATACGGCTTGACCACAGGCGTCGAGACGACCACCGGCCCGCTTGGTCAAGGCGTCGCCAACAGCGTGGGCATGGCGATCGCCGAGCGCTGGCTGGCGGAGTTTTTCAATCGTCCCGGATTCGAGCTGTTCAGCTACAACATCTGGGCGATTTGCGGCGACGGTGACATGATGGAAGGAATTTCCTCGGAAGCCGCCTCAGTCGCCGGGCACCTGAAGCTTTCGAACCTGTGCTGGATTTACGACAACAACCACATCACGATCGAGGGCAACACCGATCTCGCCTACGACGAAAATGTGGCCGCGCGGTTCTCAGCCTATGGCTGGGATGTCCAGCACGTTCACGATGCTAACGATCTGATTGCGTTGGCCGACGCCTACAAACACGCACTTAGCGTGAAGGATCGCCCCAAGCTGATCATCGTGGACAGCCACATCGGTTACGGCTCGCCGCATCGGCAGGACACAAAAGAAGCACACGGCGAAGCGCTCGGCGAAGAAGAAGTCAAACTGACGAAGCGCGTGTACGGCTGGCCGGAAGATGCCAAGTTCCTTGTGCCCGACGGAGTGCGCGAGAACTTCCACGATGTCATGGGCAAGCGCGGGCGGCAGTTGAGCGGCCAGTGGAACGCGTTGTTCAGTCAGTACAGCAAGCAGCATCCCGATTTAGCGGCTCAATTCGAACGCATGCAGCGTCATCAACCCGCTGACGGATGGGACAAGGAACTCCCCACATTTGCGCCCGATGCCAAAGGACTAGCAACCCGCGATTCATCCTCCAAGGTTCTCAACGCCGTTGCGAAAAACCATCCCTGGCTCATGGGTGGCTCGGCCGACTTGTATCCGTCGACGAAGACGCGGCTCACCTTTGATGGCGCAGGCGATTTCGAAGCTGGCCACTACAACGCCCGCAACTTCCACTTCGGCATTCGTGAGCACGCGATGGGCGCAATCGTCAATGGCATGGCGCTGTCGAAAATTCGCGCCTACGGCTCGACCTTCCTCATCTTCAGCGACTACATGAAGATGCCAATCCGGCTCTCGGCCGTTATGGAAGTCCCGTCAATCTGGATCTTCACCCACGATTCCATCGGCGTCGGCGAAGACGGACCGACCCACCAGCCGATCGAACAACTGATCACGCTGCGAGCGGTTCCCGGGCTGATGACGCTGCGTCCAGCCGACGCCAACGAGGTCGTCGAGGCGTGGAAAATCATCATGAGCCAGCGGAAGGAACCGGTGGCGCTAATCCTGACGCGACAAGCTCTGCCGACCTTCGATCGCACGAGATACGCATCCGCAGCGGGAGTGGCGCGCGGCGCTTATATTCTGGCCGACGCCGAAGGGGGCAAACCGCAGGTCATTCTGATGGCGACGGGCAGCGAGGTCTATCTTTGCATCGACGCCTACGAGAAACTAAAAACGGAAGGCGTCCGCGCCCGGGTCGTCAGCATGCCGTCATGGGATTTGTTCGAGCATCAGGACCAGAGTTATCGCGACGAAGTGCTTCCGCCGGACGTCACCGCGCGGGTCGCGGTCGAGCAGGCTGCGACCTTCGGCTGGGCGCAATACGCGGGAGCTAAAGGACGCATCATAGGCATGCACACTTTTGGAGCGTCGGCACCGCTTAAGGATTTGCAGAAGAAGTTCGGCTTCACGGCCGACGCCGTCGTCCAGGCAGCGCGCGAACTGCTTGTGTAGACACGGGGCTTGCCCCGTCTCTTTGGACGCTTTGGGCGAGACGCGGCAAACCCCGTCTCTGCGGGAATTTTTAGGAGATAGTCATGAATCCAGTGGGCACGCTTGAAACCGCAAAGGCCGCCAATCCTCTTACCCAACTTCAGGCTTTCGGCCAGTCCATCTGGCTCGATTACATCCGCCGCGACCTGCTGAAAGGCGGCGAACTGCAGCGCCTGATCACCGAAGACGGCTTGCGCGGCATGACTTCGAATCCCGCGATTTTCGAAAAGGCCATTGCGGGCTCGACCCAGTATCAGGATTTCCTGGACTCGCTCGCCAGCCACACCGACCTCGATGCCAAGGGCCGCTACGAACTGCTGGCCATTCGCGACATACAGGACGCGGCCGACCTGCTCCGTCCCGTGTACCAGAGCACGAAGAAGCGCGACGGCTACGTGAGCCTGGAAGTATCTCCATATCTCGCGCACGACACCAACGGCACCCTGGACGAGGCGCGGCGTCTATGGAAAACCGTGGCCCGCGAAAACGTGATGATCAAGGTGCCGGGCACGACCGAGGGCATACCGGCGTTTCGCCAGCTCATCAGCGAGGGCATCAACGTCAACGTGACGCTGCTGTTCGCGCAGGGAGTGTATGAGGAAGTCGCCGCGGCTTTCATTGACGGGGTTGAGAAGTTCGCTGCCACCGGCGGCGATGTGAGCAAGATCGCCAGCGTGGCCAGCTTCTTCATCAGCCGCATCGATTCGCTGGTCGACTCGCTGGTGGAAGACAAACTCAAGAGCGAAACCGACGCGGCCCGCAAGGCGAAGTTGCAGGGGATACTCGGGAAAGTCGCAATCGCCAACGGCAAACTGACCTATGAAGCCTACCAGCGCATCTTTTCCGCTCCGCGCTGGAAGGCGCTGGCCGCCAACGGCGCGCAGACGCAGCGCGTACTCTGGGCAAGCACCAGCACCAAAAATCCGAATTATCGCGACGTGCTTTACGTCGAGGAAATGATTGGACCCGACACCGTCAATACCGTTCCTCCGGCAACGCTCGATGCCTTCCGTGATCACGGCAAGCCGCGCCAGAGTCTGACCGAAGACGTAGACGGCGCGCGCAAGACGATGGCCGATCTGGCCGGCCTTGGCATTGTCATGAAGGACGTCACCGACAAGCTGACGGCAGATGGCGTGAAGCTTTTTGCCGACGCCTTTGACAGCCTACTGGCCGCGGTCGAGAAAAATACGAAGCGCACAACCACGTCCACACCGCAGGCCAATCGGCAGAGCGCAACGCTTCCCGCCGATCTTGGTGCTGCCGTAAAAAAAAACCTTAACGACTGGCGAGCGACGGGAAAAGTAAGAAGGCTCTGGCAGCACGACGCCTCCCTCTGGACTAACGAGGATGAGGCCAACTGGCTGGGATGGCTCGGCATCGCGGACGAACAACTCGCCGCCGCCGGCCAGCTGAAGGCGTTCGCCGACGAAATCAAGAGCGCCGGATTCTCCGACATTTTGCTGCTCGGCATGGGCGGTTCCAGCCTTTGTCCGGAAGTGCTCGCACTGACCTTCGCGCAAATGCCCGGCTTGCCCCGCCTGCACATTCTCGACTCCACCGACCCGGCGCAGATCAGAACCACCGAAAAGAAAGTCGACCTCGCCAAGACGCTCTTCATCGTTTCCAGCAAGTCCGGCAGCACCCTCGAGCCCAACATCTACAAGCAGTACTTTTTCGAGCGCGTACAGCAGACCATCGGCGCCGACAAGGCGGGCAGTCGCTTTATCGCGATCACCGATCCTGGCTCGAAGATGCAACAGGTCGCCGAGCGCGACCGCTTCCGCCACATCTTTTATGGACTGCCCTCCATCGGTGGACGCTACTCGGCGCTCTCGAACTTCGGCATGGTTCCCGCCGCAGCCATGGGCCTCGACACCGGTAAGTTTCTCCAGCGCACGAAAGAGATGGTCGAAGCCTGCAAGGCATCCGCTTCCGTAGAACAGAATCCGGGAGTGATGCTCGGCCTGATCGTTGGTACAGCCGCAAGACTTGGCCGTGACAAAATTACGCTCATCGCTTCGCCCGGAATCACCGATCTCGGCGCGTGGCTTGAACAGTTGATCGCGGAATCCACCGGCAAGCTCGGCAAGGGCATTATCCCGGTCGATCGCGAAGCGTTAGCCGCCTCGGAAGTGTATGGCAGGGACCGCATCTTCGCTTACGTCCGCCTCGATACCGCGCCCGACGCGGTGCAGGACGCCAAGGTCGCCGCGCTTGAAAAAGCCGGGCACCCTGTGGTGCGCATCGCCGTTTCCGACATCTACAACCTCGGCCAGGAATTCTTCCGCTGGGAAATTGCGACCGCGGTCGCGGGTTCGATTCTCGGCATCAACGCCTTCAATCAGCCCGACGTCGAAGCGAGCAAGATCGTAACCAAGCGACTCACGTCCGAGTACGAAAGCAAAGGGTCGCTGCCTCCTGAAAAACCGATTGTCGAGGAAGCAGGATTCAAGCTCTTCACCGACGAAAAGAACGCCGCCGACCTCGCAAAAGCCGCTGGGGCAAGCGCTGGCGGTGCACTCAAGAACTATCTGCGCGCGCACCTGGCCCGTCTCGGGGCGGGTGACTATTTTGCTCTGCTCGGTTATGTCGAAATGAACGCGGAGCACGAATCTTTTCTGCAGAGCATCCGCATGACCGTGCGCGATCACAAGCGTGTGGCAACGGTCCTTGGATTTGGCCCCCGCTTTTTGCACTCCACCGGACAAGCTTATAAAGGTGGCCCCAACAGTGGCGTGTTCTTGCAGATCACCTGCGACGACGCGCAGGACTTGCCGGTTCCCGGACAGAAGTACACTTTCGGAGTGGTGAAAGCGGCACAGGCTCGCGGAGACTTCCAGGTTCTGGCCGACCGCAAACGCCGGGCGCTGCGCGTGCACTTAGACAGCGATGTAAAGGCAGGCTTGGCCAAACTCACAGAGTTGGTAAAACAGATTTTGTAAACGAGTCGTGTGGGGACGGGCCTCTGGCCTGTCGAGAGCAAGCCAAATTCAAGGAGCAGGAATGCAACTGGGAATGGTAGGTCTGGGGCGCATGGGCGCTAATATGACGCGGCGGCTGATGCGCGGCGGTCACACGCTGGTGGTTTCCGATCTCAGCTCCGATGCCGTCAAGGGATTAGCCGGCGAAGGTGCGGTGGCCTCCACTTCGATTGACGACCTGGTCAGCAAGCTCGACCCTCCGCGCGCCGCGTGGGTCATGGTGCCGTCGGGCGACCCCACCGAAAAAACTGTGCAGGCTCTCCTTGGACGCATGCAGGCGGGCGATACCATCATCGACGGCGGCAACTCCTATTTCAAAGATGATGTCCGCCGCTCCAAAATATGCGCCGCCAAGGGCGTGCACTACGTCGACGTGGGCACCAGCGGCGGCGTCTGGGGATTGGAGCGCGGCTACTGCATGATGATCGGTGGCCCGAAAGAGGCCGTCCAGCGCCTCGACCCAATCTTCAAAACGCTGGCGCCCGGACGCGGCGACATCCCGCGCACTCCGGGACGCGAAAAGACGACTGGCGCTGCCGCTTCTACTGCAGAAGACGGCTACATTCACTGCGGCCCGTCCGGCTCCGGACACTTCGTCAAGATGGTGCACAACGGCATCGAATACGGAATCATGCAGGCCTACGCAGAAGGCTTCGATATCTTCAAGAACGCAACCAGCAAAGATCTGCCCGAGGACATCCGCTACAATCTCAACCTGCCCGATATTGCCGAAGTCTGGCGGCGCGGCAGCGTGGTAAGTTCGTGGTTGCTGGACCTGACGGCGATGGCGTTGATCGAAAATCCCACACTCGCCGAGTACAGCGGGTTTGTGCAGGACTCCGGCGAGGGCCGTTGGACGATCCAGGCGGCGCTCGAAGAAGCGGTACCGGCCGAAGTGCTGACCGCGGCCCTGTACACGCGCTTCCGCTCTCGCCAGGAGCATACCTTCGCAGAGAAGATGCTCTCCGCCATGCGGCAGAAGTTCGGCGGTCATGTGGAACCGAAAGCAGCGGCGAAGGGAAAGTAAGAGAGATAGTCACTGAATCATTGAGGGGTTGAGTCATTGACTCGATCACTTAATGATTCAATTGCCTCAATCGAGGAGCCGATGGCGCAAACGGAAGTTCTGCCAGCAGCAATCAAACCGCGAGTCGGACGCACGGCTGACCCGTGTGTCATGGTGATCTTCGGCTTTTCCGGCGACTTAACGCGCCGCAAGCTGATTCCCGCTCTCTATAACCTCGCCAGCCAGCAATCGTTGTCGCGCGAGTTCGCTGTGATCGGCGTGGGGCGCAGCCCCATGACCGATGATGATGCGCGGAAAAAGCTCACCGAAGGATTCAAACAGTTCGCCACCGGCGCCGTCGATGCCGATTTGTGGGAATGGTTTGTCCGCCGCATAAATTATGTAAGTGGAAATTTCGACGATCCCGCGACCTACGACCGCCTGAAAGAAACGATTGCCAAGGTTGACCAGGAACACAACTCCCACGGCAACTGTTTCTTCTACCTTGCGACCGCACCCAACTATTTCGGCGACATCGTCGAGCGGCTTTCGAAAGTCGGCCTGATGACGGAAGAGAATGGCCATTGGCGGCGGGTGATTATCGAGAAGCCTTTTGGCCACGATCTGGATTCCGCCAAGGCTTTGAACCAGCAGCTCTTGAAAGTCGCTTCTGAACATCAGATCTACCGTATCGATCACTATCTCGGAAAAGAGACGGTGCAGAATATTTTGGCGCTCCGCTTCGCGAACGGGATTTTCGAACCAATCTGGAATCGCCGCTATATTGATCACATTCAGATCTCAGTCGCTGAAACCGTCGGCGTGGAGAAGCGCGGCGGCTATTACGATGGGGCAGGGGCTCTGCGCGACATGGTGCCCAATCACATCATGCAGCTCATCACTCTGACCGCGATGGAACCGCCGATTTCGTTCGAGGCAAACGCGGTGCGCGACGAGCAGGCCAAAATCCTGCATGCCATTCAGCCCTTCAGTAACGAGGATGTGCTTAGCAAAACCGTCCGCGGGCAATACGGGGAAGGCACGATGGACAACGAGCGGGTGCCCGCCTACCGCTCCGAAGATGGTGTGCCGGCCGACTCGCGCACCGAAACCTTCGTCGCCATGAGGCTCTTGATCGACAACTGGCGCTGGGCGGGAGTTCCCTTCTATCTGCGTACCGGCAAGCGGCTGCCGGGCCGCAATACGCATGTCGTGATTCAGTTCCGGCGCGCGCCCTTCATGCTGTTCCGCGAAACCCAGGTCGAAAACATGATGCCCAACCAAATGGTGCTGCATATCCAGCCGGAGGAAGGCATCTCGCTGCGCTTCGCCGCCAAAACTCCCGGGACCACCATGCAACTGGGCGAAGTGAATATGGATTTCAACTACTCCGACTATTTTGGGACCAGTTCTGCAACCGGCTACGAACGTCTGCTGCATGACTGCATGATCGGAGACGCCACGCTGTTTCAGCGAGCCGACATGGTCGAGGCCGGTTGGAGCATCGTCAATCCCGTGCTCGATGTGTGGAAGGCTTTGCCACCGCGTAATTTCCCTAACTATCCCTCGGGAACCTGGGGCCCGAAAGAGTCCGACGAACTGATGGAACGCGATGGCCGGCGCTGGAGAGATTTCGAGAAATGATTCTGGCCGGAGACATCGGAGGAACACACGCACGCCTCAGCTATTACCGGCTGGATAGTGACAACGGCAACTTTGCCGCCGTGCACGAACACGTCTTCAACAGCCGGGAATTTCGTGGACTGGATGAGATCGTGCTCAAGTTCGTCTCCGAAACCGGCGTTCGTCCCAGCATCGCGAGCTTCGGGATCGCGGGTCCGGTGCGCAATGGACGAGTCGAAACTTCGAATCTGCCCTGGGTCGTCGAGTCGTCGCGCCTGGCGCAGGAACTGCAACTCGATTCGGTAGATCTGATCAACGACCTCGAGGCGCAGGCGTGGGGAATCCAGTGCCTGGGGCCGTCTGATACGGTCGCTCTTAACCAAATTCCTACAGATCGGATTCCTGCAAACCCTATCGGCAAGCAACACTCTGCTGGCAATCAGGCGGTGGTCGCGGCGGGAACGGGCTTGGGCGAAGCTGGCCTCATCTGGGACGGAGAGCGCCAGCACATTTTCCCCTGCGAAGGCGGGCACTGCGACTTCGCTCCACGCAACGAATTGGAGATCGAACTTCTCCGCTACCTGCTCACTCGCTTTGGACACGTCAGCTACGAACGCATCGTTTCCGGTCCTGGCTTGGTCAACGTGTATCTGTTTCTCAAGGACACGCATCGCGGCCATGAGAAAGAGCCGCAATGGCTGCGCGACGAAATCGCAGCGGGCGATGCCGCAGCCGCAATTTCAAAAGCCGCGATTTCCGCCAAGGCGCCTTTGGCCGAGCAAGCGCTCGACTTGTGGACTTCGATTTACGGCGCCGAGGCGGGCAACATGGCGCTGAAGGTTCTGGCAACCGGCGGCGTCTTTCTGGCGGGAGGAATCGCGCCGAAGATTTTGGCGAAGCTCGCCGGGCCGCTGTTCATGCAGGCCTTTCTCAGCAAAGGACGCTTGCAGCCGCTGCTCGAAGCCATTCCGGTGCGCGTCATTACCAACGAAAGAACCGGGCTGCTCGGAGCCGCTTGCTATGGTGCCCGTCACGCCCGCAGCAGCGCCAACAACGTCAGCGCGAACAGCGTGGCATAAACGTATGCCGTCGACTCGAACCATTGAAGTGCTGGCCAACGCCGCCGATCTTTTTCACGCCGCCGCCGAAGAATTCGTCAGCGCGGCGCGCACCGCCATCGGCGCCCAAGGACGATTCACGGTTGCGCTTTCCGGCGGCTCCACTCCAAAAGCTCTCTATTCGCTGCTCGCCGCGAGTTATGCGGGCTTCGCCTGGAACCGCATCTTCTTATTCTTTGGCGACGAGCGTCACGTCCCGCCGACCGATCCCGAAAGCAATTATCGGATGGTGAATGAGTCGTTGCTCTCGAAGATCACGATTCCCGCCGAGAACGTTTTTCGCGTTCCGGCCGAAAATCCCGACGCCGCCGCCGCTGCCTCGGACTATGAAGGGCAGATCCGCCGCTTCTTCGAACTCCAATCCGGTGAATTCCCACGCTTTGACCTGATTCTGCTGGGCATGGGTCCCGATGGCCACACCGCTTCGCTCTTCCCCGACTCGCCGGCGCTTGACGAACAGTCACGCGTGGTCGTCGCCAACTGGGTCGCGAAGTTCAACACGCACCGCATCACCTTCACCTTCCCGGTGCTCAATCACGCCGCCGAAGTGATGTTCATGGCCAGTGGCGCGGACAAGGCCGACATGCTGTACCAGGTTCTCGAAGGGAAGAATACGCCTCCGCTGCCTTCGCAAAGAGTGCAGCCCTCCGACGGAAAATTGTTGTGGATGCTCGACGAAGCAGCGGCGGCAAAACTTAGTCGCTCGTAGCTCCTAGCTCTCAGCTCTCAGCTCTCAGGTGGGTGCCCATCCTAACGTCGCGTTTTGTGCGACGTTAGAGCCTGCCCTGAGCGGAGTCGAAGGGGTGGGATTCCACGGTCGTGTACCCCTGGGGATTTTGCCCCCGTTCCACAAAGCGCCACAAAACATGTCATCCTGAGCGCAGCCGTGCCCGAAGCGAAGCGCAGGGCGCGGCGCTGTCCAAGAGCCTGCCCTGAGCGCAGTCGAAGGGACCCCTACCTCAGGGTTCGACGGCGAGCTGAGGCCCCTTCATCGACTTCGCTCCAGGTTATCAAGGATAGTTATCAAGGAGCACCCGGCAAATGGCGCTGGAGCAGCTTCAAGGGCCGTCTTGGGACGGGCACACCTCAGCCCTGCACCACAGGTCGATCTCCATTATCGCCGGCGGATGCGCAGATGTCTGTGACGTGTGGGCCGGGCGTTGGTGGTGAAAAAGGGCGGAGGTCAGATTGCAGAGAACGTCCCGTCTGCCCCCGGGCCGCCTGTCGGGAGCAGGGCTAGCTCGCCAGCGAAGTCTCTATGCTGACTAGTGCCAAACGGAGGTTGTCCGCGTAGGGTCCCTTGGCGTTGAACACGGGTTGGAACGTTACCCTCATGTCACGCTGTAAGATCGTCTTGCCTACCCTTGTTGTCGTGCTGATGAAGTCGGGATACTTATCCGTCTGGACAAAAACATAGGCTGGCTTCACGGTCGTTACCCTGCCGGAGAGGCGAAGCGGTCCGTTTTGATCGACGGGGTCGCGGGGTCGAAATTGTATTCGAAGCTTTTCGTCATACGAAAATCCCTGCCTTATGGATTCGGAAAATATTTTGGCTGCCTCGTCAGGCTTGCCATCCATGAACAATAGGCCTCCCAATAGCCCCACGTAAGCTGGGTCCGTCACGCCATCGAGCCGACACTGGGAGAGCACAGCCGCGCACTTTGAGTATGGTTCGCCAAGCAACAGCATCGATTTGACGTATTCGACAAACGACCTGAATTCATCGAATTTTGACTTAACGACTGGCTCCAACACAGCCTTCGCCTTTTCAGGGAACCCCTGTTGCCGATAGGCCCTACCCAGGAGATAACGTGCGATTACGCTCTCCGCTGTACTTTCGGATACCGCGTGCTTCAGTTTTTCGATGCGCGACGGTTGATTGCCGAGCCACTTCCTTACTTCCGAAGAGACCACCCAGAGCGCCTCTCGGTCCTTACATGATCTCAGCCCATCGGAGATCGCCTGTTCGCATTTTGTGATGTACTCCGACGACTCGTCTTCACTCTTAGCTTTTTTGGCCCACTCGAGATAGAGCAAAGCTAGGCTTTGATAGCTGAAGTCGTCCTTGGCGTTCATTAGGATGCAGTGTCTAAACTCGTGCTCGCTCTGAAGCATCCATTTCCTGCCAACGTCCTCGCTCTCCGCGGTAAGCGCTAGATCTGACAGCACGGTCCCTCTCGTGTGATGAAGGACACGGGGCTCTCCGTCCATCCTAAGCGCTGCGTCAATTTCGGCGAGAGCGGCGTTAGGCTTCTTCTCGCGGAGTAGCATTCTCGCAAAGTGCTGCCGAACGAAGGGGTTTTCCGGCTCCCTCTTGCAAGCGGCTTCGAAAAACCGAATCTTTCCGTCCAGCAATCGGAACGTTGCTACTATCGAGTCCGTCCGGACAAACTTCTCGAAGATGGCCTTGTCTAGCCTGTAGGAGAGGTTCAGTTTTTCCATCGCCGCCTGCAGGATGATCTCCTTCGTCGCAGTCTGTCCGCATCTCTTCCAGACGATGTCGGCGATTACTCGGTGGCGGGTTCGCGCCGCGTATTCACCCCTTGCTGCGTCGGTTTCCTCAAAGGTCACAATCCCCTCGAGTGAATCGCCTGTTTCCTCGTACAAGACATTGAGTGGCTTGCCGAGTATCTCTGCGAGCAGGCGATCCCTTGCGAGTACTCCCGCTTGGTAAAAGCATGAGGTCAGCAGGTATAGATCTCTCGCCACGCTGCTACCTGGAGACCTGGGGTCTTCGATTCCTCGGTACTCATTCTCGATTATGACGTCGAAGAATTCGCCCTCAGTAGCTTCTCGCATTGCTACGAGCAGCTGCTGTTCGTGTTTCTTCTTGACGAGCGCAAACTGAAAATCGCGGTCTAGCTCTCCTAGCTTCCCGAGTGCTCGCTCGCGGGTCAGAAAATCGAGCAGCCGGTCGATTTCAGGATCCGAAAGTGGCTGGATTTCATATTCCTCCACTTTCATCCTCGTTCTGGCCATCCGCCATTCATTCTTGCGCTCGCCAAGAATGAACAGGCAGTTGGTCTTTGTCTGCCTCTGCTGAGCCAGCGCCGTCTCCAATGACAAGACATGTTCGCGGGCTTGATCGACGAGGAAGAAGCACGCAACGTCCGGGAAAAGGGATGCGGCAAACGCGACGTCCCCTTCTAGGACCTCTGCTCCGTCGCGCAACATAAACACCGGCCCAACTCGCGCCGTGACGATTTTTGGGGCCAGCGACATGAGCAATGTTGTAACGCCGTACCCAGCCGGAGCCACAATAGCTATCGCCTTGCTCTTTGCTTTTGGAGCCGTGGCAAACTCGGTGATGTCATCCCACACCTCGTCCTCGATGTCTCTCCTGAACGGGATATCTGCACCGACGAGAGACCAAGAAGGCCTGTCTCCCCGCAAGAAGCGGTCGGTATTCGGGCTCTTAGCGAAATCTGCACCATTCACGTACTCCCAGGAACTGAGCAGTCTAAGCAGGGCGGCAGGGTTGTGCTCAAAGGCGGGGAGCAGGTGGGCGTGGATCCCGGCCCGATATTTCGTGATGAGCTCCGGACCCGGCCTAAGATCCCCTAGCTCCGCTTGAACCAGGTCATGGAAGCTCTGAAGGTCGATCCTCAAGGTTTCGAGGTGTCTGTTCTTGAGCAGCTCTATATCCATTTCCTCCGCAAAAGGGTCGAGCCGGTAGGACTGAGGCAGATCAGATGGATAGAATTCTCGTGTTAGTTCGTCCAGAACCAGCTGCCAGTTTGGGTCGCGAGACGAATACCCGATGTACAAGAACGTAGATGTGGCGAACTCCGTCTTCAGCCGGCTCCACAGCATCCTCCTTTTCTCCTGAAAGCGGGCGTAGTCGGTTTGGGTGATGACTATCCGGGGTGTGGGACCGAAAAGGGTGCCGTGGAGGTGGAAGATGGGAACCTGTAAACGGGGATCAGTGTATTCGAGTTCCGCCGTGGCGGACATTGAGACTGGGTTCTGCGGTGGGTCGGGATTTAGATTATATGCGCGTTCAATCGCCCGATCATAGTTCGTTGTAAAAATTGCTCGCCAGCGAAAGGTAGTTAGCCACTGGAAGGCACCGTCGGGGTCTAGATCGGCGAGGGACCGCCTTACGAACTCTTCAAGCGCGGCGCGGCCCTTCCTGATTTCAATCAGCTCGGCAACTTTTGCCAAGTCAGCGGAGTTCGTGCCAAGGCCGAAATTTGTGGACAAATCCTTGGCCAGTTGTTGGCCGTCCGGTGCGGGTGATCCGTCAGGCCGTTTGAGGTGCCCGCCCACACCCGCGCCGACAAATAGGACACAGTCACCGGATTCCATTACCTGACGTAGCCCGAGAGGGAAACCGCCCATTCTTGTTCGCCTCCAGGATGCCCGTTCGGCGCTAGCAACGTAATTGCCATTCGTTTGCCGGAAGGTTCCTGGCAGGTAAGTATAGCGGTTGACCCTGAGATTGGCGTCTTAAAAACTGCGCGACGTTGGTACCCAACGCATCCCAACAAAAAACGGGGGCCGGCCCACCTTGGGAGCCGCCATGACTGAGGCTGCCCCGCCCTTCGCGGTTTTCGAAGGCTGGGATTCCGGATGATGGATGATGGGGATCAGGCGAAGTGCCGTACGGGAAGCTCAGCCTTCTGCGCCTCGTTCACCAACCCGGAGCCGCGCTCTCCGTCGGAGGAGTGGCGAAAGCCGCTCCGGGAAGACCCGCCCCAAAAAAGCGACCCGTGTAATAAGTACAGTGTAACAAATACCCGAGTGTGCCTATTTAACCACACTCGCCCCCCAGCGTTTTCAAAGACTTACAACCCGCCAAGCGCGACAGGATGGCGCACGTATTTCTTACACGGTCATTTTACGTACGTCTATGTACGTACATAAATACATGCACAAAGTGTTTCACGTGAAACATTGTACGTACACGGGCAAGATTAACAACAGCCCCAAAGTCAAAAGCAGCGGACAGGAGTGTCCGCTCTACAGCGGTCGCTCAGGCCGCGTGGCCGCGCCAGTCGGCTATCTCTTTTAGACCTTCTCCGCGGGCATGCTCGAAGAGTCGGACTTTGTGGCGGGTGTGTTCGAATTCGTGGATATCGGCCCAGACTTCCGCTTGCCACGGAGTCTTGTGGGTTTCGGTCTCGCCGCAACTGGCGCAGCGGGTGTGAAAGGTGACGCCCGGCCTCGTGGGAGTCTGCACGTCTTTATCTTGATTTTGCAGTTCGATGAAGACACAGCGGACTTCTTCGATCTCTTCGCCAGGGCCGAGAATGTGCTCGTAGCGGAGCAGGTATCCAAAGCCGAGTTTGCGGGCTTCGGCCTCAGCTTCTTCGCGGGTGTGGAAGGGACCGTATTCGGCCCGCAGTTGCTCGGTCGAGTCGCAGGCCATCCAGAAAATGTCCTTGTGCGCCATCCCTACCTCAGTCTAGATCTCAAACCGTGAAACGCTGAACCGATACTAATGAAGTCTCGAACCAATGAAGCAGCGAACGAACCAGTGAAGCAGTAATCGGATGAAGCGGGTCGAACGAATCCACCAGTAATTGAGCAATTTAATGACCGGGATTGGGAGCGTCAACGGCCCTTTTCAGGGAGCTGATTCGGGGAGAAGCTGGTGGGCTATTCTTATGAAAATACGTTACTTAGAGGGGAACTCTCGCAATAGGGCGGCTTGCTTTGAGCTGCCGAGGGGTGGCAAGCGGTGTGAAATCTGTTTCCGTCCGTTGAATCGCTGGAGCGAGAGCAACTACATTTCGGCCACTGCGGACTCCTTTCCGTGAACTCACAGATCCAAGTTATCCATGCGGGGCTCGCCGAGCCCCGCACGGCTTTACTATGAAATGGGTTTCGTCGAACGTCAGTGAACTGTCAGACCGCCCGGTCCCAACCAGTAAACTCCGTCTTGCTGGCAAAACAGTTGCGAGTATTCCGCCACCAGTCCAGTGCCTAGTTGTTTGCTGCCGTAAGAAATCGTGCCATCTTTCAAAGTAGCGCTTCGGACGGTGCAATACTGGTCGATAACTTGTGGTTCGCTCCAAGTAACGATGTTGCCGGTGAAGAGGTAGCCGACTTTCCCCTGAGGATATTTAAAGTAGGCGGTGAACTGGACGTTTACATAGTCGAACCCGTTGCCTAGAAAACCCCCTTGGCCGGCTGGAATGCCGCAACACAGCTCGAAATCGTAAGTGAAGATGTTGTTGATGGGGTTGGGCAAGATTTGCAGCCCGACCACACTGCCTTCGCTAAGCGACTGCCCAAAAGCAGTCCCTAGCAGAAGAAGGAAAGCGATCAATACTTTACGCATACTTAGCAGCCTCATTCCTGTTTGATTGAGATTTACTGGTTGGTAGTATTTGTTTGAGTTATGCAGCACGACGATCGAGCTTGCGCCGATTGACCCTACGACGATCGGCGTTTCGACACGGGGTGGCCAGATTGTGATCTCTAGCTCGTCCCAGCGGCCGCCGCCTTTCTTTCCGCATCCCCATAAGCGGCACTCTCTTCGCCCACGGCTGCGCTCCACCCTGACGCGGCTGGCAACAGGCCATTGCCCAGTTGCACATGCCAGTTCGCTCCACCGTGGCCCGCCACATAGAGCGCGAGCTCCAGCCGGGTCCAGACTCCGAGCTTGTCGAAGGCCGTGCGCAGGTAGTTCTTCACCACCTGTTCGCTGGTTCTGAGCAGGCCGGCAATGTCCTTATTAGTAAGACCCTGCCAGACCAGGGTCGCGACCTGAATCTCCTTGGCGGTTAGCCGATCACGGGGTTGCATGGTTGTACCTGCTCCTTAATGAACATGGCGGTCGCTAGTTTCACTCGCTTCCGGCCTTCTTTGATCCCCGCGCGCAGAAACAGCGTGCGCAGATGCTGTTTTACCGTCCGCGGGCTGATGTTCAAGTGGCTCGCGATTTCCTTGTTACTGCATCCCTGCACCAGCAGCCGCAGCACCTGCTGGTCTCGGGGCGTTATCTTGATTTCATTTAGGTTAATCATCAGCTTTTCGTCCGCTCCTTCAGTTCAGTCTTGGGGTCGCGACCCGTCCTAAGTACAAGCAAGCTGTTCGCCAAATCTTCGCTAGTCGGCGATGCCCTTAAGAAGCAGATAGTTACGCAGCACGTTTCTACTTTCTTTCGCTTTTTCTTAGACCGTTTTCATGAAGCGCTTCCAGATTGGCATCCCAGAACAGGAATCCCTCCCAAGAAATGCCTGTTTTTCTCTGTTTCACATTGGTCAGAATTGCACTACAATAGTTGCGTCTGGACTGTCTCCCTCCCCGCGACACCATGCCCTCGAATCGGCACAATCTGATCTTGGACGAACAAGCCTTTCAAGGCCTACTGTTCGCCGCCTTCACGGTTCAGGAATATAACGATCGCCTGAATAAAGATCGGGTGAATGGCGAGCAACCGAGAAACGGCCGGCTGAATCATGACCGAACGAAACCGGGTCGGCAGCAACGGGCGGAACCAGAAGCGCATCCCGTACCGGAATTCCGGAACGTCTGCCGGCATTGCGGCGCTCCGAAGCCTGCCGACGAATCTCGGTGTGAGAGTTGCGGCCGGGACGAGTTTCGTCCCGGAGAACGCCTGCAACGCAATTGGGCTTCGATGTGGCTGATGAGCCAGGAGCAGGACTTGTGGCCCGTGCGTTCTCCCGAGATTCGTGAGACTACGAAGGATGTCCCGCCGCCCGCGGTCGAGCGGCGGCCGCTCCCTCACTCGGCGCATGATTCATCCATCTCCGGCTTGATCGCGCAGCCGGTTGCCAAAGAAGTATCCGTGCGGGAGAGAAGCGACACTATTAACGATCCAGCGGCGGACAGATCGACACGCGACAAGTCTGCAATGGGTAGGTCCGAGCTCGACGCACCGAGATTCGACGATCTAACATTCCGCAAGGCAGTACTCGACGATCAAACCCACGGCGCGGCGGCGAACGACGGTCAGGCACTCAACCAAGCTGAGGTGGAAGGCAAATCGACCACGGCAGCCATCGATGAAACGATCGACGAACCGATCGACCACTTGACACAAGATGGGTTCGCGGGCGAAGACTCGGATCCTGCTGCCCACACGTTCCAGTTATCCGCGAATGACGATTCTTCGCCGATCGAAGCGAGCGCGGACGAACCAGCCGAACTAACGTCGGACGCCGGCGATGCCAGCTT
>Ga0181538_10000067_pt1 | contig 100498 bp, 84 predicted proteins | sample PEATcosm2014_Bin_40_FD_119773 | JGI IMG/M metagenome (GOLD analysis project Ga0181538, IMG submission 119773) | Peatland microbial communities from MTU Mesocosm Facility, Houghton, MI, USA - PEATcosm2014_Bin23_30_metaG | ecosystem: Environmental > Terrestrial > Soil > Wetlands > Peat | place... | reverse complement strand
CGCCCATGTTGCCGTGAGGGTACACGTGCCGGTGCCGCTTGTCATCGTAACTGTATTCCCCGAAATCGAGCAGGCGCCGCTCGCCGTGATAACCGCCGTGGTGCTGGCATTGGTGCTTGACGACACGGTGAATGTGGAATTGTAGGGCGCGCTGGCAGGTGCTCCGGTAAAGGTCACTGTCGGCGTCGCAAGAAGCCCATATACGACGACAGCCTTGGAAGAGGTCGCTGCATATATTTTCCCATCGGCTATAGTCGGTTGCACGAATTTGCTGGCAAATCCCATGGCATTGCCGGAACTACTGTCCGAATTCCACAGTTCGCTTAGTGTGGAAGCGTTGAAAACGCGTAACGTGCCTGGTACCGTGTACGATATCACCGGCCCGGCTGCGGTAATCGCCCACAGAAGCTCCGTGCTTGCGATGCTGCCGTTCGATGAATAAGATAGTCTTGCGCCGGGCCTGGAATAAGTGTTGGCCGATATAGCCGCGGGGGTCGTATTGAACGTGGAGCCATTCCATGTATACGCCTTAATTGGACCAACGGCGTTCGGGCCTGATCCGGACAGATAAAGTACGTTGTTCCCGAACGCCATACTGCCTATCACCGTCGAAGTATACCGGCCGTTCGAAAGACCGGTATCCCAGCTCTGCGCAGCGGACCCGCCACTGCCGTTCAGGCCGCCGGCGGGATCGACCCACAAGATCCCACTCTTGCCCCATTGAAAAAGGTGCGAGCCGGCGACCATTATTCCCCCGGCGTCCTGATCCGTGTCGCCGCTGTTCAGTGTGGCCCAGTCGGCCGGCGTGAAATAATCCAGCACGGAAAGGTTGGCGCTCAATTTCATGATAGATTCGCCGTAATCGCCGACAGGTCCGTTCCACACGCCGTTCCCGGTACCGAACCTGATACTGCCCCCGGAGTCCACGGCAAATCCGACCCCGGCCTGCCAAATCCCAGCCCCTCCAATACCCGACACCAAATGGGGCACGACGGTCATGCAGTTCGTTTGAGCCAGTGTCGCAGCATTGTACTCGAACACCCACCCTCGGCTGCCGTCAGTCACCTCATCCCCGGTGAGAACGGCGGAAGCGCCAAAATAAATCTGGCCGCCGTACAGCAATAAGCCCGTCCTGACTCCCTCCACGTGATCCATCATAGTCACTCCGGAGTAAGTACAGGTGATCTGATTTGCGGCCTGGTAAGTGGAACCATCGGCCAAGTTCAGGGCGTATAGCCACATCCTGTACGCAGCGTCCTGGCATACTGCGTACACAATCGCATTGCCGGTGTCGACTACCGGGGTTGCAAGACAACCGTCTCCCGTTGTCGGTGGAGTCACGAGATTAACATGCCAGATCGGAGACGTTCCTGGCTTATCCGCATCGAAGGCGTACAGGCTCCCGCCATCGGCGGTCGCATTGCCATCCCAAACGGTCGCCACAATCAAGACTCGGGTAGCTCCGCCGATGTTGACGCCGTCGATAATCAATGGCTGTGCATAGACCGCGCCATCAACCGCAAAAGAGCCTTGCAGATGGAGGTTAGATACGTTGGACTGTGTCAGTGTCGTCTCATTCGTGGTCGCGGCAGTGCGCTGGATGTTGAACTGGGAAGTCGAGACGGTCTGCGCCGGCAAAAGGCGGCAACACACAGAGATGAGAACAAGATTGCGAATCAGGATCATGACAACACGCCCGCCAGTGCTGTAAAAAGCCAGACAGTCTTCACCACCCGTGCGGGCGCCGCTAAGGTGATATCGGAACACGGAACTCCCACCATCCCCTCCTCTATCTTCAATGGAGCGAGAATACCACGGAAAAACCGTCGGTTTCAAGGGAAATCCACTGGCCGCCGGGAGTTTAGGTACTGGTACTTGCGAAACCGGCAACCACCCGCGGAATGCATGATAGAATTTACCCAACAGGAGGGTTCTTCACATGCATGACCACGACAACCTGGGCCGCCGCGAATTTCTGGGTACGGTGGGCGGCCTGTCCATCGCCACTCTGATTTCCCAGGGCCTGTTCGCCGCCGACGAACATCAAGGCGACATGATTTACCGCAAGCTGGGGCCGGCCGGCGAACGCGTTTCCGCAATCGGGCTGGGCGGCTATCATATCGGCATTCCCCAGGAGGAGCGGGAATCCATACGCCTGATCCGCTCCGCCATCGACCGCGGCATCAACTTCCTGGACAATTCCTGGGACTACATGGACGGCAAGTGCGAAGTGCTGATGGGCAAGGCGCTGCGCGACGGCTATCGGCAAAAGGTCTTCCTTATGACCAAGTTCGACGGGCGCACCAAAGCCGCCACCGCCAAGCAGATCGATGAATCGCTCCAGCGCCTCGAGACCGACCACGTCGATTTGATGCAGTATCACGAAGTGATTCGCATGGAAGATCCGGACCGCTTCTTCAACGAAGGGCCGGTGGAGGCGCTTCTCGACGCCAAGAAGGCGGGGAAGTTCCGCTACGTCGGCTTCACCGGGCACAAGGACCCCTACATTCATAACCGCATGTTGGAAGCGGCGCAGGCGCACAACTTTCATTTCGACACCGCGCAAATGCCGCTCAACATCCTGGACGCACAGTTCCGCAGCTTCGCGCGGGATGTAGTCCCCAAGCTGGTGGACCGGGGAATCGCCGTGCTGGGAATGAAACCCATGGCGGCCGGATCGATTCCGCAAAACAACTTCGCCACCGGCGTCGAGTGCCTGCATTATGCGCTCAACCTACCCACCTCCGTGGTAATCACGGGCTGCAACGATCAGCACCTGCTCGACCAGGCGTTCGAAGCCGCGCGCACCTTCCAGCCGCTCACCCAGAGCGAGCTTTCGGCGCTGCTGGCCAAGACCCGCGAGGCGGCGCTCTCGGGCAAGTACGAGGGTTTCAAAACCACCTCGCGGCAAGACGGAACGTCGCGCAATCCACAGTGGATGGGGTAGATCCCGCCCCAGATCTTGTCTCTGCTGTCTCTGCTGTCTCTGCGTTCTCTATGAACCCCGCCGGCGATGCACAGCCTCCATCCCCGCACCAGCCCTTATTCCTCTCAAACTCCTCTCCGCTCAGTGTTCTGCTCTGCGTCTCCGCGTCTCTGCGGTAAAACTGCCTTTGTTCCTTCCCCACCCCACGCCCCCGCGCGCGAAGCGCGCCACCCCCCTGCTATATTGGAATTCTCCCCATGCAAATCGACAAAGTGTACGAGCCTCAGCGGTTCGAACCGCATTGGGCGCAGTGGTGGATCGATTCCGGCATCTTCCGCGCCTCCAACCGGGCCGCCGACCGCGTATTCTCGCTCGTTATCCCGCCGCCCAACGTCACCGGGTCGTTGCACATCGGCCACATGCTCGAACACACCGAGATCGATGTCACCATCCGCTACCACCGCATGGCCGGCGATAACACCCTCTGGCTCCCCGGCACCGACCACGCCGGCATCGCTACCCAGATGGTGGTGGAGCGCAAGCTCGCCGAAGAGGGCCTCGACCGCCGCACGATGGGCCGCGAAAAGTTCGAGCAGCGCGTGTGGGAGTGGAAGGCCCAGTACGGCGACACCATCAAGCGCCAGATGATCCGGCTCGGCGCGAGCTGTGACTGGAGCCGCGAGCGCTTCACCCTCGATGCCGGCCTCTCCCGCGCGGTCCGCGAAGTCTTCGTGCGGCTTTTCGAAAAGGGCCTCATCTACCGCGGTGAGTACATGGTCAACTGGTGCCCGCGCTGCCTCACCGCCATCTCCGATCTCGAAGTGGCCCACTCCGACGTGCAAGGCCACATGTGGCACATCCGCTACCCCGTAAACGGCATGCCGGGCCGCTCGGTGGTGGTCGCCACCACGCGGCCCGAAACCATGCTCGGCGATACCGCCGTCGCCGTCAATGCCAAAGACGTTCGCTATCTCGATCTTCACGGCAAGACCGTGCAACTGCCCCTCATGGACCGCGAGATCCCCGTCATCCTCGACGATCTCGCCGACCCCGAATTCGGCACCGGCGTCGTCAAGGTCACGCCCGCGCACGACCCTAACGATTTCGAAGCCGGCCGCCGCCACAATCTGCCTAAAGTCCAGGTCATCGACGAACACGGCCGCATGACCGCCGCCGCCGGACCTTACGCCGGCCTCGACCGCTTCGAGGCCCGTAAACGCGTGGTGGCCGATCTCCAGTCGCAAGGCCTGCTGGTGGCGATCGAGAACTACCCGCTTAGCCTCGGCCAGTGCTGCCGCTGCAAGACCGTGGTCGAGCCGCTGGTCTCCACCCAGTGGTTCGTGAAGACCAAGCCGCTGGCCGAAAAGGCCATCGACGCGGTGGAATCCGGCCGCATTGAATTCATCCCCGCCAACTGGTCCAAGACCTACTTCGAGTGGATGTACAACATCCGCGACTGGTGCATCTCGCGCCAGCTCTGGTGGGGCCATCGCATTCCGGCGTGGCACTGCCAGGAGTGCCATGAGATCGTGGTGGCGCTCGAAACTCCCGCTATGTGCCCGCGCTGCGGCTCGTCCCATCTGGTGCAGGACCCCGACGTCCTGGACACCTGGTTCAGCTCCGCCCTTTGGCCGTTTTCCACGCTCGGCTGGCCCGATCGGACCGACGATCTCTCCATCTTCTACCCCACTTCGCTCCTGATCACCGGCTTCGACATCCTGTTCTTCTGGGTCGCCCGCATGATCATGATGGGCATCGAATTCATGGGCGATGTGCCCTTCCGCCAGGTCTATATACATGGCCTGGTGCGCGACGCCGAACGGCAAAAGATGTCCAAAACGCGCGGCAACACCATCGACCCGCTGTTGATCACCGACCAGTACGGCACCGACGCCGTGCGCATGGCCCTGCTGCAAGGCGCATCGCCGGGGGCCGATATCGTTCTCACCGAAGAGCGCATGGAAAGCTCGCGCGCCTTCGCCAACAAGATCTGGAACGCGGCGCGGTTTCTCTTTCTCAACATGGAGCGCTCCGGCGTCCAGCCCTGGGTCCCCGAGAGCCTCGAGCAGTTCCGCCCGCTGGCCGACGCCGGCACCATGGAAGTGCCCATCGAGGACCGTTGGATCTTCAGCCGCCTGAACACGTGCGGCGAGCAAGCCAGCCGCGCCATCGAGCAGTGCCGCTACCACGAGGCCGCGCAGGTGCTGTGGCAATTTTTCTGGCACGAGTTCTGCGACTGGTACCTCGAACTCAAGAAGCCCCGCTTCCAGGAGAACTCCGGCCTCACCGCCGGCTGGCGCAACACGCTGGCGGCCTTCGAAACGGCTTTGCGGCTGCTGCATCCGGCCATGCCGTTCCTTACCGAGGAGCTGTGGCAGCGTCTGGCCACCGATCGCACTATCCGGCCCGCCTCCATCGCGCTCGCCTCCTATCCGCGGTACAACCAGGACACCACCGATTTCAAGGCCGAGCGCGAGATCGGGATTCTTCAGGAAATCGTCACCATGGCCCGTACCCTGCGCACCGAGAGCAAGCTCGATCCCAAGCAGCCGCTCGAAGGCGTGCTCTACTCGCGCAGCTCCGCTTTGCAGGTGGCCGAGCGCCACGCCGGGGCGATTCAAAAGCTCGCCAACGTGGTACTGGAATTCCAGTCCGATGCCGCTCCGGCCCCCGTTGGCGCCTCGGGCGCCGTGCGCTCCACGGCTGAATTCGACCTGGTCCTTCACGTGCCCAAGTCTCAGGAGGACGCGCAGCGCAAACGTCTCGTCAAGGAGCGTGAGCAGCTCGCCAAGAATATCGCCAACTCCAAGCGACAATTGAGCGATGAAACCTTCCTCGGCAAGGCGCCGTCGCGCGTCGTCGAGAGCATCCGCCTCAAGCTGGCGGATTACGAAGCCCAGTTGTCTAAGATCGACGCGGCGTTATGACCGAAGTGGTGCGTCTCGCTCTCGAAGAAGACATCGGCTCCGGCGATGTGACAAGCGAGGCCTGCGTGCCCGAGTCCCTAAAAGCGCGCGGCCGGTTCCTGGCCCGCGAGCCGCTCGTCATCGCCGGTCTGGGCCTGCTGCCGGAGATTTACGAGATGCGCGGCGGCGTCGACGAACTCGATGTCTTGAAGCGCGACGGCGACCAGTGCGTCAAGGGCGATGTGGTCGCGGTGGTGGCCGGACGCGCCCGCACGCTGCTCGAATGCGAGCGCGTGGCGGTGAACTTTCTACAGCGGCTCAGCGGCGTAGCTACCGTGGCGCGCCGTTATGCGGATGCCGTGGTGGGCACCAAATGCCGCGTGCTCGACACGCGTAAGACCACGCCCGGTCTGCGCCGCCTGGAAAAAATGGCCGCCGCGGCGGGCGGCATCGGCAATCACCGCATGGGACTCTTCGACGCCATCCTGATCAAGAACAACCACATCGCCGCGGCGGGCGGCATCCGCAACGCCATCCAGCGGGCGCGCTCGAGCGGGCAGCCCATCCAAGTCGAAATTCATAGCCGCCAAGAGCTGCGTGTGGCGCTGGATGCCGGCGTTGGCTGGCTGCTGCTCGATAATCTGACCCCCGAAGAGGCGGCGCAGTGGGTCCGCGAGATCGGCGGCCGCGCCCAGGTTGAGCTTTCCGGCGGCATCACTCTGGAGAACGTCCGCGCATACGCGGAGACCGGCGCGGACTTCGTTTCCTGCGGCGCCATCACGCACTCCGCCCGCGCCATGGACATCAGCTTCCGGCTCGAGGTGGTCTGATGGATATCGACCGCTTGCGGCGCGAATTCCCCGCGCGCCGTATCCACTATTACCCGGCCGTCGATTCCACCATGCGCGCCGCCGTTGGCCTGGAGCCCGGCTCCGTGGTGCTCGCCGGCGGGCAAACCGCCGGCCAGGGCCGCCACGGCCGCTCCTGGCACTCCGAAGCCGGCAGCGGAATCTACTGCTCCATCGTTCTCAAACCAACGCCCGTCCTCACCCTGGCCCTCGGTCTCGCTACCGCGGACGCCATCGCGCGCTCCACCGGGATGATGTGCGATCTCCGCTGGCCCAACGACCTCATGCTCGCGGGGAAGAAGGTGGCTGGCATTCTGGTGCAGTTGGCGGACGGCAACGCCATCGCCGGCATTGGCATCAACGTGAACCACAGCTTGTTCCCTCCGGAGCTGGCGTCCCAAGCCACCTCTCTGCGCCTCCACACCGGCGCCCCGGTCTCGCTCACCGATATCCTTCTGACCTTGCTGCCGGCGGTGGATCGCTTCGTGGGAATGGACAAAGACACCATCCTTCGGCTGTTCACGCGCGCTTCGAGTTACGCCGCCGGCCGGCGCGTGACGGTCGAGCAGCCCGATGGCATCATTGAGGGAACTACCGCGGGCCTGGACCCTGCCGGCTTCCTGATCGTGCGCCAGGACGACGGAACGGATACCCTGATTCTTGCGGGAGGCGTACGTGCTGCTGGCTCTTGACGCAGGCAACAGTAATATCACCATCGGAGCTTTCGACGGCCGCAAGCTGGTTTGCCAGTGGCGTCTGCGCACCGTCCAGGAGCAGACCGCCGACGAATGGGGCATCCTGCTGCACAACCTGTTCGGACCGGCGGGACTGGACATCGAAGCCGTCGACGGCATGATCATCTCGAGCGTGGTGCCGCCCATCGATTCCACCCTGGCCTTCATGGCGGAACGCTATTTTCACACGAAGGCCATGTTCGTCGGTCCGCGCACCGACATCGGTTTGACCATCCGCTACGACAACCCCTATGAAGTGGGCGCCGACCGCCTGGTCAACGGCGTCGCCGGTTTCTACAAGTACGGCGGCCCGTGCGTGGTAGTGGATCTCGGCACCACCATCAACTTCGACGTGATCTCGAAAGATGCCGAGTATCTCGGCGGCGCCATCGCCGTCGGCATCGGCATTTCGGTTGACGCGCTTTTCAGCAAGACCGCGCGCCTGCCGCTGGTCGATTTCCGGCCGCCCAAGAGTGTCGTGGGCACCAACACCGTGGCCAGCATGCGCTCCGGCCTGTACTACGGCGCCATCGGGATGATCGATGGAATCCTCGAGCGCATCATCGAAAAGATGGGGCCGGACACCAAGACGGTAGCCACCGGCGGCCAGGCCCGCCTGATTGTCGCCGGCTCGCGCTACCTAAAAACGGTCGACGAGCACCTCACGCTGGAAGGCCTGCAAATGATCTGGGAACGGAACCATCGCCAGTGAGCGACGAAGACTGGGTCTGCAACTATTTCAACTACTTCACGGAAATCGAGGAGCACTTTCAGCGCGCCCGCGGCACCGGCCTGTTCCTGCTTTCGCCGCTCGACTGGGCGCTCATCGAAACCTGGAAAAACGCCGGCGTGCCGCTCGAAGCCGTGATGCGCGGCATCGATGCGGCCTTCGAGAAATGGCGCGCCCGCAAGGTGAAGACACAGATGGTGAACTCGCTGGCCTTCTGCGCGCAGGCGGTGCTCACCGAAGCGCAGATCATGGCCGGAACCGCGCAGCCCCGAGCGCGCCGCGAGGTCGCGCCGCCGTTTGACGAAGACGCCCTGCGCACGTACCTGGGCGAGAATTCGGACACCCTTCGCGGCGTTGCGGGTTATTCGGAGATCGCCGGCGCGCTGGAGCGCCTCGCCGAGGAGGCCGGGCAGCACTACTCCGACCTGGAGGCGCTGGAGCAGCGCCTGACGGTTCTGGAAGAGAAAATGATCGCCATCGCCCGCACCCACCAGAGTGAGGAGGACATGCTGGCAGCGCGCCGCGAAATGGAGCGCCAGTTGCGCCCCTATCGCGGCAAGATGACCGCCGGCCAGTTAGCCATGCTGGAAAAGCAATACCTGGAGCGCGCCCTGCTGGAAAAATCGGGCCTGCCGCGGCTGAGCCTGTTCTACATGCGCTGAAACCCCGGCGACCGGGTTTCGGGGGGAGTCGGTCCGCAAAGCTCCTGCAACCGCCTGCGCCCGCCGCCGAAGCGCCCAATGGAATTCGTGGGACCGGGGAAGAAGTAGCAACCGGTTCGGAGGAGAGAGCAGTACCTTGACATGTTCTGATAATCAGATAATCTGATAACCTGAAAGTATGCCAGGAAAGACAAGTGCAACGATGAGGGAACCGATCGGCCGTGTTGGCCAGCGGCGCCAGGTCGTGATTCCCCGCGAGATTTTCGACAACCTTCACATGCGCGAAGGGGATTTCGTGGCGTTCGCAAAGCACGGAAACGGTGTGCTCGTGAAGCCCAGGCGGGTTGTCGACCCCGACGACGTGCTCACTCCGGCCGAAGCGAAACGCTTGCGCCAAAGTCTCAAACAGACACGCCAAGGGAAAACGCGGCCATGGGCCGACATAAAACATGAATTGGGTCTGTAGGTTCAGTGCCAATGCTGAGCAAGACCTTCATGGTCTCCCAAAAGCCATCCAAAAACGCGTGGCTCGCGTTCTTACGGAGATGGCTGCCGATCCATTTCATGGCGACGTAAAGGCGCTCCAAGGTCCGGATTGGAAGGGCGTATTCCGGAGGCGGATCGGCAACTATCGGGTTCTCTTCACCGCGGACCAAGCTCAAAAGACAGTCGTCATCCAGCAGATCTCTCTGCGATCCGGTAAGACCTATTGGTAGAATGCGATGAAACCCCGGCGGCCGCTTTTTCGGAGAGGTTGCCGTCGAAGTGGATTTGATACTGCCCGACTTATGATATCCTTTCTCCCAAGTGCCGCTTTCCGACTGGAAAGCCAAATCTCAACACTTGGAGGGTTTATCATGCGCATGTTGATGCACGTTCAGTTTCCAATCGAACCGTTTAACTCTGCCGTCCGGGATGGATCCGTAGGGCAGAAAATGCAGCGAATTCTCGAGGCCATCAAGCCGGAAGCTTCCTATTTCTCTGAACACCACGGCCGCCGCGGCGGGGTCTTAGTCGTGAACGTCCAGGATCCTTCCGATGTCCCCAGGCTGGCCGAGCCGTGGTTTCTCACGTTTAATGCCGAAGTAGAGTTTCGGATTGCCATGACGCCCGAAGACCTCTCTCGCGCGGGCCTGGACGCGTTGGGAAAGAAGTGGGCGTAGACCATCCAGCCATCCGTCGTACGGTCATGGCAATGCAGCCGCCTGAGGTTTGAGCAGGCTGGGGAGTTGATCGGTTGCATGGCCCAGCGCACGGGCGAGGCTCAGTTTAGCCAGATTGTGGGCGAAGACGCTGTCGATCAGGTCCAGTTGCGCGCTCGCGACCGTTTGTTGCGCCTGCACCACCTCTACCGTATTGATCACGCCGGCCTCCATGCGCGCGCGGGTCATCTCCAGGGTTTCCTGGGCAACCTGCACATTCTTGCGCGCGACCTCGACCTGTCCCGCGGCGGCTTCCAGATCGAGGTAGGCCTGCCGGACTTCGGCTTCGATCTGCCCGCGGGTGTCGTCCAACTCGGCCTGGCGCTGCGCCAGCACCGCTTCGGCCTGTGCGATGTCGCCCGCGGTTCGCCCACCTTGCCACAGCGGAATGCTGAGCGTGCCGACCACGGTGAAGGCTCCATGCGATTGGGCCGGGTTGGTGCCGATCACTTCGTAGTTGCCATTGACCGCAAGCGACGGCAGGCGCTCGGCGCGCGCAGCCGACAGGGCCTTCGCGGCTGCCTCCACGTGGGATTGGGCGGCTTTCAGGTCGGCACGCTGTTGTTCGGCCTGGGCCACCGCGGCATCCGCACTCTGGACCGGCGCCGGGCTGAAGGGGAAGCTATCCGTAAGCTGATAGCCGGCATTGGGTGCGAGGCCGGTGAGTCGCGCCAGGTTGATCTTCTGTTTGGCGAGATCGTTGCGCAGCGTAATGATCTGCTGTTGTTGGGTAAGCGTCCGCACCTGGCTTTGGTCGACGTTGAGCCGCCCCAGAACGCCCTCTGTGTGTTGTTCGCTGGATTGATGGAAAACGGCATTGGCGGTGTCGAGTTGGGATTGCGCGGCGTCCACCCGGGCCTGGGCGGCCAGCACCTGCAAATAAGCGCCGCCCACCGCCAGCGTGATTAGGTCGCGCGCATCCTGCAGGCTGTATTGGCTGGCGCGGGCGGTGGCTCGGGCGGAGCGGTAGTTATTCACCGCGGTCATGTTCGCCACGGTCTGGCTCAGGGTGGCCTGGAGGGCGAAGTAGTTGAACGGGCCCACGATGGTGGGAATGCGGAAGCCGGGCACGCTGATGCGCAGCCCGAGCGCGGCCAGATCGTTTTGCTCCACGGTTTCGCTGAGATTGCCGTTGATGTTCGGCAGCAGGGCACTACGGGCCACCGTCACCTGCGCGCCGGTTTGACGCACGGTTTGCGCCAGCCCAACCGCGCCCAGGTTGTAGGCCAGGCCGCGTTCGAGCGCCTCCTGTAGCGACAGCTTGCCGGAAAAAGGCATGGCCGTGGTGCTGCGCGTGCTGCCGCCGTAGGGACCGGAAATCTGCACGCTGGGGTTCAGGGTGTTGACGCTGGCGGTGGTCCCCGGCACGGGCTGTTCGGCGGCGCCGACCGAGCCGCCCTGGTTGTTGCGTCCCGACGCCGGCAAAACCACTGCCGACGAGCCGCCGCCGGAGGAAGTCTGTGCGAGGGCGCTGCCCGCGCCCGCCAGGACGGTCAAAAGCACAACGCTGCCGAATGGTTTCATGGCATCTCTCGTCATTTCGAAATCATTACCAATTTGCGCATGGCGGCCACCAACTGGCGCTGTTGGGCCGCGGAAAGTACCGCCAACTGTCGCGCTTCGGCGCGTTGGGCGCGCGGCAGCGCCCGGGCGAACAAGCGGTCGCCGGCCTCGGTGCGCTGCACCCATTGCATACGGCGGTCGCGCGGGTTGCGCCGCCGCAGCAGCCAGCCGCGGCGCTCCAAACCGTCGAGCACCGCCACCAGGGAGCTGGGGTCCAGCCCGCACAGGTCGGCAATCTCATGCTCCGGGACGTTGCCTCGGCCGGCGATGGCCAGCAGCCAGAACTCTCTCACGCGCAGGTCCAACGGCGCCAGGGCGCGATCCAGACGCCGGCGCGCCTCCAGCCAGATCTTCCAGTTGCAAAACCACAATCCGGGCGCAGCCGGCTCCCATGCGGCCATTACCTTGGTTGCGGTCGTCCTGGCAGCGGCGCGCGGCATAGTTACAAGGTCCGCCGGAACAGCAGCGTTGCGCCCGCCAACACCACCGCCGAGGTCAGCACCAGCGCGAAAATATCGGTGGTGATCGCGCTTATGCCGACGTCCTTGAGCAGCAGCGTGCGGAAGGCGTGGACGGCGTAGGTGAACGGGTCGCAGTTGGACATCAACCGCAGCCACCTGGGGAAGCCGGCGATGGGATAGACGGCGCCGCTGGGAAAAAACAGCAGCGTGTTCAGCACCCCGAAAATGGCGCGCGGCACCAGCGGGTCGCTGATGCGCGCCATGATGAAGAACATCATGCCGATCAGCGCCACGGAAGTGAGCCCGACCATCAGGGTCAGCTCCAGCAGGCGCGCCGGCTGGAAGAAGTTGGGGACCCCCGCCACCACGGCCCCCAGCACCAGGACGGTCTCTCCCGCCAGCATCGCCTTGATCACGCCCGAGAGGTTGAAGCCGACAATCAGCTCCCATTTGGTGATCGGGGTCACCATGTAGCCCTCGTGCAGGCCGCGCGACTTGTCGTCGATGAACAGCAGGCCGCCGCCGATCATGGCGGTCATGAAGATTGCCAGCGACACCGAACCGGGCAGAAAATACTTCATGTAGTCGACGTAGGGATAGACCTCGACCACGTCGAGCGCGGCCTGCGCTGGTTCGCGGGGAGGGACCTGGGGCGCGTTGATGGAGGCCACCAGATCGGACATCTGGGCGCCCACTGCGCCCGCCACCGTGCGATCGGTGTTGTCGGTAATCAGCGCCAGGTGCGGCCGGTGCTGTTCCAGCAGGTCGCGGGAATAATGCTGTGGAATGATCAAGACCCCGCCCAGCACGCCCTTGCGCAGGTCGGCGACGGCGGCGCCCTGGTCGCCGTAATCGGTGGGTAGGAAGGTGCGCGCATTTGCGCCCACCGCTCGGACGCGCTCCAGCACATCCACCGATTCCGGTCCCCGATCCAGGTTGACCACGCCCAGAATGACGTTCTTGATATTGCCGCCGAAGGCGTTGCCCAGGATGATCAACTGCAGCAGCGGCATCACCAGAGAGGCGAAGAGCAACGCCGGGCTGCGGCGGAATTTGCGCATATCGCGCTCGACCAGGGCCAAAGCTCGCTTCATCGGGGACCGCCTTTCTTCCCTCCGCCGGCGGGAACGGCGGCTTCGGCCATCTCCGCCAGCCCGTGGCCGGTGTAATGCATGAATACGTCGTCCAGACTGGTGGATTGCACCGACAAAGCCTTCAGCTCGAGCTTGTGCGTCCGCGCCAGCTCGATCAACTCCTGCGCCGAAGCCGGGCCGCGGTCGCTCGATATGCGATACGTGGCCGATCCCAGCGCACGCACCGACTTGACTGCCGGCAACTGCTCCAGGTCGGCGGCGCCGTGGGGCAGATCGGGCTCGAACTGCAGCTCGATGCGGCTGGCGCCGGGTACCGAGGCTTTCAGCGCCACCGGCGTGTCCAGCGCAACCATGCGGCCGCTGTCGATGATCGCGACCCGGTCGCAGAGGCGGTCGGCCTCGTCCATGTAATGCGTGGTGAGCAAGAGCGTGCGGCCCTGCTGGGCGCGCAAATGCGCGATCATCTCCCACACCGAAATGCGGGAGGCCGGGTCGAGGCCGGTGGTGGGTTCGTCCAAAAACAGGATTTGCGGGTCGTGTACCAGGCCGCGCGCGATCTCCAGGCGCCGCCGCATGCCCCCCGAGAGCGTGGCGGCCATGGCGTTGGCGCGGTCCGCCAGCCCGACGGCTTCGAGCAACTCCGCCGTGCGCTGGCGGCGCCGCGCCCCGGTGATGCCGTACAACCGGGCGTGAATGCCTATATTCTCGGCGCAGGTAAGCTCGGGGTCGCTGGTCATGTTCTGCGGAATCACCCCAATGCTGGCGCGCACCGCGTTGGGGTCGCGAATGATATCGTGCCCTGCCACCACCGCCGTGCCGCTGGTGGGCGGCACCAGCGTCGTCAGCATGCGTATGAGCGTGCTTTTGCCCGCGCCGTTAGGTCCCAGCAGGCCGAAGATTTCGCCGGCCTGGACCATGAAGCTGACGTTATCCACCGCCAGCAGCGCGCCAAAGCGCTTGCTTATACCCTCGACGTTGATCGCGACGCCGTTTGGCGATTGGCTTGGCGCTTCCATGACAGCTAGTCCTTCACGTTGCTGACCGGAGGCGGCGGCAGGACCGGTACCGGTAGCATCACCCAGGCGGTCATGCCCAGCGGGAGCTTGCCCTCGGGATTGGACACGCGCACGCGTATGGCCACCGTCTTGATGTCGCGCTTGGTGCGGCTGACGTCGCGCTGCGTGGCAAAATCGGCTTCCACCGCCTTGTAGATCACCGGACCCGTGACCTCGGTGCCCGAGGGCAGGCGCACCCGCAAAGTCTGTCCCATGGCGATGAGGTCGGCGTAGGTTTCCTCGACGTCGGCATCCACCCAGGTCGAGCTCAAGTCGAAGAGCGTGACGATCGGACTGCCGGGGTTCACCACCTCGCCTTGCCGCGCCGCGCGCAGCGTCACAATGCCGCTGGCCGGCGCGAAAATCCGCGTCTGGCCGAATCGCGCTGCGGCGGCGTCGGCATTGGCCTCGGCCTGCGCCTGGGCCGCGCGCAGCGCCTCCGTCTGCCGCTGTTGTACGGGGACTTGCCTTTCCTCCTGCTGGGCGTCCGCCAGCGCGGCCTGCGCTGCCGCCACCGCGCGCTCGCTCGCCTCCACCCCGGCTTGCGCCGCCGCCACCACGCGCCGTGTTGCCTCGACACCGGCTTGCGCCGCCTGTTCGTTGGCCTTGGCGGAGTCGAGATCGGTTTGGGCCGTGACCAGGTCCTGCGGCGGGTTGATGTCCATTTCCACCAGTGGCCGTATGCGGTTGAAGTTGTCCTGGGCCTTGGCCACCGCCGCCTCGGTTTGCGCCACTTGCGCCTGCGTCTGCCGCAACTGGGCTTGAGTTTGCGCCACCTGCGCCTGCGCCTGCTGCAACTGGGCCTGGGTTTGCGCCACTTGCGCCTCCGCCTGACGAACCTTATCGGGCAGTGTATTCTCCAGCAGCTCAGTCTGGGCCATCGACTGCTGCGCGGAGGCGCGGGCTTGTGCGATGGCGTGTCCGGCGGCGCCCTGGTCGGCCCGCAACTCGTCCTGATCGAGCACGGCAATCAGGTCGCCGGCCTTGACCCATTGCCCGTCGTCCACCGTCAGGCTCACGATGCGGCCAGTGATTTTGCTGCCCACCACCACTTCGTTGCCATCCACGGTGCCGGTCAGCACTAGCGTCTGCGGACGCGGACGCTCGACCCACCAGATCGCCACGGCGATGGCCACAATCAGCAACAGAAGGATCCCTCGTTTCATGCGGAAGACCTCATTCGTTGAAAACCAAAATACATTGTAAACCAAATCATTGTGAACTCAAAGTAAAATTGTGATGCGCGTCCGGGTCCCAACGGGAATTGACGCCATGGAGCAGGTCGGCGAGGAACCTTCCTAATGTTGCCCGAGCTGTTGAAGGGCCCGAGTGGCCGCCTGGGCAGTTGCCCGATCGCTGCCTTTGGCGGCCTCACGAAGATGTTCGACGGCGCCTGGCACGTCTCCCTGTGCGGCCAAAACCGTTGCCAGGTCCAAATGCGCGCGGCCGAAATCGGGCCGCAATTCGAGCGCCCGTTGATACTCGCGGGCCGCCTCGGACAATTGCCGCTTTCTGGCGAGAAGCTCGCCCAGTAATATGTGCGCTTCCGCCATATCGCCATCGGCGTGCAGCGCGGCTTCGACGGATTCCTGCGCCTCGTCGAATCGATTCACTTGGACCAGCGCCAACGCGTAGTCGTAGAGATGCGGCCCAAAGCCTGGATGGAGCCGGGTGGCCTTTTCCAAATCTTCCAGAGCTTCCCCCATCTGGCCTTTCCCGGCGAGCGCTCGGCCCATCAGGTTGTAAGTGGTGGCATCATAAGTGTCGCTCTTGTTCTCGGGCCGGGTCTCCAGGACCTTTCGGAAGTGCGCAATGGCTTCGTCGAACTTCCCTGTATCGGCCAGCGCACTCCCCAGGCGGAAGTGAACCTCGGCGGCGTCGGGGGTGATCGCCAGGGCCTTTTGATACTGTGCGATGGCTTCGTCCGGCTTTCCCATTCTGGCCAGGGCAACCCCCAGGTTCAGGTAGACAATGGCTTCGCCGGGATTGAGTTCCAGGGCCTTCCTCCACTCGGCGATGGCCGCCTCATACTGGCCTTTCTGCGCCAGCTCCCACGCGACATTGTAACGACGGTAAAAATCGACCGCCGGAACCTCGATCTTCAACAGTCCATCCGGTGGGATGTTCACGAACTCCGGGATGTTCACAGCGCGGTTCGATGCCGTGGCGTCGTCGATCAGGACCGCCGGGCTGGAGTTGCCCTCCTCGTCCAGGTGCGTCAGAAACATCTTCGTGTAAGGCCCGCGGCTCTTGGAAGAGAACACCAGCCACCGGCCATTGGGCGAAAAGCTGTGCCAGGAATTCATCAGCGGCGTATTGGCCCTGAGCCGCCGCGCCTCCCCGCCCGTCGCCGGGACGATGTAGAGCTTGCCATCCGGGCGCATCAGCTCCCCGTTGCGGCACCCGACGAATACGATCCAGCGGCCGTCCGGCGAGACCTTGGGAAAAGCGTTGCTCATCCCGTTTTGCGATGCGCCCGGGATGCGTTCCGGCTGCCCGCCTTTGCCCCCGTTGAAGGGAATCCGGTATAGATCGTACTGGATCTGGGTTTCGTTCGGATCATTGGCGCGCTCGGCCACCTTGCCGCCTGGCGGATAGGCGTCTCTGGCCTCCGCTCTGGCAAACACCAGATACTTTCCGTCGGGAGTCCAGACGGCATTGGTGTGTACATACCGCTGGTCGTCGGCGCCAGGCAAAGGCTGTAGCTTTCCGGCCGCCCGGCTGTACCAGGCGAGGATCCCGCGGGTCGGATAGAACACTTGCAGGAATTGATAGTCCTTGAAGTTGGCCGTGTAGAAGTTGTTCAGCGAGCCCTTTTGTCTGGCGCCCGGCCCCTGGATCATGGTCGCGACATATTGCCCATCCGGAGAAACCTGCGACATGAAGCCGACCCGTATGTCGCCCGTCAGCTTGCCCTCGGATGTGCTCCACTCAATCACGTCCTTGGTGGCGATCGACATTTGCTGCCGGATGGGAACCAGCGTGTACATGCCCTTGTCGTTCTGCGGGCCGTCCAGATCCATCCCCAGTGTCTTGCCGTCGCGAGAGAAAGAGTGGCAATTGGCGCACGTGTACATGCCTGTCAGGAGCAGCCGGCTGCGGGATTCCCCGACGTTGCGCAACCGCCAGTTAATCAGCGGCAATTTGCTCTGGTCGAGGGGCTTGATGACCCCTTTTTCCGTCTCCGAGGGCATCAACGGCACGTCCCGATAGAAGATCGGCGCACCCACCGGATCTTTCGACGTTTCAATGGCGACCGAGCCGCGCGAAAGGGGCTGATTCGCCGTTTCGTTGGGGAAGCCGGCGATGGTCACAGTTGCCGCACGGTTCACGGAACGCTTCTTGATGGCTGTCCAGGTTTGGGCGTCTGGCTTCCAGGTCCACGAAGCGGCTTGCTGCGGCGTCAGCGTGGGGAGTTTATTGTTCTCCGTTACACAACGCGGGTCGATCTCGCCGATGTGCATCCGCTCTCCTCGCGATACCGCGCGGATGCCGGGTAAGCCGTCGCCGAAGGTGATGTCGATCCGCCACAACCTGGCGCCCGCCGAGGCGTCGCGCCACAGAAAAGTCGGCGCGACAATCTCCGGCGGGAAGATCGACCCTTTCTCCGGATAATCGATGGTGATCGCCGCCGGCTGATCCGCCGCCAGGGCCAAAAGCGCAGCTACGCCGCTCAGCACCAGAATCCGCCGGGATTTCTGTTTTGGCACCTTAGCCCTCCCGAATACGACCCCGACTGGCTCAGTATAACTTCCGATGCCTCCCAGCCACAATCGCGGATCTGCTTGGCAAAACAAAGGGCGGGCTGTGTCAGGCGCTTACTTGCTGGCGGACGTTGCGGCTGGCTTCGCGGTCCCGGCACGCGGCTTGCCCCAAAAAATGAACACGCCACGGTCGGTCGCGGTGATGATATCCACCGCGCCGTCCCCTTTCAAGTCTGCCGTCACTATCTCGGAGCCGGCACCCGAGCGGTTGTGGATCAGCTCCGGGACAAACTCCGCGCCCCCGGGAGCCTTCGGATTCCGCACCGTCCGGTACCAGTACAAAACCGGCGGGCCGTAAGGGTCGGGATCGTGATAATTATCCAGATGCGACCAGTAGCGTTTGCCCGCGATGATGTCCGGCACGCCGTCTCCATCGATATCGGCAAAGGCCAGGCCGTGGATTTGCGAGAAGGTCACGCCCCCGGCGTTCGTTTTCGCGGTCGAGTAATCCTTCATGATGATGTGCTCGACGAAAGAGATCTTGCCGGCTGCGTCGCGTTTCTGCTCATACCAAGCCAAGCCGAAATCATGCCCTCCCAGGCTGGCCACGACATCGTTCAGACCGTCGCCATTGACGTCATACACCGCCATCAAGGCGCCACCCGGCCCAGAGCGGGCCCAACGGCCGAAAGTCTGCGAATGGTACGTCCAAGGCTCCTTGCCGCCGGGCCCTGGATTCTCCCACCAGCCGAAACAATTGACGACGTCCACGCGTCCATCGCCGTTGATGTCGCCAGTCCCAATGCCGTGTAGGGTCGCGTAACCTTTCTCGGAGATGTTGTGCTCGATCCACGGTCCGGTCGGGTTGGCGGGATCGGGCTTGGCATAACGGATATAGTCATCGGCGGTGTAGATCACCTCGGGTATCCCGTCCCCGTCAATGTCTTTGACTTCCATGATCTCGCACCGGACTTGGCGCACCACCTGGAACTTGTCCCAATGGCGTGCTTCCCCTTTCGGATTGACATACAGGAAGATCGGGGAACCGAGGTTTGAGCACAGAACGTCGGGCCAGCCATCGCCGGTGAAGTCGGCGGCGAACTGTTGCATACACTCGTTGGCGTACTCCCGCGACGGACTGTTGGCGTGCGCCGCGTAGATTTCCCGATACTTCGTATAATCGGGGCCGAAGTAGATATAGGGACCGGCCACCACGTCCAGGATGCCGTCGTGGTTGAAGTCGGCCACCGCGGCGGACCAGGCGTAGTAAAACTCGTTGAGGCGCTGCATCCGGAAGCGGCTCGAAACGCGCTCCGCCGGAGCCACCCTGGTCTGAAGGTCTTTGTACGCGATGTCCTTGAACCGTACTTCACCCGCACCGCCAACGTACAGCGCCAGCGGCCCGTAGCGTCCCGCCTCTTCCTCTGCCACGCTGCCTGCCACGTCGCGGAGACCGACGTCGTTGAGGAAGGCCTGGATTTGGGCATCCAGGAAGATCTCCAACTCATTCCACTCGCCCGGGCGCAGACCGGGCTTGGGAGGCCCGAAGGGAAGGGTGGCGCCTGCATCAAGCTGAATGCCATCCACATTGCGGCCTTCAGGGCCCCGGCCGCCACGTCCGCCACGGCCCGCCGCAGGGGGAGGCCGTAATGGCTCGCGATGCAGTTCCTGCCCGTCCAAACTCATCGTCACCCGGTAGGCCGCCACGTCTTCCTCGTTGAGCGAAACGTAAATCCCCTTCAGGCCTTCCGCCGTCTTTTCGGCGCGGAACATGATGCCCGTCCGGCAGCCGCCGGTGCAGCGGAAATTGGCGAAGAATCCCACGTCCTGATAAGGGCTATCCAGCACCAGCCAGCCGCCGTTGCCGCCCGGCTTTACCGTCCCGATAACTTCCCCGTTCTGCGCCTTCCAGTCGGCTTGGCCCAGCACGTGCCACCCCGTGAGGCTCGAACCTTTGAAGGTTTTGTCCGGAATGAACGTGGGACCGTCATCGGCGAAGACCGGCACCAAGCAGAAGGCGGCAATCGCCGCGATTCCACACGCGCACTTATCACGCATGATGATTCGCTTCCTTTCTATTGTTCACCGAATCCGGCCACCCGCTGCCCGATTCTTACGCGCTGGTCGATATTCCGGTGTTCGAGCCGTACTTCCGCACGTACCCCGCATTGATGGCGTATTGGTCGGACTGTTTGTCGTACATCCCCACCACCACCGCGTCGGTCGGCTTGATGTTAGCGAAGCACTCTTTGAATGCCTGCTCCACGTATTCCTCCCGGTCGCACAGGCGGCCGGAGGCCAGGATCTTGTACACAAAGCACGGCTTCTTGGTCTGTTTGACTATTTTGTACATCTCCGGTGGATCGCCGCGCACGAAAAGGGAACCGTCGCCGTAGTTCACCGAACCCGGGGTTTCCCTCCAGTGAATGGATTCCGCGGGCGCCATGCCGGGGTTGGCCGCGAACTCCTTCTCCCATTCCGCCTTGGTGCGCCCGTACTTGTACACGCAGCACATGTAGTAATCCACGTCCCAGTTCTGCGACTCGATGATGTCGAACACTTCCGGCCGGTGGCTGGTGACGGCTACCAGCACGCCCGCATCGCGCACGCTCTTGCACCATTCCCGAACCCGGTCGAGCTTGCCTTGTCTCCACCAGGCATCCGTGCCGGTATCGCCGGCTCCGCCGTGGTGAATGGCGATACATCCGGTCTTGGCCGCGATCTCCTTGGCGCCCCGCCCCGGCTTGAGAGATTCGTCCTTACTCGCCGTGTTGCGGGTGGTACACATCATATGCCCTCCGCATTCCGCATTGTACTTGGGGATGCGCACCCCGCCATCTTCCATGCAGTTGATGCCCAACTCCTCACAACGCTTGAAGACTTGGTTGATTCGCTCGGGCGTATTCCACGCCCGCATCTCCACATCGATCATCGTGGACAGGTGCGACCCGCCGGCGACGGTGTTCGATCCGACAATCAGGCGGGAAACGTCCCACTTGCCGAAGCGAACCGTCGGCACCTTGGGCTGCGGGTCCGCGATTGCCCTTGACGCCAGACCCGACACGGCGGCCAGCGTCCCGACCTTCTGCAAAAAGTCCCGTCGGGAGTTCTCGCCCGCCGGGCCCGGTTTAGATTCTGAATTCATTTCTGTCTGCCTCCTTTGCAGACATGATGCCGCCCCGCCCAACGCGATTCCCACAGCGGGCGTCTTTCTTAGCTTCCTGTTTCGGTTTTGGGCCGGCACGATTTGGGGATCGGGCCGGCCCAGTCAATGCAAGCGGTCAGAACGTGATTCTCGCGCCGAGCCGGATGTACCGCGGATCGATCAGCCGGCTGACGGTGTTCAAGCCGGTGATCTGGCTGAACCCGTTCAGGTTCTTTATCGAACCATCGGAATTCAACTGCAGGTTCGACACGTTGGTGCCAGGGTTGCCGAAGTGCGGCGTGTTGGTGACATTCATTGCCTCCACGCGGAACTGCAGCTTGAAACGCTCCGTCAGTCTGAATGAGCGGAACACACTCATATCGGCATTGTTGGAACCCGGGCCGCGAAGTTGATCGAAGCCCGAGGTCCCGAAAGCTACCGTGGTCACGGGCGCATAGGCCAGCGGATCGAAGTACGCCTGGCCGCCCACGCCGCTACCGACTTGGGCCACGCTCGACTTGACCAGGTTGGCGGTCTGCGAATTGCCAGGGCAATTGCACGAAGAGGCGGAAGCGCTGATGGTGTATGGCGCGCCGGAATAGTGATTGAAAATCCCGTTCACCATCCACCCACCCACTATCGCGGCCACCGGCCCCTGAGTCAACATCGCCTTGCCTCGGCCGAACGGTAATTCATAAGTCGCGGTGAGCACCACGTGCTGCGTGCGGTCCGACGACGGTACGTAGTAATCCCTATCGATATACTGAGGGATCAGAATCGAAGTGGACATATAGATGTCCTTCGAATACGTTTCGGCAAATTGGAATGACAGACCGTTGGAAAGCCGCTTGTTGAGCTGGATCTGGAGCGAATTGTATTTATCGGCGCCCCACGGTATCAGCGCCGAAACGCCGGTGGAGTAATCCGGGATATTGGCCAAAGGCATGCTGGCATTGCCGCCGCCAAGCGGAGCGTAATTCAGGTTGATCCCGCCATTGGATCCAAGCTGCAGCTTGAGCGCGTGCGTCCCGGCCCAACCCAGCGACCCGAGCACTCCGAAGGGCAGTTCTCTTTGCACCGTGACGTTGTACGACTGGTAATAGCCGCGGGTGAACTGCTTCTCGGTCATCAGGCCCGTCAGGTTGCCCGTATTCGGGAGAATCGGGAAAACGCTGGCGTTAGAGGGCGGCGGAGTAATAATCGGCAGGCCCGTAGTCAGATGGCCGGCCGGGGTATAGTTGTTAACGCCGAGTTCGTCCAGCTCCATCTCGCCCGGGAAGGCTTGCATCGACGTTGTCCCCATTTGCTCCTGGTACGGAGACAAGTTGTATCCGGCGCGGATCACGAACTTCTCGAATGGCCGGTAAGCGATCCCGATGCTGGGAGCGAACAGCTTGTGCGAAACGGCGATGCCGCAGTTGGTCGGAATCCCGCCCGCGCCGCATACCGACACCGTCTCGTTCTGCATGTTCAGGAAGTAAATGCCATTGCCGGTGGTGCCCAAACCGTTGGGCGCCTCGCTGGAGGGTCCGTTCGCCGCGGAACTCCTCGTGGGAACAGGGTAGTACTCCCAACGGGTACCGTAGTTGATCGTCAGTTTGGGGCTCACGTGCCACTGGTCGCGTATGTAAGTCGCGAACTCATAGGAGTTCATGGTCAGATAGGGCTGCAGGAACTGTGCCCAATTCTGTCCTTCATCGAAGTCACCCAACAGGAAGTCGGCCAGTGCATTGTAGGGGGTCGCCCCGGGGCCGCCGGACTCCGTGGTCATGTTGCCATTGAAGAAGAATTCATTGTTTCGAACTTCAATGTGACGCGGGTTTTCGTAGGACAGATCGGCGCCGAAACGAATGGTGTGCGATCCCTTGATCTTGGTCGCGTTGGCCACGTACTCGTAGATCGGCTGGTTGTATTCCAGCGACGGATACGACGCGCCGAACGTCGAGAAGTTGCTGATGCCGAAGTCCGGAACACCGCCGGCCCACGGGAGAGGGCCGATGTTGGTGCCGGGAATTCCCAGCGTGTTCAAGCCGTACCTGGTATCGTACTGGTTCGGGAAAAGTAACTGGTGCTCATTCGTCTTGCCCCAGTTCGCGTCGATAATGAACGTCGGACTGATAATGTAACTGCCGGATGCCGTAACCGCCAGCCCGGCGCCGTGCTGCAGGTAGTTTGAACCGCCGCCCAGGATCAGACCGTAAAGAGGCTGGTTAAAGTCGTAATACGGCTGGTAGCCAAAGTGTCCCGACAGCCGCAGCTTGGGGCTGACGTTCCAATCCAGCTTGCTGTCGATCTTGTGCAGGTTGTATTGGTTCGGAATGTTCGCGTAGAGGTTGTTGATGTCCTGCGCCGCACCCCCGATGTTCGTCGCCGGGATATTGGGAATGATCTTCAACACAACCGGGTCGAACCGGCTCGCCGGAATAATGTTGCCCGGGAATGGCGTCCGGTTGGCGCCGGCCGCAGTCCCCGTGGTGGGATCGTAAATGGGGGTGGTCGAGCCGCTCAGATTGCCGGTGAGCTGCGCCTGATTCGGGATGGAATAGATTCCCGAGGTGGCCTGGCGCGTTAAATCCACTTCGTAACCGCCCCAGTAGAACAGCTTGTTCTTGAGAATGTGGCCGCCCATATTACCGCCAAAATCGTTGTCCACCAGGTGCGGGGGTTTTGTAGTGGTCGCTTGGGCGAAGAAGTTGTTCGCCTCCATCCCGGCGTTCACATTGTACTCGTACGCCGCGCCGTGGGTCTCATTCGAGCCGCTCTTCAGGGTCACGTTCACGGAAGCGCCGCCGGCAAATCCCTGTTCGGCATCGGTGGCGTTGGTCGCCACGTTGACGTTCTGGATGGCTTCGGTCGAAGGCACGTAGGATTGATCGGCCCTGGTCCACGTATTCATGGTATTGATGCCCTCAATACGATAGATCGTGGCCGTGCTGTTCGAGCCATTGAACGCGTACGTCATGGACTTCGCAGGATTATTGGTGCCGCCACTGCTAGCCCCAGCCGCCGAACTGCCGGGAATCATCGCAAACAGCCCTTCGTAGGTCCGCGTCGGCTGTGGCAGTTCGATAAAATCGGTCGTCGCAATTTCGGTGTGGACGTCCGCTCGCTCTGTCTCGAGCGCGGCGGCGGCTTGGGTGGTTACTTCCACCCTCTCCGCCAGGGCGCCGACCTGGAGTTGCGCATCCACGCGAACCACGTTGTTCTGGTTCACCAGGATGTTGTCCACCACAAAGGTGCGAAACCCTTGCTGCGTGACTTCGACCTTGTACGTGCCCGGTTCCACCGCGGCGATCGTGTAGGCGCCAGCCGTGTCGGCCTGGACGGTGCGGACGTCGTTAGTCGCAATCGACGTGATCTTGATGTTCGCGCCGGGGACGGACCCGCCGCTCGGGTCGGTAACGTTGCCAACCATCGAACCAGTGACGGTCTGCGCGATAACCGGTTGGCTCGACAGTGCTAGAAGACAAATAAGTGCCAGAACTCCCAAGAACGGAAGCCGGCGGTTGCAAGACAAGAATTTCAAACCCGGTTGGGAGGTAAAACGATTCTTCATGAAGCTCCTTCACTATGTGCAGCCGTCGGAGACGGCCCACACCCACGTTTTGTTCTCCCGAGGACTCCGGTTTAGGCAGCGGAGCGAAGATGGCCCGGCGCATCAGCCGAGCCCACTCAGCCAGCGGGCGCTGGTCGGCCTGCTTGGTGCCCATGCGGCGCTACGGAAAACTCCCCTGCAAGAAGTTCCCCGACTGTCAAGCTGGTACCTTCCCGGGAGCGAGACTCCGGATGTACCAGGATAATTATCCGATAGTTGAGTATAGCTGTCAAGGGGTCTTGACAGCGGTTGTCAGGACACCGGTTGTCTGGACACCCGCTATTTTGGTGGCTCTCCGTTCCCTCACGTACTTGCCAGAATGCGGTGAACCATCTCCGCGTTTTCGCGGACCTCGTCCTTGACTCGGGGAAACACGCCTACATATATCCCGTCGATCGGCTTAATGCTTTCGAAAGCCGTGCGGAAGGCCCGCTCGATGCCGGCATCGGGAATCCGTCCGGCGGCCAGAATCTTGAAGGCGAAGCACGGTTTCCTGGTCTGCCGGATCGCTTTATACATGCGCGGCGGATCGCTCTTCAGGTAAACCTCGTAGGGCATCTCCATCACCTGGCCGTTCAGCACTTTCTTCCACTCCTCCGCCGTGCGCCGCCGGTTGTACACGCAGCCGGAGTAGAAATCGACGTCCCAGTTCTCTTCCTCGATTCGCGCGATCACCTCCGGGATGTGCGTGCCCACCCCCACCATCACCCCCAGATCCCGCACCTTCTTGCACCACTCCTTGACGCTCTCCATTTGGCCGTCGTGGTACGCGGCATCCACCACTTCTCCCTGCCTTTGCAGCGCCAGCGGGTGGAGGGTCTTCACCAGCATTTCCACATCCACGCCGGCGGTCACCTGTATGACCAGGTGCATCTTGCCGCCCTCGGCAACGAATCGCGCCCAGTCCTCCGGCCCCCTATCCAAATGGACATAGTTGAAGGCATTGATGCCGAAGCGGTTGGCCTGGTGCATCACGTCGCAGACTTTGTCCTGGGTGTACCACTCCTTCATCACCGTGCCGAAGTTGTTGTTGTAATGGGCGAAGCCGTAGAAGGGGTTGACGCCGAGAACCATGCGGCTGATTTCCACACCGCCGAATTTCATCTTGGGGACCTGGATCTGCGCGGCTGGCGTGAGCGGCCCGGACTGCCGCGCCGGAGCTTGCGGAGCGCCCGGAGGCATGTTGGATTGCGGCCCGCCGGCCTGCGCTTCCGATGCGTGGGTTACGCCCGTCAGACCGGCAGCCAGCGCCGCGCCCGACTGCAGGAAAGTTCTACGCGAATTCGACATGGGGATGACCTCCCTTGGCCATTAATTCATCCGGCCCGTATCGGCTCCAGCATATCGGATCTCACAGTCCGATTCAACCAGTCTGGAATCGCGCGGCCGGCCGCCGGCGCCAAAGCCGTCATCGCGCGCAGAACTGCGACAGGTACCGGTGGGCCTGGCGCAGGCCCAGGATGCGGTTTTCGAGGGATCCCTCATAGGCCCGGTCTTCCACTTCGACCACCACCGAAGCGTTCGAGCCGGTTTCCGAGAGGGCCGCGAAAAAAGCGCTCCAATCGATTTCTCCCAGCCCCGGCAATCGCGGGTCATGGTACTCCAGCGGGTGCGCCAGAATTCCGACGTCATTCAGCTTCCGGCGGTTGATGCGCGCGTCCTTGGCATGCACGTGAAAGATCTTCGCCTTGAATTCCCGCAAGGGCTGAATCGGGTCCATCTGCTGCCAGATCATGTGCGAGGGATCGTAGTTCAAGCCGAATGAGGCGCTCGGAATCTCTTCAAACATCTGCCGCCAGATGCGCGGGCTGGCCGCCAGGTTCTTACCGCCCGGCCACTCGTCTTCAGTGAACAGCATCGGACAGTTCTCGATGGCGATGCGCACCCCGTGCTCTTCGGCGAAGCGGATCAAGGGCGGCCACACTTCTCGGAAGCGAATCCAGTTCTCGCGCAGGGAACGCGTCCAATCCCGTCCAATAAAGGTGTTGACCAGGCCGATATCGAGCAACTGCGCGGCCACGATCACGCGTCTCAGGTGTTCCAGGACGGTTTGGCTCTCGCGAGCGTCGGGCGAGAGAACGTTGGGGTAGTAACCTAACGCGCTGACAGCCACTCCGGATGCCGCCACCTGCTCTTTCAGTTTGACGCAGCCGTCTTCCCCTAGAGCCGTCACGTCGATGTGCGTCACGCCGGCATAGCGGCGATCCGCCGGGCCGACTGGCCAGCACATGAGCTCCACGCAATCGAACCGCTCCCTGGCGCAGACATCCAGGACTTCACCCAGAGTAAGCTCGGGCAGGATCGCGCTAACCAGTCCCAGCCGGATCATAGTTCACCCATCAGAAATACCCGTAGGCCAGCCAGCCGCCGTCTACGTACAACGAGTGGCCGGTAATGAAGCTGGCTTGCTCGCTCAGCAGGAATAACACGGCGTCGGCGACGTCGGCGGGTTGGGCCAGCCGGCCCAGCGGGATGCGGGCCTTGATCTGAGCTTCGCTTACATTGCCTGCCGCGATGTTGCGTACCGTCATCTCGGTGGCGACATAGGTCGGGCCGACGGCGTTGACGCGTATGCCTTTCGCCGCCCACTCAATGGCCAGCACCTTGGTGAGCATGGCCAGGCCGGCCTTGGCCGCGCAGTACGCGGCCCGGCGAGGGTAAGCGGCCTCGGCATTGGTGCTGGTGATGAACACGATCGCTCCGCCCGCGTTCCACATGCGCTTGGCGCACGCCTGCGCGGAGTAGAACGCGCCGTTGAGTTGCACATTCACCATGCGCGCCCAGTCCGCGGGCTCGAGTGAGATAGAGTCGTGCGGTTGGCTGATACCCGCGCACTCCACCACCCCATCGATTTGGCCGAATTGATCGACCGCGGCCTGCGCCGCGCGCTCGCACGAACCGGGGTCGGTGATGTCGCACGCCACGCCGATGGCTCGGCCCCCGGCGGCGACGATGTCCGCGGCCTTCACCTCGGCCTGGGCCGCGTTCAGATCGGCGATGACCACCCGCGCGCCCGCCGCGGCAAGTCGCGCGCTGGTCTCGGCGCCAATGCCACCGGCGCCGCCGAAAACCAGGATGACTTTGTCTGTTTTGTTCTGCATGGATACGCCCTAGCTCTTCCGCCCGAGTATCCAATCCAGTGCGTCGGAAGTCTGGTAGATGAGAGCCTCCGGATAGTGCTGGAACGGGTGAAAGTATTCGAATGTCAAATAGCCCCGGTACCCGATTCGATCCAGCTCCTCTATGACGGCCGGCCAGTTGGTCGTGCCGTCCAGCAGAGTGCGGAATGCATGCAGGCCGAACTCACGCGACCGCCTGTCCCATTCCTTCAGATGCACGTTCTGAATTCGCTCGCCCAGTATCGGAATCCAGTGCTCGGGGAACTGGTACTCCATGATATTGCCGGTGTCGAAATGAACTCTCAGATTCTTGCTGCCGAAGCTGTCCACAAACTCCCTGATTTCATGCGGGCTGAAAAGGAAGCCGTTCATGAAGATGTTCTCGATATTGAGATACACGCCGGCCGCCTCGGCTTTCGGTAGCAGCCTCGACAGAGCCTCGTGGGCTCGGCTGCGGCAGATATCGGGAGGCACCGGCTCCGCCTTTTCAACCCAGGACGCAAAAACCGCGCCCGGCACCACCAGCACATTCTGCGTTCCCAAAAGCCCGGCCGCCTCGATCATCGATTCCGCCATTTCGATGCCTTTGGTGCGCTGATCGCTGTCGTTTGAGGTCATCGAATACGGCCAGAACAGGAAAGAGCAGATGCCACTGATCTCGATCCCCGCCAGTTCAGCCATTCGCCTGATCTCCACAAGCTGGGCGGGCTGGGATCGCACGGACAGCTCCCCTTCCAAGTCGAGATTCAGCTCAAGGCCCTCAAAGCCGGCGTCTTTGGCGATCTCCAGGCATTTCTTGAGCGTCCACTGGCCAGGATACGGAAACGCCCAAAGATTGATGGATTTTTTCATCTTGTAGCTCTACATATTGGCGAGCAGAATATCCACAATGGCTTGCACCGGCGCGTGGGGATCGCGGCTGTTCCGCGACGAGGTTTCAATCGAAAATACCCCTTTGTACCCAACCTCATTCGCCATCTTGATGGCGCCGGCCGTGTCGAATTTATTGGGGATGTCCTGGACCCGGCTGCTGCCCGCTGTCATCCGGTACAGGACCGGTAACGCGGCCGCCCGCGACTCCTTGTCCGGGAAGTTTCCGCAATCGGGATTGACCCCAATCCCGGCGGCTTTGATCACTTCGACAACCGTCTCCCACGAAGCATTACCGGGGTCCACGGTCACAGCGACGTTCTTCGCCTTTCCGTATGCGTTCATGGTCTTCAGTGTCTCGATCGCGGACTGCCGCACTTCGGGCGCCAGCCCGCCATGGCTCACCATGACCCGCGGACACTCGAGCGCCGCGGCATGATCGATCCATCTCTTGGTCAGTTCGATGGTTTCGAGACGGATCGCCAGATCCGGCGACGAAATGTTCAGGTTTGCGAATTCCAGGTTGATTTGATTCATCTGCGAGTTCGCTTTTCTGAGCCGGCTCCGGAACTCCTGCCAGTACGCGGGTTCGGCCGATGGAAAATCAGTCTGCTGGAATTCCACGCGATGGATGCCGTAGCGTTCGGCGACCATGCCCGCAAGATCCATGAGGTCGAGTGTGGCTTTCGGATTACCCGCGCGCGCGGTCCCCTTGAGAAGAGGGGCGAAACAAACACTCATCACCGCGATGCGATCCAGTTTGGCTTCGTCCGGGGGTTTCATCAAACGCACCTAATTCCTAGATATTGGCGAGAATAATGTCGAGAATGCCTTGCACGGCCGCGTAGGGATCGGGGCCATTATTGGCCCTTGCTTCGATCGTATAGAACCCTGTGTACCCTGCCTCCTTCGAAATCCTGATGCCGTCAGCCGCGTGAAACTTCCCCGGGATTTCCTTGACATGGCTGCTGCCCGCGGTCATCCGATACATAATCGGTAGCGCAGCCGCGCGCGACGCATCGTCCGGAAAATTTCCGCTATCGGGATTGCAGCAAATCCCCGAGGCTTTGATCACATCGACAAACACGTCCCACGGCACATTCTGGGCGTCCTCCCGCCAGCGGGGTTCCATGGTGATGGAAACGTTTTTCGTCTTGGCGTATGCATTCATCGCCTTCAGGGTCTCGATGGCGGATGGCCGCACCGCGGGCGCCAGAGTGCCCTGGCTCAGCATGACGCGCGGACAGTCCAGCTCCACGGCATGATCGATCCAACTCTTGGTCAGTTCAATCGTCTCCAGCCGGATCACCGGGTCCGGTGCGGAAATGTTCAGATTCGCAAATTCCAGGTTGAGTTGATTCACCTGCGACTTGGCTTTCTTCATCCGGCGCCGGAACTCCTGGAAGTACCCCGGTTCAGTCGAGAAGAAATCGGTTTGCTGGAATTCCACGCGATGGACGCCGTAGCGCTTGGCGAGAATATCGGCAAAGTCCATGATATCGATCGTTCTTTTCGGATCGGCCGGAGCGGAGGGGGTCTTGAGGACAGTTTCGAAACAGACGCTCATGATCCCGATGCGATTCAGCTTGGCTTGATCGCGGCGTTTTCCCCACGCCGCACCAGAGGCGAGCGCGGCGGCGGAGCCCATGAGAAACTCTCGTCGCTTCATGCTTTCACCACCAGGGTGACGCGGTGGATCTCGTTGAAGCCGGTCCTCAGAAACGGGCGCGGCATGGGCTGAGCGATGCCGTTGCCGTCGGTGGTGCGGCAACATAAGTCATAACTGCCGGGAGGCAATCCGGGAAGCAGTGCCGCCCAGTGGACAATCGTGTAGCGCATCGGCCATTGGAGGGGAGCGCCCGTCGCCGGATCGAACTGGCTTGTCATGGCGGGCAACTTCCCGCCCGGAAGCCCTCCACCCCAGTCGGCAGGCGGCGGCAGGATAGCGGCGTCTTTCCAATCGGCCTTGGTCCGATACGGATCGTCCGCCGGCCACGCGTCCTTTTGATCGTGCACCGAGTACTGAACCTTGCCCAGCCCCGATATGCCAACCTGCGCCATGCCGGTCAAGGCAGCCGGCTTTTCCGGTGGGATCTCCTTCGGGGCATTGATAAACCTGGCCCGCGTCTTCATGGGGCTCTCCGTATCGTTATTCAGCTCCGCGTCGGAATCGTTGGCCTTATAGTCGTTGGTCATCGCCACGCGCTGAACCCACTTGATGGACTTACTGCCGTATGTGCCTGGCGCCACCACCCGCACCGGACCGCCGTGGGCGGCCGGAATCGTCTGCCCATTCATCTTGTAGGCCAGAATGACGGGCATCTCCCCCGGCGGGGTTTCCAGAATGTGACCCAGCGCCAGCGAGCCTTGGAACGGGAGCATGTTCTCGCTGTGATAGCTCTGATAATAAACCCGGCGGATATTGGCTTTTGGCCGGGTCAGCCAGAGGACTTCACGCAGCGGCACCCCCTCCCACAGCGTCATGTGATAAGGGTCGGCGCCGTTGGTACAGGTGCACACGTGCAGGAAGCGGACCGCGTGTTTCTCCGCCAATCTCATGAGACCATTCCAGTCCAGTGCGTTTCCCAGCGCCCGCGAGAGGGGTTGTTCCACACTGCTGTCGCTGGCAGGGTCCGGGACCACATCCAGAGACCAGGTTTCCGCAACCAGTCCGACCTCGCGCAGCCGCTCCGGCGGGAGTTTGGCAACACCCGCTTTCCCTTTGTCCAGGTACAAGGCGCGGTCGGGCTGAGTCAAATACTCCAGTTTGGCGATGGCCTCCTGCAATTGAGGGTTGCCGGCGGCATTTTGAGCCGCCAGCGGAGAAGCGCTCCACACTGCCGCGGCCGCGCCACCCAATTGGAAAAGGTCACGCCGTGTCGGTTGGCAGTGATCGTGCTTGCTCATACAGTTCAGCGGCTCCCGCGCCACTCAGCCGCGAGCTTCTCCAGCACCGCCGTCGGGGTTGCCCCGTCATGGGTTACCACCCGATACCGCAGCACGAAAGTCTGTCCGTGCGGAAGCGTAATCGGCCCGCTTGCCACAATCGTCGGGTGTACCATCCAGAGACCGGTTGAATTGTGCCACGTGGTAGGTGGGTTCTGCGGGTGGTCAATCACCGCGACTCCTAGTACCTTCCCGCTCTCCTTGAGGCGAATGGTGTAGTCGTACCACGGCGCCGCGGGCCAGTTCAATTCGGGCACCGAGTAATGCGGATTGGGAAGGTTGACTTTGCCGGCCGCGTTCGCGAAATACGGCTCGCCATCCTTCCGGGCCTGCACCGTAAAACCTCCGAATGCCGCCCGGTCGAGCACGTAGTCGAAGACTGGCGTGAGGCGGTAAACCAGGTCGAGCACGTACACCCCCTCGCGCTCCGACACCGTGGCAGTGGTGACTTCATCCAGCATCTTCCGATTCCGGATCGTCCAGTCGTTGTGAATCTCGATCACAGCCTGGTTGGCATCCGCACTGACCAGCTTCACATCGCGGTTCTCGATCACCCTTCCGTCGCGAGGCGCAAATTCGCCCCACGCCCAGAAGTCGGCTCTCGAGATGTTGTAGGCTTGCAAAGGAGGCCGGACGTAATCGAGCTTGACCGGTTCGCGAAACTCCGAGGCCTGCCACCCCAGGAAAATCCCGCGATGGTGGGGATGATCGTTGGGCGCCAGAGCCGTGATCCGCTCCCCGGATGGCGTGTTAACGGGATGGAAACACGCCGCGCTCGGTGACGTAAGCCCGGCATTCTCCGGCTTCTTCGTCAGGTATTCAAAAACCACCCGGTCATCCGGCGTTTTGACCTCGATTCCATACGTGGTGGGCGTCAGCGTATACGCCGAAGCGCGACTCGCCGCTTGCGGTACGGCCGGAGTGCACAACACGCCTGCCAGCGCGCCCGCCAACACTGTGGCTAACCAACCGGTCATCCTAAAATATGCAGTCCTGCGTCTATTCATCAAGCTCCACACTCCTTTCAAGTGTCGCGCGGCCGCAGAAAAAGGTTATCAGCCCGTATTCTACCGCAACCTGGAATTCCCCGCTCAGTTGTGCTCTACTGTTTAGCGCATGCCCGAAATTCGCTATCGGAATCGCCGCGCCGTTCAGATTGAGAACGAGTGTTTGCGCCTGACTGTACTGGCGGAAGGCGGACATCTCGCGGAACTCCTGCACAAAGCGGCCGGCGTGAATCCGTTGTGGACGCCTCCCTGGCCATCCATCGAACCCTCCACCTACGACCGTGCCCGCCACCCTGAGTACGGCTCGAACGCCGAGAGCAAGCTGCTCGCCGGCATCATGGGCCACAACCTGTGCCTGGATATCTTCGGCGGCCCATCGGCGGAAGAGGAGGCAGCGGGCATCACGGTGCATGGCGAGGCCCCCGTCGCGCCTTTTCAAATGACGGAAACTGCGGACGAGCTGGTCGCCGCAGCCGGCTTGCCGGCAGCCCAACTTCGCTTCGAGCGGCGCATCCGCCTCGAGGGCCCCTGGGTGCGCATCTCCGAGACCGTCGAGAACCTGTCGCCGCTGGACCGTCCAATTGCCTGGACCGAGCACGTCACCATCGGACCGCCATTCCTCGAAAAAGGGTCCACCCAGTTCCGTGCGCCGGCCACGCGGTCCAAGGTGAGCGAAGTACCCTACGGCGGCGCCGCCTACATGCAGCCGGGCGCCGAGTTTGACTGGCCCTTCGTCACGCACACTGATGGCGGCACTTCCGACCTGCGGATTTACACCCGGGCCGCGGTCAGCGGCGGCTTCACGGCGCACCTAATGGACCCGCGCCTGGAGAAGGCTTTTTTCTTTGCCTGGTCGCCCCGAACCAAGGTCCTTTTCGGCTACATCTGGACCCGCTCGGATTTCCCCTGGCTGAGCCTCTGGGAAGAAAACGGCAGCCGCACCCAGCCCCCTTGGAACGGCGCGACTTTGACGCGTGGAATCGAGATCGGCACCTCGCCGATGCCGGAAACGCGCCGCCGGATGATCGACCGTGGCAAGCTCTTCGGAACGCCCTGCTATCGTTGGATCCCGGCCAGGACCAAGGTGCGGCTGGAGTACTCGGCGTTCCTCGCAACGGCCGGCGCGATTCCCGAAACCCTGGAAGACCTGCGCGTCAGGTGAGCGAGTTCCGGAACGGGCCGAAGGTCTCGGAACCGTTCTCGGTCACCAGCACGTCGTCCTCGATGCGGAACCCGCCGCACGGCTTGAAGTATACCCCCGGCTCGACCGAAGTTACCATCCCTTCCTCAAGCGGGTCGGTTTCGCCCGGCGCAAGCTTGGGAAGCGACTCGTGATAAGCGAACCCCACGCCGTGGCCGGTAACGTGGGGGAAGAAATCGGCGTACCCGGCTTCGCGGATGATGGACCGGGCGGCTTCGTCCACCTCAGCCCCGCTCACGCCGGGGCGGATGGCGGCAGCCGCGGCCTCCTGCGCCCTGCGCACGGTGTCGAACACTTTCCATTGCTCCTGGGTCGGCTCCCCGGCAACGCGCACCCGCGTCCGGTCCGCCCAGTACCCGTCGGCCACCACCCCCAGTTCGAGCAGGGCGACATCCCCGCGCTCCAGGCGGCGGCAGGTGGACACCTCATTGGGTCTGTAGCCGATGGCGGATTCGTCCGGCCCGACAGCCACCTGCGCGTAGGCCCGTACGCGGAACGCGCCCCGGTAGCCCGTGCCGCGGGCCATAATCTCGCGCTCCACTCCGGCCGCCAGCTCAACACCCGAGGCCCCCACGCCGGCCAACCGCTCGAAAGCCTCCAGGCCGATGCAGGCAATCTCGCTGGCGGTGCGAACCTTGTCGATTTCGTAGGCCGTCTTTCTGCGCCGCTGGGCCTGGAGCAGGGACGAGATGTCGACCAGTTCGCAGCCGTCGAAAGCGGCGCGGTAGATTTCGCGGGTGCGCGCCGTGGGCACCTGCGCCTCGCCGCTGTTCCACGGGGGAGCGAGCACTTCGAAATCCGCTTCGTACCCGACCCGCTTCCAGCCTTTTCCCCGCGCGGCCCGGGAGAGGATATCCCGAATCGCCGGACCCGGCTCCGGCGCATCCAGGACGCCATACCGGAAATACGCCGGTTCCGCCTCCCAAAGCGACAGACTGGCTTCGGATTCGTAACAGTGCGGGATGGCGCAGACGGGCCTTCCCTCGCGCGGAAAAACCAGCACGCTGGCGCCGATCATCGGCCAGAACCCGCTCAGCAAGAGTACGTTCTCGGGCAACCGCACCACCAGGGCGTCGATGCGGCCGGCCTCCATGGCGCGCCGCATCCGGTCGAGTCTCTCCTGATTCTCCATGCTTCCCGTCCTTCGGACCCGCTCGCCGGCAACCGCTCTCTAACGTTCGCGGGCCGGATACCGGCTCGCGATGCCCATCGGAGCCGCGAACGTTAGAGAGCGGTTCGTCACGGGTCCTAACCGGCGCCGATGAAGCCGGGCCAGCACGTCATCGCGCCGTCGATGTAGATGGTGGTCCCGTTCACGTAGTCGGATTCGTCCGATGCCAGCCACACCGTGGCGCGCGCGACATCCTCCGGCTCCCCAATCCGTTGGTAGGGGATCAGCTTGAGGAGAACCCGCTCAAAGACCTCCTGCGAGGTGACCTTTTCCACGTTCATGGGCGTCCGGATTGCGCCTGGCGAGATGGCATTGACGCGGATGTGAAGGTGGGAGACCTCCTGCGCAACGCTCTTCATGAGAAGCAGGATGCCGCCCTTCGACGCGGCATAGTTCGCATGTCCCTCCCAGGGAATGAGGTCGTGTACCGAGCTCATGAAGATCAGCTTGCCCGCCGCATAGGAGATGGAGCGGTCGATTCCCTGCTTCTTGAACAGGCGGACCGCCTCGCGGGCGCACAGAAACTGGCCCGTCAGATTCACGTCGATTACGCGCTGCCACTGCTCGAGCGTCATCTCGTCGATGCGGGCATTGAGCTGAATTCCGGAGTTGGGCACGCAGATGTCGAGGCGGCCGAAAGTGCCGATCATGCACTCGAACATGGCCTTCACTTCGTCCTCTTTGGCCGTGTCGGCCTTGAAGATGACGGCCTTCGCTCCGCTTTCTTCAATGCTCTTCGCCGTCTGTATGGCCCCCGCTTCGTCGCTGTAGTAATTTATGAGAACGTCCGCTCCCGCCTGGCCGAAGCCGATGGCGATTGCCTGCCCAAGACCTTTACTGGCCCCGGTCACGAGCGCCTTCTGCCCCTTTAGTACGCGATGAATGGGGGCCGGAGGCGCGTCATTGGGAACGATATAATCGTTGTCGGGATCCATTTGTCACCTTGCCGCTTCAGATCCTCGTATCCGGGTTGGGGATCATGATTTCCCGGATCTGCCCATCCAGATCGTGGCAGGCCTGGATGAACTGCCGCAGCGTGCGCCCGGTTGAGCCAAACGTGTCGAATTCCTCCGGCGTGAGTCCATTTTCGCTATAGGCCCGCTCAAAATCGGGGAACTTCTTCAATAGCTCGTCCACGATCTTCGGGTCGACCGGCTTATCGATCCGCGAAACCACGGGCACGTCGCTTGCGTTGTACCGGAGCTGCCATTTGTAGGGCGGCGAGATGACCACGTCGCCGCCGATGAACTCGCTCCAGTGCATGTGGTTGCGGAACGCCGCCGAGAGCAGCCGTAGGCGATATCCCCGCTCGCGGAAGATGCGGTAGGTTTTCTTGAATACCGCTACTCCCGCCCACTCCAGGTATCCCGGATCGGTGGTGATATCTTTCTTCTCCATCACTACCTTCAGCCAGTCGTCCAGCCTTCCCACCATGATGGTGCACACCGGACCCATGGTGGAAATGTCCAGGCCCTCGTTTTGCCGTCTCGTGAGCCCTCGCTCCACCGCCTCGGCAACTGCAATGCATTGCGGCAGGGTGAAAGAGACCGTGGCATTGATGCTCACCCCGCGGTAGGTGGCTTCCTCCATGGCCGGAATTCCCGCCTTGGTCGCCGGGATCTTCACGATCATGTTTGGCGCCAGGCTGTCGAAATGGAGGACTTGTTCGAGAATGGCCTTCGCATCCCGGTAGAACCGCGGATCCGTCTGGATGGAAAGCCGGCCGTTCTTCCCCTTCTCCCGGTCGAAGATCGGCTTCAACAGTTTCGCGGCGTTGGCTGACATCTCCTCCACCACCCGCCATGCGATCTGGTGCTCCGTGGCCTCCGGCATTTCATGCGCCAGGGCGGCGATCCGCTCCCTCCAAAATTGCATCTCCTTTTTCAGAACTTCGAGCACGATGACGGGGTTGCAGGTGGCTCCCACGGCCCCATCCTCGATGGAGGCGGTCAGCTCCGCGATCGCCGCGGAGTCGTTCCACAAGCAGGTGGGAGTGGTCTGCGTCATCTCGTGCAATGGGCTTTTGTAAGCCGTCAGTTGATTCATCGGCCTTTCCTTGTTGTTCGTTCCGGTGTCTTCGGGCAAAACTCGTTTCCGGTCCAACGCGCCTTATTGTAGCCGGTTTCATGCTCGGCATCGGCCTCTGTTCCTGAGGCCGCGCGAGCTTCTCTTTTTGTGGGGCAGGCGATTCCGCCTGCCAAGCGATTCTTCACGCAGTTGCGAATTCCCTACGTCCGGGCCATCGTTCCGTCCCAAGTGCTCACCTTGGATTCGCGCATTTCCGCTTCGCTGAACCAGTGCGCGGTGACGGACTTGGTTTCGGTGTAGAAAGTGATGCCATCCTGACCCATGACGTGCAAATCGCCGAAGAAGGAACTCTTGTGGCCGCTGAACGGGAAGACCGACATCGGCACGGGGATGCCTACGTTGATGCCCACCATGCCGCCGTGCGTCCGTCGCGAGAACTCGCGCGCCCAGTAGCCGCTCTGCGTGTAGATCGAGGACCCGTTGGCGAACTCGCTCGCGTTCATGATCTCCAGGCCTTCTTCAAAGTCACGGACCCGCTTGATGCACAGCACCGGCCCGAAGATTTCGTCGATTCCCACTCTCATGTCCGGCTTCACGCGATCGATAATCGTCGGTCCTACGAAGAACCCTCCTTCATAGCCAGGCACCTTTACGTTGCGGCCGTCCAACACCACTTCGCCGCCTTCCTGCTCGCCCTTCTCAATCCAGTCCGTGACCCATTTCTTCTGTTCTTGCGAAACCAGGGGTCCCAGTTCTGTCGATGGCTCCCACGCCGGCCCCATCCTTCGCTTACGCGCGTTGCGCACCAGGCTCTCCACCAGTTCATCCGCCACCGCCTCCTCGACGCACAGGGCCGGTAATGCCATGCAGCGCTCCCCCGCGCATCCGAAGGCCGAATTCAGGATGCCCAGCGCCGACCGTTCGATGGCCGCGTCCCTGAGCACCAGGCCGTGGTTCTTGGCTTCCGTCAGGCACTGCACGCGCTTGCCGTGCGCCGCCGCCGTGGCGTATACGTGGGCGCCGACCTTGGTCGAGCCGACAAACGAGACGCCCCGTACATCCGGGTGCCTCAACAGGATCTCGGCTTCATTCCGCGTGCACGTTACCAGGTTCACCACTCCCGCCGGCATACCCGCCGCTTGGAGCAGTTCCAGCATCCTCATCCCCGTTTGGGGAACCATGCTGGCGGCCTTCAAGACAAACGTGTTGCCGGTGGCGATGGCCAGTGGGATCATCCACCCGAAGGGAATCATGGCTGGAAAATTGAAGGGCGCAATTCCCGCGAACACTCCCATGGGTTCGCGATAGCTTACCGTGTCGTGCCCGGTTGAGACCTGCATGAGCGACCGCCCCTGCATGGTGACCGGCACGGCGCAGGCCAACTCCACCACTTCGATCGCCTTCAGGACGTCGCCGCGAGCTTCATCCAGGCTCTTGCCCATCTCCGTGGCCAGGAGGGTGGCGAGTTCTCCCAAATGCTCGTCCAGGATCGTTTTGTAATGGAACAGAACCTGGACCCTGGCGCCTACGGGCTTGGCCGACCAGCTCGGAAATGCCGCTTGGGCGGCTCGCACCGCGTCTTCCACTTCCTGCGGCGTGCAGCAGGGCGTCTCCGCCATGACCTTGCCGACGCTCGGGTTATAGACCGGCATGTAGCGGCCGGAAGTGGTCTCGCGCCATTCGTTGTTCACGCAGAACTTCAACTTCTTCGGGGCATCCAAAACTGTGGTCGTCTTCGACTCGGCGGCTGCGTCGTTCAATACCGTGGTTCCCATAGTTGTCTCCTGTTTAGAGGTAAATACGCGATCTGATAATCCGATCATATCTCATATCGCGGGCTGTGGCCGGCGCGCTACTTGCGGGCGGGCGCAGAGGCTTTCTTCGCGGCCCCGGCACGCGGCTTGCCCCAGAAAATGAACAAGCCCCGGTCGGTCGCCGAGATGATATCCACCGCGCCATCCCCCTTCAAATCCGCCGTCACCAGATTGGAGCCGGCGCCTGAGTGGTTATGGATCAACTCCGGGACAAACTCCGCTCCACCGGGAGCCTTCGGATTGCGAACCGTCCGGTACAAGTACAGAACGGGCACGCCATAGGGATCCGGATCGTGAAGATTATCCTCGTGCGACCAATAGCGCTTGCCCACGATGTAGTCCGGCACGCCGTCTCCGTCGATATCGGCGTAGGTCGCGCCGTGTATTTGCGAGAAGGTCACGCCTCCGGCGTTGGTCGCCGTGGTCGAGTAATCCTTCATGATGATGTGCTCGACGAAAGAGATATTGCCGGCCGCGTCGCGTTTCTGCTCGTACCACGCCATACCCACATCGTGCGCTCCCAGGGTGGCCACCACATCGTTCAAGCCGTCGCCATTGACGTCATATACCGCCATCAAGGCGCCGCCGACCGTGCCGGTGCGATTATAACGGCCGAAAGCCACCGGATGGTACTTCCAAGGCTCCTTGCCGCCGGGCCCCGGATTCTCCCACCAGCCAAACACATTGACGATGTCCGGGCGTCCGTCGCCGTTGATATCGCCGATGCCAATGCCGTGAAGGGCTCCGTAACCCGGTCCGGAGACGGAGTGAATGATCCACGGTTTGGTCGGATCGGCGGGATCGGGCTTGGCATAAACCACGCCCTGTGACCTGGATGTGAAAACCACTTCGGGTTTGCCATCGCCGTCGATGTCCTTCATATCCCAAATCTCGCAGCCAACCCCCTCGGACACCACCGTGTATTTGTCCCAGCGGCGCGACTCCCCTTTCGGGTTGACATAAAGGATGATGGGGGTACCGAGATTGGAACACAGAACATCGGGCCAGCCATCGCCCGTGAAGTCGTAGGCGAGCTGAATCATACAGTCGCTGGCGTATTCCTTCGACGGACTATGGGCCCACGTCGGGAGAATTTCTCTCGACTTCGTAAAATCGGGTCCGTAGTAGATATAGGGACCGGCTACGATGTCCAGGATGCCGTCGCGGTTGAAATCCGCCACCGCGGCGGACCAGGCATAGTAAAACTCGTTGACGCGCTGCATCCGGAACCGGGGTGACACCTTCTCCAGGGGAGCATACCTGAAGGCCCCATCCTTGTACGCGATGTTCTTGAAACGCACCTCGCTCGTACCGCCGGCGTACAGCGCCAGCGGCCCGTAGCGGCCGGCCTCCTCGTCCACCGGGCCTTGGGTTGCCTCAATGGTGTCGTTCAGGAACGTCCGGATGGTGGTGGCATCGATCATCACCTCCACCTCGTTCCACTCGCCCGGGTGCAGGCCAGGCCTCGGCGGAGACATGGGCAAGTCCTTGGGAGCAGCAGGGCGGCCGCCACCGCGGGCGCCGGCGCCGCCGCGGGCACCTTCACCGCCGGGCGCCCGCAATGGCTCGCGACTGAGTTCCTGACCGTCCGGACCCAGAGTCACGCGGTAAGTCGCCACGTCTCCCTCGGTGAGCGAAACGAAAATCCCCTTCATGCCTTGCGCGGTCTTCTCGGCACGCAATAAGAGGCCCGTCTTGCACCCGTCGGTGCAGTGGAAAGCGGCGTAGAATGCCGGGTCCTGATAAGAGCGATCCAGCACCAGCCAACCGCCGCTGCCGCCCGGCTTCGCTGTCCCGACGACTTCCCCGTTCTGCGCCTTCCAGTCGGCCTGGCCCAGAACGTGCCATCCAGCGAGGCTCGTAGCCTTGAAGGTTACGTCCGGAATCCACGTGGGACCGGTAGCAAAGACCGGCGCCAATAACAAGGTGCCGATCGCCAGGATTCCATAGGCACACTTATCACGCATGATTGCTCGTCTCCTTTTCAATGTTCGCCGAATCCCGCCGCCGCCGATTCTTACGCGCTGGTCGATGGTCCGGTGTTCGAGCCGTATTTCCGCGCGTAGCCCGCGTTGATAGTGTACTGGTCGGATTGTTTGTCGTACATCCCCACCACCACTGCGTCGGTCGGCTTGATGTTCTCGAAACACTCTTTGAACGCCTGCTCCACATATTCCTCCCGGTCGCACAGGCGGCCGGAGGCCAGAATCTTGTACACAAAGCACGGCTTCTTGGTCTGTTTGACCACTTTGTACATGGCCGGCGGATCGCCGCGCACGAAAAGGTTCCCGTCGCCGTAATACTGTTCTCTGGGACCATCGCTATAGTGAATCACCTCCGCGGGCGCCAAGCCGGGGTTAGCCGCGAATTCCTTCTCCCATTCCGCCTTGGTGCGGCCGTACTTGTACACGCAGCACATGTAGTAATCCACGTCCCAGTTCTGCGATTCCATGATCTCGACGATTTCCGGCCGGTGGGTGGTGACGGCTACCAGCACGCCCGCATCGCGCACGCTCTTGCACCATTCCCGAACCCGGTCGAGCTTGCCTCTTCTCCACCAGGCATCCGTGCCGGTGTCGCCGGCGCCGCCGTGGTGAATGGCGATACATCCGGTCTTGGCGGCGATCTCCCTGGCTCCGCGCCCGGGCTTGATGGATTCGTCCAGCCCCGCCGTATTGCGCGTGGTACACATCATATGGCCGCCGAGCGCCTGGTTGTACGCGGGGACGCGCTGCCCCCCGTCTTCCATGCAGTTGATGCCCGCTTCCTCAGCCCGTTTGAAGCACTGGTTAATCCGATCGGGCGTGTTCCACGCGCGCATCTCCACATCGATCATGTGGGACAGATGCGACAAGCCGGCGACGGGGTTCGATCCGATAATCAGGCGCGAAACGTCGTACTTGCCGAAACGAACCGTCGGCACCTTGGGCTGCGGGTCCGCGTTGGCGCGTGCCGCCAGACCAGACACCGCGGCCAGCGTCCCGACCTTTTGCAAAAAGTCCCGTCGGGAATTCTCGCCCGCCGGGCCCGGTCTAAACTCTGAATTCATTTCGCTCTGCCTCCTTTGCGGCAATAATGGTGCTTAATATCCTATAATACGGTGCTGCGCATGTCAAAGCCGTTCCTTGTCGCGTCTCAGTAAGCTCCGTGGCCCCGCAACACCACGCGAACCGTCTGCAACAGAATCATGCCGTCCAGCCAGGGCGCCCAGTGCCGTATGTAGTGGCTATCGAGTTCCACCCGCCGGTGGTAGTGCGTGTCGTTGCGGCCCGAGACTTGCCACAGCCCCGTCAGGCCCGGCAGCACCTGGGAGTACAGCGCGAAGGCCGGTCCGTACTTGGCCACCTCCTCGCACACGATGGGGCGCGGTCCCACCATGCTCATGTCCCCGCGCAGCACGTTCCAGAGTTGCGGCAGCTCGTCCAGGCTGGTCTTGCGCAAAAACCTGCCGACGCGCGTGATGCGAGGGTCGCTACGCAGCTTGTGCGTGAGCCGCCACTCGCGCGCCAGCTCCGGGTTGCGATCCAGATATTCCTGAAACGCACCGTCGCTGGCCACGATCATGGTGCGGAATTTCCACAGGCGGAATGGGCGGCGGCCGCGGCCCAGCCGCGTGTGGCGGAAGAACACCGGCCCGCGCGAGTCCAGCACGATGGCCAGCGCGATCGCCGCGCCCAGCGGCAGCGCGATCAGGGTCAGCGCCGCGGCCAGCACAAAATCGAAGAAGCCCTTCACTCCTCGCGACCAGCCCATCAACAACGTGCTCCGGCGAACCTCAGGGATGGTCGCTGCCGCCCCGCGGCGGGAGTAGCGCCCTCCGCTCAACCGGTCGGGGCGTTCAACTAATTGCAGTGCGTTCGCAGACTGTTTCATACAGTGCGGCCGTCTTCTCCAGCATCAACTCGAAGCGGAAGCGGGCTTCGTAGACAGCACGGCTGGCTTTGCCACATGCTGTCCTCACATCCGCATCCATAATCATAGCGCGAATCGCGGACGCCAATCCTCCCGCCTCCGAGCTGGGTACCAGGACTCCATTGTTCCCATTATCCACTAACTCCGGCAAGCCGCCAACTGCGGAAGCCACAATCGGCAGTCCTGCGCGCATCGCTTCCAGCACGCTTCTGGGTAGGCCTTCGGAGCGGCTCGACAGCACGAAAAGACTGGCCCGGGCCAGCGCCGGCGTGGGATCGCGCTGGTAGCCGAGAAACCGGACGCGATCGGCGATACCCAGCCTGGCGGCCAGCGCCCGGCAGTTCTTTTCGAGCGGCCCGTCTCCCACCAGTTCCAGTTCCCAGTCGAGGTCTTTGAGAAGGCTCATGGCCGCCAGCAGCGCGCCATGGTCCTTGGGTTTCTCGAACCGCGCCACCGACACCACGCGGCACGGCCCGCTTGCCGGTGACGCTCGCAACTCGGGCCCCACGTCGCGCACGCCGTTGTGGATGACGTGCAGGCGCTCGCGCGGCGCGATGTGGCTGGCGAGAGCCAGTTGGCGCTCGGCTTCGCACACGCAGACCACGTCGTGATTCCAGCGTCCCGCGGCGCGCTCCGCCAATAGGACCAGCGTCCGCAGCGGCGCATTGGCGCGCGAACCCACCGAGAGGCCGTGCGGAGTATAGATCGCCGGAATCCCCAGCCGCGCGCAAGCGGCGCGCGCGATCCATCCCGCTTTGGCGGTGTGCGCGGATACCAGGTGGGGCTGGAATTCGCGCAGTGCCGCCGCCACTTCCCAGACTGCGCGCATGTCGCTCCAGGGCGAGATGGAGCGGCGCACGTGCACCAGGGGCCGGAATGGCACGCCCGCGCCGGCCAGCTCGTCCGTCACCGGTCCCGTGCCCCCAATCAGCACCAGCACCTGGTTCCCCCGCGCCTGCATGGCGCTCGCCAGGTCGCGAACATGCACGCTGGCGCCGCCCACGGCGTCGGCGCGCGTGATGGCATAAGCGATTCTCATCGCGGCGCCTTTCGCGAGACCATCACCAGGAACGCCAGCTTGCGGAACACGGCGCTGGCCGCGGCGGGAGCCAACGGCAGGTCGAGCAGCCGCGCCAGCGGCGCCCGCCAGGCAACGTCGCGCAGGCGGAAACGGATATAGTCGGGCTCCCGCGGTTCGCTTTCGAAGTAGACGTCGAATGCGCGAAAGATCTCCCGTCGCGTTCGGTAGAAGGTATAGGTGTCGATCCAGCGCAGCTTGTCCGCGGCCCACTGGCGCGGGGTCGGAGCCTGTTCTTTCCACGTGCCCAGGCCCAGCCCGCGCAAGGCCCAGGTATAGAGGAATCGCGCGCGCGAATCTCTGCGGAAGCGATGCGCCAGCGGAATGCCGATGTGCCCCTCGCGCAGTACGTCGCGTGCCGGAAAGAGGCTGAGCAGCGTCCCGCCGGGCTTCAGCACGCGATTGAGTTCGCCCAGCGTGGCGTCGAGGTCCGGGACATGCTCCAGCACCTGGTTGTTGGTCACCAGGTCGAATGACGCGCCCGGAAAGGGCAGGCAACCGTCGCGGCTTTCAAAAATCGCCGAGCCCAGCAGGCCCGTTTGCGCGGCGCGGATACGGTCCTGAGACCCGCCGTAAAACACATCCGCGCCCACCATGTCGAGGCCCGCGGCGCGAGCGGCCTCCACCAGCGCGCCGGCGCCGCAGCCGAAATCGAGCATGGCCGCCGCGGGGTGGCGCCGCTCGAAGTTCCGCGCGAAATCCAGCACGAAACGGTTGGTTACATCCATCGGCGCATCACACCCGCTCCAGCAGCTCGCGATAGGTGCGTTCCCATTCCCCGACCACCCTATCTATATCGAAACGTTCCACCGCCCGCGCGCGGGCCGCTGTGGCCATTCGCGCGCGCGTCTGGGCCGGCAGCGAGGCTAGGCGCGACATGGCGGCCGCCAGGGCGTCGCAATCCGAGCGGGGAACGACGAATCCGGTCTCCCCGTCGGCCACGCATTCGCGCACGCCGCCGGCATCCGTGGCCACCGCCGGCACCCCGCTCGCCGCCGCCTCCAGCAGCACCATGGGCAGGCCTTCCACCACCGAGGAAAGCACGAATCCGTCGGCCGCATTCATCAACGCGGGCAGATCCTCGCGCGTTCCCAGAAAGCGAGCGCGCGAGTCCACGCCCAGCTCCCGCGCCTGCTGGCGAAGCCGATCGCCCTCCGGACCTTCGCCCGCAAGCAGCAGCACCTCGTCCGGCCGCCGGGCGAAGGCCCGCAACAGCGAAGCGTAGTCCTTCTTCCACAGCAGGCGGCCGGCCGCCAGCCATACGAACCGTTCCTCGATGCCCAGCTCGCGTCGCGCCCTCTCGCGGCGTGCCGGGTCGGGGCGGTAGCGGCTGGTATCGACGCCGTTCGGAATCACCCGTAGCTTGGCGGCCCGCACCGCGCCGTGCGAGCGGTGGCGATCGGCTACCGCTTCGGACACCGCCGTCACCATATCGGCCAGCGGATCCGTGAGCCGGTAAGCGAAGTCGCGCAGTCGCACGCCCTTGGTTTCCCGGCTGCTTTCGGCGACGCTGTGCAGCGTCGAGATCACTACCGGGACGGGACAGAATAGCCGGACCAAGCGCGCCGCCAGGTTCGCATGGAACATGTGGCTGTGCAGAATCTGCGGCCGGAACACGCGCAGGAAGCCCATCAGCCGCAGCAGGCCGCGCGGGTCGGCGTGGCCGGGCCGCATCCCCAGAGAGTGAACCGGCACGTTCTCCGACGCCAACTCCCCGGCCAACGCCGCGGGATCGAGCAGCGATACCACCGCCGTCTCCCAACCGCGCCGGCGCAGGGCCATGGCGCATTGCGCGACCTGCGACTCCGCTCCCCCGCGCGCCAGGCTGGTCGTGAGCAGCGCCACGCGCTTCATGATTCCGCTCTCCGCGCGCGCTGTTCGAACAATTCCGCGTACGCGTCGATCATGCTGGTCCGGTCGAAGCGCTGGGCGCGATGGGCGGCCGCGGCGCCCATCCGTTGGCGGCGTTCGCCATCCCTCTCCAGCGCCGCCATCGCCCGGCCCAGTGCGCTCCGGTCGCGGGCCGGCACCAGGATCCCGGTGACGGCGTCCTCCACCAGATCCGGCACGCCGCCTACCGCCGTGGCGACCACCGGCAGGTGGGCCGCCATCGCCTCCAAAACCGCCATCGGAGCGCCTTCCCAGTCCGATCCCAACGCGAACAGGTCGCAAGCCGACAGAAGCTCTGCCACGTCCTCGCGGAGTCCCAGAAAATGTACGCGCGCAGCGACGCCGGCTTGGTTCGCCAACTGCCGCGCCGGTTCCAGCAGCGCGCCCTCGCCGGCCATCAAAAGGTGCGCCGCGGGCACTTCCCGCAAGCCCTCGGCGAACGCCCCAATCAAGTGCAGCGGGTTCTTTTGCGCCTCCAGCCGCGCCACCGATACCACCAGGTAATCGCCAAGGCCGAATCCGTGGCGGCTCCGCCAGGCGGCCCGCGCTTCCGGCCGGAAGCCGCGCCCCACGTCCACGCCGTTGGGAATGATACCCGTCGGCTCGCGCCCGTACAGCCGCGTAAAGGAGCGCGCCACCGCGTCCGAGATGGCCACCGGCGCCGCTCCCGCGCGGAACGCCAGGCGGTGGATGGCGCGGCCGATGCCATCCACTTCCCGTTCGGCCAGGTTGTGCACGGTGTGCACGACTCTTCGAAAGTGCGCCGGCAGAACGTAGCGCATCGCGTAGGAATGCGTGTGCAGCACATCCGGGCGGAAGCTGCGCACCACTTGCGCCAGCTTGCCCCACATCCTCGGGTCCAGCCCCCGCCGCTTCCCCAGATGCCAGACCGTCACGCCGCTTTCCTCGAGCGCCGCCTCGAAGCCTCCCGAAAACGGATCGTAGAGGGAGACCACCGCGGTTTCAAACCGCGCCCGGTCCAGGCCGCAAGCCAGCGACACCGCTACCTGCTCCGCGCCGGCGCGTCGCAAAGAGGCCACCACTTCCAGCACGCGGATGCTCAATCCTCTCGCTCTCCGGGCACGAAGGCCGTCGCCCAGGCCGTCGAAATCAGGCCGAAGATCAGCCAGGTCGGCTTGCGTTGCTCCCAGGTCAGCGTGGAAACTCCCGCCACCCAGACGGCCAGCACCGTAAACCACAAGGCCCGCTCCGAGGGACCCAGCATCCAGGCGAACAGCGCCACGGTTACCAGCAGCAGGCCGAACAATAGCGCACCCGGAACGCCGGTCTCCACCAGAACCGACAGAAATGTGTTGTGCGCCGTGTATGGCATACCGGGTATGGGAGACGTGCCCAGCCAGGGTTTCACCGCCTCCGGAAAGGCGGCAATGCCCACGCCCTGCGCCCAGTTGCTCTCGAGCACTCGCAACCCGGTTTTCCAGATCCTCGTGCGGCCGTGGAAAGTCCCCGTGAAAGCCTCCTCCGGAAGCGTCGCCAGGCGTTGCCGCGAAGTTTGCGGCGCCAGCCGGAAGGTGCCCAGTATCAGCAGCAGCGCCAGGGCAGCGCCGGTGGCCCTTTGTGCCGTGCCCGCCGCGCGCCACGTCAGCGCGGAATAGAGGAAGGCCACGCACGCCGCCGCCAGCGCCGTGCGCGATCCCGTCAGCAGCAGCCCCGCCATAATCAGCGCAGCCGCCACGCGAACGGCCCACGCCGCGCGCCCGCGGCTCGATGCGGCCATGTGGAGGCACATCGGAATGGCCAGCGCCAGCGTGACTCCCATATCGTTCGGATCGAAACCCGGAGCTGCGTAGCGGTTGTAATACGTTTGCTGCCCCAGCGTATAGCGCGCCACGGTGAGCAGTGAAGCGGCCGAAGCGCCGGCCACGTAAGCGCGCAATAGCCAGGTCTGCGCCCGGCGCGTGCGGCAGCACTCCCACACCACCCACAGCATGCCCAGCAGTTGCGCCATGGTGGCGGCGCGCGCTACTGAGGCGGGGCGGGAGATGCTCCAGACCACCGTCAACACGCACCAGGCCACGTAGGCCGCCGCCGCCAAAAGCGCCGCGTTGGGCCGGCGCACCCTCCTGGTCCAAATGGCCAGCGCCAGTGTCACCGCAAACGCGGCCAGGCCGAACGTGCGCGAGATAGAGCCAATATCGAACACCACCACGCTCTTCTCGAGCGGCAGCGAAAACACCAGCAGCCAGGCCAGCGCCCAACCGGTGCGTTCCAGCCCCGCCTCGACCGTCGCTTTCAAGCCGCCACCTCCCGCAGGGCGTGGCGCAGAATGATCAGATCGCCCGCAATCTGCACCACCGCTGCGATGGCCAGCGCCAGCGCGCCGCCGGAGAGACCCCAACGCGGCACCAGCAGCCAGCTCGCGATGCCCGCACTCACCGCCACCGCCGCGTGCAGCGGCGCCTGCGGCACGAACGAGCGCGTGCTCGTGATCACATAACCCAGAGCGCCCGCCGTGTAAGTGCCGATGCCGGCGGCCATCACCCACACCAGCAGGCCCGCGTACGCCGCGTAAGCCGGACGGTAGATCCAGCCCAGAAACCATGGCCCCAATAAGGCTGCGGCGGCCACACCGGCCGCGCCCAAAACCAGCGCCATTCCCGCCAGTTGCCAGGCGAGCCGGCCGAAGGCGGCCCGGTCGCGCGCGCTCGCATACCGCGCCAGCCGCGGTGTAGCCACTTGCCCCAGCGCGTTCACCGCCGTCGATCCCACCCCCATCAGAGCCGAGACCGCCGCAAATGCGCCCAGTGCGCCCGCGCCGAGCTTCTGTTCGATGGCATAGCGCGGAAGGCTGCTCGTAAGAGCGATCAGCATCAGCACCGCGCCCAGCGGCAGCGAGGTGCGCAGGATGCCCGCCTGCACGCTCACGCTGCTCCGTTCCATGGATTCTCCCGCGGATGCCACCGGAATGTCATAGGCCAGTAGCACCCCAATCCGCACCGCCGCCAGCGCCACCACAGCCCACACCAGGCTGCCGGTCGCCCACAGCACCGCTCCCAATCCCGCCACCGACAGAATGCCGCGGGCGGTCATGGAATATGCTACCTGGTCCATGCGCTCGCGCCGCTGTAGCAATCCGTAATAAACATCGCTCACGTTTTCCGCGCTCAGCGCCACGCCGAGGACCATAATCACGGCCGCGCTCTCCCGCCCGCGCTCCGCCGCCAGCGCCACCGCGGCCATGGCGGCCAGGCCAATCGCAGTGGTGCCCAGGCGCACCGCCAGGTAATCGCCGAAGGGATGGCGGCGGTCGGTATCGGTGGCCAGCACGGAACGCAGGTTCAGGTGGGAAAACATGGCGATGGGCGTCACCAGGGCCAGCGCAAACGCATATGCGCCGAGCATCTCGCTCGTGCCTAGCTTGGTGATGAGCACCAGCAAGACCCACTGGCTGCCGGCCAGGACAATGTTGCTGCCCAGGGTGGATGCGAAATTGGCGCGCAGCGAGACAGGCGTCTCCAACGAACCCCTCAATCTATCACACTGCCATCCGGCCCGCGCTTTGGCCGCGACGCATGTTACGATGTGCCCGTTGAACCGACCGATCACTCGCAGCCTGGCGATGGCAGCCTCCGTGGCCGTGATTGCCTTGCTGGGTTATTTCCTGTTTCCGGGCCACACCTATCTTCAGGCCGATACCCTCATCTACGTCCCCACCATCCAGCGCGCGCAGAATCCCTCTCTGTTTGCGCGCGACATCATGGTGAACCACCCGCGCGCGGCCTACACCATCTACGACGGGACGGCTGAGTTTCTCACCCGCGCCACCGGTCTCGACCTGGAAACCGTGCTCGCCGCAGAGCAGCTTGTGTTTCGCGCGCTGGGCGCGGCGGGCGTGCTGCTGATCGCCCTGCGCCTGGGGTTCGGCTTCGCCCCCGCGTGGTGGATTGCCGCCACCGTCTCGCTGAGCGCCACCATTGCCGGACCCACCGTGCTCACCGTGGAGTACGAGCCCATCCCGCGCGGATTCGCTATTGGGCTGATCCTGCTGGCCACCGGCCTGGCCGCGCATCGCCGTTATCTCTGGGCCGGCATCGCCGCCTCGCTGGCCTTCTTGTTTCACGCCACCACCACTTTGCCGTTCTGGATCGCCGCCGCCGTGCTGGTGGCGCGGCGCAGGGATGCCGTGGCGTTACTGGCGCCGCTCCTGCCCGCGCTGTTGCTTATGCTCGCCCTGGCTCACTTCCAGCCGCCGGGCGCCCAATCGGCGTCGCTCTTCCACCGCCTCGATCCCGCGCGCGAAGCCATCTTGCGCGCCCGCGCCAGCTACGTGTTCGTGTCTACCTGGCAGCCATGGCAGTTGCTGGATTATGGAATCGAAGCGGCCATCGTGCTGCTGGCTGCCTGGAGAGCGCGCCGAGCCTTGCCCGCGCCGCTCGGCGCATTTCTCTGGGTGATGCCCGCTTTCGGCCTGGTCGCGATTCCACTCTCCTGGGTGTTGCTCGATTGGCAGCGATGGGCATTCGTTCCGGCATGGCAGCCGGCGCGCTCGGTGCTTTTTGTGACCCTCGGGTTGCAGATTGTGGCCTCCGCCGCGGGTGTGCGCGCCGCCCTCGAACGGCGGTGGCTGCCGGCCATCGCCTGGCTGGCGTTGGCGTTCGCCCTGGTAGTGAAGCACGCCGTTCCAGGACCGCCGCTTCACCCGGCTCCGCTGGTCCTGGCGCTCGGTCTGGCGTCAGTCGCCCTGGCTGCGGCCTCGGCACCGCCCAAGTATCGAGCCGCGATACTCGTGCTGGCCGGATTAGTCCCCTTCTTCGCCATCGAAAAATCGGGCCTCGTCGAGAATTATCAGCCCCTGCCGCGCGCCGCCATCGATTCCCTTTCCGCCTGGGCGCGCGCCGCCACCACTCAAGACACCGTGTTCCTGTTTCCGAACGCCCGCAAGGATGTTTCGCCCGCGGTCTTCCGCGTTCGCGCCGGGCGCGCGCTTTATGTGGATTGGAAGGGCGGCGGCCAGGTGAATTACCTCCCGGACTTCGCCTTGGACTGGTGGAAACGTTGGGAAGAGACCCGCGAAGGCCGCTGGAACGTGAGAGCGGCCGACCTGCCGCGGATCGCCGCCATGGGCGTGGATTACGTAGTAGTTCCCGCCGATCGGCCCATTCCTGGCGCGGAGCCTGCATTCATGAACCAGCGCTACCGGGCGTACCGTGCGCGAACTGGCGAATGAGGCCGATGGCTGCTCGATGGCCTAGCCACCGCATCACCCCCCATTCTTGCGGCCGGATATGGGATAATGGCATCCGGATTAGGAGGTTTTTCATGGATCAGCCTCAGCCGCAGGTTTCGCGGCGAGATATGCTGCGCAAGGCCGGCACCGCTGGTGTGGCTGCCTTTACCTTCGTAAGCCCCGGAGCAGTGCGTGGCTCCGACGCCAATTCCGCCATTTCGGTCGGACTGATCGGAGCGGGCAACCGGGGGACCTACGACGCGTCCATCGTCCACGCCGACCCCCGCGCGCGCATCACCGCGGTCTGCGATCTTTTCGACGACCGCACCGAAGCCGCCATACCCAAAATCAAAGTCGAGAAACCGGCCGTCTATCGGGACTTCGAGAAACTGCTGGCCTCCGACGTGGACGCGGTAATCATCGCCACGCCGCCCTTCGAGCACCCGCGCATGTTGGCCGCCGCTGTCCAGGCCGGCAAGCACGTCTACTGCGAAAAGCCGGCGGGCGTGGATCTGGAAGGTTGCAAAAAGGTGATGGCCACCGGGCGCGCAGCCGATCCCAAAAAGTGCCTGTGGTTCGGATTCCAGCAGCGCTACGGCCCCGTGTACCTGGAAGCCTACAAGCGGCTGAAGGAAGGACGCATCGGGGAGCTGGCCAACGCGCGCGGCTTCTGGATCGACACCAACCCGTTCCAGCGCGTGTCCTACCCCGACCCCAAGGTTGACAAGCTGCGCAACTGGTTCTGCTACCGCGACCTCTCGGGCGACTTCATCATCGAGCAGGATTGCCACAACCTGGACATGTTCCATTGGTTCCTGGGCGGGCTGCCGCTGCGCGCCGTGGGCTACGCCGGGAAAAAGCTGCGCACGGATTTCGAAATCTACGACCACCTCTCGCTGTCGTTCGAGTTCCCCGATGGCATCCACGTGAACTTCGAGGCCAACCAGCTCAGCCCCACCGGATTCAAACGGGTGGGTGAGGAATTCACGGGGACCAAAGGAGTGCTGGCCACGTCACGCGCCAGCCTGGTACACACCAAAGGGCCGCGGGATGTGGAGACCATCCCCATCAAGCGCGACGTGACCATCGATGCCTTCGAGGCGTTTCTGTCGCACATCCAGAGCGGCGAAACGGTGAATATCGCGGAGCAGTCGGCACGCAGCACGATGATCGGCATTCTGGGGCGGACTGCCCTCTACAAAGGCCGCGAAGCCACTTGGAAGGGCGAATTCGGCTCGGTGTAACGCCGCCTAGCAGGCCTCCATGGTCCGCGGGTCCACGCGCCGCTTCAGCTCAGCCGAGAGCTGGCCCGCGAAGTACATGCGCAGCGACTTGAGGTTGTCCCGGCCGTTGGTCAGCGCGGGACGCTTCTCGTGCACGGACTGCATGAACTCTCCCATCGAGCCGATAAAGCCGCCGATCGATGCGCACACGTCGTAACAGGGCTTGATGAAGACCTCCCGGTTGGTGGGATCGTCCGGCAGCCCGTAGGTGATCCAGCCGATCTCTTTGGGCCAATCATAGGCGCGCACCTCCACCAGATCCGGCGCCCAACGCGAGGTCGGGTTCCACCGATGGTTGGCTCGCACCGCGCCCTTGTCCGCCCATACCCGCAGCGGCGTCTCGTTGCGGAAGTTGTCCGCGTTGTGGTACTCCACGTAGTTCGAGACCGCGCCGCCCGAGAACTCGATCTGATAGAGCGTCGCGTTGTTGCGGTTCGTGCCGTAAATCGAAGTCGCCTCGCCGCCCGCCAGCCACCGCACCGAGTCCAGCCCATGAATCTGCCAGGCCATCACCACGCCCTCCGTGTTGAAGCCGAACGGGGGACCCTCGATCGAGATGTTGGCGAACTGAATGTAACCCGGGTTGCCGAAACGCTCCGGCGTCAGCAACTGCTTGGTCACATAGATGGCCGGATCGAACCGCAGGTTCTGGTTGACCGCGTACGGAATGCCCGCGTCTTCCGCAATTTGAACCATCTCTTCGGCGGTCTTCAAGTCCGTGGCCATAGGCTTGTGCATCATTACCGCCTTGCCGGCCTGGGCCGCGTCTCTCAGAATGTTGACGCGCGCCGCCATCATCGAATGGTCCACCGCGCAGTCTATAATGGCGACGTCGTCGCGCCGCAGTAATTCACGATAATCCTCATATACATGCGGGATGCCGTCGAGCTTCGCAAGTTCTCTGCGATCCGCTTTGATGTCGGCGGCGGCCACCACGTGGTAACCAGCCAGCCGGTAAGCGGTCAGGTGTTGCGCCCGGACTATCCCGGCATAACCCACGATACCGATGCCATAATCCAGCTTGTACGTTTCGAGAGGCGGCCGGAATGGCGGCCATTGGAAATCATTGAGTAAGTGATTCGGCATAGTCTTCCTCAGTCGTTTTGGTGTTTGCGTGGAGCGCTTATCGGTCGGGTCACTGGGTGAAGGTTGCCAGGACGACGCCTCCAATCATAACCAACACTCCCAGTACCTTGGTCAGCGTGATAGGCTGCACGGGCGTGCCTAACCAGCCGAAATGCGACATGATCAGGCCGCCCAGCACCTGGCCAGCAAGCAGTTGAATCATGACCGCGCCCGGCCCCAACCGGGGAATCAGCCAGGCAATGCCAAACACCAGGGAAGACCCCAGAATGCCCGCCGTCAATAATACGGGATGAACGTTTTTCAAGGGCTGCAAGGCGCCGGTCTCCCAACCGGTCAGGCCGATGATCACGGCCCACAACGCGCCGATGCACCAAAACAGGGCGTTGGCCACACGGGCATTGTTTAACACGGCGCCGACCTTGCCATTCATGGTCAGGTGAACCGCCAGAACAACTCCCAGAAATATCGTGAAGATATAGAGATAGACCTTCATAGCGTATCCTTCAACCATCCTTTCTTGCCGCGGAGCACAGCGGTCGCAGCGGGATCCGGAAGCAGCCGGAGCACCTCCGAGTATAAGCCACTTCGCCGCGCGCCGATGGCGGCGTCAGATTCTCCCCACCGGCTCGCACGCAGGTTCCGCTTCCGAGGCAAGCCCCAGTCTCCGCTTGCATTCCGTCAGCATCTTCGCGGTTTGCGTCGCGCCGACCCTGGCGACACCGATCGACCGGACTTCCAGGAGCGCGTCCAGCGTGCGCACGCCGCTGGCCGCCTTGATCCGGACGCGTGGCGGCAAATGCTCGCGCATCAATTTCAGATCTTCCAGGGTCGCGCCCCCGGGGGCGAATCCAGTCGAGGTCTTGGCAAAATCCACGCTCAGTTCGGCGCAAATCTCGCACAACCGGATCTTGTGTTTGTCTTGCAGGTAGCAGTTCTCGAAGATCACCTTCAAGATCGCTCCGGCCTGGTGCACCGCCTCGAACACAACCTGAATGTCATTGCGGACATAGGCCCAGTCTTCGCTGAGGACCTTGCCGCAATTCACCACCATCTCCAATTCCGCGCCGCCATCGCGGAGCGCCTGTTCCGCCTCGGCCAGCTTGATGGCGGTCGTATTGCCGCCGTGAGGGAAGCCGATCACGGTGCCGGCGGCTACCGAACTGCCTGCCAGCAGTTCCGAACCTCGCTTCAGGAAATACGGCTTGATACAAGCCGAAGCCACATCGTAGTCGCGCGCCAGGCGGCAGCCGGCTTCCAACTCCGCATCCGTCAGAAGCGGGTTGAGCAGCGAGTGATCGATCATCTTAGCGATCTGGCGGTATGTATAGTCCATCGAACCAAAACGTTCCACGCGACCACTCAAGCCGTATAAGACACCATATGGCTCTGCCTTCTGTTATGGCTGAAACCAATCCAAATGTCAACAGGGCCACCTGTGGCTTAGCCAACTGTGAACACGGCAGGCTTTCAGCGATCAGACCACGCAGGTTCATAATTAGCTTTAGAATGAACAATATATACAAGCCATCTGCCGCTCCGCCAGCCTCGGCTTGACAGTGCGATGGTTGGTAGGCGATAAGGGGATTACACATGAGCAATGAAGCGGTTTCCATGCTGGTTAAAGAGCCGATTTATCATCAGCTCACCAATCATCTGCGGCAGTTGATCGGTTCTCCGGCGCACCCGGTCGGCACCAAGTTCCTGACCGAAAGGCAAGTCTGTGAGCGCTTCGGCGTCAGCCGGGCCACCGCCAATAAGGCCTTGTCGAGCCTGGTCTCCGAGGGCCTCCTCGAGTTTCGCAAGGGTGTCGGCACGTTCGTCCGCATCCGCTCCCTCGACTATGACCTCCAGGCATTGGTGAGCTTCACGGAGGAAGCCCTCGCCGTTAGCAAGCGCCCCAGCACCAAGGTGTTGCGATTCGACATTGTGGCGGCCAAGGACGTGCTCGACGAGGTGCCCGAGGTGTTGCAGGTCGGTCCCGACAGCATGCTCTATTACGTCGAACGCTTGCGGCTTGCGGATAACCTTCCCGTGATTTACGAAAGGCGCCATATCGTCTCCGAGATGTGCCCCGGGTTGACGGAGGCGGACCTCGCGGGGTCCATCTACAGCCTGTGGGTGCAGCGCTACGGGCTGACCATTGAGGGAGCGGATGAGCGCATCCAGGGCGTCAACCTGCGGGGCGCCGAGGCCCTGGCGCTGCAGGTCCGCAACGGAGCGGCTGGCTTGCTGGTCCGGTCGGTCGGCTACGTCCCCGAGCATAAGCCTCTGTGGTTCGAGAGCACGCTCTACCGCGGGGACGCTTACGAGTTTCGCAATCGGCTCGGCGGAATTCGGGCGGCCGACCAGACGCGCGGTAGGTTTCTTTAGGCGCCTCAGGATTCCGGCGGGATCTCGTATTCCTGCAAAATCGCTGTCCAAAGACCCTGCGCCTGCAGGATCAGTTTGACGGCTTCGCGCACCGCGCCACTGCCGCCCGATGCCGTTGTGATAAAGTCGGCTGCGCGTTTCACTTCCGGCGCGGCGTTGCTGGGGGCGATCGAAAGCCCCACCCGGTGCATCACGACCACATCGGTAAAATCATCCCCCATATACGCGATTTGCGCGGACTCGAGACCCGCGTCGGCCTTGATCTCTTCCAGAATCGGTATCTTCTCCAGTTTTCCCTGATACACGTAGCGGAAGCCCGCCGTGTCGGCGCGAGCGGTGGTGGCCGGGGAAATCCGTCCGCTGATCAGGCCCGCCATAATGCCCTTCCGCCTCAACCACTGAAGAGCTATGCCGTCCTGCGAATCGAAGCCCTTGGTTTCGGTCACCTCTCCGCCCGGGCCGGTCAGAAAATAAAACTTGCCGTCCGTGAGCACGCCATCCACATCCATCAGAAGCAGCCGGATCCTGGAAGCGCGTTCCTGTACATCCGCCGAGTATTTGGTCATCGATTCTATGATATTCCTTGAGAATCGGGTAAAGACATGCGAAAACCCATTCTCATCGCTCTGGCCCTCGGGGTTGGGACGGCACTTACGCTGCACGGCCAGAATTACACGCTCGGCGTAGGCGTTTACCCCGGCGATCCCAAGGAAAACTTTGCGCCGGCCATGCGCATCGATTCCACCGCCTACCGCAACCTGGCGCTCCACCGTCCGGCCTGGCACTCCTCCAGCTACGATTACAACCTGACCGCCCAGTTGGTGACCGATGGCATCAAGGAAACCGCGCTGCCCCGGTGGATCTCGACCGCGACCAGCGCTCAGGGGGTCCTCGATAAGGTCGAACGCGAACTCTTCCTCGACGGCAATTGGGTGACCGGTGTCGATCTGCCCGGTCCCCATGCCTGGGTGCAAATCGAGCTCGCCGGTGGCGCATCCCCGCTCGAAATCGACCGCATCGACGTCGACGGTTCCGTCCAGTCGCCCTCCGGCGAGCCCGAAATCTGGGCGTGTATCGTCTCCGGCTCCGACGACGGCGCCGCCTGGCAAGTACTCGGCCACGGCGAAGGCATGGCGCGCCCGTCGGGCGATGTACGCCCCTCCATCCGCTTCGCCGCGCCCTCGCGCCACCGCTTCTACCGCGTCGCTTTCTCCGATCCGCGCGCGGTCTCCTGGCGCGTCACCGAAGTCTCACTGTTCCGTGGCGGCCATCCCGTCCGCATCGGCGGCCCGCATCAGTTCTCGAGCGCCTGGAAAAGCGCCGGTGCGGGCGAAGAGTGGGTCTACGTCGACCTCGGCGCCTCCTGCACCTTCGACCGCGTCAGGCTCTACTGGATTCGCCGCGCCGTCCAGGGATCGCTCCAGGTGTCCGCCGACGCCGTCAACTGGAAATCCGTCGCCTCTCTGCCCGCCGCCGGCTCTGCCGACGACTTGAAGCTCGCGCCGCCCGCGCAGGCCAGGTACGTCCGCGTCCTTATGCAAAAGCCCGCCGCGCCCGAAGGCTACATCCTCAGCGAGATCGAAGTTTTCGGCAAAGGCGGCCCTGTCCCGCAGGCCCAGCCCGGCCCACAACCTTCCGAGAATCGTCTCGAACTCGCCGGCGGCGCGTGGCGCATCGAGCGCGATTCGCTGGTCAAAGCGGATGGCCTCGCGCTTTCCAAACCGGGCTTCGTCGATTCCAACTGGATGGTCGCCACCGTCCCCGGCACCGTGCTGGTCAGCTACCTCAACGCCGGCGCCATCCCCGACCCCAACTTCTCCGACAACCAGAACATGGTCTCCGACTCCTTCTTCCAGGCCGACTTCTGGTATCGCAACGAGTTCTCGCTCCCGCCCGCGTTTGCCGGCAAGCGGATCTGGCTGAACTTCGACGGCATCAATTGGAAAGCCGAAGTCTTCCTCAACGGAGAGAAGCTCGGCCGCATCGACGGCGGCTTCATACGCGGCCGCTTCGATGTGACTTCCAAGCTACTCGCTGGCCGGAAAAACGCCCTCGCCGTGCGCATCCTCAAAACCGCCACGCCCGGCAGCATCCATGAAAAAACTCTTCAAACTACCGGCAAGAACGGCGGCGCGCTTGGCGCCGATAATCCCACCTTCCACGCTTCCGTCGGCTGGGATTGGATCCCCACCATCCGCGGCCGTGAAACCGGCATCTGGAACCGCGTCTACCTGGAAGCCACCGGCCCCGTGACCGTGGAAAATCCCTTCGTCAACTCGACTCTGCCCCTCCCCGATACAACCCGTGCCGCCGTCTCGATTGAGGTCACGCTAAACAATCACTCCGCCACGCCAGTCTCCGGGACCCTGCGCGGACGGTTCGGCGACCAGTCCTTCGATCTCCCCGTCACTCTTGAAGCCTCTCAGGCGAAGTTGGTCAAACACACCCTGCAACTCGCCAACCCCAAGTTATGGTGGCCCGCCGGATACGGCCAGCCCAACCTCTATGACGTGAACCTGCAATTCGAAACCGCCCCCAATGCCGTTTCCGACGCTAAGCGGTTCCAGGCGGGCGTGCGCCAGTTTACCTACAGCGAAGAAGGCGGCGCGTTGAGAATGTGGATCAACGGCCGCCGCTTCATTCCCAGGGGCGGCAATTGGGGCTTCGGCGAGTCCATGCTGCGCTACCGCGCCCGCGAATACGACGCCGCCGTGCGCTACCACGCGGAAATGAATTTCACCATGATCCGCAACTGGGTTGGCCAGATCGGCGAAGATGAGTTCTACGACGCCTGCGACCGCCACGGTGTCGTCGTGTGGCAGGATTTCTGGCTGGCCAATCCCTGGGATGGCCCCGATCCCGACGATGATGCCATGTTCCTGCGCAACGTCAAGGACTACGTGCTGCGCATCCGCAACCACCCCTCCATCGGCCTCTACGTGGGCCGCAACGAGGGCTTTCCGCCCAAGCCCATCGACGACGGCATCCGCGCCACGCTGGACAGTTTCCATCCGGGCATGCACTACATCCCCAGCTCGGCCGATGGTGTCGTCAGCGGCCACGGACCCTACCAGGTCCAGCCCACCAAGTTCTACTTCTCGCAGCGCGCCACCCCGAAATTCCACAGCGAGATGGGCATGCCCAACGTCGTCACCCTCGACAGCCTGCGCCTCATGATGCCGGAATCCGCCATGTGGCCGCAGGGCGCCATCTGGGGTCTCCACGACTTCACCGCCGACAGCGCGCAAAACGGCGACAGCTTCCGCGCGCGCATCGAAAAGAGCTATGGCCCCGCCGATAACGTGGCCGACTGGCTGTGGCTCGCCCAGTTCGTAAACTACGAAGGCTACCGCGGCATGTTCGAGGCGCAGAGCAAGAACCGCATGGGCCTGCTCATCTGGATGAGCCATTCCTGCTGGCCGTCGTTCGTCTGGCAGACCTACGATTACTACCTCGAGCCGACGGCCGGCTACTTCGGCGCCAAGAAAGCCTCCGAGCCCCTCCACATCCAGTGGAACGCCGCCAGCGACGACATCGAAGTGGTCAACTACAGCGCCGGCGCAGCACCCGGCCTCACCGCCCGCGTGCAGCTCATCAATTCCGATGGCGTCTTGAAGTGGGAGAAGTCCGCCACCCTCGATAGCGCGGAAGACAGCATGCAGTCGCCCTTCAGAATGGAGTACCCCGCCGGTCTCACGCCCGTCCATTTCATCCGCCTGGAACTCCGCCAGGCCGGGAAACTGATCTCCGACAACTTTTACTGGCGCGGCGTCGAGGAAGAAAACTACCGCGCGCTGCGAACGCTGCCTAAGGTTGCGATTGGCGCGTCCACGACCGCCGAGCGCCGCGGCGAACGGTGGTTCCTGACCACTACGCTCACCAACGCATCACAGACTCCGGCGCTCATGGTGCGTCTGAAAGCCGTGCGCGAGAAGAGTGGAGACCGGATTCTGCCAGCCATTTACAGCGACGGCTACGTGCCCCTGATGCCGGGTGAGAAGCGAGTAATCACGACTGAAGTGCGCGAGGCGGACACCCGGGGCGAGAAACCCCGTATCGTAGGGGAAGGCTTCAACGTCGCGAGCGCCGGGAACTGAAGCGCCGCCCGCTCAGGTCCAGCGCTTACGCGGTGCTATTGCTCAGCCCCAAGCACATTCCTCGACTCGGGTTCCGCCGTAGGGGCGAGAGGAAGACCTGAGCAGTGCGGATTCCGCGCAGAAGGGGGGGCACTACAACTGTTCCGTCGGTATCTGACAGTCACCTCAGCAGCGCAGCCAGAGCAGGCAAGAATGGAGCTATGACGGTCATATGCGCAGCCGCTTGGATCATGAACGCCCCGTATCGCTCGGTGAAGTTCGGCGTGCCGTGCGCCTGCTCCATTTCCTTTAGCGCGTTGATGACTTCCTTGAGTTCAAGTTGAGAACTTGCGTGCTCCTGGAGAGCCTTAAGCACATCTGCAAAAACCGTGGGCGTGTCAGTGCAGGCGATGTTGATCGAATGATCATGCGAACTCACATTCACCCTAGCGTTGGTGCCAGTCACGTTGTAGGTCACCTTTCCAGCCGGGGCCGCCGTACCCGACCTGTGATACCTAACCTGATAGTGTGCACTGAGGCCCCCAAACTCTCCGCAGTATCTCGGATCATCAACGATCAGTTGTTCGTCTATCCCACTGGGGAGGCGCCGCCTTAAAACATCGCCTACCTCGATGGGTAGGCTGGCGTCTTCGATCAGAATGGATGTTGAACCGACGCAGGCGGTGATGTTTTTGTAGGTTCTTCCGTCAGGCTTCACAAGAGTGAGGTGGTCGGTCGGGAATCCATAGATCTGAGATGCTTGTCTCATTCCCCTTACACTACCACAGTGCCGGCCCATCGCCTCTGTTCAAAGGTGCTTCTTCTTCACTGCACCGAGACGGACACGCCGTTCTGGCTGGTGTTCCCGCCAATCGACACTACAATCGACAGCGCGCCAGACGGCGCATTGGACGGGATCTGCACGTTGATCTGCATCATTCCCGCCACCAGGCCCGGCGCCTCCCCGGCGTACGTATAGGGAACCGATTGGCCTGCGATCCATACCATGATCGGCAGTGCCGGCGCCGGCGTCACCTGCGGCGGCGGCAAGGTCGCGGTCGTAATCGCCCCCGTGACGCTCGGCGGGTTGGTCTGGCCCTCACCCGTCATGTACACCTGTGCGATGCTACCCTTGGCCGCCCGATTCCCCGGCCCGTTCACGCTATTGTCCTGGTTCAGGATAGCCCCCGGCCCGCTCCCCGACGCGTTCTGCGTGAACAGCCCCGGCACCGTGGTCGTCGTGGTCAGCTGGTACGCATTGGAAGTTTGTCCCGCGTACTTGATCCACACCGTGGGGCTGACAACGGGCGCCATCTCATACGGCACCACCGCCGACACCTGTGTGCTGCTGGCGTAAATCATGGGAGCGGCGATGCCATTGAACAACACCTGCACGCCGCCGATGGTCGTCGTCAGCTTGCCGGTAGCCGGGTCCGTGGTCGCGGATGCTGCCGCGGCCGGTCCGATGTTCGTGCCGAAGATCGTGACCAACTCGCCTGGGGAAACCGCCCCAGCGGTGTAGCTCGCCGCGTTTGTCACGCCCTTGATGGTGGGCAGCGGGGCCGGCGCCGCTGCTGCCTGGGTGACGGTGACCGAGACGCCCGCAGCCGAAATCGTCGCGCTCAGTGCGATGCCGGAGTTGGGGGCGACTACGAGAGTAACGGAGCCCGAGCCTGTACCGGAGGACGCGCCTGAGACCGTGATCCAGCTCGGTAGGCCGGAGACTGTCCAGGGACAGAAGGCGGCGGTTTGGACGCTGGCGGTCAGGTCACCGCCCGAGGCTGGCGCCTGCAACGAAGCCGGTGCGACCGAGTAGGTGCAGGACGAGCCGGTTGGCGTCAAAATGCGGATGCGGCTGTTAAAGTAGTCGGCGATGTAGAGGTTGCCGGCTCTGTCCACGGCGACGCCGAAGGGTCCATCCAGCTGGGCGCTGGTGGCCGGGCCGTCGTCGCCGCTGAAGCCTTGCGTCCCGTTTCCCGCCACGGTGGTGATCACCCCATTCGACACCTTGCGGACTCGATTGTTACCATAGTCGGCGATGTAGAGGTTGCCGGCGGAGTCCACGGCGACGCCGTAGGGATTGTACAACTGGGCGCTGGTGGCCGGGCCGTTGTCGCCGCTGAAGCCTTCCGTTCCGTTTCCTGCCACTGTGGTGATGACACCGTCCGAGACCTTGCGGATGCGGTTGTTATCAGCGTCGGCGATGTACAAGTTGCCGGCAGAGTCCACCGCGACCCCGGAGGGACTGTACAACCGGGCGCTGGTGGCCGGACCGTTGTCGCCGCTGAAGCCATACGTCCCGTTTCCCGCCACGGTGGTGATCACACCGTTCGAGATCTCGCGGATCCGCTCGCCAGCGAAGTCGGCGATGTAAAGATCGCCAGCAGAGTCCACGGCAACCCCGGAGGGAGTAACCAATTGGGCGCTGGTGGCCGGGCCGTTGTCGCCGAGGGAACAACACATCCCGCCTCCGGCCACGGTGGTGATCACCCCGCCGAAGACCTTGCGGGTGCGGTTGTTCAGGGTGTCAGCGATGTAAAGGTCGCCGGCGGAGTCCACCGCGACCCCCATCGGTTGGTACAACTGGGCGCTGGTGGCCGGGCCGCCGTCGCCGCCGTAGCCTGCCGTCCCGTTCCCCGCCGCGGTGGTGATGACCCCGTTCGTGACCTCTCGGATGCGGTTGTTACCAACGTCGGCGATGTAGAGGCTGCCGGCGGAGTCCACGGCGACCCCTTGGGGGTAGTTCAGCTGGGCTCTGATGGCGGCCGCGCTGTCGCCGCTGTAGCCATAGGTCCCGCTCCCCGCCACGGTGTAAATGGTGTAGGTCTGGCCAAACGTGGGGCAGGACAAGACAGAGGCGAGAAAAACGGCAGGCAGCAGACGCATTTTAGAAACGCCTCCTGGGGCAACTCGCGTAACCGGCCTATAGTTTACCACCAAGCGAATTGAGGCAAAACCGAGCTGCGCAATCGGCGCTGCCGGCCGCTAATATCGTCCGACTTTAATCGTGCTGCGAGCGGTCGGGGCTCGAAAAGCTGGCAGACGGCTCTCCCGCCCGGCTCGACGAGTTTGGACGGATCACAGTTCGACCCCTCATGCTGGTATAGTTTCCATCAGGTGGGTTGATATGACAAAATACGAAGAACTATGCGGAGCCTTTCACCAATGCTACAGCGAGGACGTCACCTATCGTGAGCGATCAGTCTTTTTTGTCGCCCGAGTGCTCACAGGATTCGCATCATACATCGGTGCGCCCGCTGGCCGGGTGAGCTTCCTGCCGCCCGAGCAGAAAGACTCGGATGCGACATACACCCCGCAGGGTGCAGCGGAACTGGAGGAAGACGGCTGGTGGGCCGCCAACGTTCGATTGACGCTTACCCAAGGAGAAGGCATCTTCCCGGAACTCCCTGTGGTGTTCCAATTCCGCGTGCTTGCTGGGCCCGACAAATTCACGGTTCGGCTCGGGAACAGTGATCTGACCCACACGATGTGCGAGGGCGATGCGGCGGCGCTGGAACCAGTTTACGAAGAGGCACACCGGCGAGCGAAGGAATACTTTGCTACGCGGTTCCAGCGCTTCGTGGACGAGGCGAACCAAAATACCCCACGAAAAATCGGCTTTCTGTGAAGAAACTCGGCGGCATAGCGCGCCGGTGCGCGCCGCCCCCCTCACGGCACCAGTTGATAGCTGACGAACGCCAGCCTCAGCCCATCGGGCGACCACGACGGCACGTTGATCGTTCCCTGCCCGCCGAACAGCTTCGCCAGCACGCTGATTCTCCGGTTCGCCAGCGTCATGATGCGCAGCATCACATCCTGGTTTTCGGGATGCCCACTCACGCCCTTTTCATAAGTGAGAAACACGATCCGCTTCCCGTCCGGCGAGAGGTGCGCGAACCAGTTGTTGTACCCATCGTCGGGAGTCACTTGCTCCTGCTCGCTCCCGTCCGGCTTCATCCGCCAGATCTGCATCAGCCCGCTGCGAATCGAGTTGAAGTAGATGTACTTCCCATCCGGCGAATACTCCGGCCCGTCGTCCAGCCCCTCCGCCGTCGTCAGCCGCGTCTCTTCGCCGCCCGCCGCCGGAATGGTGTAGACATCTAAGTTGCCGTTGCGGTCTCCGCAGAATGCCAGCGTCTTCCCGTCCGGCGACCACCCGTGCAGATATGATGGCGATTTCGCCGTCACCTTGCGCGGGGTCCCGCCGCCGATCGGCACCACATAGATCAGCGACCGGTGCTCTTCCTGCGATTGGTCGCTGATCCCCATCATCGTCCCGTCCGGCGAGATGACGTGGTCGTTGTTCACCCGCGTGGCGATTCCCGTGTCGATGGTCTCCGGCTTCCCGCCATCCGCCGGTATGCGAAGCAGCCGCCCGCCTCCGTTGAACAGCAGCATATTGTCCTTGGTCCAGTTGGGCGCTTCGAACCGGCCCGGCGCCACGTAGACCACGCGCGCGTCCGTGGATGACACGGTGATGGTCTCGAGCGTGCTGTACAACTTCGGCTGCCCTGTGGCCGCCGGCGCCGGCGTCACCTCCACGTTGCGGAAAATGGCCGTTTCCGTGGCGTCCTTGTTATGGGCGCTCAGCCCGATCCCCACGTAAAACGGGTCCTTCAGCGCCACCTTCATCGATCCGCCCGCCAGGTGCAGTTCCTCGCCTTCCCCGGCCACGGACATATAAAAGTACGCTCCCGCCTTGGTGATCCTCACCCGCCTCGGCGCCGTCACGATGGCTTGCACTTCGTGCGTGGCCGCGCCCTTCTCTTCGCGCGATTGCAGCGAAGTCAACCCGACGGCGTGCACCGCCGCATCGGCGTACGCCGCGTCCCCGTCCAGGCTCTGCCGCAGCATCAACACCGCCTTCTTATGCGGCTCGCCGGTCGTGGTTGTGAAAGCCACATCCGCCGTCACCGACACATCGCCCGACACTTTCTTCCAAACGAACTGAAACGCGTCCGCCGTCCCCCAGATGTTCTCCCCGCTGGCCGCAATGCGATAGGTCTTCTGGGCTGCGTCATATTCGACCGACCCCGGATGCAGCACGATGCCCACGTCCCCGTGCCCTTCGAAAATTCCCGGTTGGGCAATCATCGCCGGCGATAGCATGATGGCCGCCACCATCATCCGAGCCGCGTATCTGGTTCCCATTCTCAAATCCTCCCGCTTGCCACTGACTGGTCCGGCAACGACTATACCACGCCTCTCACTCGCGCTAAAATCTTCGTTGATGATTCGGACTACCGGCTCGATTATTCTGTTTGCGGCCTTCGTTGCCGCGGCGTTCGCCCAGCCTGAGGTTATGGCTTGGGGCAACCTGACCGGCCTGCGCGTCGATGGCCACCTCCTGGAACTTGCTACCAGCATGTGCGTCGCTCAGCCCGAACTGGCGGGGGTGAGTTGCACCGGCCGCGAGAAACAGCAGAACAGCTACTCCCGCAGCGGCAAGATCGAAACCGTCACCATACAGATGCGCCCCGCCCGCGAGTTCCGCGACCCGCAGCGCGCCGGCTGGGTGATGGCTGCCACCGAAGTGGTGGAAGACACCGGCCCCGCCACCGCCAGAATCGATCTCGAGTTCACTTCCCCCAACGAGGCCGATATCGGCGGCGCTTTCCTCGGCATCGAACTCCCTGCCCCGGTCTTTTCCGGCGGCTCCGTCGAGCTCGTTGGACCCGACCCGACCACCGCCGCACGAACGTCTCTGGCCGCCGGCCCCGCCGATCAGAATGAGTACTTGCGCGCCACCGCCACGGGCGCGCTTCATATCCCGCACCCGCCAGATCGAGGTGACGTTCAACGAGCCGACCCAGATCATCGTCCGCGATGACCGCCGCAAGGGCAGTTACAACCTCCAGGTCCTGCTCGCCGTCCTCGCCGGCAAAACCACCGCCGGCCAGACCGGCAAGAAGAGCTTCTCCATCAAAGTCACCAGCGAGATCGACAAGAACCCGGTCGAAATCACCCTCGATGCCTCGCATCCCGGCCAGATGTTCGATGGTTTCGGCGGCAACTTCCGCCTCCAGAACGCTCGCACGGACCCCCAGGTCATCGACTACTCCCTCGACAACATCCGTATCGCCTGGGGCCGCGTCGAGTTGCCCTGGTTCCTCTGGCACCCCGATGAAGCCACCGATCCTCTGGCCGCCGCCCGGGCCGGCAACATGAATCCGCGGGTTCTGCAAGCCATGGAGATGGCCCGCAGGCTCGCGCAAAAAGGCGTGCCCGTCATCGTCAGCGCCTGGCACCCGCCCAGTTGGGCCGTCCTCGGCAGGGTGCCCTCTGGGCCCGGGCCCGGCCCCACTCCTGGCGGTGCAGCCGGGGCGCCCCCTGTGCCCGCCCCCCCGCAGCAAGAGGGCCCGCGCGGCAATCCCCTCAACCCCGAAAAGATGGCCCGCATCAAGGACTCCATCGCCGGCTACCTGCTCTTCCTCAAGGAAAAATACGGCGTCGAAGCCGCCCTGTTCAGCTTCAACGAATCCGACCTCGGCATCGATATCCGCCAAACCCCGCGCGAGCACGCCGAACTCATCAAAACCTTCGGCGCATACTTCGCCGCCAAGGGCCTCGCCACCAAGCTTGCGCTGGGCGACACCTCCGACGCCAACCCCATCGATTTCATCAAGCCCGCCATGCACGATCCCGAGGCTGTCAAGTACGTCGGCGCGGTCGATTTCCACTCCTGGCGCGGATGCACCGACGAGATCCTCGCCCAGTGGCGCGATGCCGCCCGCGAGATGAACGTCCCCCTGGTGGTCGCCGAGGGCAGCACCGATGCCGCCGCTTATCGCTATCCCCAGATTTTCAATGAGCAGTCGTTCGCCCTCTACGAGATCAATCTATATCTGCGCATCCTCTCCATCGCCCAACCCAGGTCCATCCTCCAGTGGCAGTTCACCGCCGACTATTCCGTCCTCGCCGGCGGCGGCATCTTCAACGACAGCGGCCCGCTCCGCCCGACGCGCCGCTTCTGGAATCTCAAACAACTGGCGTCGACGCCCCCGCGCTCCTTCTGGCTCCCGGTGGCCTGCGACAAACAGCCCAACCTCACCTGCGCAGCCTTTGGCAACATCGCCGAGGGCATCTACACCGTCCACATCGTAAACAACGGCGCCACCCGTACCGCGACCCTCACGGGCCTTCCACCCACCGTAAAACAACTACGCTTATGGGTCACGGACGCGCAACGCGGCATGCAAGAGTCCGACCGCATCCCGGTTACCGGCGGCCAAGCCCAGTTTCCCCTGGCCGCCACCAGTTACACCACCGTAATCGGCGCCAATCAGTGAGCCAGACCGGCCCGGGCCGCCGCCGTCGGCGCCTTCGGCAGACTGATCAAGTTAGCCAGTAACTGGTATGCGCCGTCGGTTCCGGCCGGCAGTTGACGCCACAGTCCGAGGCCCACATAGATCCACCGGCCTTTGCCGTACCGTCCTTCAACTAATGACCCGAGCTTCTCTCCCGGATTGTCTTTGAATGAGTCAGTCATCGACACCAGGTCGGTGTACTTAGCGTCCTTTTCTCCGAGGAAATAGAGGCCGCGCTCCTGCACCCATCCGGCCCAGGTCGGCGGGCCGATCTTGTTCGGGTAGTTGAACACCGGGTGCGCCGGCACCAGCACTTTGACGGGGACCGTCTCATCGGCGACGCGGTTCCCGCTCACCCTCGCGTGGTACGGACCGTATTCCGCCTGGTTGAATTCCATCTTGTTGTACTGAACGATGACCGTTCCGCCGCGTTCCACGTAATCCAGCAGGCGGCGATTGTAGGCGCGCAAATCGGCGCGCCGCTCGTACGCGCGCACGCCGGTCACAATCACGTCGTGCTTCGACAGGTCGCCCCAGGCCAGTTCGTCCTGCTCGATGAACGCTACCTTCGCGCCCAATTGTTCGATGGCCGGCGGCACCTGGTCGCCGACGCCATCGATGTAACCCACGTTGAGGTTGGGGGCCACCTTCACGTCGATGACCTTGAGCGCCGTCTCGGCCGGCTTGATCACCTGCCGGCGTTCCACGTGCGGATACTCGATTTCCTGGTATCCGTCGGCGAACTTCTCGTCCCCAGTCGCCGGCGAGGTCACCACCGCGCGCAGCGTGTACTCGCCGGTCTTCACCTGCACTGGAGCGGTGATTTGGAAGCGGGCCGACAGTGACTCGTCCTCATGCGCGAAGCTCAGCGGCACACTCGCGGGAGCGGCCTTCCATCCCGCGGGCAGCTCCAGCGCCACGCTGGCCTGCGCCGCGGCCTTGGTGCCGTTCGTCACCGAAACGTGGATCTCGCGCTCGACGGGTTTCGCCGCGGCTCCCGCGGCGGCCACCGGAATCACCGCCAACTCCGGCGTCACCCTCACCGAGAAAGCTGGAACGACGTTCAGTTCCATCCGTTTGTCGCCGAAGTAGATGTCCTTCACATATCGGAATTCGACCGGCAGTTCCTTGGTGACCTCGACATCCCCCGCCTTCACATGGAAGGTGACCCGAAACGGCGATGGGGCGAACGAAACACCGAACGGCACGCCCGGATCGAAGATGTTGATGGCCGGGTTCGACGGGTTCTTCCAGTAATCGTCGTGGAAGTACGGCGTTGTCGGCTTCGCGCTCTTGGGAATGTGCGCCTCCACCGTGCAAGAGTAAATGCCTTCCTTCTTCACCACCTCCGGCTGGCATTTGCCGGACGTGTCAAAACCGGCGACCGCCACGCTCGTCACGCTCACGTCAACGGCGCCCCGGTTCACGGCCAGAATCGACAACCTCACCGGCTGCCCGGCGATCACCAGCCCGTCGTCGGCCAGCGCGTTGAAGGTAATATAGTGCGCGGCCAGGACGGCCTCTTCGTAATCGCGTTCCTTGTTCCCGAGGCGGAAGTCGATCTCGTACCGCGCCGAGTCGCTCAGCCCCAGCGAGCCGAGCTGCGCGCGCAGCGCCCGCAACTTGGCGAGACCATCCTCGATGGGCTCGGCTGTGCCGGCATCGTTGCCGGCGTCGAACGTGATCTCGGCGCGTTTGGCATCGTTGACGATTGCCTCGAGCCCGGCCGTCAGCGCCTCGGGCGGCTTGGGTCCTGCGAACTGCGCCAACGCGGGCAAGCCTGTGTCCACGCCATCGAACAGCGACGTCTCGTCTTTCCCCTTCTGTCCGGGGATGATGGTCTCCATGAGCTGGTAACCGCCGGGCCCGGGTTGCGCCCCGCCGCGTCCGCCGCCCCGCCCACCGGCCATTCCCGGCAGCATTCCCAGTCCGCCGGTCCCTTGGCACTTGTGCATGCCGCGCGCGTCGCCGCCGATCTCCGCGTAAGTGCGGCCCAGCAGCGGGTCATACGCCGCGGTGTTGACCGGCGCGAGCTTCACCGCTGGCGGTGGGGGAGTTGCCTCGCTGCGTCCTCCGCCAGGGCCGCCTCTCCCGCCGCCGGGACCGCCGAAACCGCTCGCGAAGTACAGCTTCTTCGGCTGCCAGGGCCGAAGCCCTTCCTTCATTTGCTCGGGGTACATGGCGGGATCGCCGGCTGCGCGGAAACCTTCCCGGACCAGGATGGTGGTCGCTTCGTGAGCCCGGTCCCCGCCGCGGCCCTGGATATTCATGGTGAGCACCACGTCGGGGCGCAGGGTGCGGAACAGCCGGACGTAGTCGCCGACAATTTCCTTCCGGCCCCATTTCCCGATCACCTCCTCGGGGTCGAACGAGTAGCCGTAGTCGATGGCGCGCGTGAAATACTGCTCCGCGCCATCGAGGCGGTGTGCCGCCAGCAGCTCGGAGGTGCGCAGCACGGCCATGTCCCGGAACAGCTCGGGGCCGATTTCGTTCTGCCCGCCGTCACCGCGGTTATTCTGCAAGTCGATCGAGCGCAGACCCATTCCGAGCCCGAACAGGGCGAGCACCGCGTTGGTTTCGTCGTCGGGGTGCGCCGGGCACTGCATGAACGTCCCGGAGACGTTCAGCTTACGAAGCGCCAGGCCGAGCCCGATGTGGCCGCCGTCGGGCGCCACCCGCGAAAAGCTCATGCGGTTCTGTGCCACCAACAAGCCGGTGAGACCAACGATGACGGCACTCAGCGCAAGAGCGAACCTGAAGTTCAGACGCATGTGAGAAATTATAACCTTAACAACTTTGCGCACTACTGTTCAGCCCGGATCTCGATCCGGCGCTGGTGAAATGCCTCCTGGTCCGCCAGGACGGCAATCTCGACCGCGCTGTAGCGCTCGGCGGAAATGAACGCGCGCTTCTCCGCCGCGCCGGCGGTCTCGGGCTGGTACATCCAAAGCCAGCGCCGGTAACCGCTGGCGGCCCGCTCGGCCGGGAACACCCGCGCATTCCACAAGCTCCGCTCGGCCGCGTCTTGATGGCCGGGCCAGACCTCGTCCGGGGTGATCCCCACGAGCGCGATCCATTCGAGCAGCGGCCGTCCGCAGAAGCGCGCTCCGTGAGGGATGGTGTCTTTGAACTGGTCGTTGATGCCATAGCAGCGCACGAACCAGACCGCGCCGCCGCGCCGGTCTCGCCCGCACAGCACATCGAGACATGCCTCCCGCGGCAACCGGAGCGGCTCATCCACATCCACCCCCACCACTACGTTCCATCCCTCCAGTTCCAGCGGCGCCCGGAGCCGGCATCCCTCAACCCACGAATCGGGACCCTCAATCGTCGCGCCGCCGGCCATGGAATTATTGATGGCCAGAGTTCCGTGAGCCTGCTCCACCAGGGCCAGACCGCTTTCCACCAACTGCCGCGTGGACCCGAAGTGCAGAAAGCTCGAATCCGGAACAAGCTGCACGTGGAAGGGGATCTCGCGCAAGGCGGGATACACCCCGGCCAGCATCTCTTCGGACCAGGTGGAACCGCTGCCGCGAGCGCTTCGGACATAGCTTTCGACCGTCGCGTCGCCGCCCATGGCGCAGCAAATCTCGCGATACAGGTCCAACCCGTGTTGAAGAATCCAGTCCCGCGCATCGCCGGCGAAGTCGAAGCAGTTGAGCAACAGCGCGGCGGCCGCTGCGTCCAGGCTCATAACGCCGAGGTCCAGCGCTGTTTTTCCAGCGGCATTGATGGCGCCAGCGGCCTGTTGTTCCTCCACCGCCGGTTTCTGCAAGTAGAGAGCGATGGAGTCGCCGGCTCCCAGGCAGTAGACTCCGTGCCGGCTGGCCTCGGCCGGCTCGGCGTAGCGGGCCAGCACCGTCATGCCGGGCCGGTCCAAACGCACATTCGAAGCGTCGAAACGCACCAGCGCGTCGCCGGAGGCCACCACGATTTGGCCGCGTCCGGGCGCGCCCTGGGGCAAGCCGAGAAACTCCGGGACCAGCAGATCGAAGAGAGTGGCGGCCAGGCTGGTACGGCTCTTGCCGGGTACGGGAACAAAAATCTTGCCGCAAGGGCCGTAGGCCGGCAGACGCCGCGAATCGCCTCCGGCATGCACGATCAGGATGCGCAGGCCGCGAAGAGTATCTTCGGCGGCTTCGTTCTTCGTCTTCCGCTCGCGCTCGAGCACCTGCGCCAGGCAGTAGACGGTGCTGCCGCCGCTGCCGATGCGCCGGTCTTCCAGATCGGCGGCGGCAAAGGATTCACGAACCTGCGGCAGCAACCCGAGTTCCCGCCGCCACCTAAGCTGAGCTTCATAGGCACTGGCTTGTCTGGCGTTGGACGCCGTCACGATGAGATAGTCCCAGTGACTCATGCGGGGTTCAGAATCCCACTTCTTAGCATGTCTTGACTTTCACCTTCAAAGCCCCCGGAACCGGCTCTTCCGAAGCTATGATGGCGTACCCGCCTCCGCACCCCGAGTACATTGCGCCGGCGTACCGCTGTTGATAGTAACTAAGGATTCGCTTGAGATCGATTTGTATGGTCGGATGTCTCACCGTACTTGGCAGAATCACTTCCCAGCATGTCATGCATTCGTTCATCGAGGCGGCCAGTCCGCGAACGTCCTTCGCCACGATGGCGTCGAAACAGTCTTTGCCCGTCTGTCCCAACTGCCGGATCCATTGTGGGTCCAGGTTCTTGATGCCGAGCGGATTATAACCTTCCGGCCTTTGACTAATCGGAACAAGGTAAATGACTTCTTCCAGCCAGCGGGCTATCTGAGGGTCGCGATTCGACTCGATGTGCGCCGGGAAATATCCGCCCTCGAACTCCGCATCGTAATCCAGCCTGCTGACGCCGGGATACAGCAACCCGATCATGTCCTGTGACCCGGACGGTTCCGTTTTGTCCTGGTTTTCCGCCCGGTAAAGTTCCCTAACCAGCTCCGCCGGGGACCTGTCGGGCACCGTCCCGCCCCACAGCTCCAGCGCGACCTTGCGCGTGCCGGTGGCCATCCCGCAGCGGTCCATTAACCATAGGTTAGGTTCGAGCGAAACCACCACCATCGAGCCGGGCGGCGACAGATTGTGCTTGGATACGAAAGGCTGATCGATCCATCCGCCGGCCAGCGCCATCCGATGCGGCATGTTGCCGATGATCGCGGCGATCGGGTCGCACACGCTCAATCCGTCACCACCGGCCTTAGCTGCCATGCCGCCGCCCGCGGTGCGTTATCCATCGGCTCGGCGGGCACGTCGAAGCTGGCGATGGGGTCGGGGTGCGCGGGATCGAACGGCGCAACCGCGACGTCGTCCGTCAGGAACTTGACGAGCGGCAGCTTGGCTTGCTTGATTCCCTCGACAATGCATTTGGCCAGCTCGTAGCTGCCGTAGTCGGAGTGGTGCGTGGTATCGTTGCCGGCAAACGCTTTGTGGGCCTCCACGGGGCCGAGGGCTTCGTAGAAGGGCTTGCTCATGGCGTTCAAGTCGATGACCGCGGCGTTCTCTTCCCTGCCCGCCTGGCGCACGGCCTCGGGATAGTCGCCCAAGCTGTTGGTGATTTTGCCATCGGCGTCGAAGGTCAGGCGGTTCATCGGCGTCACCAGCACGGGCGTCGCGCCATGCTGCCGCGCTTCGGCGATGAAGCGCTTGAGGTCCGCTTTGTAAGTGGTGAACGCGCCCACGCCCTCGCCCTTCTCCTTCTGGTCGTTGTGTCCCATCTGGATGAACAGGTAGTCGCCGGGCTTGATGACGCTCATGACTTTGTCGAGGCGGCGCTCATTGATGAAACCTCGCAGTGACTCGCCGGATTCACCGTGGTTGGCAACGGCGATGTCCGGCTTGAAGAAGCGGGTCAGCATCTGCCCCCAACTGTTGAATGGCTCGCGCGGCTGGTCGGTGGAAGTGGAATCGCCCGCGATGTAGATGGTGGGAATGCTGTCCGCTTTCTCCATCTCGATCGCGGAAACGGCGGGATGCTGGTTGGTGAACTCGAGGGTGAGCTTGTTGTCCCAGGCGCGCGCTTCCGTAGTCTTCTCGCGGTCCTTCAGCCTGACTTCGCCGCCGGTAGAGATCCGCGGCGTGCGAACGTTGACGATGAACGTGCGGGTCTCGAACTTGCCCGGCGCGGTCCGCACTTTCTCGACCATGAGCCGGCGCAATTCGGCCTTGATGGTGGTAATGGACTCCGTCTGGCGGTCCCCGAGGGTCACGGTCACCTTGTAGTTGCCCTCTTCCGGCACCTTGACCGAGAAGTAGAAGGGGGGCGCGGTGACGCTCGACCCTGGCTCGAACCCGTAGCCGGTTTCATCGGTGTACGCGGTGGCGGGAAGAACCTGGGTATAGCCGGACGCGGGCTTTTCCGGACCGAAATCGAATTTGAAAGTGGTCGCGGGGGTTTGCGCCCCAGCCACAGCGGCCAGGGCGAACCACAGGGGTGCAACGCTTCTCATCATGTGTCAATTCTACTCGATCAGCCGACGGGCAAAGGGAAGGAACAAAACCGATTTCACCGCAGAGACGCAGAGACGCTGAGAGAAGCAATACGCGAAGAAGAGATTGGAGGTATTAGGGCTGGTCCAGGGATTGAGGGCGTACACTCGTGGTTGGGGTTTTAGAGAGCGCGGAGACAGCAGAGATACGAACTGGGGTTGAAGACACTGCGGGCGATCGGGAATGGTTGCGGCGGCCGGGGCCTGAGGGCGAGCCCTCCGGACTTCTCGCCGTGCGTATCCGGCCGCCAATAGTTCGAGCCGCATCTTCGAAGCAGGACGAAACAGGCTGGATGGCCTTTCGAGGTTCGATTCGATGCTTGACTCTCTGATATCCAAATGGGACGGCAATCGAAGCTATCCGCTCTCCACCCGGGTGTTATAGGACCAGTCCTAAGATCTCCCCGCCGACATCCTCTGCTGCCAGGGATTGCCGTTCGGCCGTTGACGGGCCTACGGGAAGTTCAGCACCACCTTAGTTGCAACGCTTGCCGGCCGGCAAGAAAACGGTTGAGGCTGCGCTATGTTGACGCAACCCTTTTCCGATTTCAGAGTAGCAGACGGGTGTCAAGCGGGCGGGTGCCTAGTGTCTGTAAGCTATTGAGAAAAAAGCGTAAATATTTTTCTAGTGGGGGTGACTCAGGTTGCGAATGGCCTCGGCGATCTCCGCCGCCCGCGCCCGCGCGGTGTGCATGTAGCTTTCGTTCTTGGCGATGCTGTCCAGCGTGGGCAGGTACTGGTCCAAACCCACCAGCCGCTTGCGGTCCATGGCCGATTCCAGCAGCAGCAGCGCTTTCAGCACTCCCAGCCGGTCGTACTTGGCGGTGCGCTCCAGTTCGATTCGGTGCTGGGCCGATTCTCCCATGCGCTCGAACCAGTCCGCCAGATCGCGCGCCGCGGGGTCCTCGGAGAAATTGAACTTGACCTCGCTTTTCCGATCGCCATTCTCGTAGCGGAAAGTCTTCGTCCCCATGAAGGCCACCTTCACCGGCGATTCCAGCGGGTGTTTAAAATACTCCAATTTCTCCGCCAGGCCGAACACTTCGTGCGTCTCGGCTTCGGTAAGCCGGTACTTGAGAGGATCATCTTCGTCTGGCGCCTCGCGGTACTCGGCATCTCCGTTCTGGTCGAGCGTCACCTGAAAATAAGGCGGGGCGCTTCCCGGAAAGGATTTGGAATAGAACAGCCGGGGACCGTCGCCGGCGAAAAGAACGTTCGCGAAAAGCAGAATCAAGGACCACTTCATACCGGTTCCCCTCTACGCCAGCTTGCGCCTGGTGGCTTCATGCGTAGCGTGGCAGATGGCCACTGCCAGGGCGTCGCAGGCATCTTCCGATTCAATGGCCTCCGGCAGCCGCAGCAACGACCGCACCATGAGCTTCACCTGGCCCTTTTCGGCCCGGCCATATCCCACCACGCTGGTCTTGACTTCCAGCGGCGAGTACTCCGCCATTTCGAGGCCGGCCTCGGCAATTGCCAGCAACGCCACCCCCCTCACGTGAGCCAGTTTCAACGCCGTTTTGACGTTGGCCGAATAAAACACTTCCTCCACGGCGGCCGATTCGGGAACATGCTCCTGAATCAAGCGCCGCAACCCACCCGCGATTTCCAGCAAGCGTCTCTCAAAGGGCCGCTTCCGATCGGTGCGAATGACCCCCGCGGCCACCATCCGATGATCCAGCCCGTCGCTATCGATTACGCCGTAACCGGTGCGTTCCGATCCGCAATCGATGCCCAAAACCCGCACGCTACTGCGCCAGCGCCTCCATCTCCTTCTCGTCGATATCGAAGTTGGAGTAGACGTTCTGCACGTCTTCGTGCTCTTCCAGCGCCTCGCTCAGCCTCAACATGGCCGCCGCGTTCTTGCCCGCCAGCATGACCAGGCTCTTGGGCACCATGGCAATGCTGGCATCCTCGCCGCGAATGCCGCTGGCTTCGAGCGTCTTTAGGACGGCTTCGTGGGCTTCGGGAGCGGAGAGGATTTCCCACCTGCCACCCTCGTTGCGCAGGTCGTCGGCCCCGGCGTCAAGGACGACGCTCATGAGCTGGTCTTCGGTGATTTTGCCGCCGGGGACGAAAATCTGGCTCTTGCGCTCGAACATCCAGGCCACGCAGCCCTCCGCTCCCATGTTGCCGCCATTCTTGGAAAAGGCATGGCGGAGTTCGCTGACCGTGCGGTTGCGATTATCGGTGGCGACATTCACCAGGACGGCCGCGCCTCCGGGGCCGTAGCCTTCGAACATGACTTCTTCGATCTGCCCGCCTTCCAGCTCGCCGGTGCCGCGCATGATGGCCTTCTTGATGTTGTCGGAGGGCATGCTGGCGGCCTTGGCGGCCAGAATGGCGCTGCGCAGGCGGGGATTGCCGTCGGGATCGCCGCCCGAGCGCGCGGCGATGCTGATTTCCTTGATGATGCGCGTGAACGCTTTCCCGCGCTTGGCGTCCGTAGCCGCCTTCTTGTGCTTAATGGTGGCCCATTTGGAATGGCCTGACATGTGAACCTCTCGGGGCAGGCCCGGCCCCAGCGGCCGGGGAAGACCATGCTATGAATTCGACGTTATGAGGATAGCAGAATCGGAAATCAGGCTCAAGGCGCGCGATACTGGCAGAGAGTGGATTTTGAGAGCGTAGCCGTCAATCTGCGCGAGTCGTTCCGGGCGATCGCGGCCAGCCGGGCGCCCGGCGAGATCCGCGAGTTGCGCGGCGTGAGCATCGCTTCGGCGGGCGTCACCTTCCAGATGTTCAACTCGGCCTTCCTGTCCGCGCCGGTGGCCAACGAGGCGGAGCTGGCCCGGCGCATCATGCTGCCCTCGGTCCATTTCGACGCCCGCGGCCTGGAGTGGGCCTACTGGGTTTGCGAGGACTGGCTGGAAGCCGGGGCGCGCCGGCGCTCGCGGCAGATCTTCGAACGGCACGGCCTGCGTCACTCGGTGGACCTGCCGGGCATGGTGGCGGAACGCATTCCGCCGCCGCTGAAGCCGCTCCCCAGGCTGGAAATCCGACGCGTGGGAGACGCGGGCACGCGCGACGCCTTCTGCGCCATCGGCTCGGTCTGTTTTCATGTCCCACTTCCCTGGTTCCGCGAGGTCTTCGACAACGACTGCGTGTGGGAACGCTTCATCGGCTGGGTGGGATACGTGGACTCGGAACCGGTGTCCACCGCGGCGACGGTGATGGGCGGCGGAGCCGTCGGCGTATATAACGTGGCCACCATGCCGGAACACCAGCGCCGCGGCTACGGCGAAACCGTGATGCGCCACGCGGTGGCCGAGGCACAGGGGCGGCACGGCATCGAGCGGACCATCCTGCAATCCACGCCGGCCGGCCACCGGTTATACGAGCGCATGGGTTTTCGCACGGTGACCAGCGTGGCGGTGTACGCGAGCTGATTGCTAACCCAAGCGCTTAGGAATCCAGCTAAGATAGACTTGTGCCGTAGAAGCAAATTCATGGCATCGCGTGACTATTTCGAACAGGCAAACAAGCGTGCTAAGGACCTGCAGGCGCGCATTCCACGGGCGCTTTCCGCGCGCTACGATCACAAGACCGGGCGGATCGTGATTCATCTCAGTTCCAAGCTGATCGTGAACTTCTCGCCCGGCGATGTAGAAGGGCTGAAAGACGCCCGGCCTTTACAGCTCAACAAGATTGAGATCAGTCCCTCGGGTTTCGGCATCCACTTTCCAGCCTTGGATGCGGATCTCTATGTGCCCGGTCTCTTAGAGGGCTTTCTGGGATCCAAGACGTGGATGGCGTCCAGATTAGGTCAAATTGGCGGCCGGTCGAGCAGCAAGGCTAAAAGGGCCGCTGCCAGGGCGAATGGGAGGCTGGGGGGCAGGCCTAGGAAAGCGGTGGAACGGTAGCGTCGGGGGGCCTCCGGGATGGCGAGGCGGAGAAGTGGACCTGCAGGTCAAACCAGGCGGTCGTATTCGGAGTGACTGCCGATCCAGTACCACACGATTCGATCGTTCCTCCTGACGGCCAGAGCGCGATATTCAAGACCGATGCGAACCGAATAGATGTTATCCTCGCCTTCCAGCTTTTTGAATTGCAGGCCAGGGTGCGCCGGATTGCTCTGGAAGAGACGATATGCGCGCTTGGCGTCCCGTTGCGCGCCAAAGGGCAGTTCCGAAAACAAGCGCCAGAACTGCCGTGTCGTGCGGGACTGCATCAAAGCAGATTGTCCAACGGCAGGGTCTCGCCCCTCTCGTCCTCCTCCAGGGCTTCCCGTGCCATTCGACGAATCACGTCACGCTTTTCGGCAAAGCGCCTCTTCCAGGCGTCCTCATCGGCCAGCGAGGCGAGGATCTGGGACGCAATCGCATCCTGCTCATCTAGGGGCAGTGCGACTACTTTTTCCAGCGCCTTCTCCAACAGCGTCGACATGTCTCAATTCTACCAGCGTACCGAGCGAGCGGCCATGTCATGCACTGAAGGTGTCAGTCCCCTTCAGCCCCAAGAAAGCGGTTGAACGATAGCGTCGCGGTCAGGCTCCTAGCTGACTTCTAGCTGGCGTTTCCTGCGAGCCATTACCACACCTTGAACGAGGTGCTAGAATCCTACCATGTGGATGAAAGAGCACGAATTCAAGATCAAGCTCGGCGGCAACACCTACATCAACGTACCCACGCTGATTGCCTTCAGAGGTGAGCCACTGTTCACTGTGCGTCGGCACGAGGAGAGCGGCCAAGTGGGAATTGACTGTGAAGTCTACGATGCCAACGGACAGAAGATCGCCTCCATCCGCCGGAACAACATATACACCGGCGATCCCCAATCCTCCGAGGTCACGCGATCTGATGACAGGATAGCTCTCACCGACAAGCGAACTGGCTCAATTCTGGCTGATGTGCGAAAGCATGGCCAAGCGCTACCTGCCGAACTGGATGTCTCTGTACGTACCTATGCTCCAGATGGCTCCCTGTTAGACCTCACGCCAGACTATTCAAACATCCGGACAAACGTTTTTGTGGGTTGTACAATCGAGAATTGCTCTGTTGGTATCGGTCTGGGCTGAGGACGCCGTTGTCCCTGCTTTTTGCCCTACCCGTAGACGTGAACTACGCTGGCCCCATCGCCCGCCAACCGCCCCTCACCGCCTCTTCTGTCTTGCCGCGATCAGCTCCTCGATATTGATCAGTTCCGTCGGGTAGTCGCCGGTGTAGCAGGCGTAGCAATACTCATGGCGGTCGTCAGCTACGGCTTTGCGCAGCGAGGCCAGCGACAGGTAGCCCAGCGAATCGGCTTCCACGAAACGGCGGATCTCTTCCACGTTGTGGTCCGAGCCGATCAGCTCGCTGCGCGTGGGCGTGTCCACGCCATAGAAACACGGCGACACCGTGGGCGGGCAGGAGATACGTAAGTGCACCTCGCGCGCGCCGGCCTGGCGCACCATGCGCACGATCTTCCGGCTCGTCGTGCCGCGCACGATGGAGTCGTCCACCAGCACCACGCGCTGGCCTTGCAACAGGTGGCGCACGGGATTGAGCTTCAGCTTGACTCCGAAATCGCGGATGGCCTGGGAAGGCTCGATAAACGTGCGGCCCACGTAGTGGTTTCGGATCAGCGCCGGGCGGAACGGAAGCCCCGACTCGGCCGCGTAGCCAATGGCCGCGGCCACGCCGGAATCGGGGACCGGAACTACCAGGTCGGCATCGGCGGGGCACTCGCGCGCCAGCAGCCGGCCCAGGTTCTCTCGCGATTCCACCACGGCGCGGCCGAAAACCACGGAATCGGGCCGCGAGAAGTACACCTGCTCGAAGACGCATTGCGCGCGTGGCTGCTCGGGGGCGTAACGCTCGCGGGTGATGCCCTCCGGGCCGGCGACGATCATCTCGCCGGGCTCGACCTCGTGCAAATAAACGGCGCCGATCAGGTCGAAGGCGCAGGTTTCCGAGGCGAAGGCGTAGCACTTGCGGCCGCCGGAGATTTCCATTTCACCCACCACCAGCGGGCGGAAACCATGCGGGTCCCGAGCCACGATGACGCGATCCTGCGCCAGGAATACCAGCGAAAACGCGCCTTCAATCTGCAACAGCGCATCGCGCAGCGAGCCGGCCAGGGTCCGCTCGGAAGAGTGGGCCAGCAGGTGAAGGATGACTTCCGTGTCGCTGGATGCCTGGAAGATGGAACCGCGGCGCTCCAGGTCGGCGCGCAATTCCGTAGCATTGGTGATGTTGCCGTTGTGCGCCACGGCTACTCGCCCCTTGTTGCAGGCCACGGAAAACGGCTGGGCGTTGAGCAGCACGGTGTCGCCGGCGGTGGAATAGCGCGTGTGGCCGATGGCCAGTCCGCCGGGCAGCGTGGCCAGCACCGGGCTGGTGAAGATATCGGCTACGTGGCCCATGGATTTGTGGCAGTACATCTGGGCGCCATCGGTGGTGCAGATGCCCGCGCTCTCCTGGCCGCGGTGCTGCAAGGCGTAGAGCCCCAGGTACGCCAGCTTGGCCGCTTCCGGATGGCCGTAGATGGCCACCACGCCGCACTCTTCGTGGAACTTATCGAACATAAGATTCCAGCGCTCCCTCATAGGCGGCTCTCAGCGTTGCGATTTCCCAGGAACCCAGTGTCATGGCGCGCTGCCGGATTTCCATCCCTTTCTCGATTGTAACGCCTACCACGGGCGCCTCGATTCCGTGATTCTCCGCGATGGCCGCGACTTTCCCGGGGTGGGCAGTCGAGATCAGAATGCGCGAAGGCGCTTCGTGAAAGGCCAGCACTTCGGGACGCAGGTCACTCGCGAGATCGATGGCCGCGCCGATTCCCGCCGATCCGAAGGAGCACTCGGCCAGCGCCACGGCCAGACCGCCATCGCTCAAATCGTGCGCGGATTCCGCCAGACCGGCCGCCACAATCTCGCGGATGGCCGAGTGCACGCGCTTTTCGCGGTCGAGATCGAGCTCCGGCGGCAGGCCCCAGAGCTGCTTCAGGATCTCTTTGGCGTAGGTGGTGCCGCCGAAGCGCGTGTCGTCGCACCGGCCGATGCCGCCCAGCAACACCACCGCGCGGCCGGGGTTCCGGAACGGAATGGTAACTGGACCCGCGGTCTTGAGCAGGCCGACAATGCCGAGCACGGGCGTGGGGTAGACGCCTTCGCCCAGTGTCTCGTTATACAGGCTGACGTTGCCGCCGGTGATGGGCGTGTCGAAGAAGCGGCAGGCCTCGGCCATGCCTTCGATGGCTTCCACAAGCTGCGCCATGATCTCGGGGCGCTCTGGATTGCCGAAGTTGAGGCAATTGGTGGCGGCCACGGGCTCGGCTCCTACGGTCGCCAGGTTGCGGCAGCACTCGGCGACGGCCAGGCGCGCGCCCTCGCGCAGCGAGAGGTAGCAGTAGCGGCCGTTGCCATCGAGCGACATGGCTACCGAACCGCCGGTTTCCTTGATGCGCACGATGGCGGCGTCGGTTCGCTCCGGTCCCGCAATGGTATTGGTGCGAACCTGGTAATCGTACTGCTCCCAGATCCAGCGCTTGGAGCAGAGGTCGGCGGACGCCAGCAGAGCCGGCAACGCATCTTGCACAGTGACGGACGGGCCGGCACGCTCCGCGGTCATCGGCGCGCGGAGCAGCGGTTCCGTGTGCGGCCGGTCGTAGAGCGGCGCCTCGTCGGCCAACTCGCGGGCGGGAATCTCGGCGACAACGGTGCCGTGCTGCTTCACGCGCATCTTGCCATCGCTCGTGACCACACCGATCTCGACGGCCTCCAGGCCCCACTTGCGGAACACCCGGAAAACTTCGTCTTCCCTGCCCTTCTCGGCCACCAGCAACATGCGCTCCTGCGATTCGGAGAGCATAATCTCATACGGCGTCATGCCGGTTTCGCGCTGGGGGACGCGGTCCAGCTCGATCTCGATGCCCACGCCGCCGCGGCTGCCCATCTCGCAGGTGGAGCAGGTCAGGCCCGCCGCGCCCATGTCCTGAATGCCCACAATGGCGCCGGTCTGCATGGCTTCCAGGCAGGCTTCCAGCAGGAGCTTCTCCATGAATGGGTCGCCCACCTGCACGTTGGGGCGCTTCTGCTTGGACTCTTCGGTGAATTCGGCGCTGGCCATGGATGCGCCGTGGATGCCGTCGCGGCCGGTGCGCGCGCCCACGTAAATCACGGGGTTGCCGGCGCCGGCGGCCCTGGCGTAAAAGACATCTTCCTTGCGGCACACGCCCAGGGCGAAAACGTTGACCAGCGGGTTGCCGTCGTAGCACGGTTCGAAAATGCACTCGCCGCCCACCGTGGGCACGCCGAAACAATTGCCGTAGTGCGCGATGCCCGCCACCACGCCGCTCAGGATGCGGCGGTTGCGCGCTCCGGTAACTGCGTCGTCCAGGCGGCCGAAGCGCAACGAGTCGAGCACCGCAATGGGCCGCGCGCCCATGGTAAATATGTCGCGCAGGATGCCGCCGACGCCGGTGGCCGCGCCCTGAAATGGCTCGATGAAGCTGGGGTGGTTGTGCGATTCGATCTTGAACGCGATGACATAACCGCCGCCGATATCGATGATGCCGGCGTTCTCGCCGGGGCCCTGCACCACCAGTTTGCCGCGCGTGGGCAGCTTCTTCAGATGCAAGCGCGAGCTCTTGTACGAGCAATGCTCGCTCCACATCACGCTGAAGATGCCCAGCTCGGTGTAGCTGGGCTGGCGGCCCAGAATGTCCACTATCTTCAGGTATTCGTCCGAACTCAACTGGTGCTGCATCACCAGTTCGGGGGTGATGGCGGGGCTCATGCCCGAACCGCCGCGCGCAGCATCGACTGAAAAACCGCCAGGCCGTCGCTCGATCCCATGAGCGGCTCGGTGGCACGCTCGGGATGCGGCATCATTCCCATGACGTTGCGCTGGCGGCTGAGGATGCCGGCGATATCCCGCAACGATCCGTTGGGGTTGCCATCGTAGCGGAAGGCAATGCGGTCCTCGGCTTCCAGCTCGTCGAGCGTTCGCTCATCGGCGAAGTAGCAGCCTTCGCCATGGGCGATGGGCACGCGCAAGGTCTGCCCCTTCTGTGTGGCCGAAGTGAAGGGCGAATCGACCGTTTCCACCGTCAGGCGGACCTCGCGGCAGATGAACTTGAGCCCGCGATTGCGGATGAGCGCGCCGGGAAGCAATCCGGCTTCCACCAGGATCTGGAAGCCGTTGCACACACCCAGCACCAGGCCGCCATCGGAGGCGAACCGGCGCACGGCCTTCATCACCGGCGAGAATTTGGCAATAGCGCCGCAGCGAAGGTAGTCGCCATAGGCGAAGCCGCCGGGCAGGATGACGGCATCGACCGGCCCCAGAGTGGGCGAGTCATGCCAGATGTACTCCACCGGCTGTCCGAGGTTGATGCCGACCGCGTAGAACGCGTCGTGGTCGCAGTTGCTTCCAGGAAAAACAATGACGCCAAATTTCATGAGTTATGTTTTCGGGGAGGCTAAGCCCTATTCTAGCAGGCGCGCGCGACCAACGTGGGACGGACGCTTGGTCTGTCAACCCGGTGATCCGAGCGCCATGATAAACTCGTCGATAGTTGGGGGCAGGATTGTGAAGCGGAGAGCGTGGGCCTACGTCCTTTGCGTCGGGTGCACCGGAGCCGCGCTGGCGCTGTTTTCGGGTCTCGCCCCCGCCCAGACGGACCTCAGGGATAACTCCCGGCAGGCGGCGCCTGCTGCGGGGGACTCGCAGCATGGCCGGGAGCCGACGTTCCGGGCGGATACGAACCTGGCCGTCATCCCGGTGGCGGTGATGGATACGCTGAACCGGTTCGTTCTGGGGCTCCAAAAAGAAGATTTCCATTTGTTCGAAGATGGTGTGGAACAGAAGGTAGCGCATTTCTCCGACGAGGATGCGCCTCTTTCGGTTGGCTTGGTATTCGATGAGAGCGGCAGCATGGATTACAAGCTTCGGACTTCTCGCGAGGCTGCCGCGCAGTTCCTGAAAGCCCTGAACAAAGACGATGAAGCGTTTCTTGTGGAATTCGGGGATACCGCCAAACTATCGGTCCGATTCACGGCTCATACCGAAGAGATTGAAGGTGTGCTGAAGAGCGCTCAGCCGGCCGGTCTGACGGCGATGCTGGATGGCATCGACACCGGGCTGCGGGAGATGAAAAACGCGAAGAATCCCCGGAAGGCAATCGTGATCGTTTCCGATGGCGGAGATAACCACAGCCATTACACCGCGGCCGAGATCGAGTCGCTGGTTCGCGAGGCGGACGTAGAAATCTATGCCATGGGTGTCTTCGAGGCGGTCTTGTCTTTCGGGCTTACCCCGGAGGAAATCTCCGGGCCGCGTTTGCTGTCCGAAATTGCGACGCAAACCGGTGGCCGGGCCTTCGCAGCCGCGCTTCCCAGCGACTTGCCGAGCGTGGCCGCCCGGATTGCGGTCGAATTGCGGAATCAGTACGTCCTGGCCTACTACCCGACGAATCCAGCCCGAGATGGAAAGTACCGCAAGGTGGAGGTGAAAATCTCGCAACCGGCCGGTATTGTTTCTCCGCTCAAAGCGCACTGGCGCCTGGGGTACTACGCTCCCGCTCAGTGACTTGCCTACGACTAGCGGTGAACGCCCACGTGCGCTCCCACATGTGGAGCAGGAAGAGGGTGTATGGGCGCCGGACGCTGAAGAGGAACATGGGAAAGCGGCAGTGGTGAAATTCCTATGCGGGGCGGTGAATACAGAGGCCTTCGAAATCCGCCCATCGGCAATCCCAGCATCAAAGGCCGATAGGTGTAGCCGGGCAGGTAGATGGAGTTGAACCCCGGCTGATACAGGCCCAAATAGCTGGACGTGCCCGATAAACCCAATCCGAGGGGAGCAAGGCCGAGCATCGGAAAATAAGTGAAACTGTCAGGGTCGAGACTTCCGCCATCCATCGAAGCAGGGTCTTGGATGTTCGCCGCGATGACGTTGTCCGCGGAAATCGATTGTTCGCGGCCTTCAGCCCACTCGCTCAGTGCGTCGCGAGGCTGGTCGAACGATCGCTCCGGCACGAGCACCGCCGCGAACGGCACATCCATGCCTTGCTCGACAATTATCGGCTCCCCACTGGCGCCGGCGGATACTTCCGCCCTACCCTGGTGCACCTGCAAGCGCGGCGGCTCGGAATCGATGCGGTAGATGCCCTGCTGGAGGAAGCGCACATTCCAATCCCTGTAAATCAATGTCACCGACGTATTGGGGCTCGGTTCCGCCGAATCTGCAATAGCCGACCCTGCCAGCAATTCGACACGTGTGTCCGATAGCTCGTTCGCAACCATGCGGATTGCGCTGCCCTCACCCATGCGGAGGAAGACGCCAGGCGTAAGCAATACCTCCGCGCGGCCTTGCGCCGTGCGCAGTTCGGCGCCCTTGGCCATACTCGGAAATCTGCCGAGATGGGCTTCCAGCGGCTCGCCGGCCAGGTAGACAGCCCCCTCGAAAAAGTGGACTACGCCAGAACGAGTGGACACCACCGATTGGCCGCCCGCAGGCAGCGCCAGTACGGTGACCACAGCCAACGCCGAAAACGCATACGCACGGCTGGAAGACATAAAGACATCCCCCCCATGAGTATGTCCCCATCCGCCGCTCCCGTCAAGGGTGTTGCGGCCGATTTCGACAGGAGTCCGGGTGGGCATGGCCCCACCTTGCAGACACATTCATTGCGGAATGTGCCGGCAATTCGTTAAGCTTTCGACATGTCCAGATGTCTCGGCCCGATTCTGTTCTTGTTCGGCATCGTTGCGCCGGCCGCCGATTGGCCGCAGTGGCGCGGCCCCGACCGCGATGGAAAATCCGCGGAAACCGGCCTCCTCGACTCGTGGCCCAAGGGCGGGCCGCGCCTTCTCTGGAAAGCGCAGGATCTGGGGGAGGGCTATTCCGGGCCTGCCATCGTCGGCGATCGTCTCTACATACAGGGCCAGCAGGGTGGGCAGCAGTTCGTCATGGCCTACGGCGTTCATACCGGCAAGCAGCTTTGGAAGACGCCGGCCGGCAACTCCTACAACGAGGAGCACGGGAATGGGCCTAGGGGTACGCCTACGGTGGAGGGAGCGCGCTTGTATGCACTGTCCGCCGATGGCACGCTGGTGTGCCTCGAAACCGCCACCGGCAGACGCGTTTGGGGGCTGAGCCTGGTCGAGCGTTTCGGCGGAGCGCCGCCGAAGTCGGGGTACAGCGAATCGCCGCTGGTGGATGGCGACCGCCTCATCGTCATGCCCGGCGGGCCCGCAGCGGCTGTCGTGGCACTCAACAAAAACACTGGCGAGCCCCTCTGGAAGTCGCAGAACGATCAGGCCGGCTTTTCCTCGGCGGTGGCATTGGATATCGGCGGCACGCACGCCTTGGCCCTGCTCACCGCGGAGGCTGCCATCGGGCTGGACGCCAAGGATGGCGCGCTACTCTGGCGCTACCCCCGAGTCGCCAACCGGACCGCGAACATTGCCACACCCATTGCGCACGCTGGATACGTGTTTTTTTCCACCGATTACGGCACGGGTTGCGTGCTGCTCAAGCCCACCCCGGATGGCAAGGCTGCCGAGGTCTACTTCAACCGGGACATGCGCAACCACTACACTACTTCCGTACTGGTGGGGGACTACCTTTACGGGTTTTCGAGTGAAATCCTCACCGCCATGGAATTCAAAACGGGCAAGGTTGCGTGGAAAGACCGGAGCGTCGGCAAAGGCAACTGCATCTATGCCGACCAGCACCTCTATTGCCTGGGCGAGGACGGCGCGGCCGGGCTGATCGAGGCCACGCCTGCCGCCTACAAGGAAATCTCGCGGTTCGAGATCCCGCGCGGCGCCTTCAACACGTGGACCTCGCCGGCAATCGCCAACGGCCAACTCTACCTGCGTGAGCAGAGCAATCTTTACTGCTACAACATCAAGCGGTGACCATGTGGCGCCTATATGCCCAGCACCTGCCGGGCGTACTCGATGCACCTCAGATTGTTATCGTCCTCCAACTTCACCGCCGCCTCGGGGCTCAGCCCGGTGATGTGTGGAAGCGGCTTCTTGGGCGGGTTGTCGCGGACTAAACTGGGGATCCTCGCCCGGCCGGTTGGGGGACTTGGGGAACCGTCGAAGGTCACCCAGTATTTGTCCGTAAGAGCCGGGATGTGCAGCGGATCGCCCGTGGTCATGTCGAGGTAGAAGGGCATGTTGGGGTCCTTTTCCCGCAAGATCCGGACCATCTCCTTGAGGTTTAGGATACCTTCGCCCAGCGCCACCTCGGAGAGCAAAAGGCCGTCCTCGTAAGTGTCAACGGCCATGTCCTTGATGTGGCACATGAACGTGTACGGGGCGAGTGTCCGAACCGCGTCCATGGGATCATCGCAGAGGGCCATATTATTGCCAAAGTCGAAACAGACGCCGATCCACTCGCTGCCCAGATCCTTGAGCCAACCGGCCAACTCGGCGGCGCGCCAATCCGGAGTCTCGATGGCCAGCTTGATCTGGTTCCTCCGCAGAGTTGGCTCCATATGCTCAATGTTGATCGTGGTCCGCTCGAAATCCGTTCGGAATGCTTCGAGGGAATCGAACCGCTCGTAACGCCGCCGCCCACTACTCCTCTGTCCAGGCATTTCCCCAAAACCCGGCATGCCCTGGCGGCCGGCTCCAATCGTCGCGTGAAGACAATATGGCCCGGCGGCCTTGGAGATCTTAGTGGTGTTGTCCAGTTTCCAATATCCGACGGAATCGCCGCCGGCCGTTCCACTCGATTCCAGGATGAGCTGCATGCCGTAGCCCGCAACTCTCTTCCCGAATTCTATTGCGCCATCCAGTTCCATGACCTCGACGGACGTCTGAACCCCGCCCAAGCCGATTTGATGGCAGTGCTCGACGATGTCGAAGGATGTTGCGCCCCCGCCGCTCTGCGCCCGCAGGCTGAAGGCGGCGGGCGCGCCGCCAAGGCGGGTCTTTCCCTGCTGCTGCGCCCGGCCAAGCGGGTATGCCGCTGAAAACCAGACCGGCGCGGCCCCGGCCATGGCGAGAACCTCTCTTCGTGTCATGGTAGCCATTCTCCTTGGTGAATCTCGTGCCGGCGCTATGGCGCTTTTGTCGCGGTAAGAACCCAGAAATCGTCGGCTCCGGGGAAATTGACCTTGAATTTGATCACGTTGCCAGAAATCCGGCCGGAATAATTCATCGTCGCCTCACGTTTGCCGACTTTCTGAACTGCGATAAACGAGACGTTATCTCCGCTCACCTTGCCTTCCCGGATCTGCACCACGCCCGACTCACTTTTGATCGTACCAGTCAGATTCGTTCCGTCTTGCTTGAACGTAAGCGTGTTCTGTGTGGTCACCCTGTTCTGGTAATCCGTCCACTCGCCCTTCCAATCCCCGCTGATGTCGGCGGACCAGGCGGGCGCCACGAAAAGGACCAACAACAGAATTCCCAATGAAACTCTACGCGTGCTCATCGATAGTTCCTCCCGTCAGCTCCATCGCCAGGCGCGCTACACGTACTCCCAGTTCCTGAGCCACTCGTAGCCGGGGTGCAGCCGTGCCCACATCTGGCGCGTGGCATCCTCGAGCTCCGCCTTCTCCTTCAGGTCCAACTGGCGGCGTTCCCGGATGGCCAGCGCCGCGTTGTCTACCTGGTGAACGTTAATCAGGCCGGGAATGGGCGCCGTAACCGCGGGGTTGGAAAGAATGTAGCGAAGCGCCATGCGCGCACGCCGGTCGTCTTCCGCCGCGTGCGGGCTGTTCGGCGAACTGTCCCCGGCGAACAATGAATTGTCGGCGAACGGTTTGATCCCAAACATGCCCACGTCATTCTCCTTGATCGCGTCGAACAGGCTGTCGTTGGGGAGTTCCTTGCTGCCCGCGGTGTAGGGGAAAATGACCACTTCGATCTCCTTGGGGTATGCCTCGATCAGCGACTTCAGCCACATATGGTTGTGCGATGAAACGCCCGTGTGCCGTACCTTGCCCTGCTGCTTGGCTTTGCTCAAACCTTCAATCGCGGCTTCCTCCGCGCGCTGGAGTTCACTCAAGTCCGGAACGCCTTCCATGGGCATCGCGATTCGCCATAGGTCCACGTAATCGAGTCCCGCCTGTTTGAGGTTCTCATCGAGACCTTGCAGCAGTCTGCTCGCGGAGCGCCACTGCGCAAAGCGCACCTCCTTTTGCCACCAGGCATAGCCCAAGTAGAACTTATCCCGCCGTCCCTTGAGTAGTTGGGCGTAAGCCATAACCTCCGCCCCCGACATGGCATCCAGGTAGTTCATGCCGGCCTCGATGCAGCGGGACATAACCCGGTCCCGGGATTGCAGGAAACCGGGCCTCGAAGGATAGGAGAAGTCGCTGTCGTCATAGTGGGAGGGGAGGACCGCTTTAGGGAGCTCTATCTCCATTCGCTTCCAGTGGCCTCCGAGCGAGACTGCGGATACCATGAGCCCGGTCTTGCCCAGCCTCCGATACTCCATGTTCTCGTTGTAGTTCAGTATGTTCCTTGTCGAAGGTCCCTTGGCCTGTGCTGGAACCTGAGCCTGGGTTGCCGCCTTCGCCTTAGAGGGCGCTTTGTTCTGAGCTTGTGCGTTGCCGGCGAGAGCGCCGGCAGCGAGTGCGCCCGCGGTCACAAAATCGCGACGATTCATCTTATCTCTAACCATCGTGCGTTACCTCCCATAACCGAACATTCATGATACCTAGTTCCACTATCGTTCGAGCATTGCGACAAATTGGAGGGTATATTTCTCGTGGATGGGGAAATTGCGGCCCAGGCTAAACTGCTCCGAGGCGCGGCGCTGCCAGCGGTAGTCGTTGTAGTATTGGGGAGAGGCACCCCACGTGCCATTGGGCCGGTGAAAACGTATGATTGCCACGGTGACACTCAACCCGGCGATAGACAAGACTATGCTCGTCCCCGGCTTTTGCATCGGCGGCACGAACCGGGGGCAGGTGGAACGGGTGGACCACGGGGGCAAAGGGATCAACGTGGCGAGGGCGGCGAGGCACCTCGGTTGCTCCGTCTCGGCCTTTGGTTTCCTGGCTGCCACCGACGGCCGCGCCATCAGCGACGAGCTCACGGCGGCGGGTATCGCGAACGAATTTGTCTACGTTCCGGGCGAGACTCGCGTCAACCTCAAAATCAAAGACCCGACGGCCGGCACGGAAACAGAGATCAACGAGCCGGGTTTCAAGGTGGAGCCGGAGCACCTGCGGAGCCTGGAAAACAAGATCAGACAGAATGTGGGGCGATGTTCGGTGATCGTCTTTTCCGGAAGCCTGCCTCCCGGCGTGCCGGCGTCCGTTTACGCCGATTTCATCGACATCGCAAAACAGTGCGGCGTCCGGACGATACTGGACGCCGGCGGGGCGGCCTTGAAGAACGGCATCGCTGCCCGCCCGGACCTGGTCAAGCCGAACCTGGCGGAGACGGAGGAGTTACTTGGAATCCGCATCAGGGGCGAGGAGGACCTGCTGCGGGCTGCCTGCGAACTGCTGGCGCTCGGCCCCCGAATGGTAGTTATTTCCCTGGGCAAAGATGGGGCTCTGGCGGCGTCCGCTGAGAAGTACTGGCGGGGGAGACCCCCTTCCGTTCAGGCGGCGAGCAGCATTGCGGCAGGAGACTCGATGGTGGGCGCCCTGGCTTATGCTATGGTGAACAACCTGCCCACCGCAGAGGCCGTGAGGCTGGCCGTCGCGGCAGGTACGGCCACTGTTGCCATGCGCGGGAGCAACGTAGCCGGGCGAGACTCGATCGACCAAGTGCTGCCCCGGGTGTTAATCGAAGAACAAGACCAAGGCATCGCGATCGGCAGAAGCGAATGATGCGCACCACCGATCTTTGCGACATGATCGCCGTACTCTCGGAGGTATGCGAATGAAAGCCGCCGTGCTCCACGGACCTGAAGACCTGCGCCTGGAGGAACGGGCGCTGCCGGCCCCCGCCGCGAACGAACTGCTGATCCGGGTGGCCGCCTGCGCCATCTGCGGAAGCGACCTGCGCACGTACCGCTTCGGCGCCGGCAACATTACCGGACCGGTGGTGGTGGGCCACGAAATCGCGGGAACGATAGTGGAAGCCGGTGGCGCCTTGACGGGCTGGAATCCCGGCGAGCGTGTGGCGATTGCCCCCGCCGTGCCATGCTGCGATTGCATTTACTGCCGGCGCGGGATGCAGACGATGTGTAACAATCTCCGCTCCATCGGCTACCAGTTCGATGGCGGGTTCGCCGATTACATGATCGTCCCCTGGGCCGCCGTGCGCGCCGGCTGCGTCAATCGCGTGCCGGAGAACCTCAGCTTGGATCAGGCCGCGTTGGCCGAGCCGCTGGCTTGCGTCATCAACGGCCAGGAACTGCTGGGGGTGGGGCTGGACGACACGGTCGTCATTCTGGGAGCCGGTCCCATTGGCTGCCTGCACGCCGATCTTGCCAGGGTGCGCGGCGCCGCCAAGGTGGTGGTGGTGGACGTGCAGGAGCACCGCCTGGAAATGGCCCGGGCGTTCGCGGTTGACACCGTAATCGACGGCGGGCGCGAAGACGTGCTCGCGCGCGTGCGCCAGGAGACCGAAGGCGAGGGGGCCTCGGTGGTGATCGTGGCCGCCCCTGCGGCGAAAGCGCAGGAGCAGGCCATCACGCTGGCTGCAAAACGCGGGCGCATCAGCTTCTTCGGCGGGTTGCCTAAGACCGACCCGTGCGCGTCCGTCAACTCCAATCTGGTTCATTACCGGGAGTTGTTCGTGATGGGCGCGTACGGCTCCATGCCGCGGCACAACCGCACGGCGCTCGACCTGCTGGCCTCCGGCCGCATTCATGCCGCGTCCCTCGTGGGACTGACGGTGCCATTGGAGCGGCTGCTGGACGGCTACGAGGCTGCCGCCGGGGGCCGCGTGCTAAAAGTGGTGGTGAGACCGCAGGCATGAAGCTTCACACTGGCGCGCCCGGAGAGACTCGAACTCCCGACCTACTGGTTCGAAGCCAGCCGCTCTATCCACCTGAGCTACGGGCGCGCGTTTGCAACAACTTGCGCGGAACACCAGGGCCTTTAGAGCCTCTGGTTGACCAATGGAACGCTTTGAAGAATTCCTCACTGAACGGAAGTACCTCAAGAACGTCTCGGACAAGACACTACTTTACTACAAGTGCGCTTTCAGGTCATGGGAGCAGCACTCGCAAGGCGACTGGAAATCCTGGATTGTGAACCTCCGGCAATCGGGCCTTTCAGCCACCTCCGTCAATACCTACATCTGTGCGATGAACGCCTATTGGAAGTGGGCGGGCACTGGCCTGAAAGTGGACTACCTGAAGGAAGAACAGAAGATTTTGGCCACGCTCACACCAGAGCAGATCAAACGGGTGGCGTCCCTCAAGCCGAAGGGCATCAACCAAACCCGTACCCACACGGCGGCATTGCTTATCCTGGACGGCGGGTATCGAATCAGCAAACTCCTCACCTTGCCGTTCGAGCATTGCGATTTTGAAAACCTCGTCGTGAAGGTCAAGGGGAAGGGCAGTAAACATCGGCTGATACCGCTCTCGGTGGAGATGCGCAAAACCCTGTATCGCTGCGCCGTGAAGCTCTCGGGACCTGGACGGCTGATGTTTGGAACCCGTAATCGAACCAGCGTCACGGTGAGGAATTTTGAACGGGACCTGAAGGCTATTGGGACGAAACTCCGCATTACCGGCGTGAGGTTCAGCCCACACACTCTGCGCCATTCGTTCGCGGTGAGCTACCTCCGCAATGGGGGGAATCTCTACTACCTCTCCCGTTTGCTCGGGCACGCCTCGGTGAAGACCACGGAGGTTTACCCGCAATCCGTCGGAGTGGATGAACTGGCAGCCGTTCATGATCGCCTTTCCCCGCTGGCACCAGAGCATCTGAGGGCAGCGAGGGTGGAATCGGCAATGCGCTAACGGCCCCAGGTTCAGCAGGATTGGCCCAATTCTCTCTTCGGAGGGGGTTGGGCTTATTGTCTTTCCATGCAGGACCACTGTGGTGGTCTATCGGCGTTCTGAATAGTGATAGGATTACTCTGAAAATCAGGACAAAGCTGCAAGCCGTGTAAAGGAATACAATAGAATTGTCCTTCAACCCATGGAAGACGCCAAGATATTCAGAGTCGCGCTCGCCTCTCCTTCCGACGTGCAACCGGAACGGGACCTGGTTCAGCCAGTTTTAGACGACCTTAACTCCATGCTCCGCACGACTGGCCGTCGGATGCATCTGGCGCTCTGGAGGTGGGAAACCGACGCACGTCCAGGCCTACACCTTCTCGGCCCTCAAGGATTAATCGACGATAGTCTGCGAATTGAGGACAGCGACGTTCTGATTGGCATATTCTGGAAGCGGCTCGGTACTCCGACGAGGGATTCTGGCTCCGGCACAGAGCACGAGATTAGAACCGCCATAAGGGCCTGGAAGCGGAAAGGCAGTCCCCAGGTGATGCTGTATTTCAGCGAAGTTGCGTTTCGACCTGGCGAGACTGACCCCGAACAGTTTCAACGCCTCCAAGCCTTCAAGAGCGACCTGTTATCCTCGGATGAACCGCTAGTGTGGCCTTACACTGACTTGGCTGAGTTCCGCACATCGCTTCAGATCCACCTTTGGAAAGAGGTGTGGACTCAAGCAGAATCCCCGCCCAGCGTTCCCTCAGGATCGTATCCTTTATTTCCACCACTGGCAGTTGCCGTAACAACAAACGCACTGACCGTTAGGGCCGAAGGCCTCACGGAGCGTGTCGGTGACATCTTCCTAACATGCACCTATCTTGGTGATAGTTTACCCATTCCTTATTCACTCTGGCTGACCGTAATCATATCTTTTGGTACTGTTGTGACATCGCGCCTCACTCCCACAATTGATGAGATTAGGACGAGCGACGCCACTCTTCTGAAAGTGGATGGCCCTTTCACCAAGCCTGTACTTCACGGCATAGTCTATGCAAATTGTGTCATTTTTCATTCGCTCGATCTAAATGACATGAAGCCAAACGAGAAGCGCACGTTTCAAATTACCAATATTCGCGCAAACGCCAGTATACTACGTGCACCACAAATGATGTACGGGAGTGTATATCTCAATGGTGCAATCTTGGCGAGGACGCTTCATTCATTAGCCAAGGTACGGCGGGGATTGTGCTTCGAGGTACGAGATGCCAGTAGTTTTAGCACCTTGGCCGATGTATTTGCAGCGCCCCAATCAGTTGACTTGCCCTTGCGGCAGATCGTGACCCTTCGGTTCAGCGAAGGTTTTAATGGTGCGTTCAAGACGAAAGATGAAGAATCTGCGCCTCCGGGCGCTAATTGTCCTTTAAGTGCAGCGGCCAATGGAGTGAGCGGAGCGAGTAGCTGGGCGGATCATGGCACCCGTCTAAGGGCAAGGTTCTGCAGTATTCCTTACGGTGTAAGGCTGTTTGTTTCGGCTACTCAGCTTCGCTCTAGTTTGGGTGTCGGTGCTCAACTTGTGGAGGCAGAATCGAGAATAATGACAGATGCTCACCCGATGACCGTTGGCGATGTCGAGGTAGTAGAACTGAGGATGGAGAGTGAGCCATTTTCTTGGGGAGTCACAGCAGTCTGGGAAATTGTGCAGTCGAATTCCGCAGCCTCCCTGGGTTGCGCGGATTTTGGCGTGTATGCTTCTTTTACTGCGAACCCCACCGAACGCTGCCCCTATTTAGGGAGAGGCACAGTGAACGGCAGCTTTGCGCCAACGGCTGTGGAATCATTTAGTCCGATGGCTGGTGTTGTTGCCAGTGCCACGCTTCCGATTCCACGGTTTTCCGTCGACACGTCAATGCCGATTCCAATTATCGAAATAGCGCCGAAATAGGCTCTCCCAGAGCTTTGCAGACTTTGATGATTTCGGCGTGGATGCGGACAGGCAAACCCTCTTGCGGTCAGAATCAGTTTACCAGAGCACACCGGAGCGCCGGAAACTCGGTCAGACGACCGGAGTGGGTTCGTTTCGGCAGCTTCCCGGCGATGGCCCCTACCCTTCCGCCACCACCGGGTTCACCAGTTCCCCAAGCCCTTCCACCCGAACCACCACTTCGTCGCCGGGCTTCAGCCAGCGCGGCGGCTTTCGCGCAAACCCTACTCCTGCCGGCGTGCCGGTCGAAATAATGTCCCCCGGCTCCAGCGTGAAGACGCTCGACAAATACGCGATCAGCTTCGGCACCCCGAAAATCAGGTGGCGCGTGTTCGAGCTCTGCAACACCTCGCCACTCAGCGTCAGCGAGATCTCCAGTTTGTGCGGGTCCCCGATTTCGTCCGCGGTCACGATGGCCGGGCCGATGGGCGCGAACGTGTCGAACGTTTTGCCTATCATCCACTGCGTGGTGGCCATCTGGAAATCGCGCGCGCTCACGTCGTTGGCGATGGTGTAGCCGAACACGTGCTCGCGCCAGCGTTCCTCCGGAATGTGCCGGCCACCCTTGCCTATCACCACCGCGAATTCCGCTTCGTAATCCGGCTTGGCGGAGCTTTTCGGGAGCACGATCGGATGCCGGTGCCCAATCACAGCGGTCTGGAATTTCGCGAAGACCGTGGGCGTTTCCGGAATCGGCAGCTTCGATTCCGCGGCGTGGTCGCTGTAGTTCAGGCCTATACAGACGATCTTGGGCGGCCTGGGAACCGGCGCCGGCAGCCTGGTCTTGGCGGGGTCGAAGGGTTCGCCGGGAGGCGGGTTCTTCAACCATCGCCGCACGCGGTCCATGGCGTCGGCGCCGCCGGCGATCACCGAGAGCATGCTTTCGAACCCGGCGCCGCCAATTCCAATCAGCTCACCGCCCAAAAGCACTCCGGGCTCCGTGTAACCTTCTCTTTGTAGTGTGACGAACCGCATGTCAAACCTCCTCCCGAGCGCAAGCGCTCATCCGTGGCCCAGCACGCGGTGCGGCTGGTAAGGCTCGGCCAGCGCCTTCAGTTCCGCGTCGTCGAGTTTCAGTTCGAGCGCGGATACCGCCTCCTCCAAATGCCGCATCTTGCTGGCTCCGATGATGGGCGCGGTCACCCCGGGCTGCTGCAATATCCACGCCAGCGCCACCTGCGCGTTGGCGACGCCTCGCTTCCGCGCCACCTCCGTGATGCGGTCCACTACGTCGAAATCGCACGGCTGGTAATACATCCCGTGCCCAAACGTGTCGGTCTTCGCGCGGATGGTATCCCCGTAATCCTCGCGCCGGCGGTTGCCCGTCACGAATCCCCGCGCCAGCGGGCTCCACGGGATCACCGCGATGCCTTCTTCCCGGCACAGCGGCAGCATCTCGCGCTCCTCCTCGCGGTAGACGATGTTGTAGTGGTTCTGCATGCTGACGAACCGCGTCAGCCCCATTTCATCGGCCTTGTAGAGCATCCTGGCGAATTGCCATGCGTACATGGACGACGCCCCGAGGTACAACGCCTTTCCCATCTTCACCACGTCGTCCAGCGCCGCGAGCGTCTCCTCGATGGGGGTCTCGCGGTCGAAGCGGTGGATCTGGTAGAGGTCCACGTAATCCGTCCCCAGCCGCCGCAGGCTGTCGTCGATGGAGTGCATGATGTGCTTGCGCGACAAGCCGCGCTGGTTGGGATCGTCGCCCATCGCGCTGAACACCTTGGTGGAGATCGCCACGCGGTCGCGCGGAGGCCCGAAATCCCTAAGCGCGCGGCCCAGGATCTCCTCGCTCACACCCAGCGAATAGACATCCGCCGTGTCGAAGAAATTAATGCCCAGCTCGAGAGCGCGCCGGACGATAGGCCGGCCCTCCTCTTCTTCGAGCACCCACTCGCGCCACTGTTTCGAGCCGTAAGTCATCATCCCGAGGCAGATTCTCGAGACCTTCAGTCCAGCCGATCCAAGCCCGATGTATTCCATGTTCTATTCCTATAGCACGTCTGCCCGCCAAGCGGAGAAATGCGGACGCGCGCAGAGGGCAGCCTGGGTCGAGCGCGCGGTCGGCGGGCGAAAACACGACCATCGACGGGCCATTGTCTCGGAGTGCATCGCCCGGGGCGGCGCTTCAGTTTTCGGAGTTCATCATCCTATAATGAAACCGGGGGGCTCCGCGCGTTCGGGAGCCGCCCGGCGGGAAGGAGGCTGGTATGTCCGCCAAGGTGCTGGTGATCGACGACGACCAGGATTTTCGGGTCTCGGTGAGATCCGTTCTCGAGGCTCGCGGCTACGAGGTGCTCGAAGCCGGCTCCGGACACGAGGGCTTGAAGCAGGTGCTCGAGCACAAACCGGACGTCATTCTCCTCGACATCATGATGGAAACCTCGGTGGAGGGATACGGCGTGACCCACGCGCTCAAATACCAGGACGAGTATGCGGCCCACAGCCATGTCCCGATTTTTATGGTTTCCTCGATCGAGGAAAGCCCGGATGAGCGTTTCCCCATGTCGGCCGAAGTCGAGATGATCCGGCCCGACGGGTATCTCGCCAAGCCGCTCGACATACCCAGGTTCCTCGAGCTTCTGGAGAAGGCCGTGCCGGCCAAAGGGACGGTGAAAACAGCGCGATGAGTGAAGTGGCGGCGCCGGACACCATCGTCGTGATCGACGACGACTACGCCATGCGGCTCTCATGCAGCAAGATCCTGTCCAAGATGGGCCTCCGCGTGGAAGCCTTCGAAAATGGGGCCCGCGGGCTGGAAGGTGTGGCGGAGCACAAGCCGGGCCTGGTGGTGGTAGACCTCAAGATGCCGGGGATCAGCGGGTTGGAGGTCATTTCCCGGGTCCATGAGATCGACCCCCAGATCATCATGGTGGTGATCACGGGCTACGCCACCATCGACACCGCGGTGGAGGCCATGAAGTCCGGCGCGTACGATTTCCTGCCCAAGCCATTTTCGCCGGATGAGCTGCGGATGATTATCAACCGCGGGCTGGACCGGCGCCGGCTGGCGCTCGAATCGCAGCGCGGAGAAGTCGAACGCGCGCTCCTCAAGCGGCGCTTTGTCACGTTCGTGTCGCATCAACTGCGGACGCCCCTGGTGGCCATTCACCAGTACCTGGACGTGCTCAAGCACCTCGACCAGACGAAAGACGACCCAGCCCGGAGACAGGAATGGCTTGACCGCTGCCTCAAGCGGACCGAGGAACTGCAGAACCTGATTACGGACTGGCTCACCCTGGCCAGAGTCGAGGGGGGCACGCTCGTCAAGGAGCGGGTCGAGATAGACCTCAAGCCCATCGTCTCAAGCATTCTGGCGAGCTACGAGGAGATGGCGGCGGCCGAGCAGGTTTCGCTCGACGTGGTTTGGCCGGAAGAGGCGCTGTGCGTCTGGAGCGACCGGAACTGCATGAATGTTCTGTTTGACAACCTGATCACGAACGCCATCAAGTACAACCGGCCCGGCGGAAAGGTCACGGTTACCGGCTGCCTCTCCGGCGGCGAGGTGGCGATTGCCGTCGCCGACACGGGCGTTGGCATTCCGGAAAAGTACCGGCCGTTTCTTTTCGACGAGTTCTTTCGCATCAAAGGGGAAGGCGTCAAGAGGACGGAGGGCACGGGCCTGGGACTGCATATTTCGAAGAGAATCGTTTCGGAAATGGGCGGGAGTATCGAGGTCGAGAGCCAGGCCGGAATCGGCTCGACTTTTCGGGTGCGCTTGCCGGCATGGTGCGCACCGGCGGAAGACACGGAAATTGGGGGTTGGGAATGACCATGGAAGGAAAACGAATACTGATAGTGGACGACGACACGGACTTCGTCGAAGCCGTCGCATGTTTCCTCGAGGCGGATGGCCTCACCGTTTTCAAGGCGTATAACGGGGAGGAAGGCGTGAAACTGGCGAAATTGGAGCGGCCGGACCTGATCCTCATGGACATCATGATGAACGAGAGGACCGAAGGGTTCTTCGCGATCCAGGAAATGCGCCGCGATGCAGGGCTGAAGGCCGTCCCGATATTTGTGATCAGCTCACTTTGCACGCACCTCCCGGACTTCGAGATCCCCCAGAGCGGCGGCTGGCTGGCGCATGACATGTTCTTCTCGAAGCCCGTGGATCTGGTTCAGTTGCTGGAGAAGATCCGCCAACGTTTTGAAAAGGCGGCGTGAAAGCGCCCAACGCCATGCGCTTTAGCCTCGGTACCCGCAGGCTGTCGCTCAAGGCGCGGCTGATCCTGAGCTACCTGGTGATCCTGGGCACCGGCGGATTAGTCACATCGCTGGTGGGCTCCTGGATCGTCAGCTCCACCATCATGACGCAGGCGCGCCGGGCGGTAGATCACGATTTCGCCACGGCCAGGACGGTCTACGAACAGCAGCTTCAGGCTCTCAAACTCTCGGTCGAGTTTGTGGCGTCCGGAACGACCGTCCAACAGTACCTCGCTACCGGCGACCGGCGTTCTCTGGCCGCCTATCTGGAACGGATTCGCCAGGACGCGGGCTTCGATTTCCTTACCCTCACGGATGCGCGTGGACACGTGGCGCTGCGGGTATCCCAGCCCGACCATACCATGGACGACGCATCTTCCATCGGCATCGTCAAAGCGGCGCTTTCCGGCAAGGTTGCCGCGGGCACCGAGATTCTCTCCGCTGGCCTTTTGGGCAACGAAGATCCGGGCCTGCGCAGCCGCGCGCACTTCCGCACGGATACCGGCGAGGAGACCGCCGGCATGACGCTCATGGTGGCCGCGCCCGTGGAGGCCGCTCGCGGCGAGACGCTGGGCGCCCTGTACGGAGGCGTTCTTCTGACCGGGAACTTCGGCATGGTGGACCGCGTCTGGAACCTGCTTTTTCGCGGCGACCGGTTCCGCGACGTGGATAGCGGCGCCGTCACCATCTTCCAGCACGATCTTCGAATCTCGACCAGCGTCCGGACCGCGGGCGGCGACCGGGCAGTCGGCACGCGAGCGCCGGCCGACGTCAGCGCCGCCGTCCTGAAACGAGGAGAGACCTGGCGAGGGCGGGCGTTCATCGTGAACAGTTGGCACATCAGCGAGTACGATCCGATTCGCGATTATGCCGGGAACGTCGTGGGCATGCTCTCCGTCGGCATTCTGGAGGACACCTACACGGCCATCCGGAACCGCGTGGTTCTCTCCTTCTTCGGCATTGCCACCAGCGGTTTTCTGCTCATCATCGGCATCACTTATTACATGATTCGCAACATCACTCGCCCCATCGGCGAGATGGTGGCGGCTACCCACAACATCATCGCGGGCCGGTTCGACCAGGAGGTCCAATCGGATTCTCCCACCGAAATCGCCTTATTGGCGGAGTCCTTCAACGCCATGCTCCAGAGCCTCCGGCAGATGCGGGGCGACCTCGAGGAATGGGGCCGGACGCTCGAGGAAAAGGTGCGGCAGCGCACCGAGGAGCTGGTGGCCATGCAGGCCAGGGTGGCGCAATCGGAGAGGCTGGCTTCACTCGGCATGCTGGCGGCCGGCGTGGCCCATGAAGTCAATAATCCGCTGGGCGGCATCCTGGCGCTGACGGCCCTCACCGTCGAAGACATGCGGGATAACGACCCCAACCGGGAAAACCTCGAGGAGGTCATCCGGCAGACCGAGCGCTGCCGCGACATTGTGAAGGGCCTGCTCGAATTCTCGCGGCAATCGAAGAGCAACACGGAACTGGTGGACCTCAACAAGGTTCTCGAGGACACGCTGTCCCTGGTGACCAAGCAAGCCCTGTTTTTCAACATCACCCTGGTTCAAAACCTGGCTCCCGAGCTGCCTCGCGTTATGGCGGACGGATCGCAGTTTCAGCAGGTGTTCATAAACATCCTCATGAATGCGGTTCAGGCCATGGATGAACGCGGCACCATCACCGTCGTAACGCGTCACCTCAGAGCCGAAAAATGCGTGGAGGTGGCGATTTCAGACACGGGTCACGGTATCAATCCGGAGCAAATCGATCGCATCTTCGATCCCTTCTTCACCACCAAGGCCAGCGGCCGGGGCACGGGTCTCGGCTTGTCCATCGCCTATGGAATCGTGACCACCCACCGCGGCACCATTTCCGTGCACAGCGAGATGGGCAAGGGTAGCACATTCACCATCCGCATGCCCATCGCGACCGAAGCCGGCTAGCAGCCCGTGGTGAAAATCCGGTCTGGCGGGGCGATTGTGCTGGAGCCTGAAACATAACGGTCGTAGAATGTTTTTATGGCGATGGGCACTCGCAAGCACCGGCAGCGGCAAGAGCAACT
>Ga0181538_10000064_pt1 | contig 101730 bp, 75 predicted proteins | sample PEATcosm2014_Bin_40_FD_119773 | JGI IMG/M metagenome (GOLD analysis project Ga0181538, IMG submission 119773) | Peatland microbial communities from MTU Mesocosm Facility, Houghton, MI, USA - PEATcosm2014_Bin23_30_metaG | ecosystem: Environmental > Terrestrial > Soil > Wetlands > Peat | place... | reverse complement strand
TTCGCGGGGACCAGCTTCCCGAACGACCCGCACGCCGCGGACGACGACCGGCGCGCACGTCTGGCATTGCGTTACATCCTCTCCAATCCCGCGATCACCGCGCCGATTCCCGGCCTGATTAACATCCACCAGATCGACAACGCGGTGGCGGCGATCCGCGAACGCCGGCAGTTGGACCTGAAGGAGAAGGCGGAACTCGAGGATGCCACGCGCCAGATGTGGGCTCGGCTTAACCCTGGGCACGAATGGCTCAGGGATTGGGAGTATGTCTGAGGATGCGCTTAGCCGCCAAGGCTAAGAACCCGTCCAAGAATCCGCTGTCACGCATTTGCGGTCCTCAATATCTAGACATCTATGAGCGATAACGATCAAACGGCCAACCGCGACCTGACCCGTCGCGATTTTGTGATAGCCGCCGGGACGGTAACGGCCGCGGGTGCGGCGAGCGCCTTTCCGGTCCCCGCCATTCAGAAGGTAAGCGCGGCCAGCAACCAGGTTCTTTACGGCGTCATCGGCACCGGCGCGCAAGGCAGTTACCTGCTGCGCCACATGGCCGGCTTGCAGGGTTGCCGGTGTGCCGCGGTGTGCGACACCGATGGAGCGAACCTCAAGAAGGGTGTCGCCGCGGCTGAGACCAACCCCCAGGCCTACCAGGACTATCGGGAACTGCTCGCGCGCAAGGACATCGATGCGGTGGTGATTTCGACTCCTCTTTCAACGCATTTCCCCATCGCCAGGGATGCCCTGATGGCCGGCAAGCACGTTTTCTGCGAGCCGCCTCTGGTGTTCAAGCCGGAGGAAGTCCACGCGCTCCGGGCGTTGGCGGCGGAGCGGCCCAAGCAGGTGATTCAGGCCGGCTTCCAGCGGCGCTACAGCAAGTTCTACCAGGTGGCCAAGATGATGGTCGCCAAGGGCCTGATCGGCAACGTCACGCACGTTGCCGCGCAATGGCATCGCAACCCCGGCTGGCTCATCCCGCCGGACCCCGCCAGCGAACGGTACCGTTACTGGATGATTTTCCGGGAATACTCGGCCGGGCTGGCGGGCGAGTTGGGATCGCACCAGATCGACGTTGCCTGCTGGATGTTCAACGCCCAGCCGGAGTACGTCATTGGCATCGGCGGCCAGGAGTTCGTCCGGGATGGCCGCGACATTGACGACAACATTCAGTTGCTCTATCGCTACCGAAGGGGGCAGAAGCTGATTTACAGTGCCATCAGCACGAACCAGCACTTGCCGCTGTTCGGCGGAATGCGCGCCGAGTGCGGCGAAACCATCATGGGCACCGGCGGCACCATCGAGATCACGCTGGGGTCCGATAAGGAGCCTTGCATCGCGCTGTGGTACTACGAGCCCCGCCCGCCGCTGGTGACGCGGGGGACCAACTACGTGGAACCGCCGGTGATCGGCGGCGCCACGCTGGGGAGCATGGGAAACGGCAGGAAAGGATTCCCGCTGCTGCTCGAGAAGGACCAGTTCCAAGACGGCGAATCGTTCCTCGGAAGGGAATTGAAGTACGCACGGCGCTGGCTTTACTCTCAGGGAGTGACTCTGCCTGAAGAAGATCGCAATCCCGTGGATGTGCAGATGGAGAGCTTCTTCGACTGCTGCCGCACGGGCGACAGCCCGAAGGCGGACGTGGAGGCCGGCCTGGCCAGCTCCACGGCCGTGATACTCTCCAATCTCGCCATGGGCGAGGAGCGCCGGGTTTACTTCAACGAGATCGAGAAGATGGGCCTCAGCGCGAAACCCGGCGCCAAAGACTGAGGCCGCGGCGCAGCCGATCATCGATCCTGTGATCCGGGCCTTGAAGCGACTTGGGTGCAATGTGGAAAACACAAGTTTCTGTCTGGGATTCTCTAAGAACCCTTCAGGAGTGGGGGCAGAGCAGGGTCAGTCGTCACTCGTACCTGAGCGCTTCCACCGGGTCCAGGCGCGCGGCGCGGCCGGCGGGCCAGATGCCGAAGAAGAGACCTACTCCCACCGACACCATCACTCCGGAAACGGCGGCCCAAAGCGGAACTGCCGTGGGCAGGCTGGGGAAAATCAGGCCGGCGGCGCGGGAGATGAGCCAGCCCAGGATGAGGCCGATAATTCCACCGAGGGCGGTGAGCACCACTGCCTCCGTCAGGAACTGCACGATGATGTCGCTCCTGCGGGCGCCCACGGCTTTGCGGACGCCGATTTCGCGCGTGCGCTCGGTGACGCTGACTAACATGATGTTCATGACGCCGATGCCGCCCACCAGCAGGCCGATCGAGCTGAGAATCACCATTACCAGCGCCACCGTAGCCGTGATTTCGTGAAACTGCTCGATCATCTGCTCCCCGGTGGACATGGAAAAGTTGTCCGGGTCGTGGAAGGGCACGCGGCGCTCCAGACGCAAAACCGCGCGCACCTCGTCCTGGGCCCGGTCGAGCATGCCGGGGTAGGCGATGACGATCAGCATGTGCTCCGTGAGGTTGGGATACATCTTGCGCATCGTGAAGTAGGGGACCAGCACGCGCGTATCGTCCTGGCCGGGCAGCGAAGCCGCGGGACGATTCATCACGCCCACAATCTGCAGCGCGTGGCCGTCCACTTCGATCCATTTGCCGATGGGGTCCTCGTTGGGCAGCAACTGCTTTTGCACGTCCTCGCCAACAGCTACAACCGGCATGTGGTGGGCACTCTCAAAATCGGTGAAGAAGCGGCCGGCCTTCATGGTAGTGCCGCCGGCGGCGTAGCCTTCTTCGGTTCCGCCCAGCTCGATGCCGTATATGTCGTTCCCCTTGTAGCGCGCGGTGTCGATACCGGTCATAGGGAAGATGTAGGGGCTGACGTGCTCGACAGAGGGGCAGCGCTCGGCGATAGCGCGCGCGTTTTCAAGCGTGAGCGGCTTGCGGCGCCGCTCCTCGCGCGTCCAGTCCGTCATGACCTTGGCCTTGAGCACAATGATGGTGTTGGGACCGAAGGCGCGTATCATGTTGCTGATGGCGCCATCCAGGCCGGCGATGATGGAACCCACGCCGATCACCGCGCCGGTCCCGATGATGACTCCCAGAATGGTGAGAAACGACCGCAGCTTGTGCTCGCGCGTGGTGGCCAGCGCGAGCCGGATACCATTGCCGATCGAAACCAGGGTCATTTTTCCATCCTGAGAGCCTCGATGGGATCGAGTCTGGCGGCGCGCTGCGCTGGGTAGATGCCGAAGAAGAGGCCCACCGCGGCGGAAAGAGTCACCCCTATCACCACCGCAGATATGGGCACGGACATGGGCACCGGGGTCAGGCTGCGCACCAGCACCGCGACCATCCAGGCCAGCATGACTCCCAGGACTCCTCCAATGCCCGCCAGCATGGACGATTCCACCAGGAACTGATTGAGAATATCCCGGCCGCGCGCGCCCACGGATTTGCGAATGCCGATTTCGTGAGTGCGCTCAGTGACCACCGCCAGCATGATGTTCATGATCACCACCCCGCCCACCACCATGAATACCGAAACCACCGCTATCGCAGTGGCCGCGATGGCGCCGGTCAACTGGTTCCACAAGTCCAGCAAGGCATCGGAACTCAGGGTGGCGAAGGTGTCGTCGTCCTTGGGCTTCAGATGGCGGTATGCGCGCAAAGCCACGCGGACTTCTTCCTGGGCTTCGATGAGGCGGTCGTGATCCATGGCCAGACCGGCGAAGGTCATGCCGTTGCGCGATCCCCAGATTTTGAAGTACGTCTCGACGGGAACGACGACGAATTTGTCCTGCGATTGCCCGAAGACCGAGCCTTTGGCCTTGGCCACCCCCACCACCTGGAAGGGAAGACCTTCCACGGAGATGCTCCGGCCGATGGGACTGGCGTTGGGGAAAAGCTGGTCTTTGATGTCGTTACCGATGAATACCGCGTTCATGCGCCGGTCGTTTTCGATATCCGACAGGAAACGTCCCTCTACTGCCTCGTAGTTGCTGATCACCGCCATGTTCGGAGACGCGCCCAGCAGGGTCACATTCTCCATCAGCTCTTTGCCGAGATGCACGGAGACGGCGCGGTTGGCGGCCATGCCGATTTCGCGGGTCATGGTGAGCCGCGAGCGCAGGAACGCGAACTCCTCCTTGGTCAACTGCGGGTTGCGCCGCAGCATTTCGAGGTACTTCTTGGGATCGTACTGCACCATGGCGATGCGCTGCACCCGGTAGCCGTCGGCGCCCATGCTGGTGACATTCTGAGCGATGTAGACATTCATGCCGTTAATCACGGACATCACCGCAATGAGAGTGGTGGTGGCCAGAATGATGCCCAGCAGCGTCAGAAAGCTGCGCAGCTTGCTCGCGCGAAGAGACTGGACGGCGCCGATCACCGCCTCCCAAAATGACGCGTGCGTAGTCATCTATAACCTGGACGAATCACTCGGAGATTTCGTAGCGCTCTCGCCGGCGATCCATTCCATTATCGCGTCATCGGCCCAAAAACGATGCGGCCGGCGGCCGATGAAGCCCAGGTGTCCGCCATGTTCGGTGGTCAGCAGTTGGATGCGGGGATTGGCCCTGACGGCGGTGGATTCAAGGATGTCGAACGGAACCAACGTATCGTCCATGGCCTGGATCAGCAGCACCGGCACGCGGATGCCCTCCAGGTAGCGGATGGCGGATTGCGTCCGGTAATAGTGGGCGGCGTCGCCGAAGCCGAACGAGGGGGCGGTGATGCGGTCATCGATATCCATTACGGAGCGCAGGCCTCGAAAGTTCCGCTCCTGGTAGCGTCCGGTGGCGCACAGGCGGGCGGTCATGCGGCGCACGAAGCGGCGCTCATAGAGGCGGTTGACGGGCTGGGCGATGCGGCGCGCGCAAGCGGCCAGGTCGAGCGGCGTGGAAACTGCGCAGACGCCGCGGACCAGCGGCCGCGCGGATTCGCCCATCTCGCCGGCCAGCTTGAGCACCACGTTCCCGCCCAGCGAGAATCCTACCAGAAAGGCGGGCGCGCGGCCATCGCTGCGGAGCTGGCGCAGGACGGCCAAAAGATCGCTGGTGAGGCCGGCGTGGTAGAGCGTAGGGCAGAGCCGCTCAGTGCCGCCGCAGGTGCGCATGTGAAAGCGGTGGGCGGCAAAGCCCGCACCGAGCGCCGCGGCGCTGAGGCTACGCATGTACCCGGCCTCTCCCGAGCCTTCGAGGCCATGGACCATTACGATTTCGCCGGGCCCGGGGGGCACCCCCGGGCCATAGGGGCGCTGCGATTCCACCAGCACCTGAACATCCGGCTCGGTTTGGAAAAGCCGGCGCTCGATGGGAAACCGGGCTTCACCGCCATCGCGTTTCCAAAGATGGCCGGCCACGGTTTGCCAGTGCGGATTCCGGAACAGTGGATCGAAGGAGACCATGGGGCTGCGGAAACTTGTAGTATAGGAAATGTTCGGGTATGCGTACCGCAATTCTGGTTTCCCTTTGCGCCACTTGGGCGCTCACCGCCATGGCGGCGGACCCGCCGCGGCCCTCGCCGCCGCTGGCGATTGAACGCGTGGGTGCTCCGGCACTCGACCTCAGCCAATATCGAGGGAAAGTGGTGGCCCTGGCGCTCATCTCCACCACCTGCCCGCATTGCCAGGAACTCACCAGGTTGTTGATTCCCCTTTCAGACGAATATGCGCCGCGCGGCGTACAGGTGCTGGAATGCGCGTTCAACGACGACGCGAAACAGACCATAGCGGGGTTCGTGCGGCAGTTTCAGCCGCCGTTTCCGGTGGGCTGGACCACTCACGACGCCGTGATGGGGTACCTACAGCGCTCGATCATCGACACGCGGCCGGTGTACGTGCCGCACATGGTGTTCCTGGACCGCCGCGGCATGATAGAGGCGGACTACCCGGGCGAGAGCGATTTCTTCAAGGACACGGCTACCACGGCAACCAACATTCGCGCGGAGCTGGAGAAACTGCTCAAGGCCCCGGCAAAGTAGGGGCCGGGTTACGATATACACCAGCCCGCGGGCGAGGCGTGCCTCGCCCCTACTTGACTCTGACTTCGGTGACGTAATACTTGTCGCCGCTCACTATGACGGTGGCTTGTATCTTATCGCCGACGTGGAGCTTCTGAAATTCGGCGTCCGGCTTCACGGGATACTCCATCGTCATGGCTTCCATCCAGTCGCCGATCTTGCCGGCGGCGATGGTGGCGGTCTTGGTGGCGGGGTCGAGAGCTTTGACCTCTCCTTCCATGGCGTAACGCCTGGTCTGGTTCTTGGCGCCGCAGCCCGCAAGCGCGAGCGCCAGCAGCAGCACGGTGGTTCGTCTGGTCATCACTTCACATGATCGCAAGTTATGCCACTGTATAGAAATGGACCGCGACTTTCGCCAGGGCCACCTGGAGATCGATTTCCCCACGGAGCCGTTTCACTCTGTGTGGCGGCTGCTGGTCCGTTCCGCCGTCCTCTTCTTCGCCAACCTGCGGTTCCTGGCGGCGGTCACGTTGGCGGTGTATCTCCCGGCAAAACTGGCGCTCCAGTTTGTGTTGTACGTGCTGAATATCCCCACCGACGGAATCGTGACCTACCTCGCGCTGGATTCGAGCGACATGATTCTCAGCGCTCTGGTGATTCCGGCGGCGGTTTACGGACTGGTGGCCAAGTTCCGCGGCGTCCAGACTGCTTCCGTGCGCGAGTCGCTGCGCTGGGGCCGCCGCCAATGGGGAAAAACGCTGTGGAACATGTTCAAAGTCGAAGTCACCGTGACGCTCTGGGCGTTGCTGCTATTGATCCCCGGGCTGGTGGCGATGGTGAGGCTGGTCTTCGCCGAGGCGATTGTGGCCATCGAGGCCGACCGGGAAACCGAGGTTCTGGCGCGCAGCCGCGTCCTGGCCAAGGGCCATGGCTGGCGCATCTTCCTGGTGCTGTTGCCGCTGATGACGGTGGGCCTGGTGGGGAGTTTCCTGGTGCTTGGCGCTTTCGACGACGCGGCTTATTCGCGCGTGGTCATGGCGGTAGTCGACAGCCTGCTTTCCGTGGGCGGGCAGTGGACCACGGTGGCCGTGCTGCTGATGTACCTGGGGGTGGTTCGCCCGGCCACTCCGGGCAAGCCGTTGCCGTAATGGGGCTTTACGTTTCCAGGAGTTTCGTTGTATAGTGCAGGGAAGCCGGACCGCTTAAGGCCCGGTTCGGAGGAAAGATAATCATGATACGTTTTGTAACGGGGTTGTGTACCCCTCCGGCCATTGCCCGAGGGTCCATTTTCAGAGTATTAGCACCTTTTGCCCTGGCGCTGCTGATCGCGGCGGGCGCGCAAGCGGCAAGCGTGAGCGGCACGTTAACCTTGACGGGGACCACCACCATCTCCGGCTCTGGCTACGCGATTACCGGCCAAATCACAATGACGAACGTGGGAAGCGGAACGTTTGCCAGCAGCACGATTCCTCTCTCAGCGCTTACCAGCTCAACGGTTTCAGCGAATTTCACGATCACGCTAAGCGGCGGCACACTGGTCGGAACCTACACGGAGCCGGTCTCCATTTTGGAAGGCGCTTCCGGCACCGCATCGGCGACCGTCACTGGTGGCACCGGCAGCTACGCCGGGTATATGGGAAGTTTCCCAAGCCTATCGGTTACCAGTTCGGGTAGCGGCTTAAGCTACACCTTTACCTCTACCGGCAGCGGCACCTTAAACACAAGCGGCGGCACGACCACTGCGCCGCCGGTCATTACCGCGGTGCAGGATTCGGCCAGCAACACGCCCAACATTGCGGAGGGCGCCTTCTTCGTTGTCTATGGCACGAACCTCGCTCCTTCAACATCCGGGCTCACTAACTTTCCGCGTCCCACAAGCGTGGGCGGCATCAAAGTCACTGTCACACCCACTGCGGGCGGAGCTGGCACCGACGTGTATCTGATCTACATTGCCCATGGAGCCTCCTACGACCAGATTAACTGCGTTCTGCCTTCCACTGTCCCGGTCGGCACGTACAACGTGACTGTCACCAACGGTACGGTCAGCACCCCGTTTGTGACCCAGGTGCTGGCCAGCAAACCCGGCCTGTTTACGCAGGATCAGAGCGGCACCGGTCTGGCCGTGGTGTTTAACTACATTTCGCAGTCGGAGGACGATGTGAATCGCCTGACCACCGGCAATTACGACGGATCCCTGAGTTCTCCCGCCAAGCCGGGACAAGTCTTGACCGCCTGGGGAACCGGGCTCGCCCCCTATGCGGCGGGGGATAATACGGCTGGGATCGTCCACGACTTCAGCACCTCCTATACCATCACCGCCATCGTGGGTGGCGTCTCCATCCCGGTGACCTTCGCGGGCCTCTCCGGGTATGCGGCGGACGATCAGATCAATTTCACTCTGCCGAACAACGTTCCGACCGGCTGCGCCGTGTCGTTGCAGATTTCCGTAAACGGCGTTCTGAGCGCGCCAGTGTCTATCTCCATCGCTCCGAGTGCCAGCGCCAATGCCTGCGTCCAGCCCGGTTATACCACGGCGCAGTTGACTCTCCTCGATGAGGGCGGCACCATCAACACCGGCAGTTTTGCGCTCTCGCAGATTACGGAATCCGTGCCTTCGTTAGGCAGCTTCACATCTGCCGACATCGACGGCTCCTTCTCCCAGCTCACCGGCTTCCAATTGGCCGCGGCGGGCACGGGAACGGTTACTGAGATCACTTCCGGAAGCTGCGTGGTGTTTCATGCCACGTCCACCGGCTCGGCCGTCGTAACAGGCCATTTGACCGAGTTCGACGCCGGCACGGTGACCCTCACCGGACCCGCCGTGAACAATCAGAAGCTCCTGGAACTCAGCGACATCTACAGCTACTCGATCGGCACCCCGGGCACCAGCAGCAGCTCGCTCCAGCCGGGAACGTACACCGTGACTGGCTCGGGCGGCAACGACGTGGGGCCGTTCAATACTTCAATCACCATCGGCTCGCCGCTCACCCTCAGCAGCCCCCTGCCCACCACGGTCACGGAAAGTGCGGGGTTGACGCTCAACTGGACGGGTGGCAATTCGTCGGATGTAGTGGAGATCATCGGCGGTTCCGGTACCATCCTGGGCACGGGGACCAGCCAGATCACCAACTCGACCGAATTCATCTGCAGTACCACAGCCGGCCAGGGGACGCTTACCGTGTCCCCTTCGATTCTGACTCAGTTGCCGACTATCACGGCCGCTCAGGTTGCCGCCTTTACCGCTGCGGGTTTCCTGGAAGTGACTTCCGGCCCCACGCCCGTCAACTTCAACGCTACCTTGACGAAAGGCGGCACCATCCCCAGTACTTTCTCGAGCTTCGTCAGCACCCTCGGCGCGGCCTTGTACCAATAACGGCGCGCTTTTCCCGAGCTGGGAGAGTGATTACTCTTCCAGCTCGGAAAGTTCGCCCAATTGCCTGAGGTCCGCCAGCGTGCGGGCGGCTTCCTCTTCGTCCAGTTGGCTGATGGCAAACCCTACGTGCACCACCACATATTCGCCGGGCCGGGCCTCCGGAAGATAAGCCATGCAAACTTCGCGCGCGATGCCGCCGAAATCCACGCGGGCCATGGGGACGCCACGCTCGTCATGCAGCTCGGTAATCCTGCCGGGAACCGCCAGGCACATAGGGACGACTTCATTGTAACAGGTTGACAGGTCCCGCCCCACTTGTTTAACGTGGTAAATCCCATGGCCCCTCCCGGACACATAGGGCAGGACACACGCTCGCTGGCTGAGGTGCACGCCAGCGTGGGAACCTCCCAGGTGTCTTTCTGGCGGCGTATGTTCGCGTTTTCCGGCCCGGCCTACCTGATCAGCGTGGGCTACATGGATCCGGGCAATTGGGCCACCGATCTCGAAGGCGGCGCCCGTTTTGGCTACCAACTGCTGTGGGTGCTGGTGATGTCCAACGCCATGGCCATCCTGCTCCAGACCCTGAGCGCGCGCCTGGGGATTGTGGGCGGCCGCGACCTGGCGCAGGCGTGCCGCGAAACCTATCCGCGGCCGATGAACATGGCACTGTGGGTGTTGTGCGAAATCGCTGTGGCGGCCTGCGACCTGGCGGAAGTTCTCGGCGCGGCCATCGCCCTCAACCTGCTGTTCCACATTCCGCTGCTCGCGGGCGTGCTAATCACCGCCGCCGATACCCTGCTGGTGCTCTTTTTTCAGAGCTTCGGCATCCGCACCATCGAAGCGTTCGTGCTTTCCCTGATCGCGGTCATGGCGGGTTGCTTCTGCATTGAAATCCTGTGGGCCAAGCCGTCGGTCGCCGAGATGTTCACCGGCCTCGTACCGCGGCTCAATCGCGACAGCCTGTACGTGGCCATCGGGATTCTGGGGGCCACCGTCATGCCGCACAATCTTTACCTGCACTCCGCCCTGGTGCAAACGCGGCATATCGCCCACTCGGAGGCGGCCAAACGTTCCGCGTGCCGCTACAACCTGATCGATTCCGCAGTGGCGCTGAACGGCGCGATGTTCGTGAATTGCGCCATCCTGGTGCTGGCCGCGGCCGTGTTCTTCAAGCGCGGCATCGTGGTGACCCAGATTCAGCAGGCCCACCTGCTGCTGGTGCCGTTGCTGGGGACCAGCCTCGCGGGGGTCATCTTCGCGGTGGCTCTGCTCTGCTCAGGGCAGTCATCGACGCTGACTGGAACCATGGCGGGTCAAGTAGTTATGGAGGGTTTCCTCAACTTTCGCATGAGGCCCTGGTTGCGGCGCCTGATGACCCGCGCGCTGGCCGTGGTGCCGGCGGCGTTCACCATCTACTTCGCCGGCGATCAGTCCACTTTCGGCCTGCTCATTCTGAGCCAGGTGATCCTGAGCATGCAGTTGCCGTTCGCCGTTATTCCGCTGATCCATTTCACCAACGACCGCGCGCGCATGGGTTCATTCGCTAACTCCGTGTGGGTCCGCGTGCTGGCCTGGTCCACTGCCGCGGTGATTGTCGGTTTGAACCTGCGCCTCGCCGGGCTGGCCATTGCGGACTGGCTGGCTGAGGCGGGCGCGTGGCGGACGGTGGTCTGGCTGGCGACCATTCCCACAGCGGCGGTTCTCCTGCTACTTTTGTTGTGGGTCACCATGGAGCCTTTGATCAGCCGCTGGACGCGCAAGTTCGGCAGAGCGCCGGTGGTTCTGCCGGAGACCGCCGGCGCCGAAGCCGCTGCCGCGCCAACTTACCACCGCATCCTGGTGCCTTTGGACCACACCCACCTGGACCGGCTGGCGGTGAGCCATGCCGCGGCCCTGGCCAAGCTCCACGGCGCCAAGCTGTTTTTGCTCCACGTGGAAGAAGGCGTCACCAGCCAGGTTTATGGGCCGGACTCCTCCACGGCGGAAGTGGAGGCGGGCGAGCAGTACCTCGAGCGCATCGCCCAATCCCTCCGCGGTCAAGGGGTTACAGTTGAAACGGCGATTACGCACTCCTCCTCGCCCAAGAAAGAGATTGTGCGCTACGCGCACGAAATCCGGCCCGACCTGGTCATCATGGGAGCGCACGGCCACGGCGGTCTGAAAGACCTGATCTTCGGAAACACCATCACCCCGGTGCGCCACAACCTGGAGGTGCCCATGCTGATCGTCAGACCGGGCAAAGGTTGAGACACCGTGCCCCAACAGCGTGTCGGAGGAACACACCGGGAGGCCATTGACCATCAGTAAGCCATTTGGAATCAATGGGTTTAGTTGGCATGAGGAGTGCACTTCCCTACACCGTGAAGCGCTACGTCTGGCTTGTGTTGCTGCTTACCGTCGGGATTCAGCCGCTCCGCTGCGCCACCTTGGAGCAATTGACCATGGGCGACCTGATCGGCAAGTCGACAGCCATTCTACGGGGCACGGTGGTGGACTCCTGGGCGGCGCTCACCAGTTCGATCATCTATACGCACTATAAAGTCCAGGTAAGCGAGAGCTTTAAAGGACCCCAGCAGAGTTCCGTTGAAATAGTGATTGCGGGCGGAGTGGTGAACAACCGCAGCCAGAATTTTTCGGGGTCGCCCACGTTGAACAAAGGCGACGAGTTTGTGTTCTTTCTGTGGACCAGCCGTGCGGGGCTGACTCAGATCATGGGGCTGACGCAGGGCCTTTTCGCCGTCACGCCGGGCGGTTCCGCCGATCCCGTGGTGACACGCGCCGCCACCCACGAATTGATGCTCGATCCCAAGACCGCACAACCGGTGAAAGACGCGGCGCTATCGATGCACCTGAGCGACTTGCGATCGCTGATTGCGAACATGCTCCAAGCCAGCCAGGGGGTGAGCCAGTAATGCCGGCAACGGGGCGCATCGGGCGGGTGGCGGCGGTCGCCGCGGCGGTAGCGCTGATGGGCACGCCCGCGGAAGCGTATTACCACTACGTTCACTACCTCCTAAACGCCCCCTACACCCCGGTTCAGGAAAAGTTCAACCTCGCCGCTCTGCCCAACAACACCGTGACGTTCTTTGTGACCGACTCGGGCCCGGCGGTGTTAGCCCCGAATGACAACCTCGGCTCGATTCTGGGCCAGGTCCAGACTGCGCTCGCCGCCTGGAATTCGGTGGCCAGCTCGAATCTGCGAGTGGCGTTCGGCGGCACGGAAACTCCGGGCCAGAACTCCAACACGCCGGGCGGCAACGTGGTCTTCATCGATCTGCCTCCGGGCTTGTTGGGGCAGGGCGCACCCACGGTGGTAGTGGGAACCACCACCATCGTCCAGGGGACGGTCATGTTGTCGAACAACACCAATGCGGGGCCGGGACCGAGCTACCTGGAGGAGTTCTACACCACGGCCGTTCACGAAATCGGACACGCGCTGGGGTTGCAGCACACGTGGACCTCGAGCGCCATGTCGCAGGACGTCATTCGGAATACCACGCGGGCACGGCCTCTCGACGCCGATGACATCGCGGCGCTCTCGGTGCTGTACGGCACGGCCGGCTGGACCGCGAATTTCGGTTCCATCTCCGGCCGGGTGACCTTGAACGGCCAGGGCGTGACTCTGGCCTCGGTGGTCGCCATCAGCCCGGACGGGCCGGCTATCAGCGCGCTGACCAACCCGGATGGCTCATACCAGATCAACGGCCTGCCTCCCAATAATTACCTGCTGTATGTTCACCCGCTCCCTCCGGACGCCGTTCCCGCCGACGGCTCGGGCCTCCGGCTTCCGGTGGATATCAATGGCCAGCCGATCCAGGCCAGCAGCCCGTTTGGGACGATGTTCTACCCGGGCACGGTACAACCTGAGCAGGCCACTTCGATCCCAGTGGTTGCCGGCACGGTGGTCACGGGCGAGAATTTCTCGGTGCAGCCGCGCGCGGCGGTGCCGATGTATGACGTCATCACCTACAGTTATCTCGACCCGGTCAGCCGCACTTCCGTTTACAACCCCGGCGCGAATGCGGTGGGCGTCACACCGGCTTACATAGACAGCATGCAGGGGGCCTTCTTCGTAGTGGCGGAGACAAAGTACGGGAACGCGCCGGTGCCGCAATCGGTCACCATCCTGGGCGGCTTTGCGGCCGCCACCGGCCAATATATAATGCCATACATCCCCACGGGCAGCTCACAGCAGGTGCTGGCTCTGTACTTCGGCATGCCGCTGTTCGCGGGAACCGGTCCGCGGCACATGGTCTTCACTTTCGGCAATGACATGTACGTGCTGCCGGACGCCATCACCCTGGTGCAGAAGGGCGCGCCAGTGGTCAGTTCGGTGACGCCGAACGCGGATGGCAGCGTCACCCTGACGGGCAGCGGTTTCGGCCTCGACAGCCGCATTTTCTTCGACGGCATACAAGCCACCACACTGACGCCATTCAGCGGCACCGACGCGCAGGGTTCCATCGGGGTGGCGCCGCCGGCGGGCTCCAGCGGCCAGGTATCCAACATCGCCGTGTTTAATAGCGACGGGCAGAACTCGACGTTTCTTCAATCGCAGAACCCGCCGACCTACGCCTACCCCATAACCGGAACGCCGCAGGTCACCTTGAACCAGACCGCGCTCCCGGCGGGCGTTTCCTCGATGGTGGATATCACCGCGCAGAACACCAACTTCGTCAATGGCCAGGTGACCGTCGGATTCGGAACCGACGATATAACCGTGAACGGCCTCTGGGTGTTGAGCCCGACTCACTTGCAGGCCAATGTGGTGGTGGCACCCAACGCGGTTCTGGGCGCCTCCGAGTTCAGCGTCGTCTCGGGATTCCAGGTGGCTACGCAGCCGTTCGCGTTTCAGACGCAGGCGGCGAATCCGGGCCTGCCTTCCATTGGGCTGCCCATCGTGAACGCGGTGCCCACTCAGCAAACGGTCTACCCCGGCGGCTTCGCAGCCATCTACGGGTCGAACCTGGCGCTCTCGCCAGCCGCGGCTCAGGTGACGTTGAACAACGTGCCGGTGCAGATCCTGTACGCCTCCGCGGCTCAGATCAATTTCCTGGTCCCCGCCGGTTTGCCGGCCGGCCCAGCCACGCTGAACCTGAACAACGGCTCGGCCAGCGCCTTTCCCGTGATCGTGCAGATCAGCAATCCGCCGCCCATCATCACGGGCGTGTCGAACGCGTCGGGCGCGATTCTCGGCGCCGGCAACTCCGCCGGCATGGGCGACATTCTGAACGTGCAGGTAGTGGGCCTTGACCCGACCGTGCCCGGCAACCCCAGCCGCTTGCAGGTAACCGTCTCCGGCATCTCCATGCCGGTACTCGGAATCACGCCGGCGTCAAACAGCCAGTTCCAGATTCAAGCCATCCTCACCCAGTCGTTCGCGGGCGCCCAAGTGCCGCTGGCGGTCTGGGTGGACGGGTCCAGCAGCGTGCCGTTCACCATCACCGTGCGATAGCCACTGGCCCACGCCGGGCGTGAATTTGTGCTAACGTGTGGGACCGGGAGATCTCAATGAAAATGAAAGTGATTCTGACTGCACTGCTCTTCGCCGGATTCGCCGCACCCGCGGGAGGTCCGGAAGGGTTTGGCCTGTGGAAGGCCGCGGACTTGAAAGCGCCTGGCGTCATGGCCGCATTCAAGTCCCTCGGCCAGCCGGCGAGCGTCGGCAACTATAGCTTCTCGATGTCGCACCGCGATGCCTCGGGTGGAGTGGAATGCCATCTGACTCAGGCCGATATTTTCGTGGTACAGAGCGGCGAGGCCTCGCTCACGGTTGGCGGCACGCTGGTGGACGGAAAGAACCGCTCGGCGACTGAGATGACCGCGACCGCCATCAGCGGCGGAACGGAAACTAAAATCAGCGCGGGCGACATTGTCACCATCCCCGCGAAAATGCCCCATCAGATGAAGATCGATCCAGGCAAAGAGATCACCTACTTCGTGGTGAAGGTCACGCAGTAGCGGCCGCCGGCGCTACTCTTTCCAGAACAGCTCCGCATCCGAGCGGCGCACGTAGTTGGCATCGAGCGCCGCGGGGTCCGAAGCCTGGCCGCGCAGGAAGCGCGCCAGCGCGATGCGCGCAATCGCGGCGGCCAGCGCCGGCGGCGCGGTCGCGATGGGGGCACGCTCGAAGCGCGTTCCGGCCAGCGCGGCGCGGAACGGCGTGAAATCGGTCGAGACAAACTCCACGCCGCCCTCCGGGAGCGTCGCCAGCCACGCCGGAAACCTGATCACCACTTCCGGCGCTACCAGCCGGCCGGCATGGTCATAGACGGCGCCGTAGATTTCGTCGCGGCGAGCATCCAGCACGACGGCGCGCAATGGAGCGCTGCCGAAGGTGGCCAGCGCCTGGAGATTGGAAACCGCCACGGCCGGTTTGCCCAGCGCTTCCGCCAGGCCCTTGACGCACGCCAGCCCCACGCGAACGCCGGTGAACGACCCCGGCCCCGAGGCCGCGGCAAAGCAATCCACCATGGCGGGCTTCACGCCATGCCGGTCGAACAATTGGGCCAGGTGCTGGTAGATCACGTGCGCGAAGCCACTGGGCGCGTGCAGCAATGTTTCCTCAATCAGCTCCTCTCCGCGCACGAGCGCCAAACTGCCGGATTCGCGGGTCGTGTCGATAGCCAGAATCAGTGGATTCACCGGTTGAGCCCGAGGGCCGCGTCCATGGTGTAGACCTTTCCGTTGGCGTTCATCCCGTAAAGCCGCAGGTGCATGATCGCGGGAAAGTTTTTCGCCAGGCCCGCCAGCGGCCACAGCGTGCCTTTCTGCCCGGTGCCGATCACGCGAAAGCCTTGGCCATCGGCCGCCACCTCGCCGGTCCACAGCCACAACATGGACCGCGTGGCGCGCGTCTCACGCGTGATCTTGGCGGCGTACGGGGTGGGCAGGACCACTGCAATGTCGCCGGAAGGCTGCTCGATGGCAAACGGCACCTTGGGGGTGTTGGACTCGATTTCCTGAAGCACGATGTCGCGCGACTCGAACCTGTACGACTTGTTCATGCCCGCTAAATGGCCTTCGCGCACCACGTGCAACACCCAATCGTGCGACTTGTCGGGCGGTTCCCCGGTGAAGTGGTCGCCGCTGAACCTCTTCTTCGACTTCACGACCTCGCCATCGATGGGGTTTACCCAGTAGACGTCGTAGCCGTGTTTCTCGACGGTCAGTTCGACGGGGCCAGGCTGGGCCACGTAGACCACGTACTCGCTGTCCTCGAGTGCCACGGCCCGGCCGCCATCCACGTCGAAGTAAGGCTCCAGCTCCCAATAACGCGTATCGGAGAAGAAATCGAACCACACGGTCATCTGTTTGGCGCCGGGGCCGCTGCCCGTATAAGTGAGGTACTGGCCGTCCATGGTGGCGTTCCACAAGCGGCGGCGGAAGGCCGCGGTGTCGCTGTCTTCGCTCCCAAAATCCAGGTTCACAAAGGGAACGGCATAGAGCTGATGCTCGATGGCGTCCACGTTGTCGTCGGGGGTGCCGTGGGCGACGAAATCCATCCAGCCGTCATCCAGCAGCGGGGCCGAGGTCACGCTCGCGCCCGTGGTGCGCGGGTGCTGGTAGGGGTCCAGTTCCTTCAGCAACCCGCCGATCTCCTTGAGCAGAGCGCGCCCGTCGGGGTAATCTTCAAACCGGTCCACGCCCTGCCAGGTGATGTTCATGGCCGCGTAGCGCCCTACCAGGTAGCGGATGAAACGGCGGCGCTGTTCCCAGGTGGGGAAGACCTTGGTGAGGAAGCCCGGCCCGCCGGCCAGGACCAGATCCGCCACGATGCCCTTTTCATTCAGGTAGCGGACTCGTTGGTCCAGCCGTTGGAATTGCGCCAGGTCCGGCAAGTCCGGCGACTGGAATGCGGCATCCCGGCCTTCTTCCATCACCACGCCGCGCAGGTGATTGAACTTCTGCGCGGCGCGTGCGTCCGCCACGGTGCGAAACGCGGCGTCGTCCAGAAACGCGAAGCGCATCTCGGTAGCGCCCATCCACAGGTGCGGCCGGTCGATCCCCGCCGAATCCCGTTCCGTGTATTCCCAATGATGCGTGTTGGCCGCGCGGATGAATCCCGGCGCTTCGGAAGCGGCGGCGGTGAATGTGCCGGTCTGGTCGTTCCATTGGGCGATATTGCTGGTAACGTGGTAGTCCCAATCGCCGGCTTCGGTGGGAGAGAAGCGGACCACCATGCGCCGGCCGCCATCCCAGTATCCGGGGAGCGTGAAGGTGTGATGCCGCGGGGAGCGGAACTCCACCCTCAGATCGACGTCCACATGAGGATGAGGATGCGCGGCGGCGTCCTTGTCACCGAGTTCGAAGAGCAGCTCGCAGGCGGAGTAGGCGGGGGTATTGTTGCACGGGCTCCGGCCGGCCGCCGGAGCCTGCGCCCGGAGCGCGAAGGGAACGAGCGCCAGAAGTGCCGTGGCCAATCTCAAGCCCATAGGACCAGTTTAGACCGTCGCCAATGGCAATTCCGGCTAGAATGGAAATTCCCTGTGAAAAAGGAGAGTGGTCTCATGAATCCGAACGAAACAATCAAGGGCGCAATCTCCCGGCGCACCGCTGTTGCCGCCGGCCTGGCGCCTTTCGTGGTGGCGCGCCATGTGTTGGGAGGCGTCGGCTACCAGGCTCCCAGCGACAAACTCAGGATCGCCTGTGTGGGCGTCGGCGGCGTGGGCCAGGACTATGTGACCGGCTGCCGGAGCGAAGAGATCGTCGCGCTTTGCGACCTGGACCACGAGTTCTCCGCGCCGGTGTTTAAGCTCTATCCCAAAGCCAGGCTGTACAAAGACTTCCGGCAGATGTTCGACAAGGAGCAGAAGAACTTCGACGCGCTGATCGTAGCCACGCCGGACCACTGGCACTCGCACCTGGTGCTGGCGGGCCTGGCCATGAACAAGCACATTTACTGCGCCAAACCGATGACGCGCACCATCGCCGAGGCAAGAAGGGTAAAGGCAGCGGCGCTGGCCTCCAAGGTCACCACCAAGGCGAGCCTTCAGGATTCGCGCACCTCCTATGCCCGGGCCACCACGGAGTTGCTGCTGAGCGGGGCCATCGGGCCGATCCATGAAGCGCATTTCTGGACCGGCACTCACAGCCCCAGCGGGCTGGCCAGACCAAAGGAGGTCCAGACGCCGCCGGCGGGGATGAACTGGGACCAGTGGTGCGGGCCGTCTCCGGCGCGGCCCTACCATAAGATCTACCATTACGGCAACTGGCGCCCGTGGTGGGATTTCGGCACCGGCAACCTGGGCGATGTGGCTTGCCACGCGCTGCACGTGTTCCATGACGAGCTCGAGATGGGCGCGCCGGACTGGATTGCGGCCGACGCTTGCCAATCCTTCTCACTGGACGGCGTGGTCGAGAACAGCGAGTGCAACAGCATCTCTAACTACGTGCAGTGGCACTTTCCGGCGCGCGGCAAACACCCGGAGACGATGGCGTACTTCTACGATGGCGGCTTGCAGCCGCCGCGGCCGGTGAGCATGCGCCGCGAGGTGGGGATGCCGGGCAGGGGCATGATGTTCGTGGGCGAAAAGGGCGTACAGGTTTCCGCGTTCTACGGCGGGAGTTCTTCGCTGCCGGACCACAACGGACCCCGGCCGGGCCAGAAATTTCAAGGGCTTCCCGGCGGCTGGCTTTTGCCGGAGAGCCGTTTCAAGGACTTCAAGCAGCCCGAGCCATACCTGGCGCGGTGCGAGAGAGCAGACCACTACGCCGAGTGGATACGGGCGTGCAAAGCCGGCAAGAAGTCGATTATGCCCATCGAGCTCGCCTGCGATTACACGGAATTCGCCCTGCTCGGGACGGCGACGCTGCGCCGCTACAGCACGCCCGGGGAGCGCGGCACAACCGGTTGGGGGCATAATGGCCGATCGGACTCCGCGGACGTATGGAGCACCACTGGAGGGGCGCACCCCGGCGTTTATGAACCCGGCGGCGCGGACGCACCCCGCTATTGGCGAAGTTCCAAGGCCCTCTTCTGGGACGCGAAGGCCATGAAATTCACAAACGACGAGGTGGCCAACCGCTACGTGGACATGCCCTATCGCAAGGAGTGGGACTATAGGGTTTAGGTTGCTCCCACCCGCAACTCCGGCTTATATCGTCGTGGTGACAGCGGCGCTGCCTGATTTGAGGCCGGGCGAAGTCGCGGTCAGTTGAATCCGGCCCGCTTTGGCCGTCGATTGCACGATCGCCAGGCACAACCCGTGGAACGCTTTCCTGCGGCTGGCCTTGTAATTCTCGTGACTCAGCGGGTTTCCGCTGTCCAGCCCGACGAGCTTGCCTTCGCCTTGAATCTCGAAAGCGATCTCATGGTCCGCACCCGGCACTACCCTGCCCTGCGCGTCGAGTATCTGAACCGTGAAATGAGCGACGTCCCGGCGGTCCGCCGCTATGACTTCCCGATCCGCGGAGACTTCAATCGAAGCCGCTTCTCCCGTAGTCGTGACCTCGACCTCGGCGACCACCTTCCCGCCCTTGGCGCCCACGGCTTTCAGCGTGCCCGGCTGATAAGGCACCGGCCATGTCAGGTGCAGATCCGCGGTGGTGCGTACGGCGTCGTTGCGCCCCCCTTCCCCGCGCCGTTCGGGCCAGGTCGACACGCGCGGGAACCAATAGCCCTGCACCCCGTAAGACTTGCCATTCAGGAACAACTCTACGGTGTCGCAGTTGGTGTAGCAGATGACCGGTATGATTTCGCCTTCCTTGCCCTTCCAGTTCCAGTGCGGGAAGATGTGGAGCACGGTCTTATCGGTCCACTGGCTCTGGTAAAAATAGTAAGCGTCCTTTATGAAGCCGGCGGTATCCAGCGATCCAACGGGGGGGCAGGTCCTGGGCCACTGGGTCTCGGCCAGGTAGTCGATACCGCTACCCGAGTGGTCGCCGATCACGTAGTCGTTCAGCCTTATCCACTTCCACAGCGATTCGACATCAGTGCCTCGATTGGCGTCAATCCCCCAGGCCTGGACGCCGGGCTTTGGCGGGAACAGCCCGAAATACTCGCCCCTGGTGCCGGCCAGGCCAATGTTCTCCGTGCCGACGATCTTCCGCTTTGGGAACGCGTGCCGGTCGTCCGTGGCGTATGTTTCCGCCCGCTTATTCCGGCGGTCGAAATAGTTGTACCCAGCAATGTCCAGGACCTCGAGGAACTCCGGCGGCGTACCGACTTCACGTCCGGTCAGATTGGCGGCAATCCGGTCGCAACCCATGGTGACAGGCCGCGTAGGATCCTCTTTGTGAAAGATCCCGACCAGCCTCTTGACCATCTCGACTCCGTCAATAGAGGCTTGCTCGCCGATCTCGTTACCCGCGCTCCACATCACGACAGAAGGGTGATTCCGGTCGCGGCGGACGAAGGCCGTTACGTCCCGCTCCGACCATTCGTCGAAATACTGGCCGTATCCGAATCGCATTTTGGATTGCTTCCACTCGTCGAACATCTCATTCATCACCATAAAGCCCAATTCGTCGCACACGTCCATGATGTCCGGCGCCCAAGGATTATGACCGGTTCGAACCGAGTTGCATCCCATTTCCTTCAAGATCTCCAGGCGCCGTCGCCAAACCCGCTTCGGCACCGCGTTCCCCATACAGCCGCCGTCCTCATGTCCATAGAAGCCATTCAGCTTCACGTGCCTGCCGTTCAGCAGGAACCCCCGGTCCACGTCGAACTCAATCTTTCGAATCCCAAAAGTCGTATCGTACGAGTCGCCGCCACGGGCCTCTGTCATCACTGAGGTGCGCAGCGAATACAGATAGGGATTCTCGAGCGACCAGAGGTTGGGCTGATCTACGCGTATCTGCTGGGTAAACTCGTATTCTCCGTTGGCTGCGATGGTCTTGGCCTCACTCGGCTGCGCGCCCTCGGCCACGTTCCCATCCCGGTCCATGATGGTGCTGGTCACCCTGCACTCAACGGGGCTCACGCCTTCATTCTGGACCCTGGTCTGGACTTGGACGGTGGCAACATCCATCTCCACCTTGGGCGTGGTGATGAACGTGCCGCAGTAGGCGACGTGCACCGGGCTCGTAACCACCAGCCAGGTGTGCCGGTAAATTCCGGACCCCGTATACCAGCGGCAGTTAGGTTGGTGGGAGTTATCCGCCTTGACGGCAATCACGTTGTCGCCGCCGTATTTCAGGTGCGGAGTCATATCGTAAGAGAAACCGATGAATCCGTTCGGCCGTTGGCCGAGGTGCTGACCGTTGATCCACACCTCGCTGAGCTGATAGACGCCCTCGAACTCGATGAATACCTTGCTGCCACTGTAAGATTCGGGAATGTTGAAGTGTTTCCGGTACCAGCCGATACCCATGGGCAAATGCTGCGCGCCTCCCACCGGCCTACTCGGCTCCTCACTGTAGGGCCCCTCGATGCTCCAGTCGTGCGGCAGGTCTACGTCTCGCCAACTCGCGTCCGCGAAATTCGGCTGCTGCGCGCCTTGCGCATCCCCCTTGAAGAACTTCCAGCCGAAGTCGAAGGAGTTCTTGCGGCCTCCGACCCCCATGCCGCCGCGCGCCGGCCGCGGTGGCGCGGGCGCTTGCACGGGCGCCTGCGCGTTCGCCTGGCCATTGGCCCCCAACGCCGACACGATGCCGGCTGCCCCAACCGCCTGCCCCAGCAAAGTGCGCCGGCTCAGGGAAACCGTCAGTTCATTCTCATTCTTCATAATCGTCTCGTTGCTCACCGGTAACGGTACAGGGTGAAGCGCTGGATGCCCATATTCCGCTGGAGTTCGAACAGATCCGCCCCTTGCCCGGTGTCATCCCCCGCGAGCCGTATGTCGGGAACCCAGCGGCCGTTCACAAAAGTGCCCGCTTCCACGGTGCCCAGTCCGGCGAACGGCGGCCCTGGCGTGTTGGGAGAAAACGCGACCTTTACGCCGCTGCCCGCCGCGAAATACTCGTCCGGCCCCGTGGCAATGAAAATGGCCGCCGCGATGGGCGGGGCTCCCGGCGGTGGTTCCCCAGGCATGAGCAGGGGCATGGTGTAACGGATCGGCCAGAACGTGACTTCCAGCGTGTAATCCCCGAGCTTGATCTTCTGCGGCGGGTCTTTCGCGTTCATCAGGACGGCGGACATGGTGCCGTTGCCTTGGTGCTCAGAGATCAAGGGCGCCATTCGCGAGAGGAGATCATAAGCGCCGGTCAGGTCGGGAGTGTTACCCAGACGGTCCGGCCGGTCAATGCCGAATGGCGAAAAGCCAATGGCATCGTGGCGTCCGAAGGCGTAGAGCGCTCTGGCTGCGCTGGTCGGCCCACCCCCTGTCTCGGGTATGAACAGCGGGTTGCCGGATTGGGTGTACTTGGCGCAAAACGCCACGAAGTCCCCCTCGCCATAAATGTCGGGCGAGAGGATATCGATTTGCGGCCCCCCGGCTTTCCAGATGTCCATTACGAGGTCCCACGGGCGGCCACCGCTCGATGGGGGCTGCGATCCCCTCCCCACTCCGTATAGCGCCGCGTTGCAGAACATCGGTATCGGGTATTCGGCTTTGCCCGCCCCGGCCACCCGGCCGATGTAGCGCGAAAAGTACCAGGCCATGAAGAATCCATCCGTCACGGCGCTCTTTCCGAACACCTCTTCCCAAGTCCCCGATGTCTTGAAGCCGGCCGCCTCCCATACCTGGCGAACCGCCGGGACCAGCGCATCCTTGTGCTTTTGAAGGTAATCCATCAGCTCGGACGGCACCGGCCCCGCGAAAGCCTGATTGGCCGCGGGCGAGCGATCGCGGGAATCCCCATGCATTCCCACTTCGTTCTCCACCTGGATCATGATGACCGTATGTTGCTGGCCATCCACGGCCTTGACGTGCCGCATCAGGGCCGCAAAAGCGCGGGCATCGGCGTCCCGGTTGGCATCGCTGAACGGGCTGAGCAGTTCGATGCTCTTACCCCCGGCGACCTGGGCGCGCGGGAACCGCTCGAAATCCTTCTTCAGCCAGTCGGGCGGGTAGCTGGACAGACTGTTCTTCCAGCTCCCGAACCACAAGAGCACGAGATGCAGGTTGTGACTGCGTGCATCCCGGATTATGCCGTCCAGCACGCTGAAGTCGAATTTGCCTTCCTGCGGTTCGATCTGGGCCCAGGAAACGCCCGCCAGGACGGTGTTGAATTTGGACGCGGCGAGCTTAGGCCATATCGGCTTCATATGCTCGACGCCGGTGGCGCTGTTGTTGAGCAGTTCTCCCGCCAGCGCCAGGAACGGCTTGCCGTCGACGATCAGTTGGGTGGCCGTACCCTGCTTCCGCAAGTGAGGGATGCCCGAAGCAGGGGTGCCCTGATTCGCGCCGAAAGCGACAGAGCACACAAGGATGCAGCAAGACTGAATGTGAAGTCTCATGATGATCTCACTCGTAGCGGTATAGCTTGACGCGCAAGATACCGTGCTCGCTGTGAGTGTCGCGACGCTTGTAGGCGCCAGGCAGCAGCAAGGCGGACGCGCACCACGTGCAGTTGTTGTCGAGAGCAGTTATGCGGTGATCCAGGTGGCGCCCGGCAACCCATCGGCCATCCACAAAGCTGCCCTCTTCGACCGTGCCCACTCCCACCAGCGCGGGCCCGGGCGTGTTGGGCGTGAACGTAACGGCCATCTCGTACTCGTTGCTGGCGATGACATACAACTCGTCGGGCGCAGTCAAGACGAAGAGCGCTCCCGCCAGCGGCGGGCCGGGCGGGGGCGGCGTGGTTCCGCCGGGGCGCGTGTGGTTAGGGTTGACCGTAACAGTCATGGTGTAGTCGCCCAAGCGGGCCTTCTCGGTCTGGCCACTTTCCCCCAGCAGCACGCCCGTCGTTTCGCCTTGCTTGCCCTGGTGCTCCATGATAACGGGCATGAGTTGCTCGATGGTCTTATAGACCCTGCCCAGCTCATTGTCATGATCGTGCCGCAGCAGATTGTACTCGACGCCGTACACGGAGAAGCCGGTGGCGTCGTGTCCCACGGCCCACAGCACCTCGGCAGCCCCGGCCGGCCCACCGGACGCCTCGCCTACGTACATGGGGTTCCAGGATTGGTGGTAGTTCATGCAGGTTTCCTGAAAATCCCTCTCGTTGTAAACGTCGGGCGCGACGAAATCGATTTGCGGCGCCCCGGCATGCCAGACGTCCAACAGGTCGAACATAGGGTCACCGCTGTGCGTATAGCCGATGGTTTCGGCCTCGATTCCCTTGGCGGCTACAGCCGCGATGGAGGACCTTCTGGTCACCCACCCATTGGTGTACATGGGTATCGGGTATTCGGCTTTGCCCGCCTCGGTGACACGGTTGACGTACTGCGCATAGTTCCAGACCATGAAGATCTCGTCGGTGGCCGCTCCCTTGCCGAAGACCTCTTCCCAGGTCCCGGATGTTTTGAAGCCGCCCTTCTCCCACACCTGGCGAAATTCCGGAAGGAGGGTATCCTCGTGCTTCTGAAGGTAGTCCATCAGCGCCTTCGGCACCGGCCCCGCAAAGGCTTTCTCCGCCCCCGGCGAGCGGTCGCGGGAGTCGCCCGACATTCCCACCTCGTTCTCCACGTGCATCAATATGACGGTGTGTTGCTGGCCGTCCACTTCCTTAATGTGGCGCATGAGGGCGGCAAAGGCGCGCGCATCCGCGTCGCGCGTGGCATCGGCGTAACCCTCGATGACGGAGAAGTATTCGATACTCCTGCCGTTCCTGATCTGGACTCGCGGAAATCGCTTGTAATCCCGCTTCACCCATATGGGAGCCCAACTCACCATACCGTTCTTAAAACTGGCGAACCACACGAAACAGATGCGCATATGGCTGCGCCGGGCTTCCTGAATGATGCCGTCCACCAAGGTGAAGTCATACTTGCCTTCCTCGGGCTCAACCATCTCCCAGTAGGCGACCGGAAGCAGGGTGTTGAGATTCATCTTGACGAACTCGGGCCACATCCACTTCATGTTGTCGAGATTGGTGGCGCCTTCGTTTTCGATTTCACCCGTCAGGGCTATGAATGGCTTGCCGTCCACCACGAACTGAGTGGCCGTTCCTTGTTTTCGCAAGTGAGGGATCGACGAGTCCTGCTGAGCGCTACATGGAACCGCCAGCAAACCGAGCCAGCAGACAGAAATGCAGCATAAGGTATTTTGGATGGTCACAGTTTTCCGCACACGGTTATTGTACGCCACCGCGTGCCGGGTGGCGGGCTGCGATCGAGCGCCGATCGCAGCCCGCAAAGCGCTAGAATTTCACGCGAATCACGAACTGGCCGGTGCGCTCACCGCCGACGTTGTTGGGGTTGATGTAACCGAAGCCGCCCGTGAGGTTCCCCGCGGAGTTGTAAGTCGTGGTCTGAAACGGATTGCCGGTGTTCGGGTTCGGCAGTTGGAGCCGATTGAACACGTTGAAGAACTCCCCACGGAATTCCAGGCTGAACTTCTCCCTTTTCCAGATGCGGGCCAGGTTCATGTTTTCGCTGGGGAAGCGTTCATACCGGTAGTCGTTGTAATACGGAGTCGAGTTGCCCCACTGTCCGTTGGGCACATCCTGCCAGGCAGCCGGGTTGAGCACCAGGTTGTGGTACGGGTCGATGCAATGGCAGTTCAGGTTCTTCAGGAACAGCGGTTGTCCGGGCACCCGGTTCATGAACGTCGATTGGTAGACCAGCGAGTTCATGTCGTTGTTCGAGTTGGGCACCTGGATGGGGGTGCCACTGCTGTAGCGCATGATACCGCCAATCTTCCAGCCCTTCCAGATCCTGTCGGCGAACTTGCTGGAGGTCACGCGCGGCACCCAATCGTACAACTCGTAAGTGTAGGCGGCCACGAACAGATAAGGTTGGGAAGTGCTGACCAGGGACTTCTGATTGTTCCGGTTGTAAACATCGTTGATCACCTGGCCGGTGGCCAGCTCCTGGGAAAAAGTGAATGCCACGCTGGCGGTCAGACCGAAGGAATAGCGCTTGGTGGCTTTCGCCTGAAGTGAGTTATACCAACCGTCGCCGAGCGGAGCCCACATGGGGATTATCGAACCGCTGAACATCGGGAAGGGGCGAAGGCTCTGCGCCACCGTCTGGCTGGTGGGATATCCGGCGTAGGGCACGCCGAAGCCGCGGGAGGCTGCCAACGGAGAACTGAGAGTGGATGTGAGCAAGGTGATGTCGGCCGGGTTGGAGAGGCTCAGACCATGGGCCATAAGGGTCGACATGGGAGTCGCATTCAGGTTGACAAGGCCGGTGGCGCCGATGATCCAGACGGCGCGGTTGCCGACGTAAGCCGCCTCGACCATCAGGTCCTGAAGGAGTTGGCGCTGAAGGTTCACACTGTAGGTATAGGTCCTTCCGGGACGATTGGCATTGGGATCGATATAGTAATTGATCGAGCTCACGGTGCCGGGGGTGGGTCGGGCGCCGGGATTCAGGCTGGCCGTGTACAGTTGGGACAGAGTGTATGGGATGCCGCCGCTCAGCGTCATGGTGGGAACGCCGTAAGCGGGGGAGGCGAGGATAAGCTGGTTGTAGCCGACTCCCACGGTGGGGGAGCTGGTGAAGCCGTTGGATGGAGCGACAGCCGCGGTGACTATACCCCAACCGCCGCGAACGGTGGTTTTGGGAGTGAGCTGGTAAGCAAATCCCAAGCGGGGCCCGATCGCATACGGATAGGGCTTGGCGAAATAGCAGTCGCAACGGCCCGCGCCGTAGCCCTCGTAGACGAAGCCGCCCGGAAGGTTGCCGGCGGAGGGGTTCGGGATGGAGGGGCCAAACATGCTGTCGCGGTTCCAGATCTCATGCCCTTCACCCTGCAAATCCCAGCGAAGGCCGTAATCGAGGGTGAGCTTGTGGTTCACCCTCCACGTGTCCTGGATGTAGAGGGCATAACGCCGGCTGCGCCATTGGAGGTCCTGCGGAGGCTGAATGGTGGCGTTATCCACCAGGCCGAGGAGGAAACTGGCGTAGGGCATGCCCACCGAGAGGCCGCCCGTATTCAGCCCCTGGAGGGAGGGCTGGCCGGTCTCGAGCCCGCTGAAGTTCAGGTCTCCGGTGGAGCCGGTGGCTTGGTCGTCGCTGTAAGCCTCGTTGCGGAATTCAGCGCCGATTTTGTAACTGTGATTGCCGTGGACCCAAAGAAGGCTAACCACGCTGGTCACCTTGGTGTACAACGGTACGTCCAAACTGGCGGGTCCCAGATTCGGGCCCAAACCGCCGGCGTCGGACGAATTGAGGCCGTTCATCTGGGGGAAGCCCTTCCCGAGAACGCTGCCGTTGAAGCCCAACAGGCCGGGTGCGTTGTAGTTCGCGACGCCGGGGGGCGCACCGCCGGGATTATAATTCCTAAACATGCCTAACCCCACATGCAGCAGCAGGGTCGGCGAAATATTGTCGTCGTAGTTGACCCGCGGAATATAGGTGTTGGCTATGTTGCTCTCCACTTGCGTGATCGGCAGGGGCAAGCCATCCTCATTGCCGGGCGCGCGATTCGACGGCCTATCCAGGTACATGGAGAGGTGCTGTGTAGCGCTGAAGTTGTGGTCCACCTTGAACGCCGCCTGAGCGGACCAAGTCTTGTATTGGGGACCCTGCGGCCAGTTGTTGATGTCGCCGGAGAGTATGGGCGCGGGGATCAGGTTCTGGATCTTGAGGGCCACGGGATCCAGACGGCTCTGCGGAATGATGTTTCCGGGGAAGACGGTGCGGGTCACAAGTCCGTTGATAGTCTGGCTGGTCAGTGGGTCGTAGATGGCGTTTTCCAGCATCGTGTTGCCCAGCGGATCGGTTCCGGGGAGCACACGCCCGGTGAGAGCGCCGGCGAAGTTGCCCTGGCGGTAGGCGAGGGTCGGCATGGTATTCAGCGAGCCGGCCGATGAGACGCTGTTCCGGGCGTCTTCAAAGATCAGGAAGAAGAAGGTCTTGTTGTGGCCGTTGTAGACTTTGGGGATCCAGACGGGGCCGCTGAAGGTGGCGCCGAAGTCGTCCTTGCGGTCGAGCGGCGCGGTATATACGAAGGCCTTTTTGGAGTCGAGCAGGTTGTTCTGCCAATATTCCCACAGGTCGCCGTGGATATCGTTGACTCCGGAGCGGGTGGCCATGATAAACACGCCGCCCTGGACCTGGCCGTATTCGGCGGCGTAATTACTGGTCTGTAGGGAAAACTCCTGAACCATATCCGCCGGCGGGGGGCCGGTGTTCACGCTGGGGCTGTTCTCGTTGGTGACGTCCTGGCCGTCCACAAAGACGCGCTGCGTGTTGGGCGGCTGGCCGTCGACGCGTCCGCTGTTGGGACTCGATATGCCTTCGCCGGCGACGCCCGGCGTGATGATCATGAGGCTGCGCGCATTGTGCGTGGCGCCGTTGCCCGGTATGGATAGGTCGATGATGCTCGCGTGGGCTTCGTCGACGCTTTGCTCGGCGCTATCGACTTTCAGCAGCGGCGCGGTGGCATCCACCGTCACGGATTCCGTGGCGGCGCCGACCTGGAGTGTAATGTTGATCTGCTCGATGATTCCCACGTGAACGTCGGTGCCGGTTCCGATGTACTTTTCGAAACCGTTGGCCGTGACGGTGATTTCATAGGTGCCGACAGGGAGAGCCGCCAGAGTGAAATCGCCGGTGGAAGTGGTGCGGGTGTCGTACAGGGCGCCGGTGGCGACATTTTTGGCGACCACCGGGACATCCGGAACCACCGCGCCAGTGGCGTCCATCACCGTTCCGGCGATGATGCCGCGGTCATTCTGGGCAAAAGCAAGGGTAGCCAGGGAAATTACCAGCGCGAGCTGGCGGAAACGTTTGAAGTAATGACGAACCGTCATTCTGAGGCCTCCTGAAGCCCGATTGGGGCGGGCATACAGAGGCACACCTTGGCCAAGCAAGGCCAAGCTTCAACCCCTGCTCCCTAAAGAGTCGTTTTCTGTTTAAGATAAACTCCCCGGTAAAGATTTGTCAAGGATTATCTTCAGAGGTTTACGCGATTTACGCGGGCCTGCCGGCACCACCCTTCCGGTTCGTGCTGGGTGGCGCCGGGTCCACGCCGATCACAACACCCACCCCGCGTAAGCGGGGTGGGTGAACGCCCAGTCCCAAAGGCCTCGAAGGCACTACCATTTCACGCGGATCACGAACTGGCCCGTGCGCTCGCCGCCGACGTTGTTGGGGTTGATGTAACCGAAGCCGCCAGTGAGGTTCCCCGCGGAATTGTAAGTCGTGGTCTGAAACGGATTGCCGGTGTTCGGGTTCGGCAGTTGGAGCCGGTTGAACACGTTATAGAACTCCGCACGGAATTCCAGGCTGTAGCTCTCACGGCGCCAGACGCGGGCGAGGTTCATATTCTCGCTGGGGAAGCGTTCATACCGGTAGTCGTTGTAATACGGAGTCGAGTTGCCCCACTGTCCGTTGGGCACATCCTGCCAGGCCTTAGGGTTGAGCGCCAGGTCGTGGTAAGGATCGATGCAATGGCAGTTCAGGTTTTGCAGGAACAGCGGTTGTCCCGGCACCCGGTTCATGAACGTCGATTGGTAGACCAGCGAGTTCATGTCGTTGTTCGAGTTGGGCACCTGGATGGGGGTGCCACTGCTGTAGCGCATGATGCCGCCCAGCTTCCAGCCCTTCCAGACCTTATCGGCCCACTTGCTTGAAGTCACGTGCGGCACCCAGTCGTACAAATCATAGGTGTAGGCGGCGACGAACAGAAAAGGCTGGGAAGTGCTGACCAGAGACTTCTGGTTGTTGCGGTTGTAAACGTCGTCAATCACCTGGCCGGTGGCCAATTCCTGGGAAAAGGTGAATGCCACGGTTGCGGTCAGACCGTAGGAAGTGCGCTTGGTGACTTTCGCCTGGAGCGAGTTATACCAACCGTCGCCCAACGGAGCCCACATGGGGTTTATCGACCCGGTGAACTGGGGGAAGGGGCGAAGGCTCTGCGCGACCGTCTGGCTGGTGGGATATCCGGGGTAGGGGACCCCAAAGCCCATGGAGGCTGCCAAAGGCGAACTGAGAGTGGAGGTGAGCAAAGTGATGTCGGTCGGGTTAGAGAGGCTCAGACCATGGGCTGCAAGCGTCGACATGGGAGTCGCATTCAGGTTCACGAGGCCGGTGGCGCCGATGATCCAGACGGCGCGGTTGCCGACGTAAGCCGCCTCGACCATCAGGTCCTTAGATATCTCGCGCTGGAGGTTCACACTGTAGGTATAGGTCCTGCCGGGACGATTGGCATTGGGATCTATAAAGTAATTGATCGTGCTCACGGTGCCGGGGGTGGAGGGCCGGGCGCCGGGACTGAGGGTGGCCGCGTACAGTTGGGATAGACTGTATGGGATGCCGCCGCTCAGCGTCATGGCTGGAACGCCGTAAGCCGGGGGGGGGAGGATGAGCTGGTTGTAGCCAACTCCCACGGTGGGGGAGCTGGTGAAGTTATTGAATGGGGCGAGAGCCGCGGTGACTATACCCCAACCGCCGCGAACGGTGGTTTTGGGAGTGAGTTGGTAAGCGAATCCCAAGCGGGGCCCGATCGCATACGGATAGGGCTTGGCGAAATAGCAGTCGCAGCGGCCCGCGCCGTAGCCCTCGTAGACGAAACCACCCGGAAGGTTGCCGGCGGAGGGGTTGGGAATGGAGGGGCCAAACATGCTGTCGCGGTTCCAAAGCTCATGCCCCTGACCCTGAAGGTCCCAGCGGACGCCGTAATCGAAAGTGAGCTTGTGGTTCACCCTCCAGGTGTCCTGGAGGTAAAGGGCATAACGCCTATTACGCCATTGCAGGTCCTGCGGAGGCTGGATGGTGGCATTGTCCACGAGTCCGAGCAGGAAACTGGCGTAGGGCATGCCAGTCGTGAGGCCGCCCGTATTCACCCCCTGGAGGGAAGGCTGGCCAGTCTCGAGTGCGCCGAAATTCAGATCTCCCGTGGAGCCGGTGGCTTGGTCGTCGGTGTAAGCTTCCAGGCGGAATTCACCGCCGAACTTGTAACTGTGATTGCCGTGGACCCAAAGAAGGCTCCACACGGAGGTCAGCTTGTTGTATAACGGCACGTCCAAATTGGAAGGTCCCATATTCGGGCCCATACCGCCGGCATCGGACGAATTGAGTCCTTGGATCAGTGGGAAACCTTTCCCGAGAACGCTGCCGTTGAAGCCCAGCAGGCCGGGCGCGTTGTAGTCCTGGACAGGGGGGGGCGAACCGCCGGGAAGGAAAGCCCTCAAAAAGCCTACCCCCAGGTGCAGCAGCAGGGTTGGCGAAATACTATCGTCGTAGTTAAGCCGCGGAATCCAGGTGTTGTTTATGTTACTTTGGACTTGCGTGATGGGGAGGGGCAAACCATCTTCGCTGCCCGGCGCGCGATTCGACGGCCTATCCAGGTAGAAGGAGAGCTTCTGGGTAGCACTGATCACCTGGTCGATCTTGAAAGCCGGCTGAGCGGACCAAGTCTTGTATTGGGGTCCCTGCGGCCAGTTATTGATGTCGCCGGCGAATATGGGCGCGGGGATCAGGTTCTGGATCTTGAGCGCCACGGGATCCAGACGGCTCTGCGGTATGATGTTTCCGGGGAAAACGGTGCGGGTCACCAGTCCGTTGATGGTCTGGCTCGTAAGGGGGTCGTAGATGGCGTTTTCCAGCATCGTGTTGCCCAGCGGATCGGTTCCGGGGAGCACCCGCCCGGTGAGAGCGCCGCTGAAGTTGCCCTGGCGGTAGGCGAGGGTCGGCATGGTGTTCAACGCGCCGGCCGAGGAGACGCTGTTCCGGGCATCTTCAAAGATCAGGAAGAAGAAGGTCTTGTTGCGGCCGTTGTAGAGTTTGGGAATCCAGACGGGACCGCTGAAGGTGCCACCGAAGTCGTCCTTGCGGTCGAGCGGCGCGGTATATACGAAGGGTTTCTTGGCGTCCAGCAGGTTATTCTGCCAATATTCCCACAGGTCGCCGTGGATTTGGTTGGCTCCGGAGCGGGTGGCCATGATGAACACGCCGCCCTGAACCTGGCCGTACTCGGCGGCGTAATTACTGGTCTGTAGGGAGAATTCCTGAACCATATCCGCCGGCGGGGGGCCGGTGTTAATGCCGGGGTTGTTGATGTTGGTGACGTCCTGGCCGTCGACAAACACGCGCTGCGTGTTGGCCGGCTGGCCGTCGACGCGTCCGCCGTTGGGGCTCGATATGCCTTCGCCGGCGACGCCTGGAGTTATGATCATGAGGCTCCGCGCATTGTGCGTGGCGCCGTTGCCCGGTATAGTGAGGTCAATGATGCTCTGGTGGGCGACATCGAAGCTCTGCTCGGCGCTATCGACTTTCAGCAGTGGCGCGGTGGCCTCCACCGTCACGGTTTCGGTGGCGGCGCCGACCTGGAGCGTAATTTTGATCTGCTCGATCAGTCCCACGTGGACCTCGGTGCCGGTTCCGACGTATTTTTCGAAACCGTTAGCCGTAACGGTGATTTGATAGGTGCCAACCGGGAGGGCCGCCAAAGTGAAATCGCCGGTGGAAGTGGTGCGCGTCTCATACACGGCACCAGTCGCGACGTTCTTGGCGACCACCGGGACATCCGGAAACACGGCGCCAGTGGCGTCCGTCACCGTTCCTGCGATGATGCCGCGGTCATTCTGGGCAAAAGCAAGGGTAGCCATTGAAATTGCCAGCGCAAGCTGGCAGAAACGTTTGCAATAACGACCAACTGTCATCTAACCCCTCCTGAAGGTGTGCTCTAAGGTGCGCAGAAGCACCCCTTGACCACGGCACGGCCAAAGGACGGCCCCTGTTCCTCATGAGTCTATTTACGATAATTTTGGTCTCTTTTGTAAGGATTTGTCAAGAATAATTTTGAGGAAATTCCGCAACCTGACGATCCGATGGGCTCAGCCTGGGCCACACCTCTCAGGGCGCTCCAATGCGGGTCGGATTGATGAGATACTGGACGGAGTTGAGAAAGGAGAGCGGTCTCATGAATTCGAACGAATCAACCAAGGGTGCAATGTCCCGGCGCACCGCCGTTGCCGCCGGCCTGGCGCCGTTCGTGGTGGCGCGCCATGTGTTGGGAGGCGCCGGCTACCAGGCTCCCAGCGACAAACTCAGGATCGCCTGTGTGGGCGTCGGCGGCGTGGGCGCGGACTATGTGGCCGGCTGCCGGAGCGAAGAGATCGTCGCGCTTTGCGACCTGGACCACGAGTTCTCCGCGCCGGTGTTCAAGCTCTATCCCAAGGCCAGGCTGTACAAAGACTTCCGGCAGATGTTCGACAAGGAGCAGAAGAACTTCGACGCTCTCATCGTGGCCACTCCGGACCACTGGCACTCGCACCTGGTGCTGGCGGGCCTGGCCATGAACAAGCACATTTACTGCGCCAAGCCGATGACGCGCACCATCGCCGAAGCAAGAAGGGTCAAGGCAGCGGCGCTGGCCTCCAAGGTCACCACCAAGGCGAGCCTTCAGGATTCGCGCGCCTCGTTTGCCCGGGCCACCACGGAGTTGATGCTGAGCGGGGCCATCGGGCCCATACGCGAAGTGCACTTCTGGACCGGCACTCACTGCCCCAGCGGATTAGACAGGCCAAAGGAGGTCCAGACGCCGCCCGTGGGGATGAACTGGGACCAGTGGTGCGGCCCGTCTCCGGCGCGGCCGTACCATAAGATCTACCATTACGGCAATTGGCGTCCCTGGTGGGATTTCGGCACCGGCAATATAGGCGACGTGGCCTGCCACGCGCTGCATATCTTCCATGACGAGCTCGAAATGGGCGCGCCGGATTGGGTCGCGGCCGACGCTTGCCAGGCTTGCACCATAGAAGGCCGGGTCGCGAACAGCGAGTGCAACAGCATCTCTAACTACGTGCAGTGGCACTTTCCGGCGCGCGGCAAACACCCGGAGACGATGGCGTACTTCTACGATGGCGGCTTGCAGCCGCCGCGGCCGCTGAGCATGCGCCCCGAGATGGGGATGCCGGGAAGGGGCATGATGTTCGTGGGCGAGAAGGGCGTACAGGTTTCCGCGTTCTATGGGGGCAGTTCTTCGCTGCCGGACCATACCGACCCCCGGCCGGGCCAGCGGCTTCAAGGGCTTCCCGGCGGCTGGCTCCTGCCGGAGAGCCGTTTCAAGGACTTCAAGCAGCCCGAACCATACCTGGCGCGGTGCGAGAGAGCGGATCATTACACCGAGTGGATACGGGCGTGCAAAGCCGGCAAGAAGTCGATTATGCCCATCGAGCTCGCCTGCGATTACACGGAATTCGCCTTGCTTGGGACGGCGACGCTGCGCCGGTACAGCGCGCCCGGGCGCACCGAAGCGGGAGCGGTGGCGCGCCCCGGAGCGGTTTTTGGGGCATCCGGCCGATCGGACTCCGCGGTGGTGTGGATTCCCGCGTCCAGCGACGGCCATGTGCATGACCCCAACGCGCGCCCCCTGCATAACAACGACACAGGAGCGACCTATTACCGGAGTTCCAAGGTGCTCATGTGGGACGCGAAAGCTGGGAGATTCAGCAACGACGAGCTGGCCAACAGCTATGTGGACATGCCCTATCGCAAGGAGTGGGACTACAAGGTATAGCTTCCCGGACATCGCATCCCCTGCTCCCCGGCATAGCCCCATCATGGCGCCTGCACAAGACCCGAGCCTTGTGTCAACATTATACAAGTGCCACTTACTTGCTATCTAGACGCATTTTCCGGAATCAGCGGCGATATGCTGGTGGGCGCGCTGGCGGACGCCGGCGCGGACCACGACGCCATTTCCAACGCCATCGCCTCGCTCGAGAGCGGTGCCACGGTTTCTTTTGAGAAGGTCAGGCGCGGCGGCATCGGCGCCACCAAGTACCACGTGCAGGTGCAGGAGGCGCACGTTCACCGGCACCTCTCGCACATCGTGAAAACGATTGAAAGGGCCGATATCCCCGAACGCGCCCGGCGGAATGCCGTGGCCGTGTTCCGCCGTCTCGGCGAGGCCGAAGCGCAGGTCCACCAGGTACCTATCGAGAGAGTGCATTTCCACGAGGTGGGCGCGGCCGATTCCATCGCCGATATTGTGGGCGCGTGCCTGGCGTTCGACCTGCTGGACATCGGCGCCATCGTCTGCTCGCCGCTGAATGTGGGGAGCGGAACGGTGGAGACCGAGCATGGCCTTCTGCCGGTGCCCGCGCCGGCTACGGCCCTCCTGCTGGTGGATGCGCCCGTGTATGCGCGCGGCCCGGCGGTGGAACTGACCACGCCCACGGGCGCGGCGGTGGTAGCCACACTGGCGAATTCGTTCGGCGTATTGCCGCCCATGAAGGTGAAGCGCACCGGATACGGCGCCGGCGGCCACGATTTTCCGGAACAGGCCAACGTGCTGCGCGCGATTCTGGGCGAACCCACCGGCGCGGACGAAGCGCTCGCCGTTTGGGTGATGGAAGCCAATATCGACGATCTCAACCCGCAGGTGCTGGCTTATGCCGCCGAGCGGTTGCTCGAAGCCGGCGCGCTGGATGTCACGGTGCAGCCGGTGGTCATGAAGAAAGGCCGGCCCGGCCACCTGCTGCGCGTCATCGCCAGGCCGCAAGAGCGTGAAGCGCTGGCCCAGCTTATCTTCGCCGAAACATCCACTCTGGGGATGCGCGTATATCCGGCCGAGCGGCGCGTGCAGTCGCGCACGTGGATCGAAGTGGAAACGCCGTTCGGCAAAGTGCGCATGAAGGTTTCGAGCGAAGGCTCCTACGCACCGGAATACGAGGACTGCCGCAAACTGGCGCTGGCATCCGCCGTGCCGTTGAAACAGATTATCGCCGAAGCCAACTGCGCGTACTTGAACCAATCCAGATGAAATACTACCTGACCACGCCCATCTACTATGTGAATGCCGCGCCGCATATCGGCCACGCCTATACCACCATCGTGGCCGACCTGGTGCGGCGCTTCAAGCGTATGCAGGGCTATGAGGCCGTGCTGACCACCGGCTCCGACGAGCATGGCGTCAATGTGGAGCGCGCGGCCCAGCGCGCCGGCAAGTCGCCCAAGGAATTCTGCGACGCGATCGCCGGCGAATTCGAGAGGCAATGGCAGTTGCTGGGCCTTCAGATCGACCATTTCCAGCGCACCACCAGCCCTCAGCACGCGCGCGTGGTCCAGGACCTGTTCGAGCGATGCCGCAAGAACGGCTATGTCTACAAAGGGTCTTACACCGGCCAGTACTGCATCTACGATAACCTCTACGTCAACGATGCCAAGCCCGGCGATCCCTGTCCCGATTGCGGCCGGCCGACGGAGACCATCACCGAAGAGAACTTCTTCTTCAAGCTGTCGGCCTTTGCGGACAAGCTGCTCGAACTCTATGAGCGCGACCCGCAGTTCATTCAGCCCGAGACGCGCCGCAACGAAGTGATCTCGTTCGTACGGGCGGGTCTGACCGACCTCTCCATCACCCGCACGAACATCAAGTGGGGCATTCCCGTGGCCGGCGAGGCGCCGCACGTGTTCTATGTCTGGTTCGACGCGCTCACCACCTACATGAGCGCCGTCGAGGGCGAAGGCCTGTGGCCGGCCGACCTGCACCTGATCGGCAAGGAGATCGTGCGTTTCCACGCGGTCTACTGGCCGGCCTTCCTGATGGCCGCCGGCCTCGATCTGCCCAAGCGCATCTTCGCCCACGGCTGGCTGCTGTTTGAGAACGACAAGATGAGCAAGTCGCGCGGCAATATCGTGCGCTCGGAGCCTATCCGCCAGGTGATGGGCGCCGACGCGCTGCGTTATTTTCTGCTGCGCGAAATCGTGTTCGGGCAGGATGGCAGCTTCAGCTTCGACGCGCTGGTGAGCCGCTACAATTCCGACCTCGCCAACGGCCTGGGGAATTTGGCGAGCCGCACGCTGACCATGATCGGCCAGTACCGCGCCGGCGTGGTCCCCGAAGGCACCGAGCCGGAAATCGCCGCGCTGGCCAACACGACCATCCGGTCCGTCGAGGATTCGTTCGACCGGTTCGAGTTTTCCAAGGGCCTCGAAGCCGTATGGACACTGATCTCGGCGGTGGACAAGTACATTGTGCAATGCGCCCCGTGGAAGCTGGCGCGCCAGTCTGACGACGTTTCGCAGCAGAAGCTCAGTACCACTCTTTACACGGCCGCCGAAGCGCTGCGTATTGTGACGGCGCTGCTGGCGCCGGTATTGCCGCAATCGGCGCCCAAAATCTGGACGCAGCTTGGCATGAAGGACCCTATCGAATCGGTGCGTTTCGCCTCCCTCGGATGGGGCGGGCTACAACCGGGGCAGAAGATCGGAGAAGTCGCCGGGGTGTTTCCGCGCATCGAAATGAAGGAGGCCGTGGCCACCATGCGGGCGCTGGAAGAAAAAGTGACCGCAGAGCAGGCCGCGCTGATGGGCAAGAAAGTGGAGCAGCCCGTAGAGCAGGCCGCCAAAATTCCCATCGACGATTTCGCGAAGGTCGATATGCGCGTCGGCCTGGTCCTCTCCGCCGAGCGCGTGAAGAACTCCGACAAACTGATGCTCATGAAAGTGGACATCGGCGAATCGGAGCCGCGCACCATCGTGGCCGGAATCGCGGAAGCCTACACGCCGTCGGAGCTGGTGAACCGCAAGGTAGTGATCGTCGTGAATTTGCAGCCGCGCAAGCTGAAGGGCATCGAATCCAACGGGATGATCGTAGCCGCTTCGGCCGGGGACGGAAAGCCCGTGCTGGCTGGGTTCCACGAGGACATTCCGGTGGGAGCGCGCCTCAGGTGAGCAAGCCGTGAGGCTGGTCGACTCGCACGTCCATCTGGGCGACGGGAAATTCGACACGGACCGCGAGGCGGTAATCGAACGCGCGCTGGCCGCGGGCGTCGAGCGGATGATGGCCATCGGCACGGGCAGCGGCCCGCCCGATCTGGAGACCGCCATCCGCCAGGCGGAGCGCTATCCGTTTATGGTCGCCACCATCGGGGTGCATCCGCACGACGCTTCCAAAGCCACGGCTGAGACGTTCGAGCGGCTGCGAGACTTGGCCGCGCACCCCAAGGTAGTGGCCATCGGCGAGATCGGCCTCGATTACCATTACGACTTTTCGCCGCGCGACGTGCAGCGCTCGGTTTTCCTCACGCAACTGGAAATCGCCGCGGAGAGCGGCAAGCCCATCGTCATCCACACGCGCGAAGCGTGGGCCGACACCATGGCCTTGGTGGGGCCTGCCCGTCGCGGCATCATGCACTGCTTCACCGGAGACCCTCAACAAGCGCGCGAAGCCTTGAACCTCGGCTTTCACCTCGCCTTCGGAGGCGTGCTCACATTTCCCAAAGCCGACACGGTGCGCGAGGCCGCGCGCATAACCCCGGAGGACCGGCTGCTGGTGGAGACGGATTGTCCGTATCTGGCGCCGGCGCCCCATCGCGGCCAGCGCAACGAACCGGCGTTTGTGGTGGAGGTGGCGCGGCGCCTGGCGGAGGTCCGCGGGTCGACGCTCGATGAAATTGCCGGGCTGACCACGCGGAACTTCGAGCGGCTGTGTTTGCGGGGTGGGGCCTCTAACGGGTAAACTGGTTAGCTTCCATGAGTTTGAGTAAGGTGCGGCAGGCCATGACGGCGCGCGAGGTTTTCGACCTGATCCAGGACGAGCTGGAGCAAGTCGAAAAGAAGATCGCGGCCGAATCGGTCGCCTCCGTGGACGCGGTCACGGCCGTCGGCCAGTATCTGCAATCCAGCGGCGGAAAGCGGCTGCGGCCATCGCTGCTGCTGCTCTCCGCGAAGCTGGCGGGAGATGGCGGAGCCACCGCCGTCCAACTGGGCGCGGTGGTCGAGTTGATTCACACGGCCACGCTCTTGCACGACGACGTCATCGACGGCGCCGAGACGCGGCGCGGCCGCCCCTCGACCAACGTGAAGTGGGGCAATCACACCTGCGTCCTGGCGGGCGACTGGCTTTACATGCAGGCATTCCAGATCGCGCTGCGCGAGCGCCGTTTTCAGATTCTCGACCTGCTGATCGGGCTCACCCAGATCATGGTCGAAGGCGAGTTGTTGCAGCTCGAGCGCATCGGCCGGATCGACGTCACCGAAGCCGATTGCATGGAGCTGGTGGACCGCAAGACGGCGCGCCTGTTTTCGGTGTGCGCGCGCCTGGGGGCGTTGGCCGGCCACGGCGACGCGCCGATGCAGGAGAAGCTGGGCGAGTACGCCTGGAACCTCGGCATGGCGTTCCAACTGGTGGATGACGTGCTGGACTTCACCGCCCGCGAAAAAACCCTGGGGAAGCCGGTGGGCGGCGACCTGCGCGAAGGCAAGGTGACGCTACCGCTGGTCTACGCCCTGGAGCGCGCCACGGCCTCGGAGCAGCGGCTGGTGGAAACGGTTCTGCGGCAGCGGAGCTATGAAGAGACGCCGTTTGCGCGAATTCTGGCGCTGCTGGATAAGTATCGAGGCATCGAGCGCGTGAAAGAGCGCGCCCAAGCGTTCACCGATAAGGCGCGGGGGATCATCAACGAGTTCCCGGAATCGCCCTATCAGCGCGCATTGCTGGCGGTGACCGAACTGGTCACGGAACGGGATCACTGAACACCATGTCCGACGGCCTCAGGCCGTTCCGTTCGCACCAGTCGAGGTACAGCCGCGCGTAACTTGCGGTGATGTAATCGTTCTCCGCGAACCCCAATTTCCGCGCGGCGCGGTCGATCCACCGCGGCGTTCCTTCCAGCTCCAGGTAGACGCCCACCGGCGTCTCATCGAGCGTAGCAATTCCCGAGCGGCCGGGCTGGCGGTACTCGGTCCGGTACTTGTCATAACGGAAGACCGGGCCCAGGCCGAGCCGCTCAATGATGGCTGCCATGGCGCAGGCATCGGAGATTTCCAGCTCCAACTCTTCCCTGCTCTTATACTGCCCGACATCGGGCGGACCCTTATATGTGACAGTGGCAATGCCGCCGGCCTGGCGCACGCGCAGCAGTGTCGAGGCTCTGCGCAACCCCAACTCGGGCGTGTCGAAAGCCGTGTTGGCCTCGAAAACCCTGCGTTTGGAGACTCGGAAACCGGCCACGCGCAGCAGGCGCCGCGCGGTTCCGGCGTCCGGAACCGCCAGCTTGATTTCGGTTTCTCGCGCGGCGTGTGCCATGGGTGAAATCACTGGGCGCGGTCGCCTTCGAGGTGGTCGCGGAAATCCCGATCGATGGCCTTGCGCCCGCGGAACCCCTCGTCCACGCCGTGCCAGAACTCAATGGACGGCTCCCCAAGCTTCCAGCACAGGTAAACCTCCTGGCCGCGGAAGAGCGTGGGAAAGTCGACCAGCCCGATATCCAGATCTTTCACCACGCAGCCTATTTCCTGCAACTGTTCCACGGCGTTGCGCAAGCGCGCGGACTCCGATTCGCGGCGGCTCTTGGCCTGGAGGAATTGATCGCGGTCCACGATCATGCCTCCCATCAGCATGATCCGTTCGTTGAAAGACTGGAGTGCGCGCTCGGCCTCGATAAACCCGGACTTCAGCGCAATGGCTTCGCGCAGAAGGCGGTCCACCCGAGGAATGAGGCTCTGAGCTTGCGCGAGGGTGAAGCGCTTCGGCATGGCGGTTCTTACCGTGCGTAATGTGTGGTCACATACTGATTTAGAATATCGATGAATTCCGCAACGATGCGCTCGCCCTTGAGCGTGGTCAGCAGGCGCCCGTCCACGTAGACCGGAGCCTTGGGCTCCTCGGACGTGCCGGGCAGCGAGATCCCGATATTGGAGTGCTTGGATTCGCCCGGCCCGTTCACCACGCAGCCCATCACCGCTACCGTCATGGTCTCGACGCCGGGATAATCCGGCTTCCACTTGGGCATCTGGTCCCGCAGGTAGGTTTGGATCTGGTCCGCCATCTCCTGGAAAAAAGTGCTGGTGGTCCGCCCGCAACCCGGACAGGCGGTCACCTGCGGGGTGAAGCTGCGGATGCCGAGCGATTGCAGGATTTGCTGCGAGACGGTCACCTCTTCGGTGCGGTCGCCATTGGGCAGCGGCGTCAGCGAGGTGCGTATGGTGTCTCCGATGCCCTCCTGCAACAGCGGCGCCAGCGCGGCGGCGGAGGCCACGATTCCCTTGCTGCCCATGCCGGCTTCCGTCAGGCCGAGGTGCAGCGGGTAATCGCAGGCGGCCGCCAGGGCGCGGTAAACGTCGATCAGGTCCTGGACGCCGCTCACTTTGGCGCTGAGAATGATCCGGTCGTGGGCCAGCCCATGACGTTCCGCCGCCCGGGCCGATTCCACGGCGCTCGCCACCATGGCGTCGAGCGTCACTTCGCGCGCCTCCTTTGGTTCCGGCTGCTTCGAATTCTCATCCATCATGCGGGTCAGCAGCGCCGCATCGAGCGACCCCCAGTTCACGCCGATGCGCACCGGCTTGTGGTTCTCGATGGCCACCTCGATCATGGTGCGGAAATTGTCGTCGGTCTTGCGGCCGATGTTTACGTTGCCGGGGTTGATGCGGTATTTGGCCAGCGCGCGGGCGCACTCGGGATACTTCTTCAAGAGGATGTGGCCGTTATAGTGGAAGTCGCCGATGATGGGCACGCGCACGCCGAACTGGTCCAGCGTGGCGGCGATCCTGGGCACGGCGGCGGCCGCCTGCTCGGTGTTGACGGTGACGCGGACTAGCTCCGAGCCGGCGCGCGCCAGCGCCATCGCCTGGTTCACGGTGGAAGGCACGTCGGCGGTATCGGTGTTGGTCATGGACTGCACCACAATGGGGTGATTGCCCCCGACCTTCACACCCCCGACGTCCACCACCACCGCCTGGCGGCGGGGTCTCACAGCCATCGATCTCCTCCGGGCCGAAACTTCAATTTTACCATTCCAACTCTCGCCGACCGGGTGTAGAGTAGTAGACCAGAGGGAGGGCCAGCCATGAGGCGAATCCGTGCCCTGTTGCTGCTGTCGTTTGCCACCCTGGGCGGCATCGCGCTGTTCGTTTCCCGCTCCGACGCTACGCCCGGAACCGTCCGTATCATTGTCCCCGGCGTGTGGTTTCGGGAAGGCGATATGGACCAGGGTCACTGCAACAACATCATCATCGAGATGAAGGATTACCTGATCGTGGTCGACGCCAACTACCCGAGCGGAGCGCGCGCCACTATGATCGACGTTAAGCGCATCTCGTCCAAACCCGTAAAGTACGTGTTCGATACGCACCATCACGCCGATCACATTTACGGCAACATTCTGTGGACTCAGGCGGGAGCCACCACCATCGCATTCAAAGAAGTGGCCGAAGAATTGAAGCGCTTCGAGCCGGCGCGCTGGCTGGCGGCCGCCAAGACGCGCCAGGACGTGGCGGAACTGACCCGCGAGGGTGTGCCGCCGGGGCCGGAGCCTCCCAAACAGGACATCAACCAGCCCCGATTCGTGCTCAACGATGGCTCGCGCAAGGTGGAATTCCACCACTTCGGCTGGGCGCACACGCGCGGCGACGGCTTCGTGTATCTTCCCAAAGAGCAGGTTCTTTGCACCGGCGATGCGGTAGTCAACGGGCCGTACAACAACCTCATGGACGCCAACATCGGCAACTGGCCGGTAGTGCTGCGCGCGGCGGAGAAGCTGAAGGTGAAGTACGTGTTGCCGGGCCACGGCCTCCCTGGCGGCCGCGAGCTGATCGGCGGCCAGGAGCAGTTCATGGTGGAGCTGCACGACGCGGTGAAAGCGGGAATCGACGCGGGCAAGAAGCTGGAAGACCTACAGGCCTCCATCAAACTGCCGGAGGCGGTGAGCCCGTGGGTGGGCGAGGCTTCGCTGAAGAGGGAGATCGAGGACGCTTACGACGAGGTCTCGCAAGGCAAGCCACGGGGTGATTTGCCGCATTGAAGCGGCGGCTCACCATGCTAGATTCGAATCAGTGACAGTGAAGCAGCAGAAGCGCCGCGGAGCGCCCCAGGTCACGGCAGTTCCTGTCCCCTCACCCCTGGCAGTCGAAGGGTTTCTGGAACGCCATAGCCGGACCATCGCCGTGGCCTTGGTTCTGTTGGCATCCATCCGGATCATCGCCACCTACACGGTCTTCAGCCACACCTACGACGAGCCCGCCCACATAGCCTGCGGCATGGAGTGGCTGGACAAGGGTGTCTACCAGTGGGAGCCGCAGCATCCTCCGCTGGCGCGAGTGGCAACGGCCTTGGGCCCTTATCTGCTCGGCACCCGGTGCCAGAACACGCCAAACGTGGGCCTCACTTCGATGACTCATGAGGGTCTCGCCATCCTCTATTACGGCCACCACTACGATCTGACGCTCGAGCTGGCGCGCCTGGGAGTTCTGCCGTTCTTTTGGATTGCGTGCCTGGTGGCGTATGGGTGGGGCCGGCGCTATTTCAGCCCGCCGGTGGCGGTGGTGGCCGTTTTTCTGTTCAGCTTTCTGCCGCCGGTCCTGGCCCACGCCGGCCTGGCCACAACCGATATGGCTCTTACGGCTTTCCTGGGAGCGGCGTTTCTTTCCGCAGTGATTTGGGTGGAGAATTCCAGCCTGGCTCACGCCGCTCTGTTCGGCGCAAGCACCGGTCTGGCCATGCTTTCCAAGTTCTCCACGCTGGCATTTTTTCCCGCCGGCGTGTGTTTGGCGCTGGCCTGGTATTGCGTCACCGAGCGTCCCCAACCGGGCGGGCTGCTCAGCGCCGCGCGGAAAAGGATGCCGTCACTCGGTCTGGCGGTGCTGGTGGCATGCCTGCTGATGTGGGCCGGTTACCGCTTCTCTTTTGCCAAGGTGCCCGCGCCGGAACTATTTCAAGGCATTCAGGACGTGATGCGGCACAATGCCGGAGGACATCCCAGTTTCCTGCTGGGACAGCGCAGCAATACGGGCTTCTGGTATTTCTACCCCGTGGTGGTCGCCGTAAAGACGCCGATTGCTTTCCTGATTCTGCTGGCCGGCGGCGTGACTTTCGCGGTTCGGAAGCGGCAGTGGTTCCGGCGCGCCGGCCCTCCGCTGGCGTTCTCGGCCGGCATTCTGCTGGTGGGGCTATTCACTTACATCAATATCGGCGTTCGTCATATCCTCCCCGTCTATATCGGATTCTCCCTTTTGGCGGCCGCAGCCGCGATCGACTGGTTGGAGCTGGGGCGCGCGCGGAAGTGGATGCTGATCGTCCTCGCGGTGTTGGTGGTCTGGCTGGCCGGCTCTTCCCTTCTGAGTCACCCGGATTACCTGGCCTACTTCAATGAATTCGCCAGCGGTGAACCGGAGAAGATCCTGGTAGATTCCGACCTGGACTGGGGGCAGGATATCAAACGCCTGGCCTTGCGGTTGCACGAGGCCGGCGCACAGCAGTTGACTTGGGTTCCACTCCAGGTTACGGACTTCGAGAAGGAGTTTGGTTTTCCGCCGATCGATATGCACATGGATGTGCTGCATCCTTCTCCCGGCTGGAACGCCGTCAGCCTGACGGTCCTGAAACAGAGGCGCCTCGGGCTGTGGGACTCGTATCCCGGAGTGACCGTGTGGCCAGACCGCATCAAGCCCACGGAGGAGGTGGGCAAGTCCATCTGGTTGTGGTACTTCCCGCCCGGGTCCGCGCAATAATTCACTGTGATGCGAAAGAACCTCAAGATCGCGACACCAGCGGCAAAAACACCAGCGCCACTGTCACTGCCGCCGTGGGCGTACCCGGCAGCTTCCCTTTTGCTGCTGGTCCCCTGCTACTGGCGATCGCGCTTGCAGTTGGGCGACCTCTCGAGTCACATCTATAACGCGTGGCTGGCACAGTTGATCGAAAGCGGGCGCGCACCGGGTCTGGCAATCGTTCCCCAGACGACCAATGTTCTTTTCGACCTAATGCTGAGCGGGCTTTTCAAAACCGTCGGAGCTGACGCGGCGCAGCGGATTTCAGTTTCCCTCGCGGTGCTGACGTTCGTGTGGGGGGCCTTCGCATTCGTCTCGGTGGTGTCAGGCCGCCGCGCCTGGGGCCTGATGCCGGCCATCGTCGTGCTGGCTTACGGATGGGTGCTGCATATGGGCCTGTTCGACTTTTATGTGAGCCTCGGGTTGTGCTTCTGGGCTCTGGCTCTGGCGTGGGAGTTGAAGCCCCGGCGAGTGGCTGCCGCGGTCCCCGTTTTGATAGTGGCCTACGTGGCCCACGGGCTGCCGGTGGCCTGGACCGTGGCCCTGCTGGCGTACCTGTGGCTGGCCCGCCGAATGACGCCTCCGAGGCGCGCCCTCCTGATGGCCGCATCTCTGGCGGCGATGGTCGCGGCGCGCGTGGTGGTTACCGGCATGATGTCCTACATATGGCTGCCGCAACAGATCGTGATGATCACGGGAACCGACCAGCTTTGGGTCTTCGATGGCAAGTATCTCGTACCGTTCCTCGGATTGCTGCTGGTTTCGGCGCTGCTGTTGGTGCGATTGCTCCGCGCGTCCGGCGCTCGCAACGTGGTATCGGGCCTCCCGTTCCAGATTGGCGTCCTCACCGCGGCGGGAGTCTTCATCGTCCCCACCAGGTTGCAGATTCCCGGTTACAACCACGCCCTGGTCTACATCGCCGAGCGCATGTCTCTGGCCGTGGGCATCTGCTTGTGCGCATTGCTGGCGGCGGCGCCGATGCGCGCCTACCACCGCTGCACGATGGGTGTGGTGGCGCTCCTGTTTTTCGGCTTTCTCTACCGGGATGAGGGTGCTCTGAACGCCTTCGAAGACCGGATGACGCGGTTGGTGTCGCAATTGCCGCCCGGGCAGCGGGTGGTGAGCGCGATCAACGACCCCACGCTCCGCATCAGCGCGTTGACCCACATGATCGACCGCGCCTGTCTGGGCCGGTGTTACAGTTACGCCAACTACGAACCTTCCACCGCGCAGTTCCGGGTTCGAGCCGTGGCGGAGAATCCGATCGTGGTTTCGACTTACGGCGATTCTTCGAATTTGCAGGACGGAAGCTACGTGGTAAAGGAGCGCGACTTGCCTCTGTACCAGGTCGATCTGGACCATGCCGGGCACATGGTCATCCGTACTCTGGCGGCCGGCGCACAATCCGGCATCACTTACTGGGGGGTCCTGTGAACGCCAGGTCGACAGCGCGCACCACGGCCAGCCAGATGACCGCCGCGGCGTAGCCCGACAGCACATCGGTCGGATAGTGGAAGCCCAGGTACACGCGCGAGAATCCCATCAGCCCCACAAGCAGCGCCGCGGCGGCGAAAATCGCCATTCGCTTTAAGCGCGACCGGGCCCAGGGGGCACCCCGCGCGGCCAGTATCGCCGCCAGCACGCCAAAAAAACAGCAAGAAACCATGGCATGGCCGCTGGGAAAGCTATGAGTTACAGGCGAGGCAAGTCCGAAGAACGGCTCGGGCCGCGGCCTGTCGAATAGCAGCTTCATGATTTGATCGAGCGCTTCCGCGCCCAGGGCCGCCGCCGCAAACACCACCGCCGCGCGTCTTCGTCCCGCAGCCAACAGCCACCAAACCAGAATGACTCCGAGCGGCACCAGGACAACCTCGGAGCCAAGTAGCGACACGCCGCGCATCATGGCGGTGAGCGGCGGCGAGGACCGGACGTGAACGGCGTTGCGAATGGGCGTATCCAGGCGCATGGCATCGCCTCGCGTCACCTCGCGGGCCAGCCACACGAAAAGCATTAGCGCCAGGGCGGCGACCAGGCAGTGCCTTGCCATCTCTACTTCGCCGTCCCTGGAATGGCAGCGCCTTCCCGCAATTCATCGGTGGCGCGGCGGACCACCATGTCGCCCGGGCGCAAGTTGCCGATCACTTCGATGAGGTCGCCTTCGGCCGCTCCCTTTTTCACGTCTACCCACTCGGCGCGGCCGTTTTGATTGCGGATGACGAAGGTGCGCTCAGTGGTGGTCACAACGCTGGTCCTGGGCACGAAAAGAGCGGGACGGGAACGCCGGACCGGCCAACCGACCGCCGGATACATGCCGGGTGCGAGCGAGCCGTCCTGATTGAACACGTCGAGCTCCACCGCCATGGTGCGGGTTTTCGGATCGAGCGCGTGAGCGATGCGCGCCACCGTGCCGGTGTACTTCCGTTCCGGGTATGCGGGGACACGGAACGGCACACTGGCGCCGCTCGCCACTCCGCCCACGTCTTCCTCGGGGACCGGAACCACCAAGCGAAGATGCGCCACCTGCTGGATGACCAGGAGTGGCGTGTCTGCGCCCGGGCCGGCCAGCGCGCCGGGGTGCACGAAGCGATCAGTCACCACACCGTCGAATGGCGCGGTGATTGTCAGGTACGCTTCCAGTTCCTTGCGGGCTTGTACGACTGACTCCGCGGCGCTGATGGCCTGAAGGCGGGATCGCACCAGCGCCTGCGTCGCATCCACCTGCTTTTCCGCCAGAATCAGCTCGTTGCCGGCCACCGCTCCGGGCGTTTCCGCGGCCTTCTTGAGACGATCATAAGTGCTCTGGTCGGCGGCCAGTTGTGCTTCCGCCTGCCGGCGGTCCGATTCCGCGGCTTGCACCTTGGATTCGGCTTCGGCAATCTGGGCTTTCAATTCGGGCGCGCTCAGCCCCACTAGAAGGTCTCCCTGCTTCACTATGCTGCCGCGGTCCACCAGGACGCGCTCAACATAGCCCGGCACCCTGGCGTGTAGCGAGACACTCAGAAACGGCAGGAGCTCGCCGGGAAGATCGATGGTTCGCGATACGGATTTCGAAACCACCGGCGCAAGCTCGCTGGTTTGCGCCCAAACGGTCGCCGCAAAGGCGAGGGCGAGGCACGCCGGAACAAGAGAGGTTCTAAGTCGCATCATAATATCGGCTCGCAGGGTCCATCGGATTGAGCGATGGGGAAGTAAGGGATACCTTGCGCTGCAAAACTGCGTAGATGGAAGGCAGGATGGTGAGGGTGGTGAACGTGGCGGCGACGAGTCCGCCAATGACTGCGCGGGCGAGCGGCGCCGATTGCGCGCCGCCCTCGCCGAAGCCGATGGCCATGGGCGCCATGCCGAAGATCATGGCCGCCGCAGTCATGAGGATGGCGCGCAGGCGGCTGCCGGCGCCTTCGCGGGTAGCTTCGAGAAGCGGCCGGCCTTCGTGGCGCGAGCGTTCGGCAAAAGTGACCAGCAGAATCGAGTTGGCCACCGCAATCCCCATGGCCATGATCGCTCCCATGAAAGACTGAACGTTGAGAGTGGTGCCGGTGGCGAGTAGCATGACGAGGACGCCACAGAGGACCGCGGGGATGGTCAAAATGATGGCTAGCGCCAGCCGCATCGACTGGAAGTTAGCCGACAGCAGGAGAAAGATCACCAGGACCGCCAGCAGCAAACCAATTCGCAACCCGGAGATGGTCTGCTCGAGCGGTGGAAGCTCGCCGCGCAGCTTGACCGTGACGCCTCTGGGCGGCGGCCCGGCGCCGGCCAGTGCCCGATTCAGTTTTTGCGCGGTTTCTCCCAGGGTCAAGCCGTGGATGTTAGCCGTCAGGCTGACGACATGCTGGCCGTTGTAGCGTTCGATCAACCCTGGCATTGTGCCGAGCTTCAGGCCCGCGATGTCGGTAAGCCGCGGTTCCGATTGCCCGCCCTTCATCACCGGAAGATTGCCGACTTGTTCTACGCTCTGGATGCGGTTCTGCGGCAGCTCGACTTGAATCTGAAAAGCGTTGCCGGAATTCGGATCGCGCCAGTAATTGGGGTCGGTGAACCGCGAAGAGGAAGTGGCGGGGACCACCGACCGCACCACGTCCGCCATGGTCAAGCCGAACTGGCCGGCGCGGTCGCGGTCCACGTTGACGTCGAGCGTGGGAAAGTTCTGCTCTTGAGCGAACTGCAGATCGCGCAGAAAGGACAACTTCGCCATTTGGGACTGCACCTTCTGCGCGTAGGCGTAATCGTCCTGAAGGCTAATACCCTGGACCGCGACCTCGATGGGGGTCGGCGATCCAAAGCTCATCACCTGGCTGACGATGTCGGCCGCCTCGAATGAAATCTGCGTTCCGGGCAGCTCGCGGCGCAGGCTTTCGCGCAGGCGTTCGCGCAATGGTTCGCCGTGCGGCGCATCGGGCTTGAGCGCCACCTGGATGACCGCTTCCTGCGGCCCGCTGGTGAACAGGTGAATCAGATCCACCGGATAGCTGGAGGGCACCACACCGACAAAGTCGCTGGTGATTTCGACGTTGCCGGCGCCGGCTTCACGGCGAATGACATCGAGGGCGTGAAGGACAATGCGCTCGGTCTCCTCGACGCGCGTGCCCGCCGGCGCGCGCAGCCGTATGCGGAAGAGCGGAGCGTTGGCGTCGGGGAAGATTTCCGTCCCCATGCGCGGCAGCAGGACGTAAAGCCCGCCGACGGAAACGGCCAGGTACCCGAAAACCAGCGGCCAGCGCAGCCACAAGACCGCGTTGAGATATCGTGCATAGAACCCGCGCAGGCGCCGCTCCTCGCCGCGGTGGGCTTCCCGCATCAGCCACGTCGAAAACACTGGAACCAGGCTACTAGAGAGCAGATACGAAGCGATCATGGAAAACGCGACCGCCAGCGAGAGCGGAACGAATAGTTGCCGGCCCACACCGATCATGAAGAAGGACGGAACGAAGACAGCGAGAATCGAGAACATGGAGAGCAGGCGGGCCATGGCAGTGCGGCTGCACGCCTCCACCACCGCCCGCGCTCGGGACACGCCGGGAAGCATCTGGGTGTGAATGTTCTCGATCTCGACGGTGGCCTCGTCAACCAGGACTCCCACAGCCAGCGCCAGCCCGCCCAGCGTCATGATGTTGATGGTCTGTCCCGCGGCCCACAACAGAACCACGGCGCTGAGCAGGGCAAACGGAATATTGGTGACGACGATCAGCGCGCTGCGCCAGTCGCGGAGGAAGATCAGCACCATCAACCCGGTCAGAGCCGCGCCGAGCAATCCTTCTATAACCAGGCCGCGGATGGAGTTGACGACATACGGCGACTGGTCGAATTGCAAACTGACATCGACATCGTCGGGCACCACCTTCTTGAAGTCGGGGATCGCGGCTTTGACGGCGTTGATGACGGCGAGCGTGGAGGCGTCCGAGCGCTTGGTGACGGGAATGTAAACGGTCCGCTTGCCGTTGACGTGGGCGTAGGCGGTGACGAGATCGGTGCCGTTCTCGATGGTTCCGATGTCGCGCAGAAAGACGGTGGCACCGGAAACCGGGCGGATGGGTGTGGCGAGCAACTCGGACAGATCGCCGCCCAGAGCGGCGTTGGTCCGGGCGATGCGCTCGACGTTGCCGGTCCACATGTTGCCCGACGGCATCACCAGTGTGGCTTTGCCGACCGCGGCAATGGCCTCTTCGGGCGAGATGCGGTACTGCTGGAGCTTGTCGGGATCGAGCATGACGACGATGGTCCGCTGGTTTCCGCCGAACGGCGGCGGCGCGGAAACGCCGGGTAGCGTCGCAAAAAGCGGGCGCACCCGGTTGATCGCGAAATCCTGCATCTCCGCTTGCGTGCGGGTGGCGCTGCTGAAGACCAACATGCCGACGGCGACGCTTCCGGCATCGAAACGCGTAATGAAGGGCGGCACCGTTCCAGGAGGCATGAAGGCGCGGGCGCGGTTCACATACCCAACTGTCTCGGACATGGCCTGACTCATGTTAGTGCCCTCGTGAAACACTAACTTCATGAGCGCCGCGCCTTGAATGCTCTTACTCTCGACGTGGTCGATGCCGGTTATGTATAAGAAGTGATACTCGTAGTAGTAAGTGAGATAGCCTTCCATTTGCGCCGGGTCCATGCCGCCATACGGCTGCGCCACGTAAATGGCGGGGTCTCCGACCTGGGGAAAGATGTCCGCGGGCATGCGCTCGATGGCGAGCACGGCACAGAGCGCAATCGCGATGAGCGCCACCACCACCGTCAAGGGGCGGCTCAGAGCGGCTAAGACAAGGCGCATGTTATTGACTTGCCTCCGCCAGGAATGGCTGAATGTCTCCGGCCGCGGTGGCCACTCCCAACAGCCCGCGCCAGATGCCGAGCCGGGCCAGCGCATCGTCGATTTCGGCTTGCGTGAGCAGGCGCTGCGCTTCGGCTACCTCGTCGATGATGCCGAGGCCCGATTGATAGCGGGCCGTCGCCTGCTGCACCGCCGCGCGCGCGGCCGATACCTCAAGGGGAGTGTTGGCGGCAATTCTCCGAGCGCCCTGGAGGGTCGCGACCGCCGCATTCCATTGGGCGCGCAGATCGGCGGCAATCTGGCGATAGCGGGCCGTTTCCGCGCGGACCGCGGCCGACTGCGCGGCTTCCCGCGCTTGAACCGACGGCAGATCGAGAGCCGGAAACGTCACGCTGAAACCTAGCGCGTAATTCTGAAAGGTGGGGGCTAGGCCGTTGAGGCCTCCGAGCAGCTTGCCATCGGTCTCCGCGCCGGTGCCGCGAGCGTAAGCGGACCCTTGCAAGTAAAATCGCGGGAAGTAAGATCGTTCGAGAGCCTTGAGCTGCGCCTTGGTTTGTTCGACCACGGCGCTTTGCTCCGCCGCGAAGGGATTGACCGTGGTATCCAGCGCCGGGACGGATTCGTCCGGCGGCGGCTGGAGCAACCGCGGCGAAGAAATGGCGATCTGGGCCGGCTCCATGCCCACGAAGCGGGCGACCATGGCGCGCGCCACGTCAACGGCCTGCTGGGCCTGAATCAGTTGAGTGCGCGCCGCGGCGAGCTCGGCCTCCGCCCGCGAGGCGTCCGCGCCAGGACGCAACTCCGCGCCGACCAGTGCATTGGTCGTCCGCACGATGACCTCGGCTCGGTCCACCCCAGCCTGGGCCGCGCGCACCGTCTCCTGCGCCGCCACCAGCGTGAGATAGGCGTCCGCGGCAGCCGCCGAAACCTCGAACTGGGTGCGCTTGAGCGTGGCCTCGGACTGGGCTTGCGCAGCCGCGGCTGCGGCCACGGTGGCCCGCCGCAGGCCGAAATCGAACGGCTCCCAGGTGACCAGCGTTCCGATGGCGCTGCCCCAGGCGCTGCCCAGGTTGTCGGAGCCGATCACCGGGCCGGACATGGAAGGGATGACGGAGATGACGTTTTGCGGCAGCAAGAGCCCGAAGACATTGTTCCTGGTGGCGCGATTCACTTGCGCCAACGCGTCCACGCGCGGCAGGTAGGCGGTTCGCGCGAGGCGTATGCCCGCCGCGGCGGCGTTGATCTGTTCCTGCGAGACCTGAATGGACGGGTAATTGTGCAGCGCATTCTGAACCGCCTGCATGACGGTGAGCGCGGCAGGCGGGGGTTGCTGCGCCAGCAAAGCCCCGGCCGCCAGCGCCATCAATTCGACATTATGCATCTTCAACACGTTCGCTACTTGCCTTCCATGAGTTCCCGAAACAATTCGCGCACCTTGCCGCCGGCTGCCCGAAGCGCGTTTCGCCCCAGGGGCGTGGCGCGATAGACCTTGCGCCGCGATTTGCCGTTGCGCAATTCCACCGCGCGCAGGTACCCTTTCTTTTCGAGGCCGTGCAGCAAGGGGTAGAGGGTTCCGGGGCTGATCCGGTAGCCATGCCGGGCCAGCTCCTCGACCATGCCCAGGCCGAAGATAGGCTCGTGGGCGGCGTGATGCAGCACGTGGAGCCGGATCAATCCCGAGTAGAGGTCGCGGTCATCCGTGAAATCATGATGATCGGGTTTCGTTTTCGACATTCGATTACGAATATTGATAGTATATGAGTCGGAGGCGCCGTATGTCAAACCAAGAAAGTTCGAAGGGTACCCGCCGCAATTTCTTTTCCGATCTCGCAATCGGGTCGGGCCTTCTCCTGGCCGGCTGCAATCGTGGCGGCGAAAGGGGCGAAACCGTCGCGCCGGGCGGTCCGGCGGATGTTACGCTGCGCATCGGTCCGGCGCTGGTGGATATCGCCAAGGACCATACCATCAGCACCATCGGATACAACGGCGCGGTTCCCGGCCCGCCGATCCGGTTGCGGGAAGGCGTTCCGGTGACGGTTGACCTGTTCAACGACACCGACTCCCCCGAGCTGGTGCATTGGCACGGGCTGATCATTCCCGCAGACGTGGACGGGGCCGAAGAGGAGAAGAGCCTGGCGGTGCCGGCCCATGGCCACTTGCGCTACCGGCTCACGCCACGGCCATCCGGCGCCCGGTTCGTACACACTCACGTCATGCCCATGGCCGACCTGAACCGGGGCACCTACACCGGACAGTTCGGCTTCGTGTACATCGAGCCGAAGAACAATCCGGGGCAGTACGACCAGGAGATTTTTCTGGCCACGCACGAATGGGAGCCCTACTTTACGACCGCGGAAGAAGAGGAGGAGGATGATCCGGCCCCCAAGCCACCGGAGTTGAAGAAAGACGAAAAACCGAACGGCTGGGAAATCGGCTATCAGCGCTTCACCATCAATGGGAAGTGCCTGGGCTATGGCGAGCCGGTGCGCGTCAAAGAGGGACAACGCGTATTGTTCCACTTCCTGAATGCCAGCGCCACCGAGAACATTCAGCTTGCGCTTCCCGGTCACCAATTCCAGGTTGTGGCCCTGGACGGCAACCCGGTGCCGCGTCCGCACCTGGTGGATGTGCTGGAACTCGGAACGGCGGAGCGCATAGACGCGGTCGTGGAAATGAAAAACCCAGGAGTGTGGATTCTGGGGACGCCGAAGGATGACGATCGCAAGAACGGAATGGGCATGGTGATCGAATACGCCAACAAAAGCGGGGCGCCGCGCTGGATCAAGCCCGCGAAAAAGGCTTGGGATTACACCATGTTCGGCGAAAGCCGCGAGGTCCCGAAACCCGATGAGGCGATCCCCATGGTGATTGGGAAGATCAACGGCGGCACGGGCGGTTTCAACCGCTGGACCATCAACGGCAGAAGCTACGATGCCAAGGACGAGCCTCGACTGCTTTACCGGGGCAAGCGGTACCGCCTGGTTTTCGATAACCAGACCGACGACGCTCACCCGGTTCACCTGCATCGGAACAGTTTTGAGCTCACCAATGTTCACGGGAAGGCAACGGCGGGGGTCATGAAAGACGTGGTCCTGGTCAAGGGCTACCGGAAGATCGAGGTGGATGTGACGCCGGCGATGGAGGGGCTGACGTTGTTCCATTGCCATCAACAGTTTCACATGGACTACGGGTTCAAAATGCTGTTCAACGCGGCGTGAAGCGATGGTGGATCAGATTTTCTGAACAACGGACCTGAAATAGGGTATACTGGAGGAGTTCGGTCGCGTTGGACCGAGAGGAGGCTACTGGCCGATGTCAGTTTCACGCAGATCTTTCTTCGCCCGCGCCGGGGCGATTGCCGCCGCTCAGGGGCTGGTTTTGAAGGCGCAACAGAAGAAGCCGCCCGTGGATCCCGGGGCGACGCCGCAGGACCCTCGCATGGGGACTGGCAATGTAGAGAAGCTGTTCAGGTATTCCGACCACCGCGCCAAGGTGGCCCTAATCAAGGGTGACAACCGGCGCAAGATGATTTCCGATTCGCTGGTCGCGATCGACGACCAGATCCGGCCCGTTCTGAAGACCAGAAAGTACGTTCTCATCAAACCGAACGGTAACGACCCAAGCAGGGAACTGATTTCCACGCAAGCCGATACCGTGCACGGAATCATGGACTACCTGGGTCCCCGCTTCAAAGGGCAGGTGGTGGTGGCCGAATGCTGCGGCAATACGGCCGCGCAGACCACCAGCCAGTTCGGCTGGGACAAGATTTTCGCCGAGCACAAGGCCTTCAACATGAAGTTCGACGTTCCCAACGAGGACCCGAACCATTACGAGCTGCTGTATGGGATCGACTACGACATGCATCTGATCCCCATCCGGATGGGCGCGCGATTCGTGGACCCCGATGCTTTCGTGATTTCCGCCGGGGTGCTGAAGACGCACAACATGGTGGTAGCCACCATGTCGATCAAGAACATGGTCCTGGGAGCGGCCATGACTCCGCCTCCCGGGGTGAAGGCGGAATGGGGAGCGAGCGACAAGCGCAAGTTCCACGTGGGCATACGGGCGGGCAACTACAACATCTATCTCGGCGCCCGGATGATGAAGCCGAACTGGGGCGTGGGTCTCATCGACGGGTTCGAGGGCATGGAAGGGAACGGTCCCGTTTCGGGCACCCCGGTGCCGCATCGCATCGCCATAGCCTCGACGGATTTCGTGGCGGCGGATCGCGTGGGCCTGGAGTGCATGGGAATCGATGCCAGTTGGCCCGGCTATCTGAACTACTCCTACCAGGGCGGCCTGGGCCAGTACGATCTGGCCAAGATCGACGTGGTTGGCGCCAAGATCGCCGACGTGCAAAAGAAGTACCGGCTTCACGCCGACGTGGACCGGATGCTGCAATGGCGCGGCCCCATGGAAGACCTGCCGCCGAACCTGGGCCGCAACCGGCGTCCGCAGGAAGAAGAGGATCTTTCCGCTTACGCTTGATGGCGGGCGGGGCACCTGCCCACTCAGCTCATAAACCAGCCGCCGTTGACGTTAATCGTTTGTCCGGTGATGTAGCCGTTTCTGGCAAGCATCACGGCCACTTGCGCAACTTCGTCCACGGAGCCGAATCGGCCTACAGGGATGTGACCCGGCTGTGCGTTGGGATTGGATGTCACCATCTCGGTCGCAATCAGCGCCGGCGCGATGGCATTCACCCTGATACCCTCCTTGGCCAGGTGCCTGGCGTAGTAGCGCATGAGACCGAGCATGCCGGCTTTCGATGCGGCATAGTGCGGACCGACAACCCCGCCGACTTGCGCCGCTACCGAAGACACGTTCACAATCCGGCCCCATTGGCGCGCCCGCAGACCAGGCAGAACGGCCTGGGTCACCAGGAAACAGGATTTCAAGTTCACGGCGATCAGCTCGTCCCAATCCCGCTCAGTGATATCCTCGATGGCCTGAGGACGGGAGATGCCGGCGTTGTTCACCAGGACGTCGATGGGGCCGAGCCGATCTTCCGCGCCGGCGATGAGGCGATCCACTTCGCTGCGGACGGACACATCGGCCTGGATGGCGATGCATCGTCGTCCCGACTGGTTGATTTGCGACTCCACCTCTTGCGCCTCGCGCGACCGCGACAGGTAATTGACTACGACATCGGCGCCGGCCTCGGCAAAAGCCAATGCGATCGCGCGGCCAATCCCGCGGCTCCCGCCCGTGACCAAGGCCACTCTTCCGTTCAAATCATCCATACGCAGAGTGTAACCGGTTTCCCTGATGGCAGCGGATGAAAGCTCCTAGCTGATATATACTGGTTGGAGCCGAACGGCGACAATTCGAGAACCGGGCTGAAGGAGGACTAAACCCTATGCTTCGTCGGCTTCGGCTGCTCATTTGTTTAGGCGGGCTGTTGCTCGGGGTCCCGCAACGCGGTGCGGCGTTCGCCGATTCTGTGGAGGCTACAGGATCCCTAGTGGCCGTAACTCCACGCTCCGTTTGGGTGAGGCGATCGAACGGGGTGCTGGTGTTCGCGCACCTTCCGGACCAGGGGGCGTTGAGCGCACAAGACCTGGCCAGCCGCTACAAGGTGGGAAATGAGGTGTTCCTAAAGTGCGCCTTGGTCGAGCTGTTTCGAGATGATGAGGAGAACCAGTGGTTCGATCTGGAGGCGAAAAAACTGGAGTATCTTCGGCCGCCTTCGGCCGCCGAGTTGGCCAGCGCGCTCGGCTCGGCGGCGCGCCGCTTACGAGGCAACCTGCTGCGAGCCGCCGAGGGAGACCAGCCGCCCGTCAGCGTGAGCCTCAAGTCCCTTCCGCTTCCCGACACCTCCGCCGCGATTCCAGGCAAAGATGACCCCGCAGCTACGTTGGAGCGTTCCCGGGCGCTCACGCAGAAGTGGCTTGCGGCGCTGCCGAATTTCACAGCCGACGAAACAGCGTTAGTGTATCGGAGCCCAATCGTAAGCCCGCCGAAATGGAAAGTCGACGTGACCGTGCAGTCGGAAGTGAGCTTTCGCGGGGCGCAGGATATGCATCGCAACGTGGTGAGAAACGGCGAACCGTGGAATGACTTGTACGAGCACCTGCCGCCGGACGGCCGCGCGAGAAGTCTGCAGTGGGTGTTGGCCAGGATCTTCAGTGCCGACTGCGATGTGACTCTCGAGTTTGCCCGCCGCGCCGTGGAAGCGGGAACTCCCGTGCTGGTGTATCGCTACAGCGCTCCGCCCGACTCCTGCTTCGCGCCCGACTGGGGCGGCCCTGGCGAGCGCTATTATGCGGCGAGATCGGGCGAGGTGTCCTTTGCCGAGGCCGACGGGCTCGTGCGGCGCATGGAGTCCAAGACGTCTGGCTATCCCAAGGAATTCAGTATGCAATCGGCGGAGGAACGCGCAACCTGGGATTACATCCGCATTGGTGAAGAGCGCCACCTGCTTCCGACGGAGGTCCAAGACCTGCTGGCGACCAGGTCTAGCATGAGTCTTGCTATCACGAAATACAAGAATCACCGGCACTTCGAGGCCTTCAGCGACGTCAAGTACAAGTGAGCCGAATCACGTTGTTTTCGATTCGCGGTCACTCCGGGGTTGAATGACGCGAAACCGCGATGGAGGCCGCCGGCGCTACACCGGGTATAGTGGTTCCAAAGCTATGTTTACAAGAATCATTCCAGTTGCATTTTGCGCTTTGCTAGTGGCTGCGCAAGGGCAGGGGGCAGACGCAGTCGTGCTCCAGATCAAAGCCGGCCAGGTGGCGGCGCACGTCAGCCCGATGCTCTACGGCCTGATGACGGAAGAGATCAATTTTTCCTACGATGGCGGGCTGTACGCGGAACTGGTTCGCAATCGCAACTTCAAGGAAGACCCCAAAGAGCCGGTGCATTGGCAGCTCGTCCAGGAACAAGGCGGAACGGGAACAATGGCGCTGGACCCCAGCCAGCCCTTCAACGGCGCCATCCCCACCAGCCTGAAACTTACCGTGACCCAAGCCGCCGGAAGCCAGCGGGTGGGTATCGCCAACGAGGGATTCTGGGGCATACCGGTGCAACCGAATACGCGCTACCGGGCCTCGTTTTACGCTAAGGCCGGCGCAGGATTCAGCGGGCCTCTCAGAATTGCCATCGTGAGCAACGATGGCGCAACGGTCCACGCCAGCGCGCAGGTGCGGCGAGTCACCGGGAGTTGGAAGAAGTATGAGGCCGTTCTGACCACGGGCAAGGCGAAGCCATCCGCGGAAAACCGCCTGGTCATTTCAACCGGCAGCGCCGGGACGGTCTGGTTCAGCATGGTTTCGCTCTTTCCGCCGACGTGGAACAATCGTCCCAACGGCAGCCGGAAAGACATCATGCAGATCCTGGCCGGCATGAAGCCCGCCTTCCTGCGGTTTCCGGGCGGCAATTACGTGGAAGGACGCACTATCGCCACGCGCTTCGACTGGAAAAGGACCATCGGCGATATTTCCGAGCGGCCGGGCCACATGAACGACGCTTGGCGGTACTGGTCGTCCGACGGCATGGGGCTGCTGGAGTTTCTGGAATGGTGCGAAGACCTCCACATGCAGCCGGTGCTGGCGCTCTATGCCGGCTACTCGCTGGCCGGCGAGCGCGTGGCACCGGGAGCCGACCTGGAGCCTTTCGTCAAAGACGCGATTGACGAAATCGAATACGTGATGGGCGGCGCCGGCACCACGTGGGGCGCGCGACGCGCCAAAGACGGACATCCGGCGCCCTTCAAGCTGGAATATGTCGAGGTAGGCAACGAGGACCAGTTCGACCGGCAGACGGGGAGCTATGAAGGCCGGTTCGCGCAGTTCTTCGATGCCATCAAGGCGAAGTATCCCAAGCTGAATGTGGTGACCACCGCCCATGTGGCCACGCGCACTCCGGACGTGCTCGACGAACACTACTATCGCCGCTCGGAAGACGAGATGGCCTCGCACGCCCACGATTACGACACGCGCGCCCGCACCGGACCGAAAATCTTCGTGGGCGAGTGGGCCACCCGCGTGGGCGCGCCGACGCCCAACATGAGCGGCGCCCTGGGCGACGCGGCCTGGATGACGGGCATGGAACGAAATTCGGACCTGGTCATCATGTCCTCCTATGCGCCGCTGTTTGTCAACGTGAACAAGGGCGGGATGCAGTGGCCCACCGATCTGATCGGTTTTGACGCCATGGCCAGCTACGGCTCGCCGGCGTATTACGCCCAGCAGATGTTCAGCCTGCACCACGGCGACGTGGTTCTTCCAGTGACCGCGCAGGGGGTTCCCACGCGTGAATGGCAGCCGCCTGCTCCGGCCGGACGTCGCGGCGCCCCAGAGCCGCCGCAGCCACCTCCGCCACCGCAACAAGTGCCGACGCTGTTCTTCGACGCGACGCGCGACAGCCAGGCGGGAACCATCTATCTGAAGGTGGTGAACCGGGCCGGAACACCGCAACCGGTGCGCGTGGAAATCAGTGGGCTGGCCGCCGTCGAACCCAAGGGGCAAGCCATCACAATGAGCGCCAGCAGCCCGGATGACACGAACTCGATCACGGAACCGGCCAAGATCGTGCCCATCACCACCAACGTGGAGGGACTGGGCGCCAGCTTCACGCGCACATTTCCTCCTTACTCCATCACCGTTTTGCAAATGAAGGGGAAATGAGGCTGGGCCTCACGCTTCGACTTCGATCTCCCAGCCGAATCCGGGCCGCTCGGAAGGACGCATGTAGATTCCTTCGGGGCCGCGGGTGATCTGGTTGTCCTCCTCGAAGCGCCGGTAGACCTCCGGCGGGCCGCCCGGAGCCGGCATGAACATTTCCGACCAGGGAGCGTTGACCGTGGCCATGGTGAAGTGCACGCAATCCTGCACGCCACCCGCATGTGGGATGACGGGGATGTCGTACGCCGAGGCCAGCGCGGCGATGCGCCGCAGCTCAGTCAAGCCGCCGCACCAGTGAACGTCCGGCTGCCAGATGGCGGCGGCATTGTGCTCCAGCAAGTGCCGGAAACCGTAGCGGAAATAAACGTGCTCGCCGGTTACGATGCGGGTGGATTTGATGGCCTCCCGCAACCGGCCGAAACCCTCGAAATCGTGGGGCGGCAGGCATTCCTCCATCCAGTAAACGCGGTAGGGCGCCACCATCTCCGCAAACTCGATGGTGTACTGCTCGTTGAAGGCCATCCAGCAGTCGAGCATGATATCGCCATCGACGCCCAGCAAATCGCGCGTGTGCTTGACCAGATCGGTGTTCTTCCGCATGCCGTCCCGGCCGTCCGCGGGGCCATACGGCACGGCCAGCTTCAGCCGATGGTAGCCGAACTGGATGTGCTGCTCGATGTCATTCCCCGTGCAGTAGGTGGGAATGCGCGCCTTGGTTTCCCCTCCCAGCAGTTTGTAGACGGGCATGCCCAGGGCGTTACCCACCAGGTCCCAGAGGGCCAGATCCACGCCGCTGATGGCGTGGGGAACCACGCCCCCCTGCCCGTAGTACATGCTGGAGCGGAAAAGGATGTCCCAGATGCGCTCGACATTGAAGGGGTCTTCCCCGACCAGCAGCTTGGCGAAATGGCCTATCACCACCTCGCCGCCGGCGATGCCGCCGCTGCCATAACCCTTGACGCCCTTGTCGGTGGAGATCTCTACGGTGAAGCCATCCAGCTTTCCGGGATCCGGCATAAACAGCGAGCGCTCTGGCTTGTACTCCGGGTAGATGGACATGGGGTTGGCCACTTCCACCCCGCCGGTGGACCACGAGCCCGGCGCCGGCTGGTACGCGGGAACCGGCCGCTTGGGCCGGGTGCGAACCAACCGCACGCCGTCGATCTTCAACTTGCTCTTCTCGCTCTGGAACGGAGGGGGCGCCGCACTGGCGCGGTCGATCAGCCCCATAGCGGCCATGCCTCCGAGCCCAAGGAGATTCCGCCGTTGCATCATAGCTTCCCGATTATTCGGGAGTCGGGGGAAGTTGTCAAGCCCGCAACTTCTTCTAAAATAAGACTAAATAAATCTTGACAATATTACGCTCATATTATATTATTGTGAGTGGATGAGGTCGCCATACGGCCTCAAAACTAAACTTTATGAGGAGTTTCAACACCATGTCTCTCAGTCATTACGACCCGTTAGCCAATCTGCGCCTGTTCGAAGACGCCTTCACCCGCATGCTCTCCGAGCCCCAAACCAACCGTCCGTGGGCGCCGGCCGTCGATATTTACGAGACCGAAAACGAACTGGTCCTGAAAGCCGATTTGCCGGATGTCGACCTGAAGGACATCGACGTGCGCGTGGAAAACCAGACGCTCACCATCTCCGGCGAGCGCAAGTTCGAAAAGCAGGACACCACCAAGGGCTATCACCGCATCGAGCGGAACTACGGCACCTTTGTACGCAGCTTCTCCCTGCCCAACACCTTCGATACCGAGCACGTCGGTGCCGAGTTCAAGAACGGCGTGCTGAGCGTGACTCTACCCAAGAAGGAAGCCGCCAAGCCGCGCCAGGTCAAAGTCGAAGTCAAGGCCTGAAGCATCGAATTTCGCAGGGCCGGGATGCCTTCAGGGCCGCCCGGCCCTATATTTGTTTATAGGGGACCACAATGTTTCGTTTGGACAAGCTCACTCAGAAGGCCCAGGAGGCTTTGCAGCAAGCGCAGACGATCGCCGAACAGAACCAAAGCCAGGTGATCTTCCCGCTGCACCTGCTCATCGCCCTGGCGGAAGAAAAAGAAGGAATTGTGCGGCCGGTGCTGGCCAAGTGCAACGTGCAGCCCGATGCCATCGTGGCGGAAGGCCGGCGGCTGCTCGGCAATCTGCCTAAGACCAGCGGTATGCAGCCCGGAACGTATCTCTCGCAGCCGCTGAACGAGGTCCTGGAGCGCGCCTTCGACGAAGCCGGCCGTTTCAAAGACGAGTTCGTGTCCACCGAACACCTGCTGCTCTCCATCGCCCAGCAGCGCGGCGATCCCGCGGCCCAATTGCTCGACCGCGCCGGCGCCACGCATGACGCCATCCTCAAAGCCCTGGTCTCGGTGCGCGGCAGCCAGCGCGTCACCGACCAGAATCCCGAATCCAAGTACCAGGCCCTGGAACGCTACGCGCACGACCTGACCGAGTCCGCCCGCCAGGGCAAGCTCGACCCGGTGATTGGCCGCGAAGACGAAATCCGCCGCGTCATGCAGGTGCTGAGCCGCCGCACCAAGAACAATCCCGTCCTCATCGGCGAGCCCGGCGTGGGCAAGACCGCCATTGTCGAAGGCCTCGCCCAGCGCATTGTCCGCGGCGACGTCCCCGACCAGCTCAAGAACAAGAAGCTGGTGGCCATCGACCTGGGCTCGATGATCGCCGGCACCAAGTTCCGCGGCGAATTCGAAGACCGCCTGAAGGCCGTGGTCAAGGAAATCATCGATTCCAACGGCGAAATTATCTGCTTCATCGACGAGCTGCACACGCTGGTCGGCGCCGGGTCCGCCGAGGGCGCCATCGACGCCGCCAACCTGCTCAAACCCGCCCTGGCGCGCGGCGACCTGCGTTGCATCGGCGCCACCACCCTCAATGAGTACAAGAAGTACGTCGAGAAGGACGCCGCCCTGGCCCGCCGCTTTCGCACCGTGATGGTTGGCGAGCCTTCCGTGGATGACACCATCGCCATCCTGCGCGGCCTCAAGGAAAAGTTTGAGATCCACCACGGCGTGCGCATCAAGGATTCCGCCATCATCGCCGCCGCGGTGCTCTCGCACCGCTACATCGCCGACCGCTTCCTGCCCGACAAGGCCATCGACCTCATCGACGAAGCCGGCTCGGCCCTGCGCCTGCAAATCGGCTCCATGCCCATCGAAATCGACGACCTCGACCGCAGCATCTCGCACCTCGAGATCGAGCGCCAGGCCCTCGGCAAGGAAACCGACTCCGCATCGCGCGACCGCCTGCGCCACGTGGAAAACGAGCTTGAGCGCCTGCGCGGCGAATCAGCCACTTTAAAGGAGCGCTGGAACCGCGAAAAGGGCGCCATCATGCGCGTGCGCCAACTCAAGGAGGAGCAGGACGCGCTCCGCCAGGAAGTCGAAAAGGCCAGCCGCGCCGGCGATTGGGGAAAGGCCGCCGAGCTACGCTACGGCCGGCTCTCGCAGATTGAGAAGGACATCCAGACCGCCGAGCAGGAGATGGAAGCCGTCAAGGAAAACGCGCTGCTCAAAGAGGAGATCGGCGAAGACGATATCGCCCGCATTGTGGCCAAGTGGACCGGCATTCCGGTGGCGCGCATGATGGAAGGCGAAATCCAGAAACTGGTTCACATGCCCGAGCGGCTCAAGGACCGCGTGGTGGGCCAGGATGAAGCCGTGCGCTTGGTCTCGAACGCCATCCTGCGCAACCGCGCCGGCATGGGCGACCCTCACCGGCCCATCGGCAGTTTCATCTTCCTCGGCCCCACCGGCGTCGGCAAGACCGAGCTGGTGCGCGCCCTGGCCCAAGATCTTTTCGACGACGAAAAGGCCATGATCCGCGTTGACATGTCCGAGTACATGGAGAAGCACGCGGTGGCCCGCATGGTGGGCGCGCCGCCCGGATACATCGGTTTCGAGGAGGGTGGCCAGCTTACGGAGCAGATCCGCCGCCGGCCCTACTCGGTGGTGCTGTTGGATGAAATCGAAAAGGCCCATCCCGACGTCTTTAATATGTTGCTCCAGATTCTGGACGACGGGCGCCTGACCGACGGCCAGGGCCGCACCGTCAGCTTCAAGAACGCGGTGATCGTGATGACTTCCAACGTGGGCACCGGATTGATGGAGAAGGGTGTCATCGGGTTTTCGGTGCATGGCAAAGACAAGCGCACGGAGGATGCGCGCCGCCGCCTGCTCGAAGAGCTCCGCAAGCAGTTCCGCCCCGAGTTTCTGAACCGCGTGGACGATATCATTGTATTTAACTCGTTGACGCGTGAGAACCTCAGGCAGATCGTGGACATCCAGTTGCACAATGTGGGCAAGCTACTGAAGGACCGCAAGATCAAACTGGAGGTCACGGCCGCGGCCAAAGACCTTCTCATTGCCGACGGCTACGATCCGCAATACGGAGCGCGCCCCATGAAGCGGGCCATCCAGCGGCTGATTCAGGACCCGCTGGCGCTCAAGCTCATCAACGGTGAATTCAGCGAAGGCGACACCGTGGAAGTGAATGCCGCCGCCGGGGGAGGCGAGCTCGAATTCACCAAACTCACCCCCGTGGAGGTGTAAGCCGATATGACCACTAACACTCTCAAGACCGCCGTGCTGCTCGGCCTGCTCAGCGCCCTCCTGCTCGTCGGCGGGGAGGCGCTGTACGGCCGCCAGGGCCTTTACATTGGCCTGGGTCTTGCGTTCGCCATGAACTTCGCCGGTTATTTCTTCTCCGACAAAATTGCGCTGGCGTCGTATTCCGCGCGGCCGGTGACCGAAACGGAGAACCCCGACGTGTATCGCCGGGTAGCGCCTATCGTGGGGAACCTCTGCCACCGCATGGGCCTCCCCATGCCCAAACTCTGGCTCATCCCGCAAGACTCCCCGAACGCCTTCGCCACCGGCCGCAACCCCGCGCACGCCTCGGTAGCGGTCACCGCCGGCATCCTCAATCTCATGAGCGACACGGAAATCGAGGGCGTGGTGGCGCACGAGTTGGGCCATGTGTTGCACCGCGACATTCTCATCAGCTCGGTGGCCGGCATGTTAGCCGCTGCGATCACCATGCTGGCGCGCATGGCCTTCTGGTTCGGGGGTTCGCGCGATGACGACAATCGCGGCGGCGGCATGGTTGGCGCGCTCCTCATGATGATTCTCGCGCCCCTCGCCGCCCTGCTCATTCAGGCGGCCATCTCGCGCTCCCGCGAATACGACGCCGACGCCGCCTCCGCCAAGTACGTCGGCTCCCCCTACCCGCTGATCGGTGGCTTGCAGAAGCTCGAAACCTGGTCCAAGCGCATCCCCTTGGACGCGTCGCCCGCCACGGCCCACATGTTCATCGTCAAGCCGTTCACGGGCCAGAGCATGATGCGGCTGTTTTCGACGCACCCCGCCACCGCCGACCGCATCGCCCGTTTACAGGCCATGCGATGAACGAAGTCCGCGTCAACCGGAAGGCAGCCGGCCGCCTTGCCTCCGGCCACCTGTGGATTTTCTCGAGCGACATCGCCGATCGCAATGGCGCCCAGCCGGGTGAAGCCGTAAAGGTCGCCGATTTCCGCGGACGCCCGCTGGGCACGGCCCATTACAGCTCCGCGTCGCAAATCGCGCTCCGGATGCTCTCGCCGCACGTCGAGGAAATTGGCCGTGATTTCTATTTGCGCCGTCTGCGCGCCGCCGAGGAGCACCGCCGCGCGGTTGTCCGTCACACCGACGCCTATCGCGTAGTGCATGGCGAAGCCGATCTGCTGCCGGCGCTCATCGTGGATCGCTACGGCGACTACCTGGTCATGCAGACGCTCGATCAGGGCATGGACGCGGCCAAGAGCGAGATTTCGACTTGCCTGGAGGAGATCTTCCAGCCCCGCGGCATCGTCGCCCGCAATGACGCGCCGGTCCGCACCAAGGAGCAGTTGCCGCTGGAAACCACTATGCTGGCGGGCGAAGTGCCGGAATCGGTGGCCATCCACATGAACGGCCTCAACCTGCGCGCCGATTTGCTGGGCGGCCAGAAGACCGGCATCTTTCTGGACCAGCGCGAGAACTACCTCGCCGCGGCCCGCTATGCTGGGCCCAGAGGGCGCCCCGGCAAGGCGCTCGATTGCTTCACTTCCACCGGCGGCTTCGCCCTGCACCTGGCCGGCAAGTGCGAGAACGTCGAGGCCGTGGACAGCTCCGGCCCGGCTTTGACCACGGCGCGCCAGAACGCGGAAGCCAACGGCATCGCCAACATTCATTTCCAGGAAGCCGATGTCTTCGAGCTGCTGGCCGGCTACGCCGCCGCGCGCCGCCAGTATTCCTTCGTGGTGCTGGACCCGCCGGCCTTCGCCAAGTCCCGCCACAACCTGGAAGCCGCAGTGACCGGCTATCGCGAGATCAACCTGCGCGCCTTGCGCCTGCTGGCGCCGGGTGGAATCCTGGTCACCTGCTCTTGCTCGCACCATCTCGGCGAAGCGACGTTCCTGGAATTGATCGCGCAAGCCTCGCTCGACGCCGGGCGGACCGTGCGCGTGCTGGAGCGGCGCACGCAAGCGCAGGACCACCCCATTCTGCTCACGGTTCCAGAGACGCACTACCTGAAGTGCTTGATCCTGGAAGTTGTGTAGGGCCGGTGGTCTTGCCACCGGCCCTTCAGGATCTCATGAAATCGGAAACTGTCAACTTCGAGCCGCCTCAACTTCATCATTGACACCTTAATCTGTAATTTATTACGCTGGGGTATGACTACACAACAGGCCCCCGACAATCAACAAAAGCTGGTTGAAGACGCTAAAGACAAAAAGCGTGGATGCGTCGAACGTGGCGAAGCAATCGTGATGCTACTTGCCAATCACCGTGTAGATCAGCAGAGACTTCCAACCCTGGCTGGGCTTACCGAGACGATGATTAGTCGGCTGAAGGTGTGTTACGAGAACTTAAGCCCTGATGCCCGCCGATTGTGCAAAACTGTCAAAATACAAACCCAGGCGTGTCATAGGCTAGGGCGAGAAGTTGCCCGTGCGGACCAGGTTCGGCTAATTAGATTGGCTCAGGAATTTACGAGAGAGCGTGAATCAAAACGACCTTTGCAGAAGATGGGATCACCAGGACGGCAAAGTCCGAGAGGGCTAATCACGGAAGACGATATGCAAAAGGCGATCTGCGCTGAAAAGTACAAATCCTAAAGCTGCCGCAGCAGAAGCGTAAGGATTGCGTATTCCAATCTGTCAGACGTCGGACCTTTGACCGTGCGGCCTCCTATCGCTTGCGGCAAACTGGCGACCGTGATCGATCAGACCGAGCACGGCCATCATTCTGCAAGGAACGGAAGCCGGCACCCACCAGGACAAAGGCGCACCGTGAGCTTGTTATGAGGTAGAATGGGGGAATGCCAGAGGCATCCTGGAAGCAAAATCTAAGCCTTATATGCAAAAGTGTGTCCGCTCTTGGCGCGGTTTCTGCACTGTCTCTTTATTTTGGCATTAGACCGTGGAACGCTGGGGGGCAAATGCGCATAGGCGCTCCCTCCCCTCGCCATCCATCCATTTTGTGGCTTGTGCTGGCGGTCGTGCTAATGGCCATGGATGTCGGTATTTCGTTATATGATCGCCGCAGATTCAAGAAAACGATATCTGTCCGTGAAGAAAGGGTACGAGAATTGGAGGGACAGTCGACGGAGCGTGATTCGAGAATTGCGGAGTTAGAAAGTGAGCTTATGAGCTACTCGCATGAAGTCAGAATCAGCCCATATTGAGTGTAATTCGCGGCGATTGGCATTCTGGGCTCTGGCCGGGGTACTGGCTCTCGGTGCAACCATCCAAGAAGGCTACGCCCAACAGGCCCTGGCCATCGATCCGTCGAACCCTGCCACCCTGTATGCCGCGGAATACGGCGGTGGGGTCTTCAAGAGCAGCAACGGGGGGGCCAGTTGGAGCGCCAGCAGCAGCGGCCTGACCAACCTCGGTGTTTTGGCCCTCGTCATTGATCCGTCGAACCCGGCCACCCTTTATGCGGGGACAATTAAGGGAGGCGTCTTCAAGAGCAGCAACGGCGGCGCAAGCTGGAGCGCGAGCAACACCGTCCTCCCGTACGATGTTCGAGCCCTGGCCGTCGATCCGTGGAACCCGTCCACCCTCTATGCCGGGATAGATGCGATCCCCAATGGCGGTGGGGTCTTCAAGAGCACCGACGGGGGGGCCAGTTGGAGCGCGAGCAGCGCCGGCCTCTTCACGGTCTCTTACTGCCCTGTTTTCGCTCTGGCCATTGATCCGTCGAATCCGGCCACCCTCTATGCCGGGAAGAATGATGGTTATGGGGTCTTCAAGAGCAGCAACGGGGGCGCCACTTGGAGCGCGAGCAACGCCGGCCTCCCAGACCTCTCATCGGCGAACAGCTATGTTTTGGCCCTGGCCATTGACCGGTCGAACCCGGCCACCCTCTATGCCGGGACAGCGTTTGGTTTTGGGGTCTTCAAGAGCAGCAACGGCGGCGCGACCTGGAGCGCAAGCAACGCCGGCCTAACAGCCACCGAGGTCTTGGCCCTCGCCATTGATCCCGCGAACCCGGCCAATCTCTATGCCGGGACATACGTGGAGGGGTCCTCTGGAGGGGTTCTCAAGAGCAGCAACGGGGGCGCTGGTTGGATCGCGAGCAGCAGTGGCCTCACGGCCACCCAAGTCAATGCCTTGGCCATCGATCCGTCGAGTCCGGCCACCGTTTATGCCGGGACTGGGTCAGGTACAGTCTTCAAAAGCATCAACGGGGGCGCCAGTTGGCAGCCGACGGGGGTCCCTGCGGCTAACTCGCTCTCCCCTTCAGCCGCACAAGCCGGTGGCGCGGGCTTTACCCTAACGGTCAATGGCTCGAACTTTGTGACGGACTCGGTAGTGCAGTGGAATGGGAGTAATCGTCCAACTACGTTTGCTAGCGCCATGCAGTTGACGGCCTCCATTTCGGCAAGTGATGTAGCGGTGGCGGGTACGGCTCAGGTCACGGTATTTAACCCAACGCCAGGTGGTGGCGCTTCCAATGCATTGTCCTTCACCATGAACAATCCTGCGCCCTCCTTGAGTACGCTCTCCCCGAGCAGCGTCACGGCTGGCTCGTCCACTCTCAAGTTGACCATCACTGGCACCAGCTTTGTAACTGGATCGGTAGTCCAATGGAACGGCAGCAGCAGGCCTTCGGCCTTTGTCAGCAGTACGCAGTTGACGGCCTCCATTTCGGCAAGTGATGTAGCGTCGGCGGGTACGGCGCAGGTCACGGTATTTAACTCAGCGCCAGGTGGCGGCACTTCTAGTGCATTGACCTTCACCATCAACAATCCGACGCCAGGACTTAGTTCTCTCTCGCCTTCCCGCGCGACACCTGGCGATATAGCCTTCACCTTGACGGTGACAGGTACGAACTTTGTCCATGGCTCCATTGTGCAATGGGGAGGCACTGCCCGGACGACTAATTTTGCCAGCGCGACACGGTTGACCGCAGCGATTCCGGCCAGCGACATTGCGGTGGGTGGGACGGCCCAGGTGGCTGTGTTCAACCCCGCGCCGGGCGGCGGAACCTCCAATGTCTTGGCCTTCGCCATCAATCTACTCCCCGTTCTTAACCCAGGAGGCACGGTGAACGGGGCCACCTTCGGCGCGGGCTCTGATGCCGTTGCGCCCGGCACTATTGTCGCCATCTTTGGGACCAACTTGACCGATGGCTCTTCCTGCCTGGCGCCGTCCTGCAATCCCACTTTTGGAAGCGACGGAAGGCTTAATACCACGATGACCGGGGCACAGGTAACCGTCAATGGAATCCCGGCTCCGTTTTTCTATTCTTCGCCAAACCAGCTTGGGGTTGAAATTCCTACCGAATTGACAGGGGCCTCTGCAACGGTTCAAGTCACGGTCAGCGGGCAAGCCAGCGCGCCACAGCTCGTTGCGATGGCCCCGGTCTCTCCCGGCATCTTCACTTTCACTTCGGATGGCAAAGGAGCCGGTGCGTTCACGCACGTGGACGGCTCCCCGGTGACCCCGCAGAACCCGGCCCATGCGGGAGAGTTGGTGATTCTCTATGCTACCGGCCTGGGACAGGTAACACCGTCCGTACCCACGGGTACGCTGCCGGGTGGCGCATCGGCCACCGCGGCTCCCACGGCTTTGACCATCGATGGTATTACGGTGGCCCCGGACTTCGCAGGCTTGTCGGGTTGCTGTGTCGGACTGAATCAGGTGAACGTCCGTCTTCCGGCAAACACCCGCTCAGCAACCAATATTCCCGTGGTGCTGACCATCCGCGGCGTAGCATCCAATTCCGTCGCCATCGCTGTGCAGTAGCGCTCGCCTAACTGGGAACTCGCCGGCCAAACCGTGCAGGCCAGTCGTTGTCGAATTGGCTCGCCCAGGAAACCAGGGGAAACCAGGTACAGCACCGAATTGCCCCATTACCGACAGTGGTCTGTCTGTCACCGGATTTGGCGGTCACGGCACTATTCCGCCCAGAACCCGTCCAGATCCACAAACTGCCCCGTCGAGCCAGGACTGTCCTGGCCCAGCACCCGGGTCACCATTACGTATTTGCCCCGTCCCAGATGTAGGGGCCGGGTATGCCCAGCCCCCACCGATTTGTGATAATCGTAGTCACCGGAGATGACCCAGCAAGAATCGGCGCGCGTGCAAGTCGAGGAAGTGGTCCGGCGCATTGTCGCTGGCTTTTCCCCCGACAGGATCGTTGTGTTTGGATCGCACGCGCGGGGGGAACAGACACGGGAGAGCGACCTGGATTTGCTGGTGGTTATGCCCGTCACCGGCTCACGGCGCAAGCAGGCAGCGGCGATCGAGATGGCGCTGGTGGGCGTCGATATGCCCACGGATGTGATCGTGGCCACTCCGGACGAAGTTGCACGCCTGCAAGGGGTGCCCGGATCGATCATCAAGCCGGTTCTTCAGGAAGGGCGCGTGGTGTATGAGCGGCCGGCCTGACCTCGCCAAGTCGGTGGCTCGGTGGGCCTCCAAGGCCGACCACGATTTCCGGAATGCGGAATACACCCTGACGCTCCAAGAGGACTGCCCCTTCGACACCGTCTGCTTTCACGCCCAACAGTGCGCCGAAAAGTATCTGAAGGCGCTGCTCTTGCTGGCCGGCGGCGAACCGCCAAGAACGCACGATCTTCGGCTTCTGCTTCAGCGGCTGCCGCCCGATCTGGCGGTATTATTTCACATGGAAGACATGGTCGAGCTGAACCGCTACTCCGTCGAGGCGCGCTATCCAGGTGAGTGGGAAGAGATATCGCGCGCCGAAGCCGAGCGTGCCGTAATGCTGGCACGAGACGTTGGTACGGCGGCGCGGCTGCTCCTGGCCAAGTAGGGGCCGGACGGTATGTGGCACACTGGCGTTGGGGACTAATGTCGATTTTCATTGTCCAACTCGGCACAACTCGAAAGCCCGGCGAAGGGTTGCGGCTCGGCACGGTGCGGCGGCCTCCGCGGGGCATTCCGAAGTCAGACTTCGCCCGGCTCGACTACTATGACGTCTGGTTCCCAAACCTGTCACCGAGCGCGAAACTGGTGCAGGAAGCGCTGCGGGCGGCGGACGAGCGCGCGTGGACCGCATTCAGGCGGAAGTTCCGGCAGGAGATGAGCAAGCCCGATAGGAGCCGGGAACTTGACGTGCTGGCGGCGCTGTCGCACCAGACGAATCTGTCGCTAGGCTGCTACTGCAAAGACGAGAGCCGCTGCCACCGCTCGGTGTTGCGGGAACTTCTAGCGGAGCGCGGCGCCGACGTGGTCTGAGGGCCGCGGAGAGCGGCATTTGGCTCACCGGTTACAAAGATAATACCACGCCACCAGGGCCAGCATAATCGCGGATGTGGTGGTGAGTACGGCGGCATCCCACAGCCTTGGACCGGCCGTCAAAGAGGTGAAGAGAATCGGTTCCTCCGTCCGGCCACCGTTCTGGGAGTCGCCGCTGGGCCGCTCGGTCAAAGCGCCCCTCTCGGAGAGAGCGTGCCTCTCCAGCCATGGCACATCGGTCGCGGAATGGTGCTCGTCGATGGTGCCATTGATGATTTCAATCATCGCCGCTGGATCGGCGGGGAATCCGCACTGTACCGCCCGGGGCAGCATGTGGCGGAGTTCGTCAAACGGGAGCGGTTTGAGTGGGGTTGCCACGGAATACCCCAGCGTGTCCGCCAGTTGGCAGGCCAGGGAGACCAGTGTCAGAAAGTCGAAGGGTCTGCCGGCGGGGGGTTCGTGGTGCCGGCCCGCGATCATACAGAATTCATGCGGCAACTTCCACTGCTCCACCAGTTGGCGCCCGGCTTCGCAGTGATCCATGCCGAAGCGCTTTTTCTCTTCATCCAGAAGTGAAACCGCATCCCGGTCCGCGGCAATGAGGACTTGATTATACGCCTCCGGATAGCCCACCAGAAGGCCGAGGCGGCCAATGTCGTGCAGCAGGCCGAAGCTGTGGGCGCGATCTTCAAGCATGCCGGCAGCCCGCGCCAGTTCACGGCAGAGAATGGCCGACGCCAGAGTGTGCCGCCAGCACTTGTTCATAGCCTCCGTTCCCAGCGCCTTCCGCATATAATTCGTGGTGGCTACGGCGAGCACCAGGGAGCGCACGCGGATCAGACCCAGGGCGACAACGGAGTGCTGCACCGTGGCGATCTGTGCCACGAATCCGAACAGGGGGGAGTTTGCCAGTTTCAGGAGTTGCGCGGACAGCGTCGCCTCGGAGGAAATCTTCTGCACCACCTCGCCAACATCAGGCGTGTCCTTAGACAGCAAGTCGAGCGTCCGCAGAACGATGGGCGGAAACGCGGGGATGTTCGCGAGTACGATATCCTTCGTGAGCGGACATTCTGCGAGTTCGACGGACACTTGCCACTCTCGACCAACTTATCGGCAGGGTAGCCGTAAAGCTCCGGAGAAAATGACGAGTACCACAACAAAAGCTATCTTGCGCGTTGTCAGGAATTGAGGGAACATTTAACCACGCTAGAGAGGGCGCCCACGGGGTACTGACCAAGGTAGACGCCGAGGGCGCTGCCGAAGGTTAGGTGTTAGTATGTTGTGGCGAATTCTACTGATGTTCGTCAAGCCGGTAGTCCTGGTGGCATTGTTCGAACTGGTCAGCCGGCTGGCGGAGGTAACCGGACTGCACGTGGGCCTGATCGCTCCCATAGCCGGCGCCATCGCGGGGATCACCGGCCTGGACCCCCGCTATGCCGCGTTCGGCGTGCTCGCCTTCATCGCCGGCAGCCTGTTCAAGGCGCTGGCCGCGGTGTACGGCTTACTTGCGACGTCGCTCAGACACTGAAGGTCAAGGCCGCGCAGAAGGCCGCTTTGCAGTCGTGAAGCGGCGTCTCACGGGCGCTCTATTTCAAATTCCGGTCGAAGAAATCCACCATCATCTGGTTCATCTGGCGCGATGCGGCTCCGGTCACGCCGTGCGCCTTCTGCGGATACAGCATGAACTCGAATTGCTTGCCCGCTCGCTCCAACGCGTCGAGCGCCTGAAGGGTGTTCTGGAACAGAACGTTGTCATCCTCGAAATTGTGCGCAATCATGAGCTTCCCCTTCAGGTTCCCGGCTTTCGGCGGCAGGGCCGTGTTCTGGTAGCCCTCCGGGTTCTCCGACGGCAGACCCATGTAGCGCTCGGTGTAGATGGTGTCGTAGTTGAGCCAACTGGTGACCGGCGCTCCGGCGAAACCGCAGCGGAATACATCCGGAGCATTGAGCATGGCGTTCAGCGTCATGAAGCCGCCATAGCTCCACCCGTGAATGCCGATGCGGTCCGGATCGACAAAGCCCAGCGAGATGAGGTGCTTGATTCCGGCTACCTGGTCGGCCAATTCGGTCACGCCCAAGTTGTGGTAGATGGCCGTTTCGAACGCGTGCCCGCGCCCCAGGATGCCGCGATTCTCGCTTTGCCAGACCACGTAGCCCTTGTGCGCCAGCACCTGGTCGATGCTAATGCCCGCCCAGCCATTGTGGATGGGGTCCGCCACGCCCGGCCCGCCGTACACGGTGACAACGGCCGGATACTTCCTGCCCGCCTCAAAACCGGCCGGCTTGATCAAGCGCCCGTAGAGCGGCGTTCCATCCGCCAGGCTGAACTTGACAATCTCCGTGGGGAGAATCTCGAACTCTTCCAGTTGGGTCCGGTCAGCCTCGCGATAGACGCCCAGTTCCCTGCCGTCGCCGGAGTGCAGCGTGGTGCGCGGCGGGTTGCCCAGGTTGGAATAAGTGTCCAGATAGTACGGGCCGCCCGGGCCTATCGAGATGGTGTGCGTGTAACCGGCCGCCGAGAGCTGGCGCTTCGCCTGGCCGTCGAGCCCGATGCTGTAGAAGTGGTGCTCGAGCGGGGTGGGCTCGTCGGAGTCGTAGAAGACGCGCCCGCCGGCTTCGGCTTCATTCACAGCCGCGACGTCGGTGACTTCCCAGGGACCCTTGGTCAACTGCTGCACGCTCTTCCCGTCGACGGAGTACAGGTAGATATGGCGGAAGCCGTCGCGCTCGCTGGTCCACAGAAACCGCTTCCCGTCCTGGAGGAATTCCACGTCGCCGTGGAGATTGATCCAGTAGGGATCCGACTCGCGGAAGATGGTGGAAGACGCGCCGGACTCGGCGCTGATGGCCAGCATCTCCAGGCGATTCTGCACGCGATTGGTGCGGATCACGTACACGCTTTTGGAATCCGGCATCCAGCCGGCGCGCGCGATGAGATAGGAATTGCGGGTTTCGCCCACTTCGAGCCACCGGGTGGGGCCGCCCGCGGCCGCTACCACGCCCAGGTGCACGTCGGCGTTGTTTTCACCGGCCTGCGGGTATCGCTCCGGCTCGTACAACGCCCGCGTGCGAAGCAGGTCCTCGTGCGGGAAGACCGGTTCGCGACTGGTGTCGAACTGAAGATACGCAATGGACTTCGAATCGGGCGACCACCAGAAGGCCGTGCCCAGATCGAGCTCTTCCGGATAGACCCAGTCCAGGCCGCCGTTGCGAAGCGTCTCGGCGCCGTGGGTGGTCAACGGCGTCTCTTTGCGGGTGGCGACATCGACGGAATACAGATCCCATCCACGGCGGAAGACTACCATCTTGCCATCCGGCGAGAGCTTGGGGTCCACCTCCGCGACCGGCGTCCTGGTGAGCTGGTCCCATTTGCCCGTATCGAGGTGAACCAGGAACAAGTCGCCACCGCTGACATAGAGCAGTTCCTTGCCATCGGAGGAAAACTGAAGGCCGCCGCCACGCACGCGCCGGTTGGTCCAATCGAACGGCCCGTCGGCGGGCGGAGGGTTCACGGCGGCGGCAGCATCCATGGCATCCAAGGCCACCAGATCCTTGGAACTCTGAGTGGAGGGGTCGTAGATCATGAGGCTGCGACCCTGCCGGAAAACGAAGGTCTTACCGTCCGGCGCCCACGTTGCCGCACCGGCGCCGCCGCGACCCCCGCCGCGGCCTCCCGCGTTCATCGACTCGAGCGTAATCGGCTTCTTCTGTCCGAAAGCCGATGCGGCCAGCAACAGACAAACGGTGAACTTAAACATTGTGTAGTGATTGTAATTCAAGCGCGATGGGGTTTACATCCTGCCCTTGACGGCTGAGTCGAGCGAGATCTTGTTTTGGTCCAGAATGGTCCCCGTGGCCCGCTCCAGCGCGGCCCGCGCCTTCACATATGAGCTCATGGCGGCGACCACGGTGGACCGCGCCTGGGCCAGCAAGCTCTCGTACTGGATGACGAAAAAGCTGGTGGATGCGCCCACCTCGAACTTGGCCTGCTCGGCCTCGAGCGACTCCTCCTGCAACTTCCGCGCTTCCACCGCCGCTTCGTACGACGAGCGCGCGCGGCCCATGGCGATGAGCGCGTCCTCCACTTCGAGCCGCGCCTGGTTCTCGAATTGCCGCAAGCGGATCTGCGACTGCTTGAGTTGCAGCTCATCGCGCGCCAGGTCCGCTTCCGCGACCCGGTTGCGCACCGGCAGAGTCATCTGCAGGCCGATCCCGTAAGTCGGGTACTTGCGCGCCAGCACCTGTTCGAGCACCGTGCCGTATCCGCCGGCGAACCCGGGGTTGGGCAGCGCGAGAGGGTTCACGGTCCCCGTCTGGCCGTTATTCTGCATCACCCCCACCAGGTCCAATTCAGGCCGCGTGGCGCTCCTGGCGCCCTCCAGGCCGATCTGCGAATTCTCGATCTGCAGGCGCGCCTGCCCCAGGTCGGGGCGGTTCGCCAGCGCCTCCGCCAGCAGGTCCTGAATGGGGCGAATCTCGTCCTTCTCCGGTATGGCCAGCGCATCGGTGGGGATAATGTGCGCGGCCCGCACCTCCGGGTCCTCATTCCCGCGCTCGGTCAACACGGTCTTGAAGATGGCCTCCTGCTCCTCGCGCAGCCCGCGCGCATTGATCAGGTCCTGGCGCGTCGAGAAGACCTGCGCGTTGGCGCGCGTCAGCTCCACCGGGGCCAGCGTACCTTCGTCCACCTGCGCCTTGGTATCCGAGTAGAGCTTCTCGGCCAGCTCCAAGGTCTCCTGCTTCACCTTCTCGTCTTCGTAGAGCGCCACGAAATCGGTGTACAGACGGATCACACCGTAGACCGACGCGATGAGCTGCTGCTGGAACAACAGGCTCGTGATCTTGCGTTCATTTCCGGCAATCCGGATGAACCGCCGGTTGAGGGCCATTCCGAAACCGCGCAGCAGCGGCTGCGTGACCGTCACGCCGAGACCCGTGGTGGTAAACGGAGTGTATCCGTAGCTCAGCGCGTTAACCGATTGGTAAGTGTTGCTGAAGCTCAGCGCCGCTTGCGCGCCCGTGGAGAAGCCCTGCTGGATCCCCGCGTTGGCCATCGTTGTGTTGCCGATCAGCGTGGGGGTGCCTGTCGTCTGGATGCTCACCTCGGGCGTGGTCTGGTGCGTCCAGTTCAGCAGTCCGGTGGCCGCCGGATCGAAAACCGGAACGGCCGTCCCGCTGGATTGCGGAATGCTGCCCCCGATCGACAGGTTGGTCTGCGGCGCGGCCAGCACTCCCAGTTCGAGCGCGTTGGTGGCCACCGCGCTTCCGGAGGTGGCGAGCCCCGCGATGGCGGCCGTCGTTACCACCGGGCTGAGCGTCCCGCCCACGCCCGCCGGCACTTCCGCCAGGGTGTAGTTCAACCCGCGCAGCGCGCCGCCGCCTTTGGCGCGCAGCAGCTCCTCATCTCCCACCGGCAAAGCGGACCGCTGCAACTCGATATCGAGATTGTTCTCGATGGCCAGCGCCAGCGCATCCTGAAGCGACAGGTAGAGGTTGCCGGCGCGAATCAGCTCGTGGACCCGCGGCGAGTTCTGGAAGCTGTCCTGCGGCGCGGCCATGCCTGGGCCCGCGCACAGAAGAGACGCAAGCAAGATGCTGAGACTTGATTTGAACATGGTCGGAGACTTCTTACGAATGGCTTGCCGGCGCCGCCGTTTCCTGAGCCGCTACCGGCTTCACTTTCGCGCCTTCCCGGATGGCGTCGCTGGGGTTGACCACCACCTGCTGCCCCTCTTCGAGACCCGAGAGCACTTCCAGGCGGTCGCCGAAGTCGCGGCCCAACTGGATGCGCGCGAAATGCACGCGGCCGTCAGGCTCGACCACCGCCACCTGCGGACCGTCGCTGCGCACCACCAGGGTGTCGCCGGGAATCAGCAGCGGAGGATCTTTCCTGGGAACCGAGAGGTCCACTTGCGTGTACATCCCGGGCATCAGCACGGCGTCCGGGTTGGGGACCTGCACTTCCACCAACAGGGTGCGGGTGGCGGGGTCGAGGGCATTAGCCGTGCGGGTAACCGCGCCGGGGAACCTGCGGCCCGGCAGATCGGGGATGACCAGCGTGGCCTGCTGCCCCACTTTCACCGACCCCGCATCCGCCTGCGGAACATTCAAATACGTGCGCAGCCGGTCGGTCTGGGCGATGCGAAACAGCAGCGTGTTGCCCTCGTTGACGAGCACTCCCGTATCCACGTTACGCAAGGTGATGACGCCCGCAAACGGCGCGCGCACGGTCTGGTAATCCTGGAGGTCGTTGAGCCGCGCCACGTTGGCCTCCACCGAGGAAGCATTGTTTCGCGCCGCCGCCACGGCCTTTTCAAGTGCTTGAACATTGGCCTGTTGGGCCGCCCATTGCAACTGGTAGGTGTCGTTTTCCTGGCGCGAAACCACACCCTTCTTCAACAGGTTCTCCCAGCGCTGGGCCGTCACCCGCGCCAGGTTCTCGTTGCTGCGCCCCTGCTCGAGCGCCGCTTCGGCCTGCTGCACCGTGCTGTTGGCCTGGTCGACCGTGGCCTTGGCCTGCCGGATCTGCTGATCCAGCTCGGGAGCTTCAATCTCGGCCAGAACCTGCCCCTCTTTCACGCGGTCGCCGATATCGGCGTAGCGCACCTTGATGTAGCCGCTGGCGCGCGCCAGAACCGGCGCTTCCGTGACTGCCTCGATGTTGCCCGGCAGAACCAGGCTGCTTCTGGCCTCCGAGCGCCTGACCTTTCGCACGTTCACCACCGGCAGGCTGTCCACCGCGGCTTTCGATTCCGCCGCCAGCACCGATTCGCGCCGGCGCCGCGGCAGGTAACCGGCGAAGAACCCGGCCACCACCAGCGCCACCAGCACCAGGGCGATCGCCAGCAGAGTGCGGCCCGACGGCCCCGCCGGCTGGTGCGTTCGACCGGCTGCCGCCAGCTTCTTCTGTTCTTCCAACTGGCGCTTCAGGTCCTCGATTTCCGAGCGCAACTGGTCGTCGGTGGTATGGGTCTCGTTCATGGCAAGTCCTCACGCAGCGTCTCGTCCCGCAGGTATTCCTGCTCTTCCTCTACGATCCTGCGCGCATGATCGACGGGCGCCTTGGTTCGCAAGAAACTGTACACCAAGGGGACCACAAACAGGGTGGTGATGGTAGCCAGGATCAGGCCCCCGATCACGGCGCGGCCGAGAGGCGCGTTCTGTTCCCCTCCCTCGCCCAGGCCCAGGGCCATCGGCAACATGCCGATAATCATGGCTGCCGCCGTCATCAGCACCGGACGAATTCGCGTGTAGCCGGCGGAAAGCGCCGCCGCGCGAGCATCCATCCCTTCCTCGCGCTGGTCGTTGGCGAATACCACCAGCAGAATGCTGTTCGACGTGGCCACGCCGATGCACATGATGGAGCCCATCAGCGACGGCACGCTGAAGGTGGTCTGGGTGATGAAGAGCATCCAGACGATGCCCGCCAGCGCTCCCGGCAGCGCCATCAGAATGATGAACGGGTCCAGCCACGACTGGAAATTGACGGCCATCAGAAGATAGACCAACACCACCGCGAAGATCAACCCCAGGCCCAGCCGGTAGAACGAGGTCTCCATGGTATCCACCTGGCCGCGCAGGTCGATGCTGGTGCCCCGCGGCAGTTTCTTCGAAGCCTGCTGGATGATCTTCTCGACCGCCGAGCCCACCGCGCCCAGGTCCCGGCGGTCTATGTTGGCATACACGTCGTAGACCGGCTGCACGTTGTAATGGTTCACGATCTCGGGCGCGACCCCGCGCGTCACTCCCGCCAGGTTCTCGAGCATTTGCACTCCGCCGGTCATGGCCCCGGGGTTGCCATAGGCCGCCGTGGTCTGGCTGGGCCCGGCGCCCACCGCGGAGACCCCCGCGTCGGCCACTCCCGCCAGCGAAGCCGAAGTGGTGGAAAGGAAACTCCCGATGGGGCTGGTCACCGGCGTCCGCATCAGCGCGGCCAGTGAATCGATGCGGTATTGCGGCGTCTGTATAGCCACGTTGTAGCTGACGCCTGTGTTCCAGTCGAGCCATTGAGTGGGAGCAATCTGGCTGCTGGAGCTGAGCGAGATCAGCAGGCTGTTGCTCACATCCCTCTGCGTGAGGCCCACCATCCCGGCCTTGCTGCGGTCCACGTTGACCTGGATTTCCGGATAGTCCACCACCTGGTGAATGTGAACGTCCACGGCCCCCGGAATGCGGGCCATCTGCGTCTGGATCTGTTGCGCAATCTGGTAGTTGGCGGCGGCGTTCCGGCCGACCACCTGGACGTCGATGGGAGCGGGCAGGCCGAAGTTCAAAATCTGGTTGGTGATGTTGGCCGCCTCGAAGAAAAACACCATGTCCGGAAATTTCTCATGCAGCCGCCGGCGGAGCCGCTCGGTGTACTCGTCTCTGGGACCGTGCTTCCCGGGTTTCAGTGCGATGAGGATATCGCCGTCGCCGACGCCCAGAGTCGGGTTGTCTCCGAATGCCAGGTTGAAACCGCCAAATGGAATGCCAATGTTGTCGATTATGTCGCTGATCTCACCCGGCGGGATCACCTGGCGGATTTCGTCTTCAATATCGGCGAAGATGGTCTCCGTCTTTTCGATGCGCGTGCCGGAGGGCGCCCTGGCATGCAACCGCATTTGGCCGGAATCGACGGTCGGGAAGAAGTCCCGTCCGATGAGCGTCGCCAGCGAAAGGGATGCCGCTACGAATATTGCGAAACCGGCCAGGACCGGACCGCGGTGGTCCAGGCACCAGTGCAGCAGCGATTCGTAAGAGGACCGCATCTGCCCAAACCGGCGGTTGAAGATGTAGTGCATCTTCCAGATGGGTCCCTTGCCGCCGGCCGTTTCGCCATGGCTTCCCCGCGCATACAGTTTCACTTCCGGTTTCAGCATGTAGTGCACCATGTTGGGAATCAGGGTGCGGGAGAGGAAGTACGACGCCAGCATGGCAAAGGCCACCGCCATGGCCAGCGGCGTGAACAGGAACTTGGCCGCGCCCGTCAGCAGCAGCACCGGAACGAACACAATGCAGATGGCCAGCGTGGAGACGAAAGCCGGGACGGCGATCTGCTGCGCGCCGTCGAGCACCGCCCGGACGAGCGGTTTCTTCATCGCCATGTTGCGATGCGTGTTCTCGATTTCCACGGTGGCGTCGTCCACCAGGATGCCGACCGCCAGCGCGAATCCGCCCAGCGTCATCACGTTGATGGTCTCGCCCAGCAGGCTCAGCAGCATCAGCGATGTGAGAATCGACAGCGGGATCGAAATGCACACGATCACCGTGCTGCGCCAGCTCCCCAGGAACACCAGGATCATCAAGCCGGTGAGAAACGCCGCGCTTACGGCCTCGCGGACCACGCCGTTGATGGCCGCCCGCACGAACACGGACTGGTCGAACAACTGCCGGACCTGCAGCTCCGAAGTCAGCCCGGCCAGTATTTTCGGAAGGGCCTTCTTGACATTGTCCACTACCGCCAGCGTGGAGGCCTTCCCGTTTCTCAACACAATGATGAGAGCGCCGCGGCGGCCGTTGGTCCGGACAATGCTGGTCTGCACCGTATAACCGTCGCGGACCTGCGCCACATCCCCGAGGTAGACGGTGGCGCCGTTCACCACCTTGATCGGCATGCGATTCATCTCGCTCAGGATGCGCGGGCTGTTGTTGAGCTTGACCTGGTAATCTATGTCCCCGATCTTGGCGGTGCCGGCCGGCAAAATCATGTTCTGATTGCCCAGGACGCTGGAAATATCGGCTGGCGAGAGCTGCTTGGCGAACAGCGCGTCGGGATTGAGATCCACCATCACCGTGCGGAATTTCCCGCCAAATGGAAGCGGGACCGCGGCCCCCTGAATGGTAGCCAATTGCGTGCGGATGAAATTCTGGCCGAGGTCGAACAGTTCCTGCTCGGCCAGGGTATCGCTTTGCAGGCCCAATTGCAGAACGGGAACCTCTGAAGCGTCGTACTTGATGATGTTGGGCGGGGTGGTGCCCGGAGGAAGGATGCGCAGCAGAGTTTGCGCGATGGCCGTGACCTGTGACAGCGCCACCTCGACTTTGGCATTGGGCTGGAAGTAGACGCGGATAACCGAGGCGCCGCTATAGGACTGGGACTCTATGTGCTCGATGTCGTTGACGGTGGTAGTCATGGACCGCTCGAAGATGGTCACGATGCGCTTTTCCATCTCTTCGGGCGCAAGGCCGGCGTAGCTCCAGACGATGCTGACCACCGGGATATCGATATAGGGAAAGATATCGACCGGCATGGTCAGGATGGCGGTCACGCCCAGAATGGCGATCAACAGCGAGACCACGACGAAGGTATAAGGCCGCCGTAAGGCTAATCGTACTATCCACATGGTTTAGGCACGGGAAGGGGCTAATAGCTAATGATATCCGATAGCTGCGGCAATGTACAAAACCCGGGCACATCCATCAGGGCGCCCGATACATTCAATGCTTCGACCCAGGCGGGACGTAATCCGGGGGCAGAGCCGCGCCTTCGCCGAAGAAGTAATCGTCCATCTGCTGGATGAGGAACTCCTGGGCTTCCCGGGTGCCGAGGTTGAGCCGGTACTCGTTCATGATCATCTTCATGCGTTCCACCCACATCTTCCAGGCTTGCTTGGAGACGTTGTCGTAGATTTTCTGTCCCAGCGGATGGCCGTCGAACGGCACTTCATCGAGGCCCTCCATTTCGCGCTGGAACTTCACGCAGAACACCTGGCGGGTGCCAGGCGGAATCGGCTCTTCCATAGCGTCGAATCTCCTCAGACCAGGATACTACGGAGCAAAGCCCACGCCCGTCAGCACGATGCCCAACTCGCGGCTGTCGGGTGGGGCGAAAAACGTCTGGTCAATCGCGATCTCCGCTATGGCCACCGCGCCGGCCGCGCGCACGGGCGGCGATTCCAAAGTGTATGTGCCGGCCGCGGGGTAGGTCTGCGACGCCACTTCGCGGCCATCGAGCAACAGCGCCACCCGGCGTGCGCGAGCCTGCTGAGGGATGGTGAACGTCACACGCAGCGGCAGGGCGGCCTGGGGACTTTTGAGCGCCACCACCGCGGAGCGCGACATCCAGCGAAACCGATTGTCTTCGAGAGAGTAGATTCCACTCACGATCTGGTCCGCAGCTTCAGGGGCGTTCATGGCCAGGTATGCGAGCGTGGGATGCCTCTCAGCGACTTCGACGGCGCGCAGGCGGTCGATCGGCCCCGCGGATATCCCGAATGGCCAGAAACCCCTCGATACCGTGGAGTACCCCGAGTGCGATTCCAGGCCGATCAGCCGCAGCGGAAGGGCGGGCCGGATCTCCGCCGTCCGTAGCGTAACGAATGGGGCGGTGGGGTTGACGGAAGCCCCCAGCTCACTCGAAACCACGATGTCGCCGGGGCGCAGGTGCTGGGTCTTCTGCAGCGGCAAGGCGCCATCGGATTCGAGATAGTAGCGCAGGCCCCATTCGCCATCGACCCACACGCGATGGCCCGCCGTCGAGCCGCGCAGCGATTCGGCAAACTGGCGGTAGCCGTCCCAGTGCTGGTAGTTGACGGCGGCGAGGCCCAGGCTGAGGGCCAGTTGGGCGGCAAAGCCGGCGGCCAGCCATTTGGCACGCAAACGCGATGCCAGAAGCGCCACGGGCGCCGCCATAGGTAGCAGGTAACGCGCCGAGCCGGCGAAGAATATCACCAAAGCCCCAGCGAAGAAAAGTCCGATCCACGCCAGCAGGAAAAGCGTGTCCGATTCGCGGGGTGCCCTCTGGGCCCTGCGCCAGGCGAGCACCAATGCTCCCGGCACCAGCGCGGGAAAAACGATGAACCAGGAGTGGATGGTCAACGCCAGGGCGCTCGCCAGTTTGGCGTCAAAAGTCTGGTAGGCGGCCAGATAGCCGTTGAGCACGGCCGCGGGCAGAGCGCCGGTGGAGAGGCGCTCGAAAAGCTGCCACGCGCCGACGGTCAGCGGCGGAACCAGTAGGGTGAGCCAGCGGGCACGGTTGCGGCGGTGGAAGAGCCACACATAAACCGCGAGGATGGGCGTGAGCAGCACGGCCTGGTAAGCGGTGAGAGCGGCCAGCGCCATGCAAATGGCCGAAAGCACACAAGCGCCCGGCCTACGCGACACGAACAGGGCGATGGCGGCCATCCAAAAGGCCAAAAACGGCAGGTCGGTTTCCAACGAATTGCCGTTCACTACGAAGGCCGGCACGGCGACGAACAACAGCGCCGCCCAGAGCGGTTGCGGTGAGAAACGGCGCGCCAGAGACCACATGGCGCCGGCGGCGATGAGAGAAAACACCATGTACGCAGCGTGAAACGGAATCTCTCTTACATCACCGATCACCGCGATCAAACCCGCCAGCACCCACCCATCCAAAGGCGGATGCGGCTGGCCGCGCAGGTCCACTTCCTCACCCTGAAACACGTAGCTGGTGTTGTCCGGATGCAGCGGATCGATGAGCGCGTGGGACGCCTCGGTGAGGTAAATGTGATCGTCGCCCTGAATGGCCTGGTTGAGAAAGGGCAGCCGGATCAACAGCACCAGCCCCAGCACCAACAGAAACTGCCGGGGGTTTACGCCGGTTTCCATCGCAGCACCGGCTTGCGCGCGGCGGTGACTTCGTCCACGCGGCTGGTCCGGGTCCCATAGGGCGCATTCTTGACCAATTGCGGGTCGGTTTCGACCTCTTTGGCAATGGAAATCATGGCCTCGATGAACTGGTCTAGCTCGATCTTGCCCTCGGTCTCGGTCGGCTCGATCATGAGCGCGCCGCGCACGATCAGCGGGAAGCTGACGGTGTAAGGATGGAAGCCGTAGTCGATGAGCCGCTTGGCCAGATCGCCCGTGCGCACCCCCGCTTTCGCCTGCCGTTCATCGCTGAACACCACCTCGTGCATATTGGGCGAGGTGTACGGCAGATCGAAGTACGGCTCGAGCTTCTTGCGGACGTAAACGGCGTTGAGCACCGCGTCCACGGTGGCGTTGCGCAAACCCGGGCCGCCGTGCGCCAGGATGTAGGCCAGCGCGCGCACCAGCACGCCGAAGTTGCCGTAGAAAGCGCGCACGCGGCCGATGGAGTGTTTGCGCCGGTAATCGTACGCCCATTTCTTGCCGGAACGCTTCAGGCGCGGCACCGGAAGGAACGGCTCGAACACCTTCTTCACGGCCACCGGACCTGCGCCCGGCCCGCCGCCGCCGTGGGGCGTGGAGAAGGTCTTGTGCAGATTTAAGTGCAGCACGTCCACGCCGAAATCGCCCGGCCGCGCGATGCCCACCAGCGCGTTCATGTTGGCGCCGTCCATGTAGAGCATGGCGCCCTTGGCGTGCAGAATCTCGGCCGCCTGCATGATGTTCTCTTCGAACACCCCCAGGGTGTTGGGATTGGTCACCATGAGCGCGGCCACATCCCGATCGACGAGCTGCGCCAGCGCGCCCACGTCCAGCACGCCGGTGGCGCTGGAGGCGATGTTTTCGACGGCGTATCCGGCGATGGCGGCCGTGGCGGGGTTGGTGCCGTGCGCCGAATCGGGGATGAGAATCTTCTTGCGGGGATTGCCGCGTTTTTCGAGCAGGGCGCGAATCAGCAGGATGCCGGTCAGCTCGCCGTGCGCGCCCGCCGCCGGCTGCAGCGTCACCGCATCCATGCCGGTGATCTCCGCCAGGGCGGCTTCCAGGCGCGCCATCACTTCCATGGAACCTTGCGCCAGGGCTTCCGGCTGGTAGGGATGCGCCCAGGCGAGGCCTTCGATGCGCGCCACCAGCTCGTTGATGCGCGGGTTGTACTTCATGGTGCAGGAGCCGAGCGGATACATGCCGTAGTCGATGGCGTAGTTCCACGTGGAAAGCCGTGTGAAGTGGCGGATGGCCTCCACTTCACTGACCTCGGGGAAACCGGGGATCTCCGCGCGCACGTTTTCCGCGCCCAGCGTTTCGGCGGGGTCCAGCGGCGGGACATCCAAATCGGGAAGCTGGTACGCTTTCTTGCCGGGAGAGCTGCGTTCGAACAGGAGCGCTTCGTTTTGCGAAAGGTGAGGGCGGACTTTGGTAATCATGCCAGCGCCCCCGCCACCACATCCATATCCGCGCGGCGCGACATTTCAGTGGCGCAGAGCAGCATGGAATCGGCCAGCTCGGGGTAGAAACGTCCCAGCGGCAAGCCGCCGATGATTTTCTTTTTTAGCAGGGCTTTGTTAATCTCATCAGGCTTATTGGCTTGGGCCACGAATTCATTGAAGAATTTTCCCGAGAATCGCGGCTTCACCCGGCCGGCCAGGTAATGCGCCTTGGCGAGGTTCTGTTCGGCCAGCTCGCGCAGGCCTTGCTTGCCGTATACCGTCATGAAGACCGTAGCCATCAGCGCGATGAGAGCCTGGTTGGTGCAGATGTTGGAGGTGGCTTTCTCGCGCCGGATGTGCTGCTCGCGCGTGGAGAGCGTGAGGCAGAAGGCGCGGTTGCCGCGCGAATCCGTGGTCTGGCCCACCAGGCGGCCGGGCATCTGGCGGACGAACCTTTCCCGGGTGGCGATGATGCCCGCGTACGGGCCGCCGTAGCTGGGCGATATGGCGAAAGATTGCAGCTCGCCGGCTACGATGTCGGCATCCGCGGGCGGCTCCAGCAATCCCAGCGAGACAGCCTCCGTAAACACCACGATCAGCAGGGCACCGCGCCGATGCGCAATTTCGGCCGCGGCTTTCAGCTTGTCCACGATTCCGAAGAAATTCGGCGACTGCACCACCACCGCCGCGGTGAGATCGTCCATCTTGCGGTCCAGGTCTTCGAGGTCGATGGTGCCGGCCTCGGGCAGGTAGCCGAATTCCTCGACCGGCATTCCCTGGTGCAGGGCATACGTGCGGAGCACCTCGCGGTACTCGGGGTGTACGGAGCGGGCGATCAGCACGCGCCCCTTGCCCGTGGAGCGCACGGCCATCATGGCCGCTTCGGGCACGGCCGTCGAGCCGTCGTACATGGAGGCGTTGGCCACGTCCATGCCGGTGAGCTGGCAGATCATGCTCTGGAATTCGAAGATGGCGGTGAGCGTGCCCTGCGAGATCTCCGCCTGGTAGGGCGTGTACGAGGTCAGGAACTCGCCACGCGAAACCACGGTGTCCACCAGCACCGGGCGGAAATGGTGGTAAACACCAGCGCCCAGGAACGATGCGTACCCGTTGGCGTTTTCGGCCGCGCGCCGGCTGAAGTAATCCACGATTTCGTACTCGGAGATACCGGCCGCGAGGTCCAGCGGCCGCTTCAGCCGCACGGCTTCCGGCAAATGGGAAAACAATTCTTCGGCGGACGCCACGCTGCAGGCCTCGAGCATCTGGCGGCGTTCGGAATCGGACTTGGGAAGATAGCGCAACTACTTTTCGGCTCCTATGTAAGTTTGGTACTCGGCGGCGGACATCAGGTTCTGGATTTCGGCGGGCGCGCTCAGATGGATCTTCACCAGCCACGCCTCGCCGTGCGGATCCTGGTTGAGTTTTTCGGGAGCTTCGGCCAGCAATTTGTTGATTTCCGTCACCTCACCGCTCAGCGGCGCGTAGATATCGGAAACGGCCTTGACCGACTCGACGGAGCCGAGCGACTTGCCCAGCTCGACGTGCACCCCCACCTTGGGCAGGTCCACGTATACGATGTCGCCGAGTTCCTGCTGCGCATGATCGGTGATTCCGATCGTGCCGGTGTCCTCTTCCACCAGGACCCATTCGTGTTCTTTCGTGTACCGGAAGTTGTCTGGATACATTTTTATTTTGCTCGTTTGTAAAACGGAGTTTCCACCGTCACCGCATCCACCGGCTGGTTGCGGATCATAATCCGGATGGCTTTGCCCGGCTGCGCGTGTTGGGCAGGCAGATAGCAAAACCCGATATTCCTGTTCAAAGTTGGCGAGGGCGAGCCGCTGGTGACCCAGCCTGCCGGCGAGCCGCTGACGAGCACCTCGTAGCCATCGCGGCCGATGCCACGCCCGCGCATCTCAAAGCCCGCCAGTTTGCGTTTGATGCCTTTTTCTTTTTGCCGTAGCAGCGCCTCGCGGCCCACGAAGTCGCCCTTATCGAACTTCACGATCCACTCGCAGCCTGCTTCCAGAGGAGAGATGGAGGCGTCGATTTCGTGCCCGTAGAGCGCCATCCCGGCCTCCAGCCGCAGCGTGTTCCGCGCGCCCAGGCCGCACGGCTTGATGCCGAATTCGGCGCCGACCTTCAGCACTTCGTTCCAGATGCGCGCTGCATGGGCTGGAGCCACGTAAATCTCGAAGCCGTCCTCGCCGGTGTACCCGGTGCGCGCGATGCGTGCGGGCGCGGCGCACACCTCGCCATCGGCGAACCAATAGTAGCGGATGGCGGCGAGGTCCACCGGGGTCAGTTTCTGCACCGTGTCCCGCGCCTTGGGACCCTGAACGGCAAGCTGGGCGTAACGGTCGCTCGAGAAATCCACGCGCGCGTCAAAGCGGTTGAGCGAGCGTATGTGCTCGAAATCCTTCTCCTGGTTGGCGGCGTTGACGCACAAGAAGTAGTGGTCCTCGGCGACCTTGTGGACCAGGATGTCGTCCACGAATCCGCCGTGCGCATAGAGCAGCCCGGAGTACTGCGCCTGGCCGATTTTCAGCTTGTGGACGGCGTTGGTGGTGGCGAAATCGGCGAGCTTCGCGGCCTCCGGCCCGTGGATTTCGATCTCACCCATGTGGCTGACATCGAAAACCCCGACGGCGCGGCGCACGGCTTGGTGCTCGTTGATGATTCCGGTGTATTGGACGGGCATGTCCCACCCGCCGAAATCCACCATTTTGGCGCCCAGGGAGCGATGAATGGAATTCAGCGGAGTGGTTTTGAGCGCGGGCGCCGCGGACATGAAATTCAGGCTAACAGCAGCGAAAAGGGGGTGTCAAACCGGTGGCTCGTTCACTCGACCGACACAGTGATGCCGCTCTGGCTCATGCTGCCGCCAATCGACACCTGAATCGACAGCGCGCCCGACGGCACATTGGCTGGGATCTGCACGTTGAGCTGCATCACCCCCGCAACCAAGCCCGGCGCCTCTCCGGCATAAGTATAGAGAGCTGGCTGGCCGTCGATCAATACCTGGATCGGCTGTACCGGCGCCGGCGTCACCTGCGGAGGCGGCAAGGTCGCGGTCGTAATCGCGCCCGTGATTCCCGGTGGATTGGTCTGGCCCTCACCCGTCATGTATACCTGCACGATGCTGCCCTTGGCCGCGGGATTGTCCGGCCCGTTCAGACTGTTGTCCTGGTTCAGGATGGCCCCCGGCCCGCTGCCCGACGAGTTCCGCGCGAACACCCCAGGGGCCGACGTCACCGAGTACAACTGGTACGCGCTGGAAGTCTGTCCCCCGTAGTTGATCCACACCGACGGGGAGGCAACGGACGCCATCTCATACGGCACCACCGCCGATACCTGCGTGCTGCTGGCATAGATCATGGGTGCCGCGATGCCATCGAACAGCACCTCGACGCCGCCGATGGTAGTCGCCAGCTTGCCGTTGGCTGGGTCGATGGTTGCGTATGCGGCGGTGGCCGGTCCGATGCCCGTGCCAAAGATGGTAACCAGCTCGCCTGGGGAAACTGGCCCGGTTGCGTAGCTCGCCGCGTTCGTCACAGCCGCGATGGGGGGCAGCGGCGCCAACGCCGCGGCTGGCTGGGTGATGGTGACGGGGACGCCCGCAACCGAAACGGTGGCGCTGAGGGGCGCGCCCGAGTTGTTGGGAAAGACTGCGAGAGCAACGGAGGCGGAAACGGCGCCGGAGGATGCGCCAGAAACCGCGATCCAACCCGGCAAGCCGGAGACTGCCCAAGGACAGGAAGCGGCGGTTTGGATGCCGACCGTCAGACTACCACCCGCGGCTGGCGCCTGCAAGGTGGTTGGCGAGACTGAGTACGTGCACTGGGATCCAGTTGGCCTCAGAACACGGATGCGGTGGTTGCTGGTGTCGGCGATATACAGGTTGCCGGCGGAATCCGACGCGACGCCTTCGGGATAGGCCAACTGGGCGCTGGTAGCCGGGCCATTGTCGCCGCTGAAGCCCGGCGTCCCGTTTCCAGCCACGGTGGCGATCACCCCGTTCGCGACCTTGCGGATGCGGTTGTTGCCAAAGTCGGCGATATACAGGTTGCCGGCAGAATCCACGGCAACGCCCTCGGGACCGTTAAGCTGGGCGCTGATGGCCGGGCCGTTGTCGCCACTGAAGCCCGGCGTCCCGCTTCCCGCCACGGTGGTGATTACCCCGTTCGCGACCTTGCGGATGCGGCTGCCATTAAACTCGGCGATGTAGAGGTTGCCGGCTGAGTCCACGGCAATGCCGCTGGGCCGGGACAATGAGGCGCTGGTGGCCGGGCCGTTGTCCCCGCTGAAGCCCAGCGTCCCGTTCCCCGCGACGGTCGTGATCACACCGTTCGAAACCTTGCGGACGCGGAAGTTGTAAGAGTCTGCGATGTAAAGGTCGCCGGCAGAGTCCACGGCGACACCTCCGGGGTAGCCCAACTGGGCGCTGGTGGCCGGGCCGTTGTCGCCGCTGAAGCCCAGCGTCCCGTTCCCCGCGACGGTCGTGATCACACCACCCGAGACCTTGCGGATGCGGTGGTTGCCAGTGTCGGCGATGTAGAAGTTACCCGCGGAGTCCACGGCGACGCCTCCGGGATAGTCCAACTGGGCGCTAGTGGCCGGGCCGTTGTCGCCGCTGAAGCCAAACGTCCCGATGCCCGCCACGGTGGCGATGACCCCATTCCAGACCGTGCGAATCCGGCCGGAATCGACGATGTAGAGGATGCCGCCAGAGCCCCAGGCAACCCCGTTGGGATTGGACAACTGCGCGCTGGTGGCGGGGCCGTTGTCGCCGCTGAGACTACCGCCGCCGGCGAATGTCGATATGGTATAAGTTTGACCCCACGCGGAGCAGGACAGAAGCGTGGTCAAAAGAACAACAGGCCGCAGACGCATTTCTCGGAAAACCTCGTGGTGTGGACGCAGACCTCCTAACAGCTTAACACCACGCGTTTGGAAGCGAAGTTGAAGCTTGCTGCAAAAAACAATTTACAGTGCGAATGTTTTTTGATATGCTAGAGTCGCTCTGGCACTTGAATAACCGCGCGAGGAGTATGGAGACAGCAGCACAAGGCATTCTGACTCGCGATGAAATGGAAAGCAGGCGTCTGCTGGCCGCGGAGGACCTGCAAAGGGGGCTCTCGCAGTCCCGTGTAGCCCGGAAGTTCGGGGTGAGCCGCACTACGGCGTCCCGCTGGAACCGTGCGTTGAGCGGGAGGGGACTAGAGGCTTTGCGCAAGCGGCGCGCCCCCGGCCGTCCCAACCGCCTCAATCCGGAACAACTCCGGGGCGTGGCCGAGATCTACCGGACCGGTTCGCGGGCCGCGGGCTTCGACGCCGACCGCTGGACCACCGCGCGTTTCGCCGAGGCGATCTTTGCGCGCTTCGGCGTGCGCTACGATCCCGATCACGTGGGCCGCATCATGCACCGGCTCGGTTTGCGGGAGCGCGCCCGGCCGCGCCGGCAGGCGCCCGAGGTGCTCTACGCCTCGCGGTACTCGCCCAGCGCGCTTCTGAGCCGGCCCGAAGCCTCGTCCACCGTGGCCTAAGCGTCCGCCGCATCCAGCATCGGCGGCATCGGGTCACTATCCGTGTGCGCGGTTCACGAGCGGGAAATCCTACGGGCGCGCAGGAAAGAAGAAACGCCGTACCAGAGCATCACAAAAGCGCAGAAACCGGCCATCGCCAAACGGATCAGTTCACCCGTTCCACCGCTGGGTGGGGCTTTCATGTAATCCATGCCGTAGCGCACCGTCTTGACGCCGAAGATCGCCCCGAATGACAAGAAAAGAAAGCCAATAAGCTGATTCCAAAGGGTCCGGGCGGGTTTCAGAACGGCGGGGACGATGTGCTTGAAGAACTCGCGTCCGTAGCGCACTCCATGGCGGACGGCGACACGTTTCCACACGCCCTCCATCGTAACAAACTGGCTATGGCGGAAGTTTTTGTGTGGAACATGGCCCGTAAATTGCCGATAGATATATTGGGTCCGCTTGTGCAGCGGCGCGGCGTCCATTACAATCGGAACGTGTGGATGCAAGCCCATGGGTGGAACGCCGGTCGGGTCCGGCGCATCCACCATAAGGGAGTAACTCTGTGGAAGAGCCATTGAAGCACCTCATGCAGGAATTGGGAAACGCGATTAACGATTCCCTTTCCGAGTCCGACCGGATCGCGGAGGCGATCGGCGGGATCAAGAGAGCCGGTTACGACGTTTTCCTGGTTTTGGAGGCGACTATCGGCTTCAACCGGAGGGACGACAGCAGCACCGATGAGGAACCGGAGGTCGAGGTGACCGAGGAGCCCAGACGGGGTTTCGAGACCACCGGCAAGATCAAGTTCACCACCCAGGACCACCGCTTTTTGCGCGCTCTAAAAATTGCGGTGGATGACGAGAATCGCTGATCGCGCGAGGCGGATCAGCCCGGCTTTTCCCAATCTATCAGCCAAGCACTTTCAGATAGACGTCCCAGGTTTCGCGGGCCGCCTTCTCCCAGGTGAAGAGGCGCGCCCGGGCCATGCCGCGCCAAGCCAGGTCCCGTCTCAAATCCTCTTTGCCGGCTAACTGGCGCAGTGCCATGCCGAGCGACTCGGTGTCCCCGGGATCCACCAGGACCGCCGCGTCACCCGCCACTTCGGGCAACGCCGAGCGGGCGGATGTGACCACCGGAGTTCCCGCCGCCATGGCTTCCAGCACGGGCATTCCGAAGCCTTCGTCGAGCGATGGGAACGCAAAAATCATGGCCCGGCAATACCACCGGGCGAGCTCATCGTGAGAGACGTAGCCAAGCACCGATATGCGGTCGCGTGCGGGGCTTTGTTGAATGCGCGCGAGGATGTCCCCCGAGCCGTATCCGAAAGATCCCGCCAGCACCAGCCGCCAGTCGGGTTCGACGGTTTCGAACGCCTCCACCAAGCGCGCGATGTTCTTGCGCCTCTGAATCACGCCTACGTTCAAGATGACCTTTTCGCGGGGAATGGGGACATAGGGAAGGTCGCGGACACCGTGGTGGACCACCCGGACTTTCGCAGCTTCCACGCCCAGCAATGAGACCACCGCATTCTTAGTGAACGCGGAAACCGCGATGATGGCGGCGGAGCGCTCGGCGGCGTCGCGGGCTTGTGCGGCGAAGCGCGCCCGGAATTCCTCGGTGGAGTACTCGCCGCTGAGCACGAACAGATCGTGGAATGTGGTGACGGCGCGCCGCAAGGGGATTCGCGGCAGGCGCTGATTCAGGCCGTGGAAGAAATCGGCGGCACGCGGGAGGAGCGGTTCGGCCAGCAGGCGCCGCCGGGCATTGGCCGGGAGCGGATTGGCCCAGGAGCGAAGGTAGCGCTGCGGCCGGTAGCAGAAATCGAAGCGCGTTTCCGGATGCGCGGCGGTCAGGCCGAGCAGGATCTCGTGCGAATAAAGGCCCACTCCGGAGAGGTCGCCGCCCACACTGTAGGTGGCATCCAAAGCAATTTTGGGCGATTCGCCCAAGACAACCGGCATAAGTTTGTTGTTTTCCCTGGCAGTTTGGCCAAGCCGCTACAGTCCGTATTCTTTCACTTTTCGGTACAGAGTGGTTCGGCCGATGCTTAACAGGCGGGCGGCCTTGCCGCGCTCTCCCTTGGTGGCGGCCAGCGCGTTGGCGATAGCCTGCTTTTCGCTGTCGGGGATGGAGATGACGGGTGATCGGGGCGCGACATCGAAGCGCGGCAGCCTCCCCAGCGGTTCGTCCGGGTGCGCCAGAACGCCGGACAGGCTCTCCGGCCCGGAGGACGCACGCTGGTATTGCAGCGCCGAGGGCAGGTCGGCGATCTGCAATGCGCCTTCGGAGTGAAGCGCGGACATGCGGTCCAGGCAATGCTGTAGTTCGCGGACGTTGCCAGGCCAGTCGTAAGAGAGGAGCGCCGCCCGAAGCTCTTCGCCCAGACCCAGCACGGGCAAGCCGGAGGCATGCCCCACGTCCAGGAAGTGTTCGATCAGCAGCGGGATGTCCTGCTTGTGCTCGCGCAGGGGCGGCAGGTGAACCACCACCACGTTGAGGCGATAGAAGAGGTCCTGGCGAAAGCGGCCGGCGGCGACCTCGGCCTGGAGGTCGCGATGGGTGGCGGCCATGATGCGCAGATCCACCTTGTGCCAATGCAAAGCGCCCACGGCGCGGAACTCGCCCTCCTGGATGAGCCGCAGCAGCTTGATCTGCATTTCGAGCGGCAGATCGCCGATTTCGTCGAAGAAGACGGTGCCGCCGTCGGCCAGTTCGACCAGCCCCTTCTTGTTCTCGACGGCGCCGCTGAAAGCGCCCTTCACATGGCCGAACAACTCGCTTTCCATGAGCGTGCCGACCAGCGAGCCGCAGTCGATGGGGACGAACTCGCCGCGCGGGTTGGCGTTGTACACGGCCCGCGCCACCACCTCTTTGCCTGTGCCGCTCTCTCCCAGCAGCAGCACCGAAAGCCGGTTGCGCGAGACCTTCGTGATGAGCCGCCGGAGGGCGCTGATCTGCGGCGACTGGCCTACCAGACCGTGAGCGCAGCCGGTCGCGGGCCGATTCATGGGTCGCCTCGACTACACAGTATCAACTCGTACAACGAAGGCCGCGGATTTCTCACCTAATTCTTTACGAATCCGTTCAGCCAGGCCGTTGGCGCCCTCCTCGGTGGCCTCGGAGCCCACCAGCACGCGCCACAAATCGGGGCTATCCGCGCGCTGAACCAGGCGCGCCGAGCCGTAGCGGGATTGCATTTCGGCGCGCAGGCGCTCAGCGTTGGCGCGAACGCGGAACGCGCCCACCTGCACCGCGAAGACGCCCGGCGGGACGTATTCGGGCATACGAATCACTTCGATGCGAACACTGGCGATACCCGGACCGATCATGCCGATGGCGCGCGCGGCGGCGTGGGAGAGATCGATGATGCGGCCCTCGACGAAGGGGCCGCGGTCGTTGATGCGAACTTCCACAGTCTTGCTATTGTCGAGGTTGACCACCCGCAGCCACGTATCGAAAGGGAGAGTGCGGTGGGCAGCCGTGAGCTTCTCCATGTCGTAGATCTCGCCATTGGCGGCAGGCCGGCCGTGGTAGGGGTGGCCGTACCAACTGGCCACACCGGTCTCCGTGTACCCCGGTTTGGGCGCGACTGATGCCGCCGGCGCTGGCGGTGGTGGAACGCGCCGGGCGTGCTTCTTGTGCGCGCAACCGGCTAGCAGGACGGCCGCCAGCGCGATCGCCACGGAGGGTCGTAGGAACATGTTTACCGGGGACTTAAGACATCTTATCGTAAAGGAAGCGGGTTGGGCCGCCGATATGACAAGTATGCAGGAACGGCGCTCGGAAGTTCGCATGTTGTGCGCGGACATGGTGGCTGTCTGGTGGAAGGATCAGGCGGGCAAGACACTGAAGGCGACCGGTCTTCTGGAGGACATTTCCGCATCCGGCGCCTGCCTGCAAATGGAACTGGCCGTGCCGCTGGAGGCGGAGATCCACTGGGAATCGCCGCAAAAGGCGTTTGCCGGGCGCGTGCGGTACTGCGTTTACCGGGAGATCGGATACTTTGTCGGGGTGGAATTCGCACCGGAATCGAGATGGTCGAAGGAGACGTATGAGCCGCAGCACTTGCTGGATTTGCAGCGGCTGATGAAGTGCAGAAAGAAATGAGCCGCTCACGGCCAGAATTTCAGGTACGGCTTGTTCTCAATCAAGCGCAAGAGGTATAGCCCCACCTCGCGCGCATGATAATCGCCCCACATGGAAGACTCCCCCGCGGGCACGCGTGTTCCTTCCGGAACCGCGTCCCACCCGTTTGGCCGGTGATAGACCGAATGCAGAATAAGCCCCTGGTGCTGGTCGCCGGTGCTCAGATAGGGCTCGTCGAAAAGCGTGTCGCAGACCGCGAGGCCGGCTTGCCAGTACCGCTCATCGTGGAGATGGTGGCCTAGCCGCAGCAGCCCCTGTGCGGCAATCGCGGCCGCCGAGCTATCAACTGGCTCGTACGCATTGAACGGGTCCGCCGGCTTGGCGCGCCAGTCGCCCAACTGCTCCAGGCCGGGCGCGCCCGTGTCCCAATAAGGAATGCCATCGGCCGGGGTATTCTCGATGTAGAAATCGCAGGTGGCGCGGGCGGCCTTTTCGAATATTTCCAGAGCCGGATGCCGGCCGGGCAGCGTGTCCAGAAACTCCAGTTGCTCGGCGAAACCGCACATGGCCCACGCCAGGCCGCGCGTCCAGGTGCTGAAGGGCGAGTAGCCCTGCTGCGAATTGGGGCAACGGTAACTGCCGTCGTTGACGTTGAAGATGCTCTCGTGCGCCACCCTGCCGCGAACGTCATAGGCGTCGCGGCCCTCGCCGTAGTAGACGGCGTACCTCGCCGTGGCGCGCGCGTGCTCGATGAGCCGGTCGAGCAGCGAAATCCTGCGATCGCCCTCGCCGATCAGCATGTGGCCCAGCAGGTGGGCGACCGCCAGCGCGCGCAGCGTGCGCATGGTATCGACGAACAGCGAGTGCGGCCCGTTGAAGGAGTAAATGTAGCCGCCGCCATCGGCGGTCCGCGACCAGCGGGCAGCCTGCACGGCGCCGGAACATTTGAGCGCCAGCTCATAATAGCGGCGTTCCCAGTGGTTCTCGGGGATGCGCCCCTCGGCCATGAGGCGGAGCAGGTTGCCGTAGGTGCTGATATTGTTGAAGCCGTGGTCGTGAACGCCCGTGTTGGTGAGGTGCGGCGCCATGCGCGCGACGGCTCCATCGCGGCCAATTTCGAGGAACTCCCGCTCACCGGTGGCGTCGAACTGGAGAATGGCCGAGCCGAACTGGAAGCCCTGCGTCCACTCGGTCCAGCCGCGGCTGGTGTACTGGCCGCCAACGGTAAAGACCGGCGCGCCCCGGGACGGCGTCCAGGACTTCTCGATGGAGCGGATCTTAGCGGCCGAAAGGTCGAATAGCCGCCGCAGCTTGGGCGCCAGCGCCGCCGGCGTGAGATCGGATCGCAGTTGGACCATTCATAGCAATCTTAACCTCTCTCTCTCCGGAAACTGTCAACCTCCATAGCGGCGGATCAAGGGAACTTCTTGCTGGCGGTTTTCGTTCCATGTGCTAAGCGCTCTCGCGCCCAACTCACCCCACGGAGGCCATCGATGGAGACGCCGCTGCAGGATGTCCGCTACGCGTTTCGAACCCTGGTGAAGGTTCCCGGCTTCACGGTCGTGATTATCATTTCCATCGCTCTGGGCCTGGCCGCCAACGGCACCGTCTTCAGCGTCGCCAACGGATTGCTCTGGAGCGTGCTGCCAGTGAAGGATCCCGGGCGGATGGTGATGTTCTCGGAAGGCAACTCCTTTTCCTACCCGGACTACATGGACTATCGCGACCAGACCACGGACGTCTTCGATGGGGGCGTCGCGGCGCACTTCCCGCTGATTCCCGCCAGCATTGGTGGAACGGGAGAGCCGGAGCGCATCTGGGGCCAGGTGGTGAGCGGCAACTATTTCCCCATCCTGGGCGTGAATATGGCGCTTGGCCGTCCCATCCTTCCGGAAGAAGACCGGGTGATGGGTCGCGACCATGTGGTGGTGCTCAGCCACAGTCTGTGGCAGCGGCGCTTCGGCGGCGACGCGGGCATCCTCGGGCGCGGCGCCGTGCTGAATGGGCAGCGTTATACCGTGGTCGGCGTTGCGCCGGCGGGGTTCCAAGGTACCGAGCGCGGCATCGTCTCCGACTTCTGGGTACCGCTTGCCATGGCGGAAGAGATCATGCCCGGCCTGGCGACGGACGGAGGAGGCAGGACCAAGCGGGACCATCAGTGGGTGATGCTCGATGCGCGGCTCAAGCCGGGAGTTAGCCGTGCCCAGGCGGTGGTGGTTGTGAACGTCGTGAAGAAGCGCATGGACGACACCTATCGCAAGGATGAGAAGCGCCACGACGCCGTAACTCTCCAAACCGCCGGCGGGCTGATCGCCGGCTCCGTGACCCCCGCGTTCATCCTGATGGCCGTCCTGATGGTCGTGGCCGGATTAGTGCTGATGGTGGCCTGCGCCAATGTCGCCAACCTCCTACTGGCTCGAGCGACCGGGCGGCAAAAGGAGATCGCTATCCGCCTGGCGATGGGCGCCAGCCGACGCCAACTGGTCCGTCAACTGCTCACCGAGAGCTTTCTGCTGGCGCTGGCGGGTGCCGGCGCTGGCTTCCTGCTGGCGGCGGGCGCGGCACGCGCCATCTCCAGTTTCCGGCTTCCGGTGCCCCTCCCGGTGGTGTTCGACTTCAACGTGAATCTGCGCGTGGCGGCGTTCACCGCCGGCCTGTCGTTGGTGACGGCTCTGCTGTTCGGGCTGATTCCCGCTCTGCGGGCCACACGCCCGGACCTGGTGGGAGCTCTCAAAGATGGGTCGGGAGTCTTTGGCCGCGGCCGGCGCTCCGGCATGCGCAACACACTGGTGGTGGTGCAAGTCGCCCTGTCGCTGGTGCTGCTTACGACCGCGGGCCTTTTCCTCCGCAGCCTCGGAAACGCCTCCTTGATCGACATCGGCTTCAGGCCCGACAACATCCTGGTGATGACGGTAGACCCCGAAGTCCACAATTACTCGCGAGAAAGGACTGTGCAGTTTCTCTCGCAGCTTCGCGACCGCGTGTCGGCGCTGCCGGGAGTCAGTTCGGTGAGTTTTGTGGATATCGTGCCGCTCAGCATGGCCGGCACGAACAACAATTTCGACGCAGACGCCTCCGGTGACCGCCCCGCCCAAAGCGCCAATGCCTTCATCCTCAGTGTCGGCAGCGGCTATTTCCAGACCATGGGTATTCCCCTCCTGCGTGGCCGCGACTTCAACCCCCAGCCCGATAAACAAAACGTGGCCATCATCAATGAGACGATGGCCCGCCATCTGTTCCCCAACCAGGACCCGATCGGTCGCCTGGTGCGCGCGGGCCGGACCTCCTACACCGTGATTGGCGTGGCGCGAAGCTCCAAGTTGCGCTTCGTGGGCGAGGACCCGGTCAATTGCGTCTATCTGCATCTCGGGGCGGCCCCAAGAAATGTCATCAGCTTTTTTGGGATTTCAACCATCGTGAAGACGTCTGTCGACCCACAACGGCTGGCCCGGCCGGTGCGCGGCCAGATCGCCGCGCTGGATCCGAACATGGCGGTCTTCAACACCGAGACGATGCAGGAGCACGTGAACGAATCGCTGCTTCTGCCGCGCGTCTCGGCTTGGCTGCTCGGCGTATTCGGTGCAGTCGGGCTCACGCTGGCGGCCATCGGTCTCTACGGTGTGATGAGCTATTCGGTGCGCCGCCGCACGCGCGAGATCGGCATTCGCATGGCGCTGGGCGCCCGGCCCGGCAGCGTGCTGAGAATGGTCCTTGGCCAGGGTCTCCTGCTGACAGGTGTGGGGCTGGCCATCGGACTCGGTATCGCTCTGGGCCTGGGGCGCTTCACGGCCAGCCTCCTGTACGGCATCAGCGGCACGGATCCGCTGACGTTCGTCACCGTCTCGGCGGTTCTGCTCGCGGCGGCGACCGTCGCGGTCGTAGTTCCCGCCTCTCGCGCGGCACGCGTCGAGCCCAACAGCGCTCTGCGGTACCAGTGAGAAGTCCGCTGGCGGCACCTTGCCGCTCACTCCCGCAGCCCGAACACAAACATCCCGTGCCCCGCGGCCACCGCTACGTACTGCTTCCCGTCCACCGAGTAAGCCACCGGACCAGCCGCGATGTAACCTCCCAACGAAACCTTCCACAGCAGCTTCCCATCGCGCGCGTCGAAGGCGTGGAAGTATCCTTCCCGGTTGCCCGTGAACACCACGTCGCCCGCTGTCGTGAGCACCCCGCCCTCGGTCAGGTCCGCGAACTTCACCTGCCACACCATGTCCCCGGTCTTGGGGTTGATCGCCTTCAGTGCCCCGTACCCCTGTTCTTCGTCCGGGAGCAGCGTGGCGTTCCGGCCGAACGCCAGCGGCTGGCGTATGTTACCTCCGTTGAATCGCCGCCCGGGGACGTACTCCGCCTCGCCCTCCTGGTACACCGAGTAGTAATCGGCCCACACCGACAGGTAGAACAGCCCCGTCCGCGGGCTGTACGAAGGTGCATACCAGTTCGTGCCGCCCTGCACGCCCGGGTAAACAAGCGTCCCTTCCGCTGTCGGCAGCGAGTTCGGTTGCAGCTTCGGCCGCCCGTTCTCGTCGAAGCCCGCCAACCAGGTCACCTTCACGAACGGCTTGCCCGACAGAAACTTTCCGTTGGTCCGGTCCAGCACGTAGAAAACGCCGTTGCGGTTGGCCCAATACAGCAGCTTGCGTGGCTGCCCCTGCCACTCCGCGTCCACCATTACGGGAGTCTGTATGGCGTCCCAGTCCCACGCATCGTGCGGAACAAACTGGTAGTGCCACTTCAGCTTGCCTGTATCGGCATCCACCGCGATCACCGAACTGGCGTAGAGATTGTCGCCCGGCCGCACCGTCGCGTTCCAGTCGGGACTCGGATTCCCCACGCCCTGGACGATCAGGTTCAACTCCGGATCGTACGAGCCGGTCAGCCAGACGGGGGCGCCGCCATGCTGCCACGCATCGCCTGCCCACGTCTCATGTCCCGCCTCGCCCGGTCCTGGAGTCGTGTTGAACCGCCATACCTCCTTGCCGGTGCGCGCATCGAACGCCGCCAGAAACCCACGTATCCCGAACTCTCCTCCCGCCGGCCCAAGGATGACCTTGTCTTTCACCACCAGCGGCGCCATGGTCAGGCTGTAGCCCAGGCTCGGGTCCACCACCTGCGTCTTCCAGACCTCTTTTCCCGTCTTCGCATCCAGCGCCACCAGGTTCCCATCCAGCGCCGCCAGAAACAGTGTGTCCCCCAGGATCGCCAGCCCGCGGTTGACACGTCCGCAGCACACGCTCACGTTGCCCGCCAGCGGGTAGCGGTAGGTCCAGAACGCCCGGCCCGTCCTCCCGTCCACCGCGATCACGTCGCTCGGCGGTTGCGTGAAGTACATCACGCCGTCCACCACCAGCGGGGTGGCTTCGAACTTGTCCATCGAATTGAGCTGGTATACCCACTTCTGCTCGAGGTTGGCGGCGTTCCCCGTGCGGATCTGGTCGAGCGTGCTGTAGCGCCAGCTCTTGTAGCTGCCCGCATACGTCAGCCAGTTCTGCGGCTCCCGGTCGGCATGCAGCAGCCGCTCGTAGGTCACTTGCGCGCCCAACGGCATCCAGCCGCTCAGCCACACCACCACCGCCATGGCGGGTTTCATGATGTCCCTTTCAATGACGCCAGGTAGGCGACCAGGTCACCCAGTTGCTCGCGGGTCAACTTTCCTTCGTAGCTTGGCATAGGCGACTTCTTGATGAGCTGGTACTCTTTCAGATCTTGCTTCACCAACGAAACCAGCCGGTCCTGGGCATCGATAAGCTGCACGCTGTAGGTGTCTTCGTTCAGCCTCCTGCCGGTGATGGTCCGCCCGTCCCGCGTCACCACCCGCACGTACCAGTTCGCGGGCAGCACGCGCTCGTCCGGGCGCAGCAGCGATGCCAGCAGATCCGACGGCGGCAGGCGCGCCCCGACGTCGCTCAGATCCGGCCCGATCCGCGAGCCCGTCCCGTCAACTCTGTGGCAGCTCGTGCATTGGCCGCCGGCAAACAGGGCGCGACCGCGTGCGGCATCGCCCTCCGGAGGGGGCGGCATGGCCGCTCTTCCCAGCGCCCGCACAAAGGCCAGAAGCTGCATGGACTCCACTCCGGTCAACGAAAAGCCCGGCATCTCAGTCCCCGAAATTCCGTTTCGCAAGGCCCGATACAAGTCGTCGTCGGTGCCGCCGTGCCGGAATCTGCCAGTGGTGAGGTCGGGCCCGCGGCCTCCCTTCCCCTCGGGGCCATGACACACGGCGCAGTTGGCCGACCACAACTTCCGCCCTTGCTCGGGATCGACCCGGGCATTGAACAGCCGCTCTGTCGGAGCCTGCGCCCAAGCCCCCAACGCAAATAGGAGGGCTACACCCAAACCTCGCATGATATTCTTCGACATCCCCGATTTGTGCCAGCATACACCAGACGGTTCGGCTGATGCAAGCGGGGATAGTGTCTGAAGTGTGCGTCGGAGAGCGCACTGCTGAGGCGTTGCGCCACGAATTCAATGCTCTCAGTGATCTGATCGACGGGCGCGGCGATGAAGAGCTACCCGACATGCCCGACGATGACGATAGCGAGGGCGTGACCCCCGTGTCTCAAAAGGGGTCCTTTGTGAGACGACGGCCAGCAAGTCAATCGCGCCTACTTGTCCGGTAATCCCGTTTGAACTGAGCCGCTCGCGCGGCGGACGCTACGCGTACGTCACGGGTGCAGCCGGTCGCGTAACCAGATAGGTGTGGGTCACAAGGAGGTCCCTGTGACCCAACTTCGAAAGAGGGTGC